>Ga0070709_10001949_pt1 | contig 11236 bp, 7 predicted proteins | sample LARL51metaG_FD_65449 | JGI IMG/M metagenome (GOLD analysis project Ga0070709, IMG submission 65449) | Corn, switchgrass and miscanthus rhizosphere microbial communities from Kellogg Biological Station, Michigan, USA - LAR L5-1 metaG | ecosystem: Host-associated > Plants > Roots > Rhizosphere ...
GCCGGCATCACCGATGCGCGCTACATGTTCGCCTTCCAGCAGAAATATTCCCCGCTCGGGCGCGGCGTCACGCTGGATGAGCTTGGCGGCGCGGGCCTTTACCTGTGCTCGGATTTGTCGACCGGCGTCACGGGCGAAATTCACTTTGTCGATAGCGGCTACAACGTCATCGCCATGCCGCACCCCGAGGCACTCAAGAGCGCCGGCGGGGCGGTGGAAGGCAAAGACGGGCAGTAACTCACAACCGTCGTCCCCGCGAATGCGGGGACCCATACGCCGTGCGCTATCGGGCTGCTGCGGAGTACGGGTCCCGGGCCTCGCTTTCGCTCGCCCGGGACGACAGAAACATGATCAGAAGAGATTAGGCCATATCGAAGCGATCAGCGTTCATCACCTTCGTCCACGCCGCCACGAAATCCTTCACGAATTTTTCCCTGGCATCTGCGCAGCCGTACACTTCCGCAAGAGCCCGGAGTTGCGAGTGTGACCCGAAGATCAGGTCAACGCGCGTGCCGGTCCACTTGATCGCCTTCGTCTTGCGGTCGCGGCCCTCGTAGACGTTGTCGCCGGCCGGCGACCACTCCGTGCTCATGCTCAGCAGATTGACGAAGAAGTCATTGGTCAGCGTGCCGACCTTTTTCGTGAAGACTCCGTGCTGGGCTCCGCCGGCGTTGGCGCCGAGCACGCGCAGACCGCCGACGAGAACCGTCATCTCCGGCGCCGTCAACCGCAGCAATTGTGAGCGGTCCACCAGCGCCTCTTCAGGCGCCATGAACTGCGGCTTCTTGCTGTTGATGTAGTTGCGGAAGCCGTCAGCACGCGGTTCGAGCGGCGCAAAGCTGTCGACGTCGGTCTGCTCCTGCGACGCGTCCATGCGGCCGGCCGCGAAAGAAACCTTCACGTTGACGCCGGCGGCCTTGGCGGCCTTTTCAACCGCGGCGCTACCGCCGAGGACGATCAAGTCGGCAAGCGAGACCTTCTTGCCGCCTTTGGCCGACTTGTTGAACGCCTGCTGGATCGCTTCGAGCTTCTTGAGCACCTTGGCGAGTTCAGCCGGATTGTTCACGTCCCAATCTTTCTGGGGAGAAAGGCGAATGCGCGCGCCGTTCGCGCCACCGCGTTTGTCGGAGCCGCGGAACGTCGAGGCCGACGCCCATGCGGTCGAGACCAGCTGCGGCACCGACAGGCCGCTTGCGAGGATCTTGGCCTTCAGAGCCGCGATATCCTTGTCGTTGATCCGGTTGCGACCGGCGAGGGGGATCGGATCCTGCCAGATCAGCGTCTCTTTCGGGACGAGCGGGCCGAGGTAGCGCGCGCGTGGACCCATGTCGCGGTGCGTGAGCTTGAACCAGGCGCGGGCAAACGCATCCGCGAACTGGTCGGGGTGTTCAAAGAAGCGCCGCGAGATCTTCTCGTAGGCCGGGTCGAACCGCAGCGACAGGTCCGTCGTCAGCATGGTCGGCACATGCTTCTTCGCCGGGTCAAAGGCGTCCGGGATGTCGGCTTGTGCACTCTTCGCCTTCCATTGCTTCGCGCCGGCCGGGCTCTTCGTCAGTTCCCACTCGTTTTCGAACAGGTTCTTGAAGAAGTTGTTGCTCCACCTGGTCGGCGTCTGCGTCCAGGTGACTTCCGGCCCGCCGGTGATGGCGTCGGCGCCGATACCGGTGCCGTGCTTGCTTTTCCAGCCGAGGCCTTGATCCTCGATGTTGGCGCCTTCCGGCTCCGCGCCGATCAGCGACGGGTCGCCTGCACCGTGGGTCTTGCCGAAGGTGTGGCCGCCCGCGATCAGCGCGACGGTCTCTTCGTCGTTCATCGCCATGCGGAAGAACGTTTCGCGGATGTCCTTGGCCGCTGCGACCGGGTCCGGATTGCCGTTCGGGCCTTCTGGATTGACGTAGATCAGGCCCATCTGCACCGCCCCGAGCGGCTCCGCCAGCTGGCGTTCGCCGCTGTAGCGTTCGTCGCCGAGCCAGCTTCCCTCAGGACCCCAGAAGAGTTCTTCAGGCTCCCAAACATCGACGCGCCCGCCTGCGAAACCGAAGGTCTTGAAGCCCATCGACTCCAGCGCAACGTTGCCGACGAGGACCAGTAGATCGGCCCACGATATTTTCTTGCCGTACTTCTGCTTGATCGGCCACAGCAGGCGGCGCGCCTTGTCGAGGTTCGCGTTATCCGGCCACGAATTCAGCGGCGCGAAACGCTGCTGGCCGCTGCCCGCACCGCCGCGGCCGTCGGTGATGCGGTAGGTGCCCGCCGCGTGCCACGCGAGGCGGATGAATAAGCCGCCGTAGTGACCGAAGTCGGCCGGCCACCAGGGCTGCGAGTCAGTCATCAGCGCGCGCAGGTCCTTGATGACGGCCTTGAGGTCGAGGCTCTTGAATTCCTTGGCGTAGTCGAACGCATCGCCCATCGGATCGGACAGGGCGGAGTGGTGATGGAGAACCGATAGGTCCAGCGTGTTCGGCCACCAGTCGCGGTTCGCGTGTCCGCGGGTGCCGCCTGTGAACGGGCACTTGCCCGCGCTTTTGTCGTCAGTCTTTGCGTCCATGAATCACTCCTCCACGAATACTGTGCGCGCCAAAAAACGGACCGGAACCGGAAATCTGGCACGCGCCTGCGGCGCTTATATGAAGCCGTTCCAATCAGGTCTAATCGTATTTGTTTGGGCCAGGCGATAAGTATACCTCATCGCCCCCGATCCCTACCAGATTATTGCCCGCCCGCTTCGCTACAACCGCACGACAGAATAAAAAAGGGCGGCCATGCAGGCCGCCCTTTGGTGTCGTCTGGATTTTTTTCTTATTCCGCGCCGCCGGCCGCCTGTTGCGGTGCGCCGCCTTTTTGCTCGAGGTCCTCGCCGGTGGTCTGATCGACTGCTTTCATGGACAGGCGGACCTTGCCGCGCTCGTCCACGCCGAGCAGCTTCACTTTCACCTTGTCGCCTTCCTTGACCACATCGGTGACCTTGTTGACGCGGTTGGCGGCAAGCTGGCTGATGTGCACGAGGCCGTCTTTGGCCCCGAAGAAGTTCACGAAGGCGCCAAAGTCCATCGTCTTGACGACAGTGCCGTCGTAAATCACGCCGACTTCCGGGTCGGACGCGATCGACTTGATCCACTTGATTGCGGCCCTGATCGACTCGCCATCGGCGGAGGCAACCTTCACCGATCCGTCGTCCTCGATGTTGATCTTGGCGCCGGTCTTCTCGACGATCTCGCGGATCACCTTGCCGCCGGTGCCGATGACTTCGCGGATTTTGTCGGTCGGGATCTTGAACATTTCAATGCGCGGGGCATGCTCGCCCAGTTCGGCGCGGGCGGCAGTGAGTGCCTTTGCCATCTCGCCGAGGATGTGAAGGCGGCCGTCCTTCGCCTGGGCGAGGGCAACCTTCATGATCTCCTCATTGATGCCGGCGATCTTGATGTCCATCTGCAGCGACGTGACGCCCTGTTCGGTGCCAGCCACCTTGAAGTCCATGTCGCCGAGATGATCCTCGTCGCCGAGGATGTCGGACAGCACTGCGTAGCGCTTGTCCTCGAGGATGAGGCCCATGGCGATACCTGCGGTCGGCCGCTTGAGCGGCACGCCGGCATCCATCAGTGCGAGCGAGGAGCCGCAAACCGAGGCCATCGACGATGAGCCGTTCGACTCGGTGATCTCCGAGACGACGCGGATGGTGTAGGGGAATTCCGCCGGCGTCGGCAGCATCGGGTGGATTGCGCGCCAAGCCAGCTTGCCGTGGCCGATTTCGCGCCGACCGGGCGCGCCCATGCGGCCAGTTTCACCCACTGAATAAGGCGGGAAGTTGTAATGCAGCAGGAACGTTTCCTTGTAGGTCCCTTGCAGCGCGTCGATAAACTGCTCGTCTTCTGCGGTGCCGAGCGTCGCCACGACCAAGGCCTGTGTTTCACCGCGGGTGAACAGCGCCGAGCCATGCGTGCGCGGAAGCACGCCGACCTCGGCGACAATCGGGCGCACGGTGCTGAGGTCGCGGCCGTCGATGCGCTTTTTTGTGTCGAGAATATTCCAGCGAACGATCTTGGCTTCGAGTTCCTTGAACACGCCGGCAACCGCGAGCTTCTCATATTTCGGCTCGGCGCCTTCCGGGAAGAAATGCGCCATCACCTTTTCCTTCACGGCGGCGACGGCATTCTGGCGATCTTGCTTCTTCACGATCGAATAGGCCGCGCGCAGGTCTTTCTCGGCGAGCCCGAGGATTTCCTTTTCCAGCGCCTTGTGATCGGGGGCGGTCAGCTCGCGCGGCTCCTTCGCCGCTTTTTCGGCAAGCTTGATGATCGCTTCGATCACCGGCTGGAAGTGCCGATGGCCGAACATCACGGCGCCGAGCATGATTTCTTCGGAGAGCTCCTTGGCTTCCGATTCCACCATCATCACCGCATCTTGCGTTCCGGCGATGACGAGGTCGAGCTGGCTCTCCGGCATCTCATCGAGAGACGGATTGAGCACATACTCGTTGTTGATGAAACCGACGCGGGCGCCACCGATCGGCCCCATGAACGGAGCGCCCGACAGCGTGAGCGCAGCGGAGGCCGCGACCATCGCGACGATGTCGGGGTCATTCTCCATGTCGTGCGAAAGCACGGTGACAGTGACCTGCGTATCGCAGCGCCAGCCATCGGCGAACAAAGGACGGATCGGACGGTCGATCAGACGCGACGTCAACGTGTCCTTTTCGGTCGGACCGCGCTCGCGCTTGAAGTAGCCGCCCGGAATGCGTCCGGCGGCGTAATATTTTTCGGTGTAGTTGACGGTGAGCGGAAGGAAATCGATTCCTTCCTTCGGCTGCTTGGCCGCCACGACGGCGGCGAGCACGGTAGTCTCGCCGTAGGTGGCGAGCACGGCGCCGTCGGCCTGGCGCGCGACGCGGCCTGTCTCGAGGGTTAGCTTGCGCCCACCCCAATCGAGCTCAACGGAATGCTTATCGAACATTGCTTCAGTCTTTCATGGTTTTCGGCGAGCCCCGAAAGCCATGAGCAAGACGGCGAGAAGCTGTCGCACATCACCGCGGTGCGGGGAGCAACAGCGTCTGGCGATCCTGCCATGGCGTTTCGAACCTTGCCTTGCCGCAAGAGGCGATCCTTATCGGCTCTTGCCAAATTGCCGGCCGCGCCTATCGCTGCCGGCGGAGTCGAGCGAACGCGTCATACGCATTCGCTGCACGAAACGCACAGGGCACATGCGCCCTGCGCGGAATAAATCATCGGCGAATGCCGAGCTTCTCGATCAAATGCTTGTAGCTCGCTTCGTTTGTACGCCGCAGGTAATCGAGCAGCTGGCGGCGCTGCCCCACCATCTTGAGCAACCCACGACGGGAGTGATTGTCCTTGACGTGGGCTTTGAAATGCTCGGTGAGATTGTTGATACGCTCGGACAAGATCGCCACTTGCACTTCCGGCGATCCGGTGTCTCCGGGCTTTTTGGCATACGTCTTTATTACTTCGGCCTTGCGGCCGGCGGTCACCGACATCGGTCATCCTTTCTTACGCTCGGCTCTGCCCATCAGGCCGGCGAGGTTGAACACGCGCTTGGGGACGATTTCGCCACGATCCAGCTCGGCTAAGGCCAGAAGTTGGCCCGATACCGTTACGTAGATTGTGCCGCGGAAATTGGGTGCGTCCCGTCCGCGCAACAAAACGGCTTGGCCTCTTTGCAGCCTTGCCGCATCTGCCCGACTGACAGCCAGCGCCGGGATGTCGTCCAGCGCGGTTTCAACGGGCATTAGAGCGTCCGCGAGGCTTGCCTCGCCGGACGCGGCTCTATGGCATAGAGCCTCCAATTGTTCCAGCAGAATCATGGTTTCTTCGCCAAACGGCCCTACAGCGGCGCGCCGAAGGGCGCTGACATGGCCGAAACAGCCCAAAGTCCGACCGAGATCGCGGGCCAAGGAGCGCACGTAGGTCCCTTTGCCGCATTCAGCCTCAAGCACCGCGTGGTCAGGGTCGGGGACGTTAACGAGTTCCAGCCGGCCGATTTCGACCGGCCGTGCAGCGAGGGTCACTTCCTCGCCGTCGCGCGCAAGATCGTAGGCGCGCTCGCCCTCGATCTTGATCGCCGAATAACGGGGCGGCACCTGCTGAATGGTCCCGGTGAAGGACGGGAGCAGGGCGCGGATCGCTTCCGCCGATGGCCGTTGGTCGCTGCTCGCGATCGGCCGGCCTTCGGCGTCGTCGGTGTCGCGCTCTTCGCCCCAGCGCACGGTGAAGCGATAGACCTTTCGGCCATCCATGACGAACGGGACGGTCTTCGTTGCCTCGCCAAGCGCGATCGGCAATGCGCCGGATGCAAGCGGATCGAGCGTGCCGGCGTGGCCCGCGCGTTTGGCACTGAACAGGCGCTTGATGACACTGACCGCATGGGTCGACGTCATGCCGACGGGCTTGTCGAGCACGACCCAGCCGTGCACGTCACGCTTGTCGCGCTTCTTTTGTTTTTGCCGAGATTCTGACGGTGCAGTCTGCGGCGTCTCCTCGGCATGAGGACGAATGAGGTCGTCGATCTCGCGTTCGCTCACTTTTCGTCCTTATGGTTCAGATCGCGCTTCACTTCCGGCGAGTGCAGCAATTTTTCGATGCGGTCGGCCTCGGCGAAGCGCTCGTCGACGCGGAAACGAATATCCGGTGCGAATTTAAGGTTGATGCGATGCGCCAGTTCGGCGCGCAGGAATTTCTTGTGTCGCTCGAGCGCGGCGACGACTTCTTCGGCGTCGCGTCCGCCCAGCGGCATGACATAAACGGTGGCGAGTCGCAGATCGGCGGTCATACGTACTTCCGGCACCGTCACGAGATGACTCTCAATGACAGGATCATGCACCTCACCACGCGTCAGCATTTCGGCAAGCGCGTGGCGCACCAACTCGCCGACACGCAACTGGCGCTGCGAACCGCCCGGCGCTGCGTCGCGGTGATGCTGTTTTTGCCGTGCCATAAAATTCAAACCTTCAAATCGCCACGTCTTGCTTCCCTGCTGAAGGAAGGCGTGGATACCCGGGACAAGCCGGGCACAGCGGTGGAAATTGGTGGAGTGTTTCTAATTCGAAGCCGTGAGATTCGGACTCACAGGCTGCGTTGAATCTGCTCCACCCGGTAGCATTCGATCACGTCGCCTTGCCGCATGTCCTGGTAGTTCTCAAAGGCCATGCCGCATTCCATGCCGGCGCCGACTTCGCGCACGTCATCCTTGAAGCGCTTGAGCTGGCTCAGCTTGCCCTCGTGGATCACGACGTTGTCGCGGATCAGCCGCACATTGGCGCCGCGTTCGACCGTGCCGTCGGTGACCTTGCAGCCGGCGATCTTGCCGACCTTGGAGACATTGAAGATCTCGAGGATCTGCGCGTTGCCGAGCATCGTTTCGCGCAACGTCGGAGGCAGCAGGCCCGACATCGCCTTTTTAACGTCGTCGACGAGATCGTAGATGATGTTGTAGTAGCGGATCTCGATACCGGCACGCTCGGCCGACTCGCGCGCTTCCTTGTTGGCGCGCACGTTGAAGGCGATGATCGGCACGCCTGACGCTTCTGCGAGCGTTACGTCGGATTCCGAAATGCCGCCGACGCCAGCATGCAGGACGCGTGCTGCCACCTCATCGGTGCCAAGCTTGTCGAGGGCGCCGACGATAGCTTCGAGCGAGCCTTGCACGTCGGCCTTAATGACCAGCGGAAACTCCTTGCGGCCCGACGTCTTGGCCTGCGCCATCATCTGCTCGAGCGAGCCGCGCATTCCGGTGGCGCGTGCTGCTGTTTTCTCGCGCTTCTGCCGGGCGCGGTAATCAGTGACTTCGCGGGCGCGGGCTTCGTTCTCAACCACGGCCAGACGATCGCCTGCGTCCGGCGTGCCTGAAAAGCCGAGTACTTCAACCGGTGTCGAGGGTCCGGCCGTTTCGATCGGTGTACCGGTGTCGGAGACCAGCGCTCGCACGCGGCCCCACTCAGCGCCGGCCACCACCAGATCGCCAACGCGCAAGGTCCCGCGCTGGATCAGCACAGTGGCAACTGGACCGCGGCCGCGATCAAGTTTGGCCTCGATGACGGTGCCTTCTGCCGCGCGGCTTGGATTGGCTTTAAGATCCAGAATTTCCGCCTGCAAGCCGAGCATTTCGAGCAGCTTGTCGATGTTCGTCTTCTTGGTGGCTGACACTTCGACGTCGACCACTTCGCCACCCATCGATTCGACCTGGATTTCGTGCTGCAGCAAGTCCGTGCGCACGCGATCCGGTTTGGCATCCGGTTTGTCGATCTTGTTGATAGCGACGATGATCGGCACCTTCGCCGCCTTGGCGTGGTGGATCGCCTCGATTGTCTGCGGCATCACGCCATCGTCGGCGGCGACAACCAGCACGACGATGTCGGTGACTTTGGCGCCGCGCGCACGCATGGCGGTGAAGGCGGCGTGGCCCGGTGTGTCGATGAACGTGATCTTGGCGCCCGATGGCGCGGTCACCTGATAGGCGCCGATATGCTGGGTGATGCCTCCGGCTTCGCCCGCCGCCACGTCGGAAGATCGAATGGCATCGAGCAGCGAGGTCTTGCCGTGATCGACATGGCCCATCACGGTCACGACCGGCGCGCGCGGAGCAAGTTGCTCCGGATCGTCCGCAACATCGAACAGGCCTTCTTCCACGTCGGCTTCGGCCACGCGGCGTACGCTGTGGCCCATTTCTTCGGCGATGAGCTGGGCTGTGTCGGCATCGATCACGTCGTTGATCGTCACCATCTGCCCTTGCTTCATCAGCAGGCGAATGACATCGACCGCGCGTTCCGACATGCGGTTGGCCAGGTCCTGGATGGTGATCGCTTCAGGAATCGTCACCTCGCGCACGAGCTTTTCCTTTGGCTCGTTGGAGGCGATGCCCTTCAGCCGCTGCGTACGGCGGCGGAACGAAGCAACAGAACGCTCGCGCACTTCGTCGGCGCGCAGCGCAGTGACCAGGGTCAGGCGGCCGCGCTGCTTTTCGACGCCGGCACGTGGAGCGGGTCGGGGTGCGGCAGGCGCGCGCGCCGCGCCAGGCCGGCGCGGGCGGGGAGCTTCCTCGTCATCGGCTTCAAGGGCGAGGCGGGCTCCTGGTCCGGTCCGCGCGACTTCATCACCGCCGAAGCGTTTCTTGGCAACTTCGCCGGCTTTGCGTTTGGTCTCCTCGTCGTGCTTGCGGCGATCATCTTCCTCGCGCTTGCGCGCTTCAGCCGCTTCCCGTTCGCTGCGGTCGACCGACTCGCGGCTAGCACGACGGCGTACTTCTTCTTCGGCGATCTTGCGTTCTTCGGCTTCGCGAACACGAGAGTCGGCAAGCGCGTGAGCACGGGCGCTGCGCTCTTCCTCGGTGAGTGTGCGTAGCACGACGCCCGAGGCTTTCGGTTTTGCTTCGCCCGGCGTTGCCGCGGTACGCGCTGCAGGCGCGGCGGGCGCCTTGCTCGGTACGGGCTTTTTCGTCTCGACGACCGGTGCCGGTTCGGCCTTGGCTTCGCCCGGCCCGCCGACGGCACGGCGTTTAACTTTTTCAACTACGACCTGCTTGCTGCGGCCGTGGCTAAAGCTCTGGCGTACCACGCCCGTTTCGGTGCGCGGCTTCAGCGTCAGCTTGCCAACGCTGAGTTTCTTTTCGCCAGGGTTTTTCGTTTCGCTCATTCCGTACTGTGTCCTTATGCGCCGTCCGTCGGCGCATGCGCGCTAACCGTATCGGGCGAAATTCCGGTCCGAAAGCGCGTCAAACGCGCAACGCGCGCGAGAAAAGTCTCGCTCCCGGGCCCGGCAAGCAGGGCAGCATGTACCACATTTGGGCGGTTCAATGCCAAATCCAATTGGATGCCGGTAAATGCGTCGATCACCGCGATTTCGCGCGATTCTCCGGCACTATTGCGGTGCAGGACGGCGGCCAGCTTGCGTTTGCCATCGTCGCCCGCGTCAGCGGCATGGATCAGCGCCAAAACGCCTTGCCCGCCGCACGCCGCTTCGACCTTGGAAAAGCCGGTGGCGACGACACCGGCCTTGCCCGCCATTGCCAGGGCATCGAGCGCGGCACGTTCGATCAGTTGCTCGGTTTGTGCGGCCAGGTCAGCGGCAACACTGACGTCCCGCTTGAAACCGCGGGCAAAGACATTGCGTTTCCTTGCGTCCTCGATTGCGTCGCGCGTTGCGGTGACCCAAATGCCCCGGCCGGGCAATTTGCGTTTGACGTCGGGGACGGCGTCGCCGGCCGGGCCCACCACGAAGCGGATCATCTCCGACACCGGCTTGAGTTCACGCGTCAGGGCGCAGGTGCGCTCGGTCCCCGGAGCGACACTGGTCGCCCCGCGGTCGAGTTCATTGTCCTGCGCAATAGCCAGCATCGTTGGTGTCCACGCTCCTTACGCTTGCGTTTCGGTTTCTTCTTCCGCGGGCGCTTCGGCCGCGGGCGGCGGCGCAATGTCGGCCTCCGTCACCCAGCCGGCTTTCACGCGCGCCTGCATGATCATGTGTTCGGCCTCTTCGCGAGAAGTATTGAAGCCATCGAGGAAGCCGGGCTCATGCTTGGACTCGCCATCCTTGCGCTCGGTCCAGCCGGTAAGGTCGTCCGTCGCGCAACCGGCGAGGTCTTCAACGGTCTTCACGCCGTTCTCGCCGAAAGCGACCAGCATCTTGGTGGTGACGCCCGGCACGTCCTTGAGCGCATCATCGACGCCGAGTTCAACGCGTTTGGCGTCGAGTTCAGCTTCCTGCTTGTCGATATATTCCTTGGCGCGCTCTTGCAGCTCGCGCGCGGTATCCTCGTCGAAGCCCTCGATGCCGGCGATTTCCTTTTCGTCGACCATCGCGAGCTCCTCGATCGAGCCGAAGCCTTCCGAAGCAAGCAGCTGTCCCACGACTTCGTCGAGATTGAGCGCTTCCACGAAGATCTTGGTGCGGTTTTCGAACTCGGCCTGCCGGCGTTCGGATTCTTCCTGCTCGGTCAGGATGTCGATGTCCCAACCGGTCAGCTGGGAGGCCAATCGCACATTCTGGCCGCGGCGCCCGATGGCCAGCGACAATTGCTGATCCGGCACCACAACTTCGATGCGTTCCTTGTCTTCGTCGAGCACGACTTTGGCGACTTCCGCCGGCGCCAGCGCATTCACCACGAACGTTGCGATGTCCGGCGACCACGGAATGATGTCGATCTTTTCACCCTGCAATTCGTTCACCACGGCCTGCACACGTGAACCACGCATGCCGACGCAGGCGCCGACCGGATCGACGGAAGAATCGCG
>Ga0070709_10001950_pt1 | contig 11233 bp, 9 predicted proteins | sample LARL51metaG_FD_65449 | JGI IMG/M metagenome (GOLD analysis project Ga0070709, IMG submission 65449) | Corn, switchgrass and miscanthus rhizosphere microbial communities from Kellogg Biological Station, Michigan, USA - LAR L5-1 metaG | ecosystem: Host-associated > Plants > Roots > Rhizosphere ...
TCGAGTGGACCGCCGAACTGTGACAAGCACCCGGCGAGCCGTCCCCTGCCAAACCAAGGGTCCCGTTTGGCGTGCCTTCGACCGGCAGGATCGCGGCCAGCCCTGCGGCATGCGAAAGCCTCGGCTCGGGCCGACCCCGGTTCCAGGCGCTTAGCGGTGCCGGTGCAGCACGCCCTCGGCCAGGAGAGCCTCGTGCGCTGCCCGAAACGCCTGGCGCCCGGCCGGTGTGCCGCAGTACACGGTGGCGTGAATCAGTATCTCCTTGATCTCGTCGACCGATACGCCCGTCGCGAGTGCGCCCTTCACGTAGATGCCCAGCTCGTCGGGCCGCCCAAGCGCCGTCAAGATCGCAAGATTCAGCATGCTGCGTGTCTTGGGATCCAGGCCCGGCCTGCTCCACGCGTACCCCCACGCCCACTCCGTCACGACACGCTGGAAGGCCATCATGAACTCGTCGGTGCCGGCGAGATTCGCGTCGACGTACTCCGCGCCCAACACATCCCGCCGCGCTTGAAGGCCCCTCTCGAACAGTTCGCTCTCGGCCATAGCGGGTGCTCCTCTCCGAATGCCGGCCGGCACCGATGCGGGGCTGCCGCTGGCCTGGCCGGCGGACTGATCACCGTTGATATCGAGGTCACGTGGATACAGAGGAACTCCAGTTGCTGTCCATGAGCCGATGATGCCACTCAGGTGCCAGGCCGGAAGCCACGGGCGCAGCAGTGACGCGGCCAGGGACCCGCCGGGCAACGCCATGCCAGGACCGCACGCCGCCGCCACGAACAGCGTCTGGCCAGCGTGCGTGTCCGTTGTCCCTGCTGCCTGCGCAGAGGGTGTTACAGAGAATGGGACGACCCTGCCCCCACCGACCAGGGCGAACGCCTGACAATCGAGTGGAAAGCCCAGCTAACCTGTGAGACCGGCTCGGCGGCACCGCTGCTGACAGGCTAGCTCGGCCGCCAGCCCCAGCACTACAGCCAGACCACGCGACGACTGCCGCGCCGTATGGCCTGGCCGTTCAGGACGGCCGGAGCGCCAAGCGGGCCGGGCACAGACCCTCTGCGCCTGCCCGCCAACCGTCCCCCGACCGCCCCACTCAAAGGACGGCCTGCGGCCGACAGTCTCGATGGTGGCGGCACTGCCACCAGCGGCGCCGACGGCAGGCACCGCTGCTCCTGGCTGCGTGCCTTCCCGGCGCCGACGGCTGAATTAGGCAAGATCATGGCTGTCGCCGCAGCCCAGCGGTAACAGTCCCACGATCAGCTGCTATAGAGACTGACCGCTCGCGGCCTCATGATCATGGCAGTGCTCAGTTTGGGGGGTGGCAGAACAAATCCCCCGACCGGACTAGTCAGGTCCCCCGCCTCGTCATCGAGCAGACCGCCGGCCTGTAACCAGCCGCCGGGCCAAGCCCACCTGCCCAGGCTAGCGCCAACGAGGACACCAGCACCAAGGCCACTGGGCGTGCGGGCTGCTTACCGCAAAGCACCGCACAGCCCGGTGGGTGGAAGGATGCCGGCTTGCGCAGCAGCCCGCCCACCCACCCGTTGGTCCGCGCCGCCCCCGTCACCGCCAAGGGCACCCGTCACGACCAGCCACGACCAGTGAAGGTGCGCCCTCTGGGCGCGCAGTTTGTACCTACCGTGCCGCCCTGCGGGCACGGACGGCTCAGCTCTTGACCGGGGAGCGTCCGACCGTCTGTGTAAGTGATCGTGGCGGGTTTCATGGGGTGGGATTCGTCCCTCGAAGTAGATCGTGAACGCCTGGAGTGCTTGTTTCCATCCCGAGCTGCGGATCCCCACGTTCGGGCCGCGGTAGTCCTCCAGGTTCCGCACCGCGAGGTAGAGGACTTTGAGGGCGGCCTGTTCGGAGGGGAACTGGTCGCTGGGCGGTGGCGGGCGCTACGGCCACCTGATCGAACAGCTCGGCGGGCCGGACGTGCCCGCCACCGGCGGGTCGCTGGGCCTGGAGCGGATCCTGCTGATGCTGCCGCGGCCGGAGGCCGGGCAGACCCGGCTCGACGTGGCGGTCACGTTCATGGACGAGCGGCACGCCGCGCGCCGCTTCGGGTTTGCCGCGGCCGCCCGGCAGGCCGGCCTGCGGGCTAGCGTCTACCTGGGCAACTCCGGCAAGCCCGGCCGCCAGCTCAAGTGGGCCAACGACGCCGGAGCCCGGTGGGCGGTGATCTACGGCAACGCCGGGGAAGAGGCGGGCACGGTCCGTGACATGGCCACGGGCGGCCAGGCCGCGGTCCCGCTGAGCGGGCTCAGCGACTACCTCGCGGACCTGGCCGCCCGAGCCGCGGACTGAGGACTACCGGGGGAAGTACAAGAGCCCCATGCCGTTGTAGTCGCCGAGCCCGAGGTGCCGCCGGAGGGTGCAAGGCGGCTTGCCCTGGAACATGACCTCGTCCTGGTACCTGTTGTTCAACAGGTCGCCCAGGCCGTACGCGTGGCCCCACTCGTGCGTCATGATCGACTGCAGGTCGTGCAGGCCGTTGCAGTTCGCCGGGTAGTTGTCGACCATGCCCACGTTGGAGCCAAGATAGGTGTCACTCTCCGTCATAGTCTGGCCGCTCTGCTCCACGCACGTGTAGGCGAGCCAAGGGACGCCGCTGAACGGGCCCCAGCTCACCGTGTTCTGCCCGTCGGGGAAGTTGTTCGTGCAATGGCCCGCGGAGTCGATGTTGGCGAACCTGCCGGTGGTCCCCTGGTAGGCGCCGTAGGCCCGGAACCCGGTCTCCGACAACCCGCAGTTGTTGATGCCCATCGTCATGTTGAAGTTGGCGTCCCTGATGTCGCTCAGCGTCGCCGAGCCCGACAATCCGGCCCGGCTGACCGTGGACATGTTGTAGAACCAGTTCAGGGTCGTGTTCCAGACCGAGCCCTCGGCTGCCATGCCGTTCTCGCTGCAGGCCGCATCCGTTCTCCTGGCCACCGGAGCCATCGAGATGTGTGGCACTGCCGTCTTGATGAACAGCCGGCCGCGGGAGTTGGTGACCCGGAGCGTATAGCTGCCGCTGGCCGCCAGGGCGTAGGCCGCGATCGTCTCGCCGGACCGCCGGGGCGCATACAGCCCCGGCCCGGTCCGGTAGTGCGGTACCGGCAGCACCAGCAGCCGGCCCTGGATCGGGCAGGTGGCCAGGTCGACCCGCGCCGGGATGGCCGTTACCGGGATGGCCCCGCGCGAATGACAGAGCACGCGCAGCGCGTCGCTCCGCGCGGCGGACAGCGCCCCGGCGGCAGGCCGCGCCGATGCGGCCGAGGCGCCTGCAGCCGGGATGAACACGGCCGCCATGGCGATGGCGGCGCCTAACGTCTTCGCGGTCTTGACGGGGGAGATCTTGTACATGACGGTGCTCCCTCATGCTCTGGGCAGTGATCGCAAGCAACGTAACCCGGTGCGGAGGTAATGAACAGGCAAACTAACCGGCAATCTGGCCGGCAGACCCGGCCAGCGGGAGAGGCTCAGCCCCGGCCGGGGAAGCAGGCAGGCCAGGCCGGCGCGGCGCCAGGCCGACCCGCCGAACACGCCGCCGAGGTGGCGCTCGGCCAGCGGAATCAGCCCGGCCACCGTCACCGGCCCGCCCGCTTCCACAGCCCGCGAGGTGACCCCGGCGTCCCTGATGCCACAGGGCACGATCTTGCCGAACCAGCCGAGGTCGCAGTCACAGTCGAGCGCGAAACCGTGCATGGTGACCCCACGGGACACCCGAATGCCGATCGCGCCGACCTTGCGGTCCGGGCGGCCGTCCCCGGTCACCCACCGGTCCATGCCAGACCAGTACGCCTCGGCCAAGGCCTCCATCTCAGCCACAGCCCCCAGCCTGCCCCGGCCGTAAACGTAGAACGGCATGCCTGAGAAGGCACCGACGATCCCGGCCAGCCACGCCCACACCAAACCGCCCGCCCGGGGAAACCCAGCGTTTATCGTGATCGTGGCAACCACGCCCCTGGGGCCTGGCAGAACAAATCCCCCGACCCAGCCAGTCAGGCCCCCCGCCTCGTCATCGAGCAGACCGCCGACCTGTGACCAGCCGCCGGGCCAAGTCCACCTGCCCAGGCTAGCGCCAAGGAGGACACCAGCACCAAGCCGCCGGGCGTGCGGGCTGCTCACCGAAGCACCCGCACAGCCCCCGGCACGGGGAAGGATGCCCGCCTGCGCCAGTGGCCCGCCCACCCGCCCAGGCCCGCGCCGCCACCGTCCCCGCCAAGGACACCCGTCGCCACCAGCTACCACGGGTGAAGGAGCGCCCTGCGGGCGCACAGTTTGTCCCTACCGTGCCCTCCTGGGGTGAGGCAGGCACAACCGGCAAGATGCCGCACGGCAGCGCGGGCCGCGAAAGGTCGGCCTGCAGTAGGTCAACCCGCGTGAATCATTGAGGCTAGCGCCAAGTTTAGAGCGGTGCGGATCTCCCTTGAATGCTTGGCAAGAAATACGCGGCGCGCAGCCAGTTGCAGAGACTCCTCAAATTTGACCACCGGGCCTGCGCAGCGCACAAAGATCGGTGCCCAGTGATGCTGAATTGCCACGACTGAAGCTTTACTCTCGTGGTAAGTTTGCAAGCCGGTTTCCCAGGCCAGAAAATGCCGGAAGTCTTGCGCTGCGTCAGGCGGAACTCCAAAAGGACTCAGGCATTGCCCGAAATCTCTCATTTTTCGCTGCACAACTGCTGATGACTGTATCTTGGTAAATATCTGGTCCCATTCGTAAGACAGCCCTGTAGGTCCAGCAAGCTTCACAACTTGTGCACGAGACGATAGGCTGCAGTTCTGGAGCTCAGCGGTCATCGCGGGGCTATATGTCGAGCGGGCCGGGCCGATGCCGCCATTAGGCAGGAACAATTTGTTACGCGCAATCCATGTCAAGTCCGGAAACTGATCGTTATCACCCATGAAGCTCTGCCTCGCGGCTTGAAAAGAGATTCCGGAATATCGGTATCCATGCGCAGCCATACACTGCACATTCTTCTTGCTTATCAGAACTGCTACTGCTGCCTCATATCCGGCGCCTGTGGTAAATTCGGCACCAGTTGCCGGGTACCATGAATCCAGTATCGAGGCCTTTGAGATCTTCAAATCGGTTATGGACGGCAAGATAGCCTTGTCCGACCTCGTGTGATGGCCGTTATTGTTGTCGGCGGCACAGCCGACGCTGGATAGGATGAACGACAAGCCTATACAAACCAATGCTGCTCGAAGGATTCCACTTTTGACCAGCTCAGGGCTAGAGCCGAAGGGCCTGTTGTATTCGCGGTCAAAGCCTATCCAGCGTATGTCGCGTCCTCGCATTCAAGCCCTCAACTGATAATAAAGAAACCCAGCGAACTTTCGCGAGATACCTTGAACCGCGCAGCGCCGCGGCTGAACTTCGACGATGACATAGCGAGCCGATCCGTTCCGCGCGGACGGCGATTCCCGTCCGCGCGGACGGCGATTTGCGCCAAAGTTAATAGTTGACCGTGACCGAATCGGGCGCTTCGTGGGTTCCGGTCACTGATAGCCATGTTCCGGTCGCGACGTTGGTAATGAGCACTACATCGAAGTTACTTCCATCAAATACCTTGTGAGCTCCGCTCGCCGCTCTGATCCACCTATTTCCACTAAGATAGTAGCCTGTGTAGTAGTCGAAACCGGTGCCGACGGAAGCTCTGGCTCCGACCAGGTTGAGATCGTGGCAGCCCGGCGGCTTCTTCTGCCACTGTTTTCCAGGGACGTTACCGGCGAAACCAGAACCTTGAGTTCCGCATACGTAACGGCTTGCTGACGAGGCGGCGCTAGCTGTTCCAGCGCCTGCAAGGCCTTGCAGGCCGCACAGCCCGGCGACTATTGCCACGGCCAATACACCGCGAGACTTTAGATGCCCCTGGAAATACTTTAAGGTAATGTTCAAGTCTAGACACCCGCCTTTTCCCTGATTGCAGCTATAGATGAACTCTAGCATAGGTTATAGAATGGACACAAGCCTTAACGGTCTAGCGATCCAGCCGCGCTTAGTGATCTTTCTGGTGTTGTCGCTGGTAGTGGCAGTGACGGGCGCGTTGCTGGTGGTGATGCCGCCATCGGGACCAGTGGCGGGCGTGTTGTTCGTCTGGAGGCGGGCCGCGCAGCGTGGGTGAGTAGGCGGCGGATTTCGTTGGCCAATGTGGTGAGCTGGTCTTCTGGTGCCTGGCCCAGGGACCCGGCAAAGTCGTGAAGTGGGGCTGTGACCTGCGGCGCCGTAACGGCGGGTGATGTGCCCGGCGTGTCTGGAAATGGCGGGCAGGGCCAGGGCGGGACGATGGAAGTTCTCACTCTCACCATCGCCTGCCACGAGGGACACCCGCCCGCCGATGACATCTTCGCCTATCCCGGCTGCCCGCAGCCAGTACCTGCTCGATCTCCTTGCCCAGGTCCCCGACCCGCGTAAGAAGCGCGGCCGCCGGCATCCGCTGGCGGGGCTGCTCGCCGTCGGGATCGCGGCAGTCATCGCAGGCTCGAAGTCGTTTGCCGCGATCGGGCAGTGGGCCGCCGACGCCGGCCCGGAGGTGCTCGCCGCGCTCGGCGCGATCCGCGGTGCGGCGGATGAATCGACGTTCCGGCGGGCCTTCGCCCTGGTCAGCCCCGATGTTCTCGACCGGGTCCTCGGTGCCTGGCTGTGGACCAGGGCAGTGCGGGCCGGCTACGTGATGACCGTCAAGGCCAATATGCCGACGCTTTACAAGCAGCTCAAGAAGCTGCCCTGGGCCGCCGTCCCCGCCGTCTCGGCCGTGAGCACCGGCCACGGCCGCCGGGCACGCCGGACCATCAAGGCCGCGCTGGCCCCGGCCTGGATCGAGTTCCACGGCGCCGCCCAGGTAGCGCAGCTGCGCCGCACGGTCACCAAGAAGGACAAGAAGACCGTCGAGGTCGTGTACCTCATTACCAGCGACCGCGACGCGGACCCGGCCACCCTGGCGGCCTGGGTCCGCAGCCACTGGGAGATATAAAACCGTCTTCACTGGGTCAGGGACGTGACCTATCTGGAAGACAAATCGCTGGTCAGGACGGGAAGCACGCCCCGCGTGATGGCATCATTGCGCAGCCTGGCCATCAGCCTGCTGCGCCTGGACGGCCATGCCAACATCGCCGCGGCCAACCGCCACCACGCCCGCGACCCACAGCGGACGCTACAACTGCTTCAGACCGCATGAACGACTTTGCCGGGTCCCTGCCAGAGTTGCCGCGCCACTGGAGTAACCGGCCCGGCCCGGCCTGTAACCAGCCACACAATGTCCGCACAGCGCTCACGCAACCAAGAAACGAAGCGTGCGGTCACTGTGCGCGCTCCGGATGTCCCCGACGTAGCGCCGACCTGCGGAGACCCCCTTCGGGGGTCTGCCTCCGCCGTTCCCGACCTCACCCCAAGGGGACCCCGAGGGCGAGGTCGGGAACGGCTCCGGCAAATGGTGGTGCAGGCCGGCGGCGGGGGGAAACCATCGGAGCACCCATCCCCACAGCCACCTGGGTTCCCCAAAGGTTTCCCCCCGCACCCCTCTTCCTTTGCCCCTCCAGGCCCACCCGAAGGGCCCGCTACGCGGGCCAGGACACGGTGGTACATGCAGAGCGCCAGCCTGAGGAACGGCAACCGGTGCCGGGCAAGCCCAGCACGCCGTGGACCTCTTGGTCAGGAGGCTCCGCGTGTTGGTTAGGAGGCTCCGCGTGGCAGCGCTACCGCTGGCGGCGGGCAGTGTTCGCGGTAGGCGTCGCGCAACTGTGCTGCCTCGGAGATCCGGCCGGTGTCTACGGCGGTGATGACTTCCTCGGCTCGCCAGTAACTGGAGGGGACCAGCAGGCCCGAGGTGACTGCGTCCATCGCGGTGACTGCCGCCTCGTCGGGGCGGCCGGTGGCCGCGAGAGCCAGGGCCAGGTCCAGCCGGGCGGTGGCGGCGCGGCGCGGCCGGGGCGGCCCGTCCAGGCCGGTATCCACCCGGGCGAGCACTTGCCGGGCATACCGCTCGGCGGCCGGGTCGCCCAGCCAGGACAGCGTGGTCGCCACGTAGGCGTCGCTTTTGGCCGGGTCATACCGGTAATGGTGCTCGGGCTGGTCGGGTTGTGGCAGCGGGGACACCAGGGCTTCGGTGCGGGCCAGGGCATCGCGGGTTTCGGCGGCGGCGCCTAGCCGTGCCCAGGCCCGGCCTTCCTGGGCGGTGGCCTGGATCACCGCACTGCCACCATGAGGCGCGGCGCGCTGGGCGGCCCGGGCCAGGTCCGCCGCGCGGGGGTAGTCGGCGTCGGTGAGGTATTGCCAGGCGCGGGTTTCCAGGCACCACGCCGCGATCTCCGCGTGCCCGGTTTCCTGGGCGATCCGCGCGGCGGTCCGCAAATAGGCCAAAGCCGCCGTCCGGCGGCGCAGATCGATCAGGCACGTGGCGGCGAGCAGCGACAGCCACCCGCCCGCGACCAGCAGCCGCCCGTGCTCGGCGAAGGTGACCCGGCGGTCCAGCAGCCCAGTGACATACCCCAGGTGAGCGCGGACTCGGGGCAGCAGCACGCCGGGCGGGGTGCCCGGGTAGGCGACCGCCAGCCCATCCACGGCTAGTTCGATCTGCTCCACCGTGGCCGTGCCGATCTCGCTGGCGGTGGCGTGCCGGGTCAGCTCCAGCGCGGCGATCTCATCATCGGCAGCCGGGCCGCCATCCCGGCCGGGGGTGGCGGCGAGGGCGGCCAGTTCACCGCCCGCGCCCAGCAGGGCATCCAGCCGGGCGGCCATCCCGGGCGTGGGCACCTGGTGGCCGTTGAGGTAGCGGGAGATCAGAGCGTGGTTGCACGGCACCTGCCGGGCCAGCGCCCGCACCCCCAGGCCGCGCGCGGCCATCAGCACCGCCAAGCGCTGAGTGAAGCCGTCCATCTCGCCCACTCTCGCAGCATGCCCGGACACCGGCAGTGGTGACCAGTGGTGAGGACTGGCCGTCACCGGTTCCACGGTAGCCGTCCCGGCGCGCACAGTGGCAGCCGTCCACCACCACCCTCACACGGAGACCCACCGATGACCGACGACCCCCGGACGGCCCGCGTCCAGGCCCTGGAACGCCTCGCCGCCGCGCTCGGCCCGCGCGAGTTCGCCACCACGTTAACCACCGGGCCGGGTCGCACCCGCTTGGCCGTGACCAGCCGGCACGCCGCTATCGGGGACAACATCTCGGCGGACCACCGGGCCTACTACTACTCCTGGGGCGAATGGATCGCGCCAATCAGCGACCCGGCGACCGCCGCCCGCATGATCAGCACGGTGCTGCGGGCCGTGCCGCAGCCCGCCCATGACTGACGACCCCGCCCCGGCCCCGGGTCACGATGAGATCATCGTGACCGCCCCCGGCGAGCGGCAGGTGTGCAACAGCCGCGAGCACGCTCGCCTCGGCGTGCTGGCCGAGGTCGTGGTGACCTTCGGGGACCTAGGCACCCGCTGGCAAGCCGGCGCCCTCTGGCAGGAGTGCTGGGGCCGGTCGTTCCCGATGTGCGGCGAATGCTGGGTAGCTGCCCAAGAGATTACCCAGGCCCGCCGCTCCGCCCTGGTCATCACCGACGCCACCCGCGCCGCCGCCGGGTAGCGAGGCTCCCGTGCGGCCAGGCGGCGCGCCCCGGTGCCCCTGGCCGCGCGGGGCCAGGGGGCCCTGGCCAGGGATGCAAGGCCCGTGTCAAAGCCAGTGCAACCTGCCCCGGGCACGTTGGCCCGTAGGTCCCGGCAGCGACTCCCGCGGGCTGCCGGGACTCAAGGCACCCTGGGAAGGCAGTGACAATGCGGGCAGCCAGGCGAAGGCCCGCGCACCGGGGGCGCGGCGCGTGGTTCTTTACCCACCTGCGGCGCGGCGGGACCCTGCGGGGCCGGCCGGCGGGCTCTTACCGGGCAGCAGGAGCCTGCCCGCCGCGCCGCGCGAGCGTAGCCGGCCCCGCCCCCCGCCACGCCGCAGGACACCGGCCAAACAACCACCCGCCGCTCACGCCGGCGCCGACCACCGCGCCAGGCTCGCGTAATGACACCAGCCGAAACCAGCTAATAATGGCAACGTGCTGTTATTCCTGCCGCCAGATAACCGTGCGGACCGCAGCACCGCTAGCTAACGAAACAAGCGCTGACCAGCAAGAATACGTCAAAGAATCCAGCAAATAATAGCCCGTAACCATTCCTGATAAGGCCATTTCTCGGTATAATCAGGAGTGACACTAAACCGGAATGGGAAAGGAGCCTCCGCGATGAGCCAGCCAGCACTGCAAATCAGCGGCAGCGCCCCGGCCGAGCCAGTGCCGGTCGCGTTCCTGGGCCGCACCTCCACCCTGTTTTTACAAGATCCGGCCGCATCGCTGCGCCGCCAGGCCCGCGAAGTGCAGGAGAAGCTGCCGCCCGGATGGTTCATTTCGGCCTGGTTCTGGGACATCGAGTCCGGCGGCTTGGACCTGGAGCAGCGCGGCCACGGCGACGCTCACCAGGCCGTCAATGTCGGCCTGCCCCGCGACGGCGGCCTGGCCGCCTTGCTGGCCGAAGCCGCCGGGCCATCGCCCCGGTTCGCCGCCGTGATGTGTGAAGACATCGAGCGGTCCGGCCGGGACACCTTCAACGCGCTCAAGCTGGAAGGCCAGCTAGGCGACGCCGGGATACCCCTGTTCGCGACGGATGAGCCGATCAACGTGGAAGGGATGAACGCCACCACGATCTTGATCCGGCGGGTGAAGCAGGGCATCGCCGAGTGGTACCGGTTCCAGCTGAAAGAGAAAGCCTGGCGCGGATTCGAGCAGCACACCATCGACGGCTACAACATCGGCGGCGCCCCCTACGGCTACGCCCCCGACCGGATCGCGCACCCCAACCCCGCCAAGGCCGCCCAGGGAAGGACGAAGACCCGCCTAGTGCTCGGCGCGCACCGCGCCCCGGTCGTGGCGCAGATCTTCACCTGGCGCACGGTGGACAAGCTGGGCGCGACGACGATCGCCAACCGGCTCAACGCCGACCCGGCCGCCTATCCGTCGCCCAAGCCGGGCGGGTGGACCACCGGCACCGTGTACGCGATCTTGCGAAACCCCAAGTACACCGGGCACATGGTCTACGGCCGCCGCCGCTCCACCGGCCGCCGTCGGTTCCACGACGTGCCTCAGGACCAGTGGATCTGGTCCCCCGAGCAGACCCACCCGGCGATCGTCACCCGCGCCACCTGGGACACCGCCCAGACCATAGGCGCCGAGCACGCCAGCGCCCGCGACGACGCCGAGCCCAGCACCCACCC
>Ga0070709_10001951_pt1 | contig 11233 bp, 12 predicted proteins | sample LARL51metaG_FD_65449 | JGI IMG/M metagenome (GOLD analysis project Ga0070709, IMG submission 65449) | Corn, switchgrass and miscanthus rhizosphere microbial communities from Kellogg Biological Station, Michigan, USA - LAR L5-1 metaG | ecosystem: Host-associated > Plants > Roots > Rhizosphere ...
CCAAGCTTACGAAGGGCGTCACATCGCCGAAATCAGACTTTCGACGTAGCGCGGGATCCCGTCCCCGATCCCGAGCATGGGCGCCGCGTAGCCCGCCGCGCGAAGCCGCGTGAGATCCGCTTGCGTGAAGCTCTGGTATTTGCCATGGAGCGCCTCGGGCATCGGGACGTACGTGATCGTTCCATCGCCGGTCAGCTCGTTGAACGCGCGCGGCGGATCGCCGGCCATGCTGCGGCACGCGTTGATCGTCGCGTGCGCGACGGCGTTGAATGTCGCCGCACTGCCCGTGCCGAGATTGAAGATGCCCGAGCGCTCGCCACGATCGTAGAAGTCGAGATTCGCCGCGACGACGTCATCGACATGGATGAAGTCGCGCCGCTGCTCGCCATCCGGATATCCGCCGGTACCCTGGAACAGGCGCACGCGGCCATCGCCCCGGTATTGCTGGAAGAAGTGATACGCGACCGAGGCCATCCGCCCCTTGTGCGCCTCGCGCGGCCCGTAGACGTTGAAATAGCGAAATCCGGCGATCGGCGCGGTTCGCTCCGGCAACAGGCGCCGCACGTACTGGTCGAACAGCGCTTTCGAATAGCCGTAGACGTTGAGCGGCGCCTCCTGCGCCCGGTCCTCGCGGAACACGGTGCCTGCGCCGTAGACGGCCGCGCTCGATGCGTACAGGAACGGAATGTCGTTGTCCTGGCAATGCTCGAGCAGCGAGACCGAATAGCGGTAGTTGTTGGCGAGAACGTAGCGGCCGTCGCTCGCCGTGGTGTCCGAGCAGGCGCCCTCGTGAAACACCGCGGCGATATCGTCGTCGAAGTCGCCGTTGACGACGCGCGTCAGGAAATCCTCCTTGTCGAGGTAATCGGCGATGTCGCAATCGACGAGATTGCGGAACTTGTCGGCCTGCGCGAGGTTGTCGACGGCGATGATGTCCGTCTCGCCCCGCGCATTGAGCGCCTTGACGAGATTCGATCCGATGAACCCGGCGGCGCCGGTTACGACGACGTACACGGTCTATCCTCCAGCATCGGCGCGCACCGTGAACGGTACGCGAGGTGCGACGGCGCACAGCAGTTCATAACCGACGGTGCCGGCGGCGCGGGCAACCTCGTCCACCGGCAATGCGTCGCCCCACAGCACGACGTCGCTGCCGACCTGCGCGCGCGGTACGGACGACAGATCGACGGTGATCATGTCCATCGAAACGCGTCCCGCCATCGGCACGCGATGCCCGTCGACGAGCACCGGCGTGCCGTTCGGTGCATGGCGCGGATAGCCGTCGGCATAGCCGCACGCGATCACCCCGATCCGCATCGGTTGCGCCGCCGCGAACGTTCCGCCGTAACCGACGCTGGCGCCGGGCTCGAGCGACTGCACGCCGATGAGCTTCGAGCGCAGGGTCATCACGGGTGCTACGCCGAGCGATTCGGCGCTGCGGTCGGCGAACGGCGTGGCGCCGTACAGCATGACACCGGGGCGGACGACATCGCCGCCGACTTCGCGGTAGCGGACGACACCCGCTGAATTGGCGAACGAGCGCGGATAAGGCAGGCCCGCGCACGCGGATGCAAAGCGCGCGAGCGGCTCGGCCACGCCATCCGGCTCGTCCGCTCGCGCGAAATGCATCATGAGCGAAAGCGACGCCACCGCAGGCGCGCGTACCAGTCGTTCGGCCGCCGTACGCGCTTCATTCGTCGCGATGCCGAGCCGGTTCATGCCGGTATTGATTTTCAGGTAGACGTCGACAGGACGCGCAAGCGGGGCCTGCTCGAGCATGCGCACCTGCTCGGCCGCATGGACGACGACCGCCAGCGAATGCGCCGCGATGTCATCGAGCTCCGCCGCATCGAAAAAGCCTTCGAGCAGCAGGATCGGGCGCCGATAGCCGCGCGCGCGCAGTTGCAATGCGGTATCGAGCTCGATCAGCGCGAGTCCGTCCGCCGAGGCAAGCGCCGGCAACACGCGGCTCACGCCGTGTCCATACGCATTCGCCTTGACGACCGCCAGTACTTTCGCGCCGGGGGCCGCCGCGCGTACCCGCGCAAGATTGCCGGCAAGTGCGCGGAGATCGACGTGCGCCACGAGCGGGCGAGTCATGCGCGAGGGAACGGCGCGGGCGCGCTGTCCGCTACAGCCCGGAAGGAGGAAGCGGCAGGTGCGAAAGCCTTGGGAAGGCGTGTGCGATCATGGTATAAAGCGCCGGCCGCGCATGTTCGCATTATAACAATCGACAGCGAACGCCAGAGCAGGCAAAAGCCGCGGTCGGCTCCAAAGGCTCGATGAAACCCGGCTTCTACATCATCATTGCGGCGCAGTTCTTCTCGTCGCTCGCCGATCAGGCGCTGCTTGTCGCGGCCATCGCATTGCTGCGCGAGCTGCACGATCCCGCCTGGATGACGCCCGCGCTGAAGCAGTGCTTCGTCGTCTCGTACGTCGTCCTTGCGCCTGTCGTCGGTGCCTTCGCGGACTCGATGCCGAAGGGCCGCGTGATGCTGCTCACCAACGCCGTCAAGATCGTCGGCTGCGCGATGATGCTCGGCGAAGTGCATCCGCTGCTGTCGTACGCGGTCGTGGGCCTGGGTGCCGCGGCCTACTCGCCCGCCAAGTACGGCATCCTGACCGAGCTCCTGCCGCCGCAGCAACTCGTGATCGCCAATAGCTGGATCGAGGGCGCGACCGTCGCATCGATCATTCTCGGCGTGCTGCTCGGCGGCTTGCTCATCACGCCGCGCATTTCCGCCGCGCTGCTCGGCTTCGACTTGCCGATGATCGATACGCCGATCGACACGCCACCGCAGGCCGCGATCGCGGTCATCATGGTCTTCTACGTCATCGCTGCGATCTTCAACTGGTACATTCCCGACACCGGTGTCGATCATCGCGTGCCGAGCAAGAATCCGTTCTACCTGGTGCGCGAGTTCTCGCACTGCGTGGCGCTGCTGTGGCGCGACCGGCTGGGACAGATTTCGCTCGCGACGACGACGCTGTTCTGGGGCGCGGGCGCGACGCTGCAGTTCATCGTCATCGACTGGGCGGCGCACGCGTTGTCGCTCAACCTGTCGCAGGCGGCGATGATGCAGGGCGTGGCCGCGTTCGGCGTCGCCGTCGGCGCGACGCTCGCCGCGAAGCTCGTCACGCTGCGCGGCGCCGTCAGGACGCTGCCCGTCGGCGCCGCGATGGGCGTCGTCGTCATGGTGATGGTGTTCGTCCACTACATCCCGCTCGCGATGCTGCTGATGGTGGCGATCGGCGCCTGCGCCGGATTCTTCGTCGTGCCGATGAACGCGCTGCTTCAGCACCGCGGCCACGTGCTGATGGGCGCCGGCCATTCGATCGCCGTGCAGAACTTCAACGAGAACATCGGCATCCTCGTGATGGTCGGGCTTTACGGCCTCATGGTCCGCGCCGGACTTTCGGTCGGCTCGGCGATCATCCTGTTCGGCCTGTCGGTGACGGCGTCGATGATGCTCATCATGTGGCGCCACCGTCTCAACCAGCGCGAGTACGACTCGATGCACCTGATCGGCATCGACAAGCCCGAGCTCGGATCGTGAGCGGGTGCCGGCCCGCTCAGAGCACAACCGGCTTGTCGGGCAACTCGTTCGCGGACTCGGTCGTGCGCGGAAAGTACCGCGCAAGCAGCGCGGAAATTTCGCCGATGCCCTGCGCGGCGCCGTCGGCATAACGCGATTTGCCGAACGCCGCTTCCATTCCCGCACAGATCGCGCGCCACTCGCGCGTGTCGACCAGACGGTCGATGCCGCGATCGGCGACGATCTCGACGTCGCGGTCGGCGAGCAGAACGTAGATCAGCACGCCGGCGTTCTCCTCGGTATCCCACACGCGCAGCAGGCCGAACACTTCGAGCGCGCGCTCCCGCGGGGTGAGCTTGCGCAATACGCGCAGCGGCGGCAACGCGCCCTCCGCCGCAAAGCACACCTGGCCGCGATGCGTGCGTTCGCCCGCCGCGATCGCATGCTCGATGTGCGCGAGCGCCGACGGGGGAAACGCGCGCCTGACCGACAGGTGATCGGTGACGACGTGCCGCAGCAAACGGTGCATCGCTACCAGCCCCCCGATGCGCCGCCGCCGCCGAAGCTGCCGCCACCGCCGGAAAATCCCCCGCCGCCGATTCCGCCACCGCCGAAACCGCCGCCCAGTCCTCCGCCGCCCCAGCCGCCGGTGGGAATCCACATGCCGCCGCGGCGCCCGATGCCCCCGCCCGCGCTGAACAGCAGCATGATGAGGAAGGCGATCAGGCCGGCGCCGACGCCGATCGCAATCGATCCGGCGAGAAGCGATGCGCCCGCGCCGACAACGCCGCCGCCGACTGTCGAGCCGAGCATCCGTCCGAAGATGCGCGACAGGATGCTGCCGACGATCGGGACACCGACGAAAAGGAAGATCAGCAGCGTGCCGAAATCGAATCCCTGACCGGGTCGCGCGGACGCCGTGCGCTTCTCCGGCAAAGGCTGACCGCTGCCGACCACCGCGATGATGCGATCGACACCCGCGTTGATGCCGGCGGCGAAGCGGTTCTGGCGAAAGAGGGGCGCAACGTCTTCGTCGATGATCCGATGCGACGTGACGTCGGTCAGCACGCCTTCGAGGCCGTAGCCGACTTCGATGCGCATCTTGTGATCGTCCTTCGCGACGACGAAGAGCGCGCCGTTGTCCTGACCCTTGCGGCCGATCTTCCACGCCTCGGCGACGCGGATTGAATACGACTCGATCGGCTCGGGTTTCGTCGACGGGACCATCAGCACGACGAGCTGATTGCCGCTCCGCTGCTCCCAGTCGGCGAGCTTGGCTTCGAGCGCCTGCCTGTCCGCCGCGGAGAGCGTGCTCGTTTCGTCGGTGACGCGCGCCGTCAGCTTCGGGATGGGCGCCAATCCATCGGTGCCGGTTTTCCACGGCGCATCCTGGGCCGGAGCGGCGCACGCGACCAACAGCATGACGAGCGCGAGCGCGCCTGCGCACGCGGCATGCAAGCGACTGCGGGACAGTGGCTTCAGGACTTTTGCGCCGGTGCGGGAGCCGGCGTCGTTCCCGGCGATGGCGCAGGCGTCGCGCCGGGCGTTGGCGGCGGCACGACGGGTGGAGACGGTGCAGCACCCTTGCCGAAGTCGACCTTCGGCGGTGCGCTCACCGCATTTTCGTCGGCGACGGTGAAATTCGGCTTGACGTTCATCTTGAACATCATCGCGGTGAGGTTCGTCGGAAACTGGCGCACGGTGCTGTTGAATTCCTGCACCGTCTTGATGTAGCGGTTGCGCGCGACGGCGATCCGGTTTTCCGTACCCTCGAGCTGCGACTGCAGATCGCGGAAGAGCGCATCGGACTTGAGCTGCGGATAGTTCTCGGAAACGACGAGCAGGCGCGACAGCGCTCCCTGGAGCTGGTTCTGCGCCTGGATGAATTTCTGGAACGCGGCCGGGTCGTTGAGCAATTCGGGCGTGGCCTTGATCGAGCCGACGCTCGCCCGCGCGTTCGTCACCTCGGTCAGCACCTGCTGCTCCTGCTGCGCGTAGCCCTTGACGGTGTTGACGAGATTGGGCACCAGATCCGCGCGCCGCTGGTATTGATTCAGGACCTCGGACCATGCCGCCTTGACGCCTTCGTCCTGCCGCTGCAGGTCGTTGTAGCCGCATCCGCCGAGGGCCAGCGCCATCACGGCGGCCAGCACGATGCACAGCTTGCGCAACATGTTCCTCCTCCGATCACGAGTGGGTGGAATTCGCCTGCCGCCCGAATATGCGGCCTCGCGTCACCCGGCGCAAGCGATTTTCGAGCGCGACCTCAAGCCGCGTTGGCCGCCAATTCGCGCACGGTGCGGCGCGCGAACAGCAGATCCTCCCAGGCCTTGGCCTTGTCGGCCGGCGTGCGCAGCAGATACGCCGGATGGTACGTGACGATCAGCGCGGTGCCGCGGTAACGATGCACGCGGTTGCGCAAGCTCGCCACGGAGGCGTCGATGTCGAGCAGCGTGCAGGCGGCGCTTTTGCCGAGTGCGACGATCAGCGTGGGACCCACGAGCTCGATCTGCCGATCGAGATACGGTCGGCACGCCGCGGCTTCGAGCGGGTCGGGCGTGCGGTTGTTCGGCGGCCGGCATTTCAGGACGTTCGCGATGAAGACGCCGTTGCCGCGCGCAAGCCCGACGGCGGCGAGCATGTTGTCCAGCAATTGCCCGGCGGCGCCGACGAAAGGCTCGCCCTGCGCATCCTCGTCGGCACCCGGCGCTTCGCCGACGAACATCCATTGCGCATCGACGGTGCCCACGCCGGGAACGGTCCTGTTCCGCGTCGCGCACAGCCCGCATGCGCGGCATCCGGCGATATCGTCGGCGAGCGCGTCGAATGCGAGCGTCGCGATCCGCGCATCGCGCACCGCGGGATCGATCCCGACCGCATCGGCCGGCGCGGGTGGCGCATCCGCTCTCGGGTTGCCGGGCGACACGGCGTTCCACGGAGCACGACGCAATCGCCAGGCGGGCGCAAGACCCAGCTCGCGCAATACCTCTTCGCGTGTGGCCATCAGCGTCGGGGCAGCAGGCGCAGATCGCAGCGCATGACCTGCGCATCCTCGCGAACGCCGCCGCGCCGGGCGGGCGGATAGTACTCGACGCGGCGCGCGACCGATGCAAATCCGGCGGCTTCGTAGAGCGCGATCGCGCCGAGATTGCCGATGCGCACCTCGAGAAACAACTGCTCGGCGCCGAGACACCGCGCATCATCGACGAATTGCATCAACAGCGCGCGGCCGAGTCCCGTGCGGCGCGCCTCGGGGACGACGGACAGGTTGAGCAGTTGCGCTTCGCCGGGGCCGAGCATCAGCACGCCGTACGCGACGATGCGATCCGTGCGCACGCCCACGCGCGCCGAATAGCCGGCGGCGAGTGCATCGCGAAAATTGCGCTCGCTCCACGGCGCGGCATGGATGCGCGCCTCGAGTGCCGCGACGACGGGCAGATCGTGCGCCGCCAGCGGGCGCCATTGCACCGGCGCAAGCGGGGTCGGCTTGGGAAGCGAGGCCATCGCGCCGATGCCGTCAGAGCCGCATGCCCGCTGCGCGCTCGGCGCTGGTCAGCGCGATCCTATGTCGAACGTAGAGCGGCTGCGCCTGCTCGGCCGGAATGCCTTCGCCGGCGAGCAACCGCGGCCAGGCCCATTCGGCGATCGATTGCGCGTCCGGAATGATCGACGGGTCACATGCCGCAAGATGCAGTCGTGATTCGAGCTGTGGATACGCCGCGAAGCCGTCACCGGCGCCGTGCCAGCCTTTGGACGATGGCGGCTCGATCTCGTCGGGTTTGCGCACGACCGGCTCACGGACGAGCGCCCATCCGTCGCCGTTTCGCACATAGGACGCCACATAGACTTCGCGCATCCGCGCGTCGATGCACGCGACGATGCGCCGCGCGCCGCGCGCGCGCCATGCTGACTGCGCGATCGCGCCGAGCGTCGGGACGCCGAAGACAGGCATGTCCGCGCCGAACGCAAGTCCCTGCGCAACGCCGCACGCGATGCGAACGCCCGTGAAGGACCCGGGGCCCGCGCCATACGCGATGCCGTCGAGTTGCGCGAGCGACGTGCCGCCCTGCGCAAGGATTTCGCCGATCGCCGGCAGGATCCGCTCCGACGATGCATTGCCGGCGCGCTCGCGCATTGCGACGGCGTTCTTCCCGTCGAAGAGCGCCACCGACAGCCATTCGGTCGACGTATCGAGCGCGAGAATCGTCATGCCTGCATTTTACCGGGGCGAGCCGCAAGGGTGACGAATCGTACAACGATGCGGCGCGTACAATCCGCGCCTTTCGACATGACCGAACTCACGATCGAATCGCTGGACCAGGAAGGCCGCGGCATCGCGCACGCGGACGGCAAGGTCGTGTTCATCGAAGGCGCGCTGCCGGGCGAGCTTGTCCGCGCCGAGATCATCAAGCGCAAGCCGAGCTACGACATCGCACGCGCCGTGGCGATCCATCGCGCGAACGCATCGCGCGTGGTGCCTCGCTGCCCGCATTTCGGCGTTTGCGGCGGCTGCACGTTGCAGCACGCCGACGAAGCGCTGCAGATCGCGGCGAAGCAGCGCGCACTCGAAGATGCGCTGGCGCGGATAGGACGCGTGCGCGCTGAAACGCTGCTGCCGGCGATCGACGGGCCGGACTGGGGCTATCGCTATCGCGCGCGGCTTTCCGTACGCGACGTGCCGAAGAAAGGCGGTGTGCTGATCGGCTTTCACGAGCGCAAATCGAGCTACGTCGCCGACATGCGCGAATGCCACGTCGTTCCGCCCAAAATCTCGGGCTTGCTGCCGGCGCTGCGCGCGCTCGTCGAATCGTTGTCGATCCGCACGCGGCTGCCGCAAATCGAGCTTGCGGTCGGGGAGCGCCTGACGCCGCGCGCGCTTGCGGCGGACATCGAGCCTGAACGGCTCATCCACGCGCTCGTGCTGCGGATTCTCGAGCCGCTGTCGCTCTCCGATGAGGCGAAGCTCGTCGCCTTCGCCGACGCGCATGGCGTCGAATTCTGGTTGCAGCCGGGCGGACCGGACACCGTCGCGCCGTTTTATCCGCCGGGCGCCACGCTTGCCTACACGCTGCCGGAATTCGACATCGCGGTGCCCTTCTCGCCGACCGATTTCACGCAGGTGAATGCGGCGATGAACCGTGTGCTGGTGCGCCGGGCCCTCCAGTTGCTCGGTCCGTCGCCCGGCGAGCGCGTCGCCGATTTCTTCTGCGGCCTCGGCAACTTCACGCTGCCGATCGCGCGCCGCGGCGCACATGCGATCGGCATCGAGGGAAGCAAGGCGCTCGTCGCTCGCGCCGAAGCGAACGCCGCGCGCAATGGTCTCGCGCAACGGACGACGTTCGTCTGCGCCAACCTGTTTACCGTGACGCCGGAGTTCGTCGAAGGGATGGGCGCGCTCGATCGCGCGCTGATCGACCCGCCGCGTGAAGGCGCGATCGGGCTCGTCAAGGCGCTGCCGCATCGGGATGACGAGCGCGTGCTGGCGCGCATCGTCTACGTGTCGTGCAACCCGGCGACGCTCGCGCGGGACGCCGCGGTGCTCGTCCACGAGCGCGGCTACCGGCTCGCCGCGGCGGGCGTGGTCAACATGTTCCCGCACACGGCGCACGTCGAGTCGATGGCCGTGTTCGAGCCGTAACGCACGCAAAAAAGGGGCGAGATCGACTCGCCCCGGGATTGCGGCAACAGCGGCTGCTCGTCAGTCGCGCTGCCCCGAGAAAATCATCAGGATATTGAGCAGGCTGATGAAGATGTTGTAGACATCGAGGAACAGGTTCAGCGTGGCCGTGATGTAGTTCGTCTCGCCGCCGCGGACGATCCTGCTGACGTCGTGCAGCAGGTACGCCGAGAACAGCAGCACGGCGATCGCGGAGATCGTCACCGAGAACGCCGGCACGTGGAGAAAGAGGTTCGCGAGCGATGCGACGATCAGCAGCACGAGGCCGATGAACAGGAATTTCCCGAGGAACGAAAAGTCGCGCTTCGTGACGGTGGCAATCGATGCCATCGCCAGGAAGATCGCGGCGGTCATTCCGCCGGCCAGCGCCACCAGTTGTCCGCCGTTACGGAAACCGGCCGCCACCGACAGGATCGGCGCCAGCATCAGCCCGGCGATGAACGTGAACCCGAAGAGCGCCGGAACGCCCCACGCGCTGTTGCGCAACGCGGTAACGGCGAACAGCGCGCCGATCATCACGCCGAACATGAGCAGCGGCGCCATGACGGGCGCGGCGGCGAACAGCTTCAGGAAATTGAGCTGCATTCCCGCGTAGGCGCCGGCGATCGTCGGCAGCATCGACAACGAAAGGAGCCAGTACGTATTGCGCAGAACGCGGTTCTGGCTCTCCGCAACGGCACTGCCCACTTGGGGAGTGGGCTCGCGCGTCAAGACCGGTTGCAACCTGGGTTCCATGTAACCTCCGAAAAAGGGCCGTCGGCCCGGGGTGAAGCAACGCCACTAGACTAGCAGATATCGGCGGCCCTCCAGACCGGGGATTCTCCGAAGGCCGCGGATCCTTGCGAATGCAAGATGCGCCCACCCCCGCGCGGAATCAACCCTCCTCGCAAAGCGGTTGAACGCGCGCGGACACGTCCACGCCAGTGCCCGATTCGTCGCGCAATTGCGCCGATCCGTCCCAAACCAGTCGCGCAGCCTCGTCCTGGCGATCATCCTCCGCATCAGGTTTCATTCAACGTGAAGCCCGGCATCCGGCCAATCCCGGCCATGTCGACCAGTCGAGGAGTTGAGCCATGAAGACAGGAATGGCGGCAGGACTGATGAAGACGGCCATCGTCGCGACAGCGCTCGTGTGCACGCCCGTTGCGTTCGCCGGACCGTCGGTGTCGAGCCCCGAGATGAAGACGGCTTTGGCCAAGGCCAGCGAAAGTCCGGACGCGCTGCGCCGCTACGTGCATCGGACCCAGGCGATCTACGGCCTGGACTACTTCGAGGTCATGGCGATTCACGAAGCGCAGGCAGCGCGCCAAGGCGCACCTGTGGTCGCGAAGAGTGAGACGAGGTAAGTGCCGCGCCGGGACCCTCCAGTCCCGGCGTGCCGACTTTTCGTTGCTGCCCTGGAAGCTTGGTCTGCCGGGTCGGCTTCCGATTCACTGCGCGCTGAGCCGGTTTCATTTTTTCGCCTGCCGGATTCGCTCCGCATTTTTCCGGGACCGTCGCATTTTGCTGCGGGCGACGCATGGCGCCTGGATTGATGGCACGGGTTGTCGCCATAATGCCGGGTTCTCTCAAGTTTGCAGACACGCTTGAGCCGGCAGCCAAACGGTGAACGAGGGGAGCGCCACGAAGCCGCTGAACGCCGTGATTGCCGAGGACGAGCCGATCCTGCGGGCCGAGCTCAGGGAGGTCCTCGGCCGGCTGTGGCCCGAGCTCGTGATCTGCGCGGAGGCCGAGGACGGCATCGAGGCGGTTAACGCGCTCAACGCGCATTCGCCCGACATCATGTTTCTCGACATCCAGATGCCGGGCATGTCGGGCCTCGAGATCGCGAAGCTTGCGAGCGGGAGGTGCCACGTCGCGTTCGTCACTGCGTATGACGAGTACGCTGTCGCGGCCTTCGAGCAGGGCGCCGTCGACTACGTGATGAAGCCGTTCTCGCCCGCGCGTCTCGCGGCGACGGTGTCCCGGCTCAAGGACAAGATCGCAAGCGCGCCGGCCAATCTCGATGGTCTGCTCAAGG
>Ga0070709_10001952_pt1 | contig 11229 bp, 9 predicted proteins | sample LARL51metaG_FD_65449 | JGI IMG/M metagenome (GOLD analysis project Ga0070709, IMG submission 65449) | Corn, switchgrass and miscanthus rhizosphere microbial communities from Kellogg Biological Station, Michigan, USA - LAR L5-1 metaG | ecosystem: Host-associated > Plants > Roots > Rhizosphere ...
ACCACGCGTGCGCCGGCGCTCTCGAGCGCGTCGTAGCCTTCGAACATCCACAGGTGCCCGCCCGCGGCCAGCGCGTCCCGTGCCTGGGCGAGCAGGCGCGGCAGGGCGGCACCTGCGGCCGGATGATCGAGCAGCACCAGGCCGAATCCCGAGCCGGCGCGTGCGAAGTCGTCCTGGTCCGGGCCGGTTCCATCGCGCGCCTGCAGGACGCGGCAGGCGAGCCCGCGCCGCTCGGCGTGGGCGCGGGCGCCCTGCGCCGCGCGGCGCGAATGCGCGAGCGCGGTGCAGGCGTGTCCGGCGCCGGCAGCGGCCTCGAGCAGCTCGGGATGATCGACCCCGACCAGCAGCACCGGGCCCTCCGTCCCGCGCAGGCCCGCCGCACGCAGCAGCTCGGCCAGCGCGCGACCGAGGCGCGACTCGGCACCGCCTGCGTGTGCGAGCGTGCCGGCGTGCGCTGCGGCGCGATCGCGCAGCAGCAGCGCGTCGCGCCGATCGACCTGCGCCAAGAGGCCGCGCACGAAACTCGCGGCCTCCGCGCCCGCGCTCACGCGGTAGTGCACCCACTGCCCCTGGCGCAGCCGCTCGACGAGGCCGGCCTCGCACAGGATCTTGAGATGGCGCGACACGCGCGGCTCACTCTGCTTCAGCGCCCGCGACAGGTCCGAGACGCTGAGCGCGCCCTCGGCACAGAGAGTGAGGAGACGCAGCCGGCTGGGCTCACCCGCCGCGCGCAGCCACTTCACGAGCTCAGACGGGGCAATGGTGTGCATTGGAGAATTGTACAAATCTTTAATTCATAGGTGCAGCCGAGTTTACAGAAGACCTACGAAATCTCACCTCGAGTCTGAGCTCAGGGTTAGACAGCAGTGCCTATTGTCTCAGAGGAGAGACAATAATAGGGGTGAGTACAGGCTAATGGAGAGTGACGGAGCCGGAGGATGGCGGGCCGTCCTTGAACAGGCCCTCCACGTCTATCGCATCAAACCGGTACGGACGCTGGCAGAACTCGCACGTCACCGTGACCGAGCCCTGCTCCTTCAGCACGTCCCGGACCTCGTCGGCGCCCAGCGCACGCAGCAGGCCCGTGACGCGGTCCACGCTGCAGCGGCACTCGAACTGCACCGCCCCGCCGCGGAACAGGCGCAGGTCGTGGCCGCTGAACGTGCCCGCGAGCAGCCGCTCGGGGGGCTCGTTCAGGAGCCGCTCGCCATCGAGCAGCTCGATGCCGTGCTGCGCGGCCTGCCAGGCCGAATGCGTGGCCTCATCGGCCGCAGCCTCCGGAAGCTTCTGCACCAGGAGCCCCGCGACCTGCCGGTCGTCGGCGGCGAGCCGCACCCGGGTCGGCAGCTGCTCGGAGGAGGCGAAATAGGTCTCGAGCGACTCGGCGAGCGAGCGGCCGGCGAGCGGCACCACACCCTGGTAGCGCAGGCTGCGCTCCTCTGCTTCAACCGTCACGGTGACGCGCCCGTCGCTGCCGACCAGGCTGCGGAAGTCCGCTGCACCATCGGCCGGCGCCGGCAGCAGCGCCGCGTCGCAGCGCGCCACGGCGCGCAGCCGGAAGTCATGCGTGCACTGGGCCACGAGCAGGTTCACCGCGCCGTTCCCCTGCAGCTGGAACGTCAGTGTGCCGCGGAACTTGAGGGTCGCCGCCAGCAGCACCGCGGCCGCCACGGCCTGGCCGAGCAGCTCGCGCACCTGCGGCGGGTAATCGGTATGGGCGCGCAGCTCGCGCCACGCGTCGGTGAGGTGCAGCCAGTGGCCACGCACCGGCCGCTCCTCGAATATGAAGCGGCGCACGAGATCGGCAGAGACGGCTGTAGTATCCACCGCCCCACAATGGGGTAGGCAGCGCGGCAACTCAAGCGCCGCGGCTCGCGGGTCAGCCGCCGAGCTTTTTCTTCAGCAGCTCGTTGAGCTGGGCCGGGTTGGCCTTGCCGTCCGTGGCCTTCATGACCTGGCCGACGAAAAACCCGAAGAGCTTGTCCTTGCCGGCGCGGTATTCGGCGAGCTGGCCCGGGTTCTTGGACATGACCTCATCGATGACGCGCTCGATGGCGCTGCGGTCGGTGATCTGCCGCAGCCCCCTGGACTCGATGATGGCATCCGCGTCGGCACCCTGCGCCCACATCGCCTCGAACACCTCCTTGGCAATCTTGCCGGAGATGGTCTGATCGACGATGCGCTGCAGGAGACCGGCGAGCCGAGCCGCCGGCAGCTTGCCCGAGCCGACCTCGAGATTGTCGCGATTGAGCGCCGCGGCCAGCTCGCCCATCACCCAGTTGGCGGCCAGCTTCGGCTCCTCGGGCACCGCCGCCACCACCGCCTCGTAGTAGTCGGCGAGCTCGCGGCTCGCGGTGAGCACGCCGGCGTCGTACGCCGACAGGCCGTGCTCGCGGCTGAAGCGCGCCGCCTTCTGATCGGGCAGCTCCGGGAGCGTCGCCCGCACCGACTCGATGAAGGCCGCGTCCAGCTCCACCGGCAGCAGATCCGGGTCGGGGAAATAGCGGTAATCGTTGGCTTCTTCCTTGGAGCGCATGGAGCGCGTCTCGCCCTTGTCCGGGTCGTAGAGGCGCGTCTCCTGCACCACCTGGCCGCCGGACTCGAGCAGCTCGATCTGGCGCTCGACCTCGTAGTTGATGGCGCGCTCGACGAAGCGGAACGAGTTCAGGTTCTTGATCTCGGCCCGCGTGCCGAACTTGTCGCTGCCGCTCCTGCGCACCGAGACGTTGGCGTCGCAGCGGAACGAGCCTTCCTGCATGTTGCCGTCGCAGATCCCCAGGTAGCGCACCAGCGTGTGCACCTTCTTCATGTACGCGACCGCCTCCTTGGCCGAGCGCATCTCGGGCTCGGAGACGATCTCCACCAGCGGCGTGCCGGCGCGGTTCAGGTCGATGCCGGTGACCCCCGGCAGCACCTCGTGGAGCGACTTGCCCGCGTCCTCCTCGAGGTGCGCGCGCGTGATCCCGACGCGCTTCACCGTGCCGTCCTCGAGCACGATGTCGATCGCGCCCTTGGCCACGATCGGCAGCTCGTACTGGCTGATCTGGTAGCCCTTGGGCAGGTCCGGGTAGAAGTAGTTCTTGCGCGCGAACACCGAGTGCGCCGTGACCTGCGCGTCGATGGCCAGCCCGAGCTTGACCGCCATGCGTACCGCTGCCGCGTTCAGCACCGGCAGCACGCCCGGGTAGCCGAGATCCACGAGGCTCGCCTGGGCATTCGGCGGCGCCCCGTAAGCGGTAGCCGAACCGGAGAAGATCTTCGAGCGCGTGGCGAGCTGCGCGTGGATCTCGAGCCCGATCACGGTCTCCCAGGCGCTCACGCGTACGCCCTGGGCACGCGCGTGTGCCAGTCGGTAGCCCGCTGCAGCGCGTGCGCGGCGGTGAGCACGCGCGCCTCGGCAAAATGCGGCCCGACGATCTGCAGTCCCACCGGCAGGTCCTGCACGAAGCCGCACGGCACCGAGGCCGCCGGGAGACCGGCGAGGTTGGCGCCGATGGTGTAGATGTCGTTCAGATACATGGTGATGGGGTCGGCGGTCTTGGCGCCGAGGGCGAACGCCGGCGTCGGCGTGGTCGGCCCCATGAGCACGTCCACTTCCTTGAACGCCCTGATGAAATCGGCGTTGATGAGCGCGCGCACCCGCTGCGCCTTGAGGTAGTAGGCGTCGTAGTAGCCGGCCGACAGCACGTAGGTGCCGGTCATGACGCGGCGCTTCACCTCGGCGCCGAAGCCCTCGCCGCGTGAGCGGCGGTACAGGTCGTTGAGATCGCGCGGGTTCTCGCAGCGGTGTCCGAAGCGCACGCCATCGAAGCGCGCGAGGTTCGAGGAGCACTCCGCCGGTGCCACCACGTAGTACACCGGCACCGACAGCGGCAGGCTCGGCAGGCTGACCTCGGTGAGTTTCGCACCCAGGCCCTCGTAGACCTTGAGCGCCTCGCGCACGCAGCGCTCGTAGGCCGGGTCGAGTCCCTTGTCGAAGAACTCGCGCAGCAGCCCGATCTTCAGTCCCGCGAGCGGCTGCTCGAGCGCCGCGACGTAGTCGGGCACGGGCGTATCGACGCTGGTCGAGTCACGCTCGTCGAAGCCGGCCATCTCGCGCAGCAGCAGCGCGCAATCCGCCGCGCTCGGCGCCAGAGCGCCGGCCTGGTCGAGACTGGAAGCGAACGCGACCATGCCGTGGCGCGAGACGCGCCCGTAGGTGGCCTTCATGCCGGTGATGCCGCACAGCGCGGCGGGCTGGCGGATCGAGCCACCGGTATCGGTGCCGGTGGCGCCCGGCACCAGGCGAGCCGCGACCGCCGCCGCCGAGCCGCCCGAGGAGCCGCCGGGCACCAGCGCCGGGTTCCAGGGATTGCGCACCGGGCCGTAGAAGCTGGTCTCGTTGGAGGAGCCCATGGCGAACTCGTCCATGTTGGTCTTGCCGAGCGAGATCGCGCCCGCGGCCTTCAGCTTCGCGACCACCGTCGCATCGTAGGGCGAGACGAAGTTGTCGAGCATGCGCGAGCCACAGCTGGTGCGCACACCCTGCGTGCAGAACAGGTCCTTGTGCGCGATCGGCACGCCGGTGAGCGGCCCGCCGTCGCCTGCCGCCAGCAGCCGGTCGGCCTGCGCGGCCGCCGCCAGCGCCGGCTCGCCGGTCACGGTCACGAAGGCGTTGAGCGCAGCCTGGCTCGCCTCGATGCGCGCCAGGCAGGCGCCGACCAGCTCGACGCTGGAGAAGCGGCGCGCGCGCAGCCCGGCTGCGAGCTGCGTCACACTCTGACGATGCAGATCGCTCACGCGCGCCTCACTCGATGACCTTGGGCACGAGGTACAGCCCCGCCGCCACCTGCGGTGCGTTCTGCTGGTACGCCTCGTGGCGGTCGCTCTCGGTGACCGCGTCCGGGCGCAGCCGCTGCGACAGGCCCGGCAGCGGATGCGCCATCGGGGCGACACCCGTGGTATCGGCGCGGTCGAGCGCGCCGATGAAGTCCACGATGCGCGACAGGCTCTCCTGGTAGACGGGGAACTCGCCCGGCGTCAGCTCGAGGCGCGCCAGGGAAGCAATGCTTGCGATCTGCTCTCTCGAGAGGGCCATGGGAAGGGCTCGCGGTGTGCGCGGAGAAGTGAGAAAACCAGCGCAAAATCATACATGTTGCCTTGTGGAATGTCCTGTCGGTTGCTAGATTACGCGCCACTTTCCGGGGTCTCGGCGCACCCACTCTTTCCGGTCACTTCATGCTCAAACGACTGCGTGGCTATTTTTCCAGCGATCTGTCGATCGACCTGGGCACGGCCAACACACTTATCTATGTGCGCGACAAGGGCATCGTGCTCAACGAGCCGTCCGTGGTCGCGGTGCAGGACGAGCCGACGCGCGGCGGCAAGGTGATCGTCGCGGTCGGCTCCGAGGCCAAGAGCATGCTCGGCCGCACCCCGGGGCACATCACCGCCGTGCGCCCGATGAAGGACGGCGTGATCGCAGACTTCACCTACACGGAGAAGATGCTGCAGTTCTTCATCAACAAGGTGCACGGTAACCGCACGCTCAAGCCCTCGCCCCGGGTACTGGTGTGCGTGCCGTTCGGCTCGACGCAGGTCGAGCGGCGCGCGATCCGCGAATCGGCCGAGGGCGCAGGCGCGCGCAACGTCGCGATCGTGAGCGAGCCGATGGCCGCGGCGGTCGGCGCCGGGCTGCCGGTGCACGAGGCGCGCGGCTCGATGGTGCTCGACATCGGCGGCGGCACCTCGGAGGTCGCCGTGCTGTCGCTGAACGGCGTCGTGTATGCGAACTCCGCGCGCATCGGCGGCGATCGCTTCGACGAGGCGATCATGAACTACGTGCGCCGCAACTACGGCATCCTGATCGGCGAGGCGACCTCGGAGCGCATCAAGATCGAGATCGGCTCGGCCTATCCCGGGCAGCAGGTCCGCGAGCTGTCGGTCAAAGGGCGCAATCTCTCCGAGGGCGTGCCGCGCAGCTTCACGCTCAACAGCAACGAGATCCTCGAAGCGCTGCAGGAACCGCTGCAGAGCATCGTCAGCGCCGTCAAGCAGGCGCTCGAGCAGACTCCGCCGGAGCTCGGCGCCGACGTCGCCGAGCGCGGCATCGTGCTGACCGGCGGCGGCGCACTGCTGCGTGACATCGACAAGCTCCTCACCGAGGAGACCGGGCTGCCGGTGGTGGTGGCCGACGATCCGCTCACCTGCGTGGCGCGCGGCGGCGGACGCATCCTCGAGCTGATGGACGAGCTCGGGCCGGGGCACTTCGGCCTTGAGTAGCGCGCGGAGCGCGCCAACCTAAGGTGGCCTTCGGGACAGCAGCCGGCAGACCCTTGCAGGGGCGGGGCGGCTCCCCGGGGTTTCGTTTCACCCTCTACGCGGTGCTGTCGGTCGTGGTCATGTACCTCGACCAGCGCCAGCACTATCTCGAGCACGTGCGCTACGTGCTGCAGGCGGCGGCCTATCCGATCCAGCTCGCGGTGAATTCCCCGCCCGCCGCGTGGCGCTGGCTGAAGGAGAGCTTCCAGACGCGCGAGGTGCTGCAGGCCGACAACGCGCGCCTGCACGCCGAGGCACGCGACCTGGAGCTGCGCACCATGCGCTACGAGGCGCTGGCGCGCGAAAACGCGGAGCTGCGCGGCCTCGCCCAGGCGCTGCCGCCCGTGGCCGATCGCTGGCTGCCGGCCGAGATCGTCAATATCCAGCTGAGCAGCCTCAGGCAGCGCCTGCTGCTCAACCGCGGCGCCGCCAACGGCGTGTTCCGCGGCCAGGCGGTGCTCGACGACCGCGGCCTGATCGGCCAGACGACCCACGTCGGCCCGTGGAGCGCGGAGGTGATCCTGATCACCGATCCGGAGCACGCCGTGCCGGTGCGGGTCGAGCGCACCGGGCTGCGCACCATCGCAGTCGGAGCCGGCGATACCAGCTCGCTCGCGCTGCCGTACCTGCCCGCCAACGCCGACATCCAGAAGGAGGACCTGCTGGTCACCTCGGGTCTCGGCGGAGTGTTCCCGGAGGGCTACCCGGTGGCGCGTGTCACCGAAGTGCACCGCGACGCGGTGCAGCCGCTGGCGCAGGTGCGTGCCGCCCCGCTGGCGCACGTCGACACCGATACCGAGGTGATGCTGGTGTGGTTCCGTGCCGATCATCCCGCCGCCCCGGCGCCCGCCACCGACGCCAGCGGCGAGCTCAAGCACGGCAATCCCGCCATGCAGCCACGGCCGGCACCTCCCAAGCCGCGCACCGCGCCCGCGGCCGACGACGCCGCGACGGCCGAGGACCCGGCGGATGCCGCCGCGCGCAAGCGCGCCGCGCCCGCGCCCGCGCCGGCCGCCAAGCCGGCGGCCGACGGCGCGGCGCAGCCCTCGCCGCAGGCCGGGCAGCCATGAACGGCGAGTCGCGCCTGCGCATGCTGCTCACGGCACTCGTGGCGCTGATCCTCACGGTGCTGCCTTTGCCGCCATGGCTCGACGTGCTGCGCCCGATATTCCTGGTGCTGATGGTGTTCTACTGGTCGGTGAATGCCCCGCGCACCGGTGGCCTGGCACTCGGCTTCTTCGCCGGCCTCGCGCTCGATGTGTTCCAGGGACCGGTGCTGGGCGAGCACGCGCTGGCGCTGGCGCTGGTCACGTACATGGCGGTGCGCGAGCACCAGCGCATCCGCTCCAAGCCGGCCATCCAGCAGGCGATGTTCGTGCTGCTGGCGCTGGTGCTGTACGAGCTGGTGCTGTTCATGATCGACGGCTGGACCGGCCATCCGGTCACGAGCTGGTTGCGCTGGCTGCACGCGCTCACCGGCGCGCTGATCTGGCCGCCGGCGGCGGCGCTGTTCGGCTACGCCGCGGGCCGGCGCGCGTGAGGGAACTATCAATGCCGCGACGGTTCTGACGGATCGCAGCCATGCCGGCCGTACGCATCAAGGATCACTGGCGCGAGCAACGCCTCTTCGACCAGCGCGCACTGGTGTGCGCCGCGCTCATGGGGCTCGCGACCGTCGGCCTGATCGCGCGGCTGTTCCTGCTGCAGGTGACGCGCCACGATTACTACGCCGAGCTCAGCCAGGGTAACCGGGTGCGCACCGAGCCGATCCCGGCGGCACGCGGCCTGATCCTCGACCGCAGCGGCGAGATCGTCGCCGGCGACCAGCCCGCCTACCAGCTCGAGCTGGTGCCCGAGGAGGTGCCGGACGTCGACAAGACGCTGGCGAGCCTGGTGCAGCTCGGCCTGATCCGCTCCGAGGACGTCAACGAGATCGAGCGCACCATCGACTCGAGCCGCACCTTCGACAGCGTGCCGATCCGGCTGCGCATGTCGGACGAGGACGTGGCGCGCTTCGCGGTGCGCCGCTTCGAGTTCCCGGGACTGGACATCAAGACGCGCCAGACCCGCTTCTACCCGAACGGCGACCTGGCGGTGCACGCGCTCGGCTACGTCGGTGCAATCAGCGAGCAGGATCTCAAGCACATCGACCGGGCTGCCTATGCCGGCACCTCGCTGATCGGCAAGCTCGGCGTCGAGAGCGCCTTCGAGCGCGAGCTGCACGGCCGCAACGGCTTCCGCGAGGTGCTGGTCAATGCGCAGGGGCGCTCGGTGGAGCGCCAGGGCGGCACGCTGGTCACGAACCTGCGTACCAAGGCGCCGACCGCCGGCGATGACCTGATCCTCACCATCGATCTGAAGGTGCAGCGCGTTGCCGAGGCCGCGCTCGCCGGGCATCGCGGCGCGGTCGTGGCCCTCGACCCGAACAACGGCGACGTCATCGCGCTCGTCAGCCTGCCGGGCTTCGACCCGACGCTGTTCGGCCGCGGCATCACCGCCGCCGAGTACAACCAGCTGCAGGGCGACATCGACCGGCCGCTGTTCAACCGCGCGCTGCGCGGCACCTATCCGCCGGGCTCGACCGTCAAGCCGGTCATCGCGCTCGCCGGGCTCACCTATCACGTGGTGGACCCGGAGGCGCACCGCTTCTGCGCCGGCTCGTTCCACCTGCCGGGCAGCTCGTTCATCTACCGCGAATACCACAACGAGCACCACGGCGCGGTCGACCTCGACGACGCCATCGCCCGCTCCTGCGACGTCTACTTCTACGGGCTTGCCAACGAGATCGGCGTCGACCGCATCTCCGCTTTCATGGCGCCGTTCGGCTTCGGCGCGCTGACGGGCATCGACATCAGCGGCGAGAAGGCCGGCATCCTGCCCTCGCGCGCCTGGAAGGAGAAGATGTTCTCGCGCCCGGCCGACCGCGTGTGGTTTCCCGGCGAGACGGTGAGCTTCGGCATCGGCCAGGGGTATCTGACGGTGACGCCGCTCGAGCTGGCGCACTACGCCAGCGTGGTCGCCACGCGCGGCCGCATCTGGAAGCCGCGCCTGGTGGCCGCCTACCGCGACCCCGGCACCGGCCAGCTGCACCGCATCGCGCCGGTCTCCGGGGGCGAGGTGGGCGGGGTCTCGGGCGATGACTGGCAGCGCGTCGTGCACGGCATGATCGGCGTCACGCAACGCGGCACGGCGGCCGCCATCGGCGCGCACGCGCCCTACGTGTTCGCCGGCAAGACCGGCACCGCGCAGGTGTTCACCGTGGCGCGCAACGAGAAGTACAACGCCGCCAAGATCAACGAGCGGCTGCGCGATCATTCGTGGTTCATCGCCTTCGCGCCGGCGGATGCACCGCGCATCGCGCTCGCGGTGCTGGAGGAGAACGGCGGCGCCGGTGCCAGCGCCGCGGCGCCGATCGCCCGCAAAGTGCTGGATGCCTACCTGCTGGATGCCGAGGGCAAGGTGAAGCCGACCTCATGATGTACGAGGAAGTCACCTCCGGCTCGCGCACCCGCCGCACGCTCACCGGCGCGGCGCGCGTGCTCATGGAGCTGCGCATCGACGGCCCGCTGGTGGTCGGCCTGTCGCTGATCGCGGCCTACGGCCTGGTGGTGCTGTACAGCGCTTCCGGCCAGAGCCTGGCGACGGTGCTGCGCACCGTGGCGCGCCTGGTCATCGGGGCGATCGCCATGCTGCTGCTGGCGCGCGTCAACCCCAATTTCCTGCGCCGCTCGACGCCGTGGCTGTACGCGGGCGGCTGCGTGCTGCTCCTGATCGTCGAGGCGATCGGCCACGTGGGCCTGGGCGCCCAGCGCTGGCTTAACCTCGGCCTCTTCCGCTTCCAGCCCTCCGAGCTCATGAAGCTCGCCGTGCCCATGATGTGCGCCTGGTACATGCACGAGCGGCCGCTGCCGCCGGGCTGGGGCGCTCTGGCGCTGCTCAGCGTGATAATCCTGCTGCCGGTCGGACTGGTGGCCGCCGAGCCCGACCTCGGCACCGCCGCCCTCATCGCCTGCGGCGGCGCACTGGTCATCGTGCTGGCCGGGCTGCGCGTGCGCGTCATGGTGGGCCTGGTGCTGCTCGGGGCGGTGGCCGCCTGGTTCGGCTGGAGCTTCATGCACGATTACCAGCGCCGGCGCGTCCTCACCTTCCTCAACCCGCAGACCGATCCGCTCGGCGCCGGCTACCACATCATCCAGTCGCAGATCGCCATCGGCTCGGGCGGCGTGTTCGGCAAGGGCTGGATGAACGGCAGCCAGGCGCAGCTCGAGTTCCTCCCCGAGCGCTCCACCGATTTCATCTTCGCCGTCATCGGCGAAGAATTCGGGTTGCTGGGCCTGCTGCTGCTGCTGCTGCTGTACGTGTTCGTCGTCGGCCGCGCCATCTACCTCGCCACGCAGACGCAGGAGACGTTCGCGCGCCTGCTGGCCGGCTCGCTCGCGCTCACCTTCTTCGTCTACGTGTTCATCAACGCCGGCATGGTCACCGGGCTCCTGCCGGTGGTCGGCGTGCCGCTGCCGCTGGTGAGCTACGGCGGCAGTTCGGTCGTGACGCTGCTGGCTGGCTTCGGTATTCTCATGGCGCTGTACTCACGGCGGAAGCTCATCGGCTCTTGAACCCGCGCTCATCATTTTTCGTGGCCGTGGTCGCCTGTGCCGCGGCCACTGCACAGCCTGCGCCCGCCCCGGCGCTGGCGCCGCGCTTCGACCTGAAGCGTCCGGAGATCGCCAATTTCATCGACGAGGTGGTGGCGAAGGACGGCCTGCGCCGGCGCGACGTGAAAAAGCTGCTGTCCGCGGCGCAACCGCAGCCGAAGATCATCGAGGCCATCACCCGGCCGGTGGAGAAGGTCGCGCCGTGGTGGGAATACAAGGAGCGCTTCGTCACCCCGGAGCGCATCAGCGACGGCGTGCAGTTCTGGACCGAGCACCG
>Ga0070709_10001954_pt1 | contig 11228 bp, 10 predicted proteins | sample LARL51metaG_FD_65449 | JGI IMG/M metagenome (GOLD analysis project Ga0070709, IMG submission 65449) | Corn, switchgrass and miscanthus rhizosphere microbial communities from Kellogg Biological Station, Michigan, USA - LAR L5-1 metaG | ecosystem: Host-associated > Plants > Roots > Rhizosphere ...
AAGGCCGGCATCACGGGGTTTACCCGGGCAGCGGCCATGGAGGCCGCGCCGCACGGTATCCGCGTCAACGCCGTGGCACCCGGGCTGGCCTGGAACCCGTTCCTCGGCAAGATCTACGGCGAGGAGTACGTCGAGGAAATGGCCCGCCAGACGCCGCTCGGCCGGGTTGGCCAGCCGCAGGATGTCGCTAACGCCGTGGCGTTCCTCGCCAGCGAGCGAGCGAGCTTCATCACCGGCGAGATTCTGTGCGTGTCGGGTGGCTACTACCTGCACATCTGACCGGTCCTGCGCCCGGCGCCGGGCATTACCCCGCCGTGGCGCCGGGACGGGTGGCGACAAGGAGCGTCCACTGGCTGTCGATTACCGTGACGTTGTCCTGGTTGAGGACGACGCGCCGCTCCGTCACCCGCCCTCGCGTGCCGCTACGGGTCAGCTGCGCGTCGGTGAACGTCAGTTCAACGCGGACCGTATCGCCGATGCGCGTCGGGGCGAGCCAGCGGCACGTCACGTCGGTCATGCCCAGCAGGGCGGGCTGCAGCGCATGGAGCACCGGCAGGCGGGTGCTCAATCCGGACGCGACCGACAGCACCAGCAGCCCGTGCGCGATCCGCCCGCCGAACGGAGTGGAGGCGGCGAAGGCCTCGTCCACGTGCAGCGAGTTGAAGTCACCGGACAGGCCCGCGAACGCGACCAGGTCCGCCTCGGTGATAGTGCGCCCCGACGTGACGAACGTCTTGTCCAGCGGCAGATCCTCGAAATACAGCCGGTCACCGTGGTTCATTCGGTCCCCAGGCTCGACGGGAATTTCGGCCTGCGCTTTTCGCGCATCGCGGTATAGCCCTCGCGAGCGTCGTCGCTGAAGAATCCGAGCATCTCCATGGCGAGCGAGGATTCGAAGATCGGGCCTGCGGCACGGACCCAGTGGTTCAGGGTTCGCTTGGTGGCGGCGATCGCACGACGCGGGCCTGCGGCCAGATCCTCCGCGATCCGCAGCGCCGTCGGCATCAGCTCATCGTCCGGGGTGCATTTGCTCACCAGGCCGATCCGCTCGGCCTCTCGGCCGTTGATGAAGTCACTGGTCAGCAGGTAATAGCGAGCCTTGGCCATGCCGCACAGCAACGGCCAGATGATCGCCGCGTGGTCGCCGGCGGCCACGCCGAGCTTGAGATGGCCGTCGGTAAGCCGGGCGTTTTCGGCCGCGATGCTTATGTCGGCGGTGAGGGCAACGGCCAGGCCAGCGCCGACAGCGGTGCCGTTGATCGCCGAGATAATAGGTTTCGTGCAGTTGGTGATGTTGTGCACGATATCCGCGGCCTCCTTGAGCAGCCGCGAGATGACACGGAAGCTGCCGAGCGTGGCCTCCACCATCTCGAAGTCCCCGCCAGCCGAGAAAGCCTTACCTTCGCCGGTGATCACTACGGCCCGGCACCCGTCATCCTCGTCAACATCGAGCCAGACCCTGCTGAGCTCGGTGTGCAGCACCTCGTCCATCGCGTTAAGCCGGTCTGGCCTGTTGATCTTGATCAGCAGCACGCCATCGGCCGGGTACTCGAAGGTGAGCCTGGAGTAGGAGGACCAGTCCATCGGACTCCTCGTGTCGTCGGGGATGACAATTGCGCGGGACGTCATGTCAGCAGCAGCGTACCACTCGCTACGTTGTTAATCACTACCTAAGTAGGTAGGTTATGATACCGACTGCTGTGGCTGGAGAAGACTCTCCGCGAGGGCCCGCGACTTGGACAGGCCCTGATCCAGGAACTGGGTATCAGCGCCAATGGTCATGAACCTGGCCCCTTCGCCCGCCCACAGGCGGGCTGCTTGCTCGGTGGCGGCGAAGATCCCGAACGGGACCGAGTTCCGCTGGCACGCGTCACGCACATCGGCGATCCTGGCCCGGACATCGGGGTGGTTCGGATCGCTGCGATGGCCCATGGAGACCGCCAGGTCCGCGGGGCCGACCATGATGCCGTCCAGGCCCGGAGTCTGCAGGAGGACGTCTATGTTGGCGAGCGCATCGACGCTCTCGACCATGACGAGCACCGCCACCTCATCGTCGGCCCGCGCGATGTAGGCCGTCCTGCCTCCCTCGAGACGGGCGGCCCGGCGCGGCCCGAACCCGCGCCTGCCCAGCGGGGGGTACCGGGCCGCCGCGACCGCGGCAGTGCAGGAGGCCGCGTCGTCCACCTCTGGCACGACCACCCCTTCAGCGCCGAGATCGAGGATCTGCTTGATCAGGGTCGCGTCGTTACCCGCCGGCCGGACGAATACCGTCGATGCCGACGTCCGGAGCGCGATCAGCAGCATCTGCAGCTGGTCGACCGTAATCGGAGCATGTTCGGTGTCGATGAGGACGAAGTCGAAGCCCGCACCGCCGATGACCTCGGCGACGAATGGATCGGCGATGGTGATGGACACGCCGAGCGCGAGCCCTCCCGCCCGCATGATCCCTTTCGTGCGGTTGTCTCTCATTCATTTCCTTTCTGCACGCATTTATGTATGCATAAGATATCCGAACGGCCGTAAGGGGTCAACCTCGGCCGGGCTCGCGCCGGTGGTCCCCGCCGCGGGCCGGGCCGGGAATGGGTCAGACGTAGGTAACTACCAACTGCAGGAGGTACCTAGTATGGTGATCGGTGGGTAACCGGCTCGCGGAAGGGAATCATGCCATGACTGGCAGCGGTTCGGAGGGCGGCAATCCCGCGGGAATCGACGCCCGGGTGATCGCGGCTTTGACGGATCTCGGCTTCTCGCAGTACGAGGCCAGGACCTATGCCGGCCTTATCGGCCGTGAGCCGATGACGGGATATGCCATCGCGAAAGATACGCTCGTTCCCCAGCCGAAGGTATACGAGACACTCGGCAGGCTGGTCGAGCGCGGAGCCGTCCTGCAGGTGAGCGGTTCGCCTGCCAAGTTCGTCGCGGTTCCTCCGGCCCGCGTGCTGAGCCAGCTGGAAACGTCGTTCCGCCAGCGCATGGCCACCGTTGAGCTAGAGGTCTCGCGGATGCGCCGCGAGACCTCCCAGGCCCATGAGTTCCGGATGTACAAGGAATCGGACTCGTGGATAGCGATTGTCGGCGCGGCCAATGGTCTCATCAGCGGGGCGACCGAGCGGATTTACGTGTCCGGTCACGGCACCTACCTGGACGCACTGGGCGAGGAGATCAGTGCGGCCGACCGGCGCGGCGTCCGGGTCGACATCCTCTGCTTCGGCGAGCTGCCCTTCAGCCTGCACAACGGGATAGTGATCCGCCACAGCAGCACGGACGGCACTGTCTACCGGCATCACCAGGCCCGCCACCTCGCGATCACCTGCGACACGGCCGCGGCGCTGTGGGCCCTGGCCCCTGAGGGCGACAAGTGGGAAGCCATGTGGTCTGACAACGACCCGCTCCTGACCGCGCTGGTGAAGGGCTTTGTCCGGCACGACATATTCTCGCAGCGGATGTTCCGCGACTTCTCGACCGAGATGCGGGCCCGGTATGGCACCGGTCTCGAGGGGCTTTTCGACCGGCACCTGGCGGATTCCGCCGAAGGCATGTCCCAGGTCGCCGAGGGTTCGCAAACCGCCGAGCGGGGCCAGCGCCGGCCCGCCTGAACCGCCGTACGATTGGTCTTAAGCTCCGCGCCGGCGAAGCCCGCGTCCCTCAGAAGGCGATCACGCCGCGCAGGTTGACGCCCCGGTGCATGTCCTCGTAGCCGGTGTTGATGTCGTCGAGCTTGTAGGTCCTGGTGACCAGATCGTCCAGCGGCAGCCGGCCGGCCCGGTAAAGCGCGTAGATGCGGTCGATGTCAACCAGCGGCCGGGTCAGCCCCATGACCACGCCGATCAGGTTCTTGGCGGACATGGCGAACTCGACGAGCGGCAGCGTTGCCGTGTTCTCGGTAACGGGCGACACGGATGTCATGACGACGTTGCCGCCCTTGCCGACCAGGGCGGATACCGGGCCGATCAAGTCCCCGTGCAGCACCCCGACCGTGATGATGGCGGCGTCGGCCATCCGGTTGCGGGTCAGCTCCGCGACCAGTGGCTGCGCTTCGCTGACACTTGAGGCGGTATGGGTGGCACCGAACTTAAGGGCCTGTTCCCGCTTGAAGGCGACAGGGTCCACGGCGACTATCTGCGCGGCGCCCGCGATGGCCGCGCCCATCACCGCGCTCATGCCCACGCCGCCGGTCCCGACGACGACCACCGTGTCCCCGTCGCGGATGGCGGCCGCGCGGACCGCGGAACCGTAGCCGGTGATCACGCCGCAGCTGGTCACCGCCGCGACCGGCGCGGGAATGTCACGCTCGTAGCGGAATAGCCGGATCTGCTGCACCAGCGTGTACTCCGAGAAGGTGCCGAGCTGGCCATAAGCTCCGAGCTGACGCCCGTCGCGGGTGGTGAAGGCGAACGACCCGTCCGCGCGGGCCCCGGTCAGCACGTCCAGGTTGCCGTCGCAGAGGTGACTCCGGCCGTCCGCGCAGTACCGGCACTTGCCGCACGTGGGCAGGGGAAGCAGCATCACCGAATCACCCACGGCCACCCGGTCGACGCCATCGCCGGTCGCCACCACGATTCCCGCGCCCTCGTGCCCGCCCACCACGGGGAGAACGGCCGGGAAGTCACCGGTGATGTTGTGGTCGTCGCTGTGGCACAGCCCGGCGTATTCCAGCTTGACGAGAACCTCACCCGGCCGAGGATCGGCAAGCGTGCAGTCGACGATCTCCCAGGGTCGGCCGACTTCCCAACATACTGCGGCACGTGTGTTCGTGGGCACGGCGTTTTATCCTTTCGGGCGGGGCCGGCAGATCGTTGCGTCCCGGGAAGCCCCGGGCGCTCACATTCAGCATCTCGCTATACTGCACACATTTTTGTATGCTAACGCTAGGCCGTGGCTCCGGGCTCGTCAAGGCCTCGCTGGCCGACCGTGTGCTGGCGGCAGCACCCGGGGAAGGATCGCGAAGGAGCTATCGTGGAGCACAGGGTCGTCGTAGTGGGCACATCCGTGGGGGGCGTGCGCACAGCCCAGGCCCTGCGCGCCGAGGGGTACCCGGGCCGTATCACCCTGGTGGGTGAGGAACTCGAATTGCCTTACGATCGTCCGCCGCTATCCAAGCAGGTCCTGAGCGGCGCCTGGCCGGCCGAGCATGCGCGCCTGCTCACCCCGGAAGATGCGGCCCATGCCCAACTCGAGTTGCGCCTGGGAGTCGCGGCTCGCGCGCTGGACCCGCAGGCCCGGCTGGTGCAGCTGGCCGATGGCGAGCTCCAGCCTTATGACGACCTTGTAATCGCGACGGGAGCATCGCCGCGGCCATCCCCGTGGCAGGCGGACTCCGGCATCTTCCTGCTGCGAACGCTGGCGGACTGCCGCGCGCTGAAAGAGCGTTTCGCCGACGGCACCGCGGTCGTGATGATCGGGGCCGGTTTCATCGGTGCCGAGACCGCCGCGGCAGCGCGGTCGGCCGGGTGCGACGTTACGCTGGTCGACCCGCTACCCGTCCCGATGGAACGCGTAACGGGTCCCGTGGTCGGCTCGCTCCTGGCGGACGTGCACCGCCGGCACGGGGTACGGACGCGCTTCGGGGCGGGAGTGCAGGCGATCAGCGGGCGGGCCGGCGACCTTCGAGTCACGCTGAGCGACGGATCGGTGCTGGGGGCCGGGACGGTGGTCGTCGGCATCGGCGCGATCCCGAATGACCAGTGGCTGCGGGGATCGGGACTCGCGGTCGAGGACGGCGTCATGTGCGACGCGCACCTCGCCGCGGCAGGCGCCGCACATGTCTTCGCGGTGGGCGACGTGGCCCGCTGGCCGCACCCGGAACTGGGTGACTGGGTCCGCTCCGAGCACTGGACGAACGCGGCGGACCAGGCACGATGCGTAGCGCGCAACATCGCTCGTCCCGATGCCCAGGAGACCTATCATGCCTCCGACTACGTCTGGTCGGACCAGTACGACTGGAAGCTGCAGCTGGCCGGGCAACGGGCTTGCGCGGTAGCGGAATGGGTCATCGGCGCGCCCGATGAACAGCGGCCCAAGGTCGCGGTGCTGCACGCGGACGCCATCGGGCGGTTGTGCGCCGCGGTCTGCCTTAACTGGCCTCGGGCGTTCGTGCGGTGCCAGCGGCTGCTCGGCGAGCGGGTGCCCGCGACCCAGGCCCGGGAGGTGGTGGGGGCACTGTGAGGATCAGCTGGCCCGGACGCCCCAGTCGCGCAGGATCGACTCCCGGTCGCCGTCGAGAACCGGTCCCGCGGCTGTCGGCAGGTCATAGCCGGACAGGATGAACGGCAGGGACACCGTGCGCAGCCCGTCGTCCAGCGTCGTCAGGTAGCCGTTGGCGGCGACGTGCTCATCGTCGATGACATCCTCGAGATGGTGGACGGGGCCGCACCAGACTCCGTGGTCGCGCAGCCGGGTCAGCCAGTAACCGGCGGTCTGGGTCGCGAAGTGCTTGTCGAGGGCGGCCCGCATCTCGCCGGCGTGCGCCAGCGTGTCGGCGTAGCTGGCGAAGCGCGGGTCCTCGAGCAGGTACTCAATCTGCGCCCCGGCCACGAAGGCATCCCACGCGCGCGCGTTGATGGCCGCGACGGCAATCCACTTGCCGTCACGTGCCTGGTACTGGTTAAGCAAGGCATTGCGCGGCTCCGTCCGCGGCCGGCCGCTGGTCGATGAGCCCGCGGTGTTGGCGACCGAGCCGATGAGCAGAGTCTGCGTCCACAACGCGCTCTGCAGCAGCGAACCGGTTACGGTCTCGCCCCGGCCCGTCCTGGCGCGCCGCATGAGCGCGGCGAGGATGCCGCCGAATAGGTAGGTCCCCGTTATGACGTCGTTCATGGCGCCAGGCGGGGCAAATGGCTCCGCGGGGTCCGGGGAGAGCGTGAACAGCATCCCGGCATAGGCCATGCCGGTCATGTCTTGAGCCAGATCGCCGGCGCGCGGCCCCCTCGGGCCGAGACCCGAGCCGTAGGCATAGACAAGCGACGGGTTGAGCGCGTGCAGGCTGGTTTCGTCGATGCGCAGCTTGCGGATCGTTGCCGGGCTCATGTTGCTGACAAAGACGTCCGCCATGGCGATGAGCTGGTCGAAGACCTCGCGGTCGGCCACGGAGCCCAGATCGAGGGCGATAGAGCGCTTGTTGCGGTTGCAGGTGGAGTAGGAGATGCTCGTGCCGGCCGGGCCGCCTGTCGCGGCACCGGCGGTCGGGGCGGTATGCGCGCGGGTCGGATCACCGCTCATGCCCTCTACCTTGACGACATCGGCACCGAGATCGGCCAGCAGCATGCCGCTGACCGCGCCGGCCATCCAGATCGTCATGTCAACTACCCGGATGCCGGCCAGCGGGCCGGAGCGGGGCTCGGACGACGTCCCGTCTGACAACGTGCCCTCCCTGCGAGCGAAGCCATTCCTGCGTTTCGATTGTAGACTAAAATGCATGCAGAATTATGACGGCGCGACGCGATGACGATCACTACCCTGCCGGACGTGCAGCGACGGCTGCGAGAGGTGCGCAGCGTCGCCCTCGGCGGCATGCTCCTGGAGAACCGGCCAAGCACCCTGGTGCGGGCGCTCCTGCGCTCCGAGGCGACCGGCCTGTTTTTGTGTTCGGCGCCCGCGGCCTCCTGGGATGCCGACGTCCTGCTCGGTGCGGGACGGGTCAGCAGGGTGCGCATCCCGCACATATCGTTCGCCAGCCTGGGGCTGGCGCCGGCCGCGCGGCGGGCGGCCGCCGCGGGCACAGTGGTCTTCGAGGACTGCGACGAGGCACTGCTGCTCGGCGGCTTCTTCGCTGCCAGCAACAACGTCCCGATCCAGGTCCTGCACAACCTCGGGACCAACGACCTCGTCGATGACAACCCCCTGCTCATCCGTTCTGGCGACCTCCTCGGCGTGGGTCCGCTACGAGTGGACGTCGCACTGCTGCACGCTCCGCTCGGCGATCCGGAAGGAAACCTGGTGCACTTCGGCAGCCGCTGGGCTGACCTGCTCATGGCCCGCTCCGCGCGGCACGTCATCGCCCAGGTCGATCGCATCGTGCCGACCGCCGTGGCAGCCCGGCTCGGCGTGTCGATCCCGGGCTACCTGATCGACGAGGTGGTGGAAACGCCGTTCGGCGCCCATCCGCTCGGCAGTGTCGGCTGCTACGTGGCGGACCTGGATCACCTCGCGGCCTACCAGGCCATGGTGAACGCCGACGGCTTCGCGGACTATCTGGGGAGCTATTGCACCATCGACCACCCGTCATACCTGGACCAGCTCCCGGCGGCGCGGCTGCGCGAGCTGGAACAGGCGGCTCACGGCGGCTGAGCCCACCGCGCGGGCGGCTCGTTACCGGCCGGTGAATCGCGGTGCGCGCTTCTCACGCCGGGCGGCGAGCGCCTCGCGGGCATCGGCGGTACGGGCCAGTCGCAGGGTGTACTGCTGCTCGACGGCGTAACCTTCTTGCACCGGCAGCCACTCACTTTCGTTCAGTGCCTGCTTGCCCAGCCGCAGCGCGAGCGGGCTGTGCGCGGCGATCTCCCGTGCCCTCACCATCGCCGCGCCGGCCAGCTCGGTGCTGTCGTGTACCGAGTCCAGGAAACCGAATCGCAGCGCCTCCTGACTCGTCAGCGGCTGCGCGGTGAAGAACATCCGCCGGACGATGCCCTGTGGCAGGTGCCGCATCATGTGCCGGCCGCCGCCGCAGCGGCCGACCGCCACCTCCGGCAGCGCGAAACTGGCGCGCGGCGAGCCCATCCGCATATCGGCGCAGGAGGCGATAACCGCACCGGCCCCGATCGCCGGACCGTCGACGACTGCGATGCACGGCTGAGGCAGGCCCAGTAGCTGCCCGAAGACCCGCCGGGCGAGTTCCTGACGCTTGACATCGGCTTCCTCGGCGTCCGCGCCGGTGAGCGCGGCCAGCTCGGTCATGTCAGCGCCGGCACAGAATGCCCTGGTGCTCGCCGACGTCAGCACCATGACCGATATCTGCGGGTCGGCGCCGACCCGGCCGAGGGCGGCGCTGATCTCCTGGTAGAAGTCCGATGACAGCGCGTTCACCGGCGGCCGGTCGAGCGTGACCGCCGCGACCCGGTCCGCGATCTCCACCCGGACCTGGCCGCTCACGAGCTGGCCTCGGGCCCGTCCGGCGCGCCCTCGGCCAGCCCGGCAGCGCAGGGCGCTATGCCTCCCCATGTGACCGGTGCCTGCCGGACCACCCCCGACTCGATGAGCGCATCAATACGGTCGGCACCCAGGCCGTGCTCGGCAAGGACTTCCCGGCTGTGCTCTCCTATCTTCGGGGCAGCGGTCAGCCGTGCGCGAGAGGCGAAGGCGTCGAACACGGCGGGCCACTCCGCTACGCGCGGCTGGCACTCGCCGGGCACCTGGTAGATCATGCCCCGCTCCTTGAAGTGCGGGTCGCGCACCGGCTCATGCAGGTCGTTCACGGGGGCTACCGGGACGTCGTGACGGGTGAGCAACTCGATCAGCGCGGCACGGTCAAAGGTGGCGACACGCGCACGCAACGACTGCTCGATCTGGCTGATGTGGCGCCGGCGCTGCTGGTAACTGGCGAACTGCCGGCCGGACAACTCCTCCAACTGCAGCGCCCGCACGAGCCGCTCCCAGAAGTGATCCTCGAGGGCGCCGATGCTCACGTACTGCTCGTCCGCGGTCAGGTAGACACCATAACCAGGACGAATGAGAGCATCGGCGCTGACCTGCTCGCTCAGCGCCTCGGCGATGCGTGGCTCCATCAGCGCCAGGGTGCAGTCCGACAGCGCCACGTCGAGGTGGCGCCCGGTAAAGCTGGCCGGGCGGGCAAGCTTCTCGTACAAGGCCAGGACCACCGCCAGCATGGAGTAAAGTGACGCGCCCATGTCCGCAGCGGGCAGCGTCGTCGGCACGTAATCGGCGGCGAAGTATGACTTCGGGGGCGGGATGGCCCCGGCGAACGAGAGGTACTGGAAGTCGTGCCCGGGAAGGTCCCGGTACGGGCCCGTAGCACCGTAGCCCGAGATCGACAGGTAGATAATCTGCGGGTTCACCTCAAGCACCGCATCGAAGCCGAGGCCCAGGCGATCCATCACACCGGGCCGGTACGCCTCCACCAGCACGTCGGCCGCGGCGATCACGCGGAGCAGCGCAGCATGGCCCTCAGCCGACTTCAGATCGACCGACAGATCGCGCTTGCCGCGGTTCTCGGCGGCGAACATGACCGGGCGCTGACGCAGCCGGTCACCGGCATCCGGCCGCTCCACCTTGATGACATCGGCGCCGAGGCCGGCTAGCAGGCGGGTGGCGTAGGGCCCTGGCACCTGCTCGGACAGGTCGACGACCTTGACGCCACCCAGCACACCATCCGCTGCCACCACGATCCTCCGCCTGGACTTCCTAGAAGTTTGATACCTACTATGGTAGATACTAATTCGCACGCTGTCACGAGCGGGGAGGGCACGGCATGGAGACTGACTATGTCTCCGAGTGGATGACCGACGAACTGCAGGCGCTGCGCGATGTGGCCCGGCAGTTCTTCGAGCGCGAGGCCGCGCCGCAGATGGCTAAGTGGTCCGAGCAGAGGTTCGTCGACCGGGAATTCTGGGTGAAGGCGGGCAAGGTCGGGCTGCTCTGCCCGACCGTCCCGGAGGAGTACGGCGGCCCCGGCGGCAACATCCTGCATCAGGTCGCGATAACCGAGGAGCAGTCACGCGTCCTTGAGAAGGGCTGGGGCAACAACGTCCACAGCGGGGTGGTCACCGACTACATCCTCAGGTACGGCAGCCGGGAGCAATGCCAGCGCTGGCTGCCGTCGATGGTCGAGGGCACCCTGATCGGCGCGATCGCCATGACCGAACCGGGGGCCGGGAGCGACGTACGGGCGATGGTCGGCCGTGCGCGCCGTGACGGTGATGAGTACGTCATCGATGCCACGAAGACCTTCATCACCAACGGCCAGACCGCGGATCTGATCATCGTCGCGGTCAAGCTCGAGAATCCGCAGGATCCCGCCGCCGACCCGAGGGCGATCACGCTGATCGCGGTCGAGGCGGCCAAGGCAGAGGGCTTTCACCGCGGGGTCCCGCTGCGCAAGATCGGCCAGCACGCCGCCGACACGTCGGAGTTGTTCTTCGATGAATGCCGGGTACCTGCCGGGAACCGCATCGGCGACGAGGGCGCCGGTTTCCCGGCGCTGATGAATCAGATGCCCCAGGAACGGCTGATCCTGGCGGTCAATGCCGTGGCCCAGACAGAAAAGGCGGTACAGC
>Ga0070709_10001955_pt1 | contig 11227 bp, 7 predicted proteins | sample LARL51metaG_FD_65449 | JGI IMG/M metagenome (GOLD analysis project Ga0070709, IMG submission 65449) | Corn, switchgrass and miscanthus rhizosphere microbial communities from Kellogg Biological Station, Michigan, USA - LAR L5-1 metaG | ecosystem: Host-associated > Plants > Roots > Rhizosphere ...
TCACCCGAAACCCTTTGATTTCCCACACGTACGTGGCAATTATCGGCTAACAAGGGGGCGTACGCCTTGTTCGGACAGGGCGTGCTGCACGCCGAACGCGGAGACTGACCTTGCGTTGGATCAGGTGCCTTGCGCTGCTAGCGCTGGGCTTCATGATTATTGCCGTTGTTTCGCCGGCTCGTGCGATCGATGCTGTCAGCGTGCGCGGTGATGCGCCCGCGATTGATCTTACTGCAGTGGTCGAGCTGCAGCACTCCAACGATCCCGATCGTATCCAGGTTTCGACCGCGCCGGGTACCGACGGCATCGTCCGCCGCATCGAGGTGCGCGCGCGCGAGGGCGGACAGAACTGGGCGGTGTTCGCGCTCGCCAACAACACCGACGACCAGCTCGACCGCCTGATCGTCGCGCCGCATTACCGCGTGGTCGGCTCCGGCCTGTTGTGGCCCGACCTTGGCCTGTCGCGGATCGCGACCATCACGCCGTCGACCGGCGACCGCCCCGACCGCCAGGAAAGCCCGACTGCGGACGTCTACCGCATCACGCTCGATCCCGGCGCGGTCGTCACCTTCGTCGCGGAACTGCGTACCGACAAGCTGCCGCAGCTCTATCTGTGGGAGCCCGACGCCTACAAGGACAAGGTCAATTCGTTCACGCTGTATCAGGGCATCGTGATCGGCATCTCCGGCCTCCTGGCGCTGGTGCTCACGATCCTGTTCGTGGTCAAGGGCAGCATCATGTTCCCGGCCGCGGCGGCGCTGGCCTGGGCGGTGCTGGTCTATATCGGCGTCGACTTCGGCTTTTGGGGCAAGGTGCTCGACATGTCGAACAACGCCGAGCGCGTCTGGCGCGCGGCGGGCGAGGCGATCTTGGCGGCGACGCTCCTGGTGTTCCTGTTCGCCTATCTCAACCTGTCGCGCTGGCATGTGCGCTATTCCCACATTACGATCGGCTGGTTGACCTTTCTGAGCTCGCTGGTTGCGCTCGCACTGTTCGATCCCGCGGTCGCCTCCGGCATCGCGCGGATGTCGCTGGTGCTGATCGCGGTCGCCGGCTTTGCGCTGATCGTCTATCTCTCGACCCACGGTTTTGATCGCGCGGTGCTGCTGATCCCGACCTGGTTCCTGCTGCTGATCTGGGTCGGCGCCGCCGGCATGACGGTGGCAGGCAGCGTCACCAACGACATCGTCGGTCCCGCGCTGCTCGGCGGCCTCGTGCTGATCGTGATGCTGATCGGCTTTACGGTCATGCAGCACGCCTTTGCCGGCGGCGGCGCCACCACGGGCGTGGTCTCCGACGTCGAGCGCCGCGCGCTCGCGCTCGCCGGTTCCGGCGACCTGATCTGGGACTGGGACGTCTCCTCCGACAAGGTGTTCACCAGCCCCGAGACCGAACATCTGCTCGGCCTGAAGCGCGGCACGCTGGAAGGCCCCGCGGCAAAATGGCTGGAAGTGCTGCACCCGCTCGACCAGGACCGGTTCCGCGCCTCGCTCGACAGCGTGCTCGACCAGCGCCGCGGCCGCCTGGTGCAGGATTTCCGCCTGCGCACGCCGGACGGCCATTTCATGTGGTTCTCGCTGAAGGCGCGCCCGGTGGTCGGTTCCGACGGCGAGGTGTCGCGCGTGGTCGGCACCCTGACCGACGTCACGGAAATCAAGAACGCCGAGGAGCGCATGCTCCATGATTCCGTGCACGACAATCTGACGGGGCTGCCGAACCGAAAGCTGTTCATCGACCGGCTCGGCGCGGTGGCGAATTTCGCCAAGAGCATGCCGAGCCTGCGGCCGACCTTGATGGTGATCGACCTCGACCGCTTCAAGCAGGTCAACGATTCCGTCGGCATCGCGGTCGGCGACTCCATCCTGCTGACGCTGGCGCGGCGCCTGACCCGCATCCTGAAACCGCAGGATACGCTGGCGCGGCTCGCCGGCGACCAGTTCGGCCTGATTCTGCTCTCGGAACAGGATCCGGCGCGCATCACGGCGTTTGCGGAGACGATCCGGAAAACCATCCGCGCGCCGATCGCCTTCAACGATCGCGAGATCTTCCTCACTGCCTCGATCGGGCTCGCACTTTCTGATCCTCAAACCCAAATCACGGACGAGATCATCAAGGACGCCGAGCTGGCGATGTACCACTCCAAGCGCATCGGCGGCGACCGCATCGACGTCTACAAGCCGGCAATGCGATCGCGCAAGCAGGACCGCCTGACGCTGGAGAGCGAGCTGCGCCGCGCCATCGAGCGCCAGGAGATCAGTCTGCTCTACCAGCCGATCGTGCGGCTGGAGGATCGCGCCGTCGCCGGCTTCGAGGCGCTGGCGCGCTGGGATCACCCAAAACTCGGGCGGATGTCGCCGATCGAGTTCATCACCATCGCCGAGGAGATCGGCGCCATCGTCGATCTCGGCACGCTGGTGCTGGACCAGGCGGCGCGGCAGCTCTCGGTCTGGCAGCGCGCGATGCGCGCGCGCGAGCCGATCTTCATGAGCGTCAACGTGTCCTCGCGGCAGCTTTTGCGCCACGACCTCATCCACGACATCCGCACGGTGCTGTCACGCTGGTCGGTGGCGCGCGGCACGCTCAAGATCGAGCTGACAGAATCTCTGGTCATGGAGAATCCCGAGCACGCCGCCCAGATGCTCACCCGCATCCGCGAGCTCGGCACCGGGCTGTCGCTGGACGATTTCGGCACCGGCCATTCCTCGCTCGCCTACCTGCAGCGCTTCCCGTTCGACACCATCAAGATCGACCAGTCCTTCGTCCGCACCACCAGCCGCGGCACGCGGCCTGTCATCCTGAAGTCGATCATCGCGCTCGCCCACGACCTCGGCATGGATGTGGTCGCCGAGGGCGCGGAAACCGATTCCGATGCGGTCGAGCTCTACCAGCTCGGCTGCGAATATGCGCAGGGCTTCGCCTTTGGCGAGCCGATGGACGCGGATGCCGCGATCAGGCTGCTCACCGAGGAGCGGCTGGAAGCCGCGAGCTAGAGCGTTTTCGAGCGAAGTGGGCACCGGTTCGCGTGAAGAAAACGCGTCAGAACGAGAATCTAGAGCCTCCGTTCCGATTCAATCGGAACGGAGGCTCTAGTTCAAATTGAGTTGAAGGGGCCGTGTTCGCCCGCCGTTCTGTTCCGTTCTCCTGAGGGGTGACTCGTACGGCGGGTTGGGCTAACCCCTCCCAGCACAAGCCGGCCTGCCGGAATTCCGATAGGCCAGATCAGCAGCCGGGCAACCCGGCCCGCGTGGGGAGAGAGCGCACCAGGAAGGCCGCTCCGATTCAAGCCAGCAACTGACTTCGAGAGGCCCAAGATGCGCATTGCCCTGATTCATGCCTTGCAACACTCGCTGCAGCCGATCGCAACCTCGTTCGCAAGACTCTGGCCGGAGGCCGAGCTGATGAACCTGCTCGACGACAGCCTCTCGGCGGACCTGGCGCGCGAGGGCGGCCTGACACGCGCCATGACCGAGCGCTTCCTCAAGCTCGGCCGCTATGCGACGGGGACCGGCGCCGACGCCATCCTGTTCACCTGCTCCGCCTTCGGCCCCTGCATCGAGGCGGTGGCGCGCGCCGAACGGCCCATTCCCGTGCTCAAGCCGAACGAAGCCATGATCGAACAGGCGGTCCAGAAGGGACGCCGCATCGGCCTGTTGTCGACGTTTCCGCCGACGCTGGCCTCGATGCCGCGCGAGTTTCCCGAGTCGGTGGAGGTCGTGTCGAAACTCGCCGATGGCGCGCTCGCCGCGCTCAATCGCAGCGAGACCTCCGAACATGATCGGCTGATTGCGGACGCCGCGCGGTCTCTGCGCGACTGCGACGTCATTGCGCTCGCGCAATTCAGCATGGCGAGCGCGGCGCCGCTGGTCGCCCAGGCGACCGGCCGGCCTGTTCTGACGACGCCTGACAGTGCCGTCAGGAAACTGCGAGAGATGCTGTCGGTGCCGGCATAACCCCCGCCGGACGCTGGCGAGGTCAAATCCGCGTCACGTCCAGGGTCCGGGGCGAAACCCCCCGCGGCAACGAATCAGGCCCGGCGTCCCTCATGGGCCTGATACATTTCGACTGCATGCGCCAGAAAGATGCTGGCGCTGAACAATCCGAGAAGTGCTACGACTGCGTCAACCATGACGAACTCACCTTCGCGCAATGCCCCGCGCTTGATTATTGGGTCCCCCGATTAAGAGATTGTCTGTTTCAGGATGATTTCTTCGTCCCCTGAAAATTGTTTCGTCAGCGAGTTCCGCCAACCCCCGATCACGCCCTTTTGTTGCCATGTTATCGGCCGTGGGGATGCGAATCGCGGGTGAGCCCCGATCTACCCAGGGAGGGAGATGCGGTCAGGCGAATGGGATGATGAGCGTCATCTCTTCGTCCTCGCAAGGACCAGAAGGAGTACGCAGATGGGTGAGCTCATTCGATTTGTCCCGAAATCGGAGCTCGAGCGGATCCGCCTCATTCGAGAGGCCCGCGCGATCTACGACAGCATCTTTCCACCTTCGGATTCCGCGGCCGAACAGCGGCAACCGCAGAAGTGAACGGCCGCGGCGCGGTTGAAGCGCGATGGCGCTGGCTTGATCGCCATCGTGCCCCGGAGCCTTGATTTGCACACGATCATTCCGGCGAGGAGCCCTCCAGGGCGGCTTCTATAGAACCCGGAATCATCATTCGTTAGCCGCGCCTCCTCTGCGCCGACCGGCTTGCCAGGCCTAGGGCCGGGACACCTCGCGCACCTTCGCGCTCCCGCCTGCCGACGCTCCCCCCAACCTGCCGACCATCCAGAGATCGTGCACATTGTTGCAGCGCCGCTGCCGCAAATGCCGGCTTGACCGCCCGAACGAACAAATGTCAGAGTTATGACATGAGTGCAGTCAAGCGACACAACTCGAATCTGCGCGAGGAATATGCAGCCTTGACGCGGCAGCGCATCGTGCTTGCCTTCGTCGAGACGCTGCAGGACGAGGCGACCGACGATATTTCCATGGCGGCGGTTGCGAAACGCGCAAAAGTCGCCGAACGAACCATCTATCGCCACTTCAAGACCCGCGCCGAGCTGTTGGCGGCCGCCGGCGAATGGGTCGAGGACAATGTCTTCGGCTACATTCCGTTCACCTCGCCCGACGAGCTGCCTGACATTTTCCGCAAGCTGTGCAAACGCTTCGACCGCCATCCACATCTCGCGCGCGCGCTCGCCCTGACGCGGGTCGGCCGCAATGTCCGTGCCGGTTTCCGCAAGCACCTGATCGAGCAGCACCGCATGGCCATGGCGCCCCTGGTGCGGCATCTCAAGCCGAAGGAAGTCCGCCAGGCCGAGGCGATGGCCGCCTATCTCAATAATGTGCTGGCCTGGAACGCGCTGCGCGAGGACTTTGGCATGTCGAGCGCCGAGATCGCCGATACGATCGACTGGGCGCTCACCACGCTGCTGAAGGATGTCCGCCGGCGCGATGCCGCCGCGGCAAAACTTGGTCCCGACCGCGACAGTCCGCCGCAGCGAAGGCGCAGTTTTGCAAGAGTGCCCGCATAGGATCTGCCATGGATGCATTGAACGAGACGCCCGACGATCTCCTGATCAATGCATCGGACGAAGTCCGCATCCGCCAGGACCTGGTGCTGAGCGCGCTTGGACGCCGCCCGGCCGACCGCGCTTTGCGGGTCGGCCGGCTCTTCGACGTGCACAGCCGGACCTGGAGCGACGACCAGGAGATCATTTTCAAGGGCCGGCGGATCGCGTGGGTCGGGCCGGCCGGCAGCTATCCGGGTGAGGTGCGCGAGCGCATCGATCGCCGGGGTCTCGCGGCCGTTCCCGGTTTCGGCGAGGTGCACAAGCACATCGAGAGTTCGCACCTGACACCGGAATGGGAGGCGGCGCTGGTGCTGCCTCACGGCAATACCTGGACCTGCGAGGCGAGCCACGAATTCTCCAACGTCAACGGCGCGCGCAATCTCGAGTTCTGGTTCGAGGCCCGCCGCCGCGGATCGCCGCTCAAGATCTTTCCGCAGCCGGGCTCGGCGGTGCCGCCCACGGCCTATGAATGGGGCGGCGGCTGGTATGGCGGCGAGGAACAGGCGCGCTTCATGAGCGAGAGCCTGATGGTGACCGGGCTCGACGAGGTGATGGACTGGCCGGCGGTGTGGAATCCCGAAAATCCGTCCTACCAGCGGCTGTGGGGCATGATCGGCGCGACGTTCGCGGCGCGCGGCGTCGTCGAAGGCCATGCCTCCGGCCTGCGCGATCTGCCGTCCATCAACGCCTTTGCCGCCGCCGGCCTCGCCTCCGACCACGAGGTGCAGACGCCGGAGGAGACCTGGGACAAGCTGACGCGTGGCCTGTTCGTCGAGCTGCGCATCTATGCGATGCCCGAGATCGTCAGATGGCTGCTCGACAAGGGCCTGCAAGACTGGTCGCAGATCGCCTTCACCACCGATGACCGCAGCGCCAGCCATACGCTCGAGCTCGGCGCCAGCGACCACAATGCGCGCGTCGCGATCGAAGCCGGGCTGTCGGCTGAGATCGCGATCCAGTGCCTCACCATCAATCCGGCGCGGCACATGCGCCTGACGCCATTCGTCGGCAGCCTTGCGCCCGGGCGTTTTGGCGACGTCGTGCTGCTGTCGAATGTTGGCCGGCTCGAAATCGCCGAAGTCTGGGCCGACGGCGCCCAGGTCTCCGACGGCACGCGCTACATCGGCAAGGTCCCGGAGATCCAATGGCCGGACTGGGCGACCAGGACGGTCAACATCAGGCGCCAGATCAAGCCGGAGGACTTTGCACTTTACGCCGCGCCCGGCCGCTCCACGATGAAGGCGGCGGTGATCCGCCCGTTCCACTGGCATCCCGAATTCTACACCATGGAGCTGCCGGTGCGTGACGGCGCCGTGCAGCGCGATGAAAGCGAGGCGATCACCAAATTCGCCATCGTCGACCGCTTCTCCGGCGAAGGACAGGTTTCAAGAATGTTCTGGCGCGGCTGCGGTCCGCGCACGGCTGACACCGCGCTCGCCTGCTCGGTCGCGCACGACAAGCACAACATCTGGGTGGTCGGCTCGTCCGATGCCGCGATGGCCAAGGCGGTCAATGCGCTGGTCGCGCGGCAGGGCGGCTGGGCGCTGGTGCGCGAGGGCGAGCTCGCCGCCACCGTGCGTTTCGAGGTCGGCGGTCTGATGAGCTGCCGCCCTGCCGAAGAGCTCGATGCGGAGATGCAGGCGCTCTACGCCGAAGCGCGCAAGGTCGACTGGATGTACGAGCCGACCTTCCGGCCGCGCTGGTATCCCGGATTTCCGGAGCGGCTGATGTTCGCGACCCTGACCTGTGCGCCCTGGAGCTGGGTGCTGGTCGCACCCTGCGAGCAGGCGCCGGCAGGCTTCATCAACGTCCAGACCGGCGAAGCGCATCCGGTGGTGTGGTGAGCTTTGGCCTTGACGAAATGAAGTTCGCTAGAGCCGCCCGGACGGCGGACTCCCTCCCCCCCTCGCGGGGGAGGGGGGTAGCCGCAGGCACCTGTGCGAGTCACCCCACCCCCTCCCCGCAAGGGGGAGGGGAGTTGAGAGAGCTCGCGAGCGAATCCTTTGAAGGATCGGAGAGACGGTGATGAACGAGATCACGCCGCCACAAGCCGCCTCCGCTGAGCCCGCAGCAGATTCTGCTGTGCAAACGTCTGCCGGCAGCGCCGGTCCGCTCGACCGCTTCTTTCGCCTCAGCGAGCGCGGCACCGGCCCCGGGCGCGAGGTGATGGCAGGCGCGACCACCTTCGCGGCGATGGCCTATATTATCGCGGTGAATCCGGCGATCATGTCCAACGCCGGCATGGACCGCGCCGATCTCGTCAGCGCCACCGCGCTCGCGGCCATCTTCGGCTCCGTCATGATGGGGCTTTGGGCCAACCTGCCGCTCGCGGTCGCGCCGGCAATGGGCTCCAACGTCATCTTCACCTTCGTGATCGTCAAGCAGATGGGCATGCCCTGGCAGGGCGCGCTCGCCATGGTCGCCTTCACCGGCGTGATTTTCTTGATCCTCAGCCTCTCGAAGCTGCGCGAGCGTGTCGCCAAGGACGTTCCGGAAATCCTGAAGGTCGGCATCCAGGCCGCAGTCGGCACACTGATCGTGTTCATCGCGCTGCGCGGCGCCGGCTTCATCGTGCAGAGCCAGTCGACCTATATCGCAATGGGCTCGCTGAAGAGCCCGCCAGTGCTGCTCACGCTGGCTGGCCTGCTGCTGACCCCCGTGCTGGTGGCGCGCCGCATCCCCGGCGCACTGATCATCTCGATCGTGGTGCTCACGCTCGCCGGCTTCTTCGTTCCCGGCGCCAATGGCAAGATGGTGACCTCGATGCCTTCGGCGGTCATGGCATGGCCGCGCTGGCCGACGTCGACCTTCCTGGCGCTCGATGTCGGCTATCTCTTCAGCCATTTTCTGGTGGCGCTGCCGTTGTTGTTCTATTTCCTCTGCGCGGAGTTCTTCTCGACGCTGGGCACGCTGATCGGCGTCACCGGCGCCGCCAATCTGCGCAAGAGCGACGGCTCGATCCCCAACGCCACGGCGGCGTTCGCGACCGACGCGACTGCCAGCATAGTCGGCCCCCTGCTCGGCACGTCCGTCGTGACAGCCTATATCGAATCGATCACGGGCGTGCAGGCCGGCGGCCGCACCGGCCTCACCTCGCTCACGGTCGCCGCCTTCTTCTGTCTCGCTCTGTTCTTCTGGCCGGTCTTCGTGATCATCCCGTCGCAGGCTACGGCGCCGGCGCTGGTGCTGGTCGGCGTGTTGATGATGCAGGGGCTCGCTCGCATCGACATGACCGATTTCGCGAGCGCAGTGCCGATCGTGCTGACGCTTTTGGTCACCGTGCTGACCAACAATCTGATCAACGGCATGGCGCTGGGCACGCTGAGCTACCTCGCGCTGGAAACAGCAATCGGCCGAGGCGCGAAAATTCCGGCGATGGTGTGGGGCCTCGGCGTCGTGTTCGTCGCCTACGCATTCGTGACTGCGCAGATCTTCTGAGACTGTTACCTGACAGGGCCCCCCTATCCCGCGAACGCGCCGGCTACGGCCGCACCGCCGGCGGCGCCTGCAAGGTGGGAGCGGCCGCCGCCAGAAGATCCGTGCGGCTGCCGTTTCGCGGCGGATAGATCCGCTGGTGATTGATGGTCAGCTTGGTGGTCTTGGCTGCTGCGCCTGTGCTACGGACCTGGCGATCCCATCCGACCGTGTAGAGCGCGCCCCATGCGCCCAGATCGAGCACGGTGACATACCACTCGATATTCAGCGGCAGCATCGGCTTTCCGAACAGCTCGGCGACGACATTGTGGCCGGCAAAACGCCCCATCGGCCGCGCGAACTGGCAGGACATCACGGTGGCATGAACGCCATCGACGACACAGGACGCCACGTCGCCGGCTGCAAAGATATTTGTCAGACCGGTCACGCGCATGAACGGGTCCACCGTGAGCCGGCCGGAACGGTCGCGCTCACCGCCGAGGTCAGCAGCAAGCGGGCTTGCGCGCATGCCCGCGCACCACACGACGGTGTTGGTCGCGATAACCTCGCCGGAACCGAGTGCGATGCCGCTCGCATCGACGGATGTCACGGTCACTCCGAGCCGTGTCTCGATGTTCAGCGCCGACAGCGCATCGTTGATGACCGGGCGCGCATGCTGCCCGATGGTCGCGCCGACGACCGGGCTTGGATCGACCAGAACGATGCGCCGATGACCCGTCACACCGGCGCGGTCGAGCTTGGTCGGCATCTCGGTCGCAACTTCTATTCCGGTGAAGCCGGCACCGACGATGACGACGGTCGAACGTGCGTCCGACGCCGTCTGCGCGCCAAGCGCGGCCAGGTGCGCATCGAGCCGCAGCGCCGACGCATAGGTGTCGACGTCAAAACTATGGCCGGCAAGACCCGGGATCGGCGGGCGCACCAGCTCGCTGCCGAGCGTCAGCACCAGCCGATCGTAGGCAAGACCCTGCTCGCCTTGCGCGGTCTTGACGGTGACCTGCCGGCCGGCGACGTCGATCGCCCCGACCTCGCCGAGGACATGCTTGACCCCGATCGGGTCCAGCAGCCCGGCAAGCGGGATCGCCGCCTCGCTCAGATCGACCTCGTAATTGCGAACGCGGATGTTGTGATACGGGTTGCGGTCGACGACGAGAATCTCGACGTCGGCCGATTGCGCGCCGATCTCGTCCAGCTTGCGCGCGGCACCGATCGCGGCCCACAGGCCGGCAAAGCCGGCACCGAGCACGAGAATGCGCGGCATTCGGCTTCTCCTGCTTCAGTCATCCCTGATATTGCAGCACATGCATGCCGGCGTTCCAGTCGGAGACGAACATCATCCCGTCGGGCCGGACATAGGCGTCGCAGGTTTTTGCGGCGAGCGCGATGTTCGGGCGCGGATCGATCAGCTTTTTGGGCGTCGGCGGCACCCAATAGCCGATCTCCTTCGGCGCGAACGCGTCCTTGATGTCGAACACGCGCACGCCGGCCGTGTTGTAGGTCGCAAAGATCATCTCCTCGCTCTGCAACGCGCCCGGGCGGTTCTCGTGCAGATTATGCGGGCCGAAAGTGCCGTTGGTACAGAAATCGCGCTCGCGCGGCGTCGGCAGCGTCGCGATCGGCACCGGATTTTCCGGCGCACGCACGTCAACGACAAAGGTGTAGAACAAGCCCTTGGCGCATTTCTCCGCGTTGGCCTCGTCCGCGATCACGGCGAGCTTTCGCTTCGGCAGCGGCAGCGGCGTGTGCGTGCCGCCGGGAAACGGCGGCGACCAGTTGATGCGCGACAACAGTTTTGGGTTGGCTGGATCCGAGATGTCGTGGATGGTCAAGCCGCCGTCGCGCCAGGCCGCATAGCCGCGATTGTCCGCGGTGATCATGTGGTGCAGCGCGACGCGCCGGCCCTTCGGCAGGTCCGGCTCGCCGGCCGCACGGTTCATGCCCGGCAGCCACCATTTCGAGATGATCTCGGGTCTTGTGATATTCTGGAGGTCGACCACGCACAGGATGTGGTCGGTAAAGCCGTCGAAATGCGCCGACACATAGGCGTAGCGGCCGCCCGGCCACCACAGGCGGTTGATGCCGAAACCCGGCATTTCCAGAAATGCGATCTCGCGCATCTCGGCGGGTTTCGAGACGTCGTGGATCGACAGGCCCGAGCGGAATTTCTTTGCCTTGGTGATGCTGTCGACCAGCGTGTTCTCGAAATAGCCGCGCATGTTGTCGTAGGAC
>Ga0070709_10001957_pt1 | contig 11225 bp, 11 predicted proteins | sample LARL51metaG_FD_65449 | JGI IMG/M metagenome (GOLD analysis project Ga0070709, IMG submission 65449) | Corn, switchgrass and miscanthus rhizosphere microbial communities from Kellogg Biological Station, Michigan, USA - LAR L5-1 metaG | ecosystem: Host-associated > Plants > Roots > Rhizosphere ...
GCACCTCCTCCGCGCGCACGTCTCCCGTTGCCTCGCCGAACGTGATGCGCCGGTGCCCGCCCCTCTCCGGCAGCTTCTCCCACGCGGGATCCTCGGCATTCACGACCTCGAGGCCGTCGGGGGCCAGATAGCTCGACAGCTTGGCCTTGGCCTGGAAGTAATGCTCGAAAGTCTTGTGGTAGTCGAGATGATCACGGGTCAGGTTCGTGAAGATCGCCGCCCGGTACGTGAGTCCATCCACCCGCCCCTGGTCCAGGCTGTGGGACGACACTTCCATCGCGGCCCCGCGCGCACCCCGCTTCACGAGGAGGGCGAGCGTCTCCTGGAGGTCGATGGGTCCCGGCGTGGTCAGGTTGCCGGCTTCGCTCTCGACCGGCGTGCCGTCCGGCGCGAACGCACCCAGGGTTCCGATCGACCCCGAGGGCCAAAGCAGTGAGAGCACGTGCCGGCCCAGCGTCACCGACGTGGTCTTGCCGTTGGTGCCCGTCACGCCCACCAGGTTGAGCTGCTTCGCCGGATATCCGAACCACACCTCGGCGGCCACGGCTGCCGCGCGCCGGCCATCGGTCACCACGACCTGCGGCAGGGTACCCGCCCCCGGTTGCTCCGCTTCCACGAGCGCCGCGGCGGCGCCCCCCTGGGCCGCCTGGGACACGTAGGTGTGTCCGTCCTGGATCGCGCCGCGCACGGCACAGAAGAGCATGCCACGCTCGAGCTTCCGGGTGTCCGCGGTGACGCCGGTAATGGATGGCAGGCTGGCGGGGGCGCGGACCAGGAGTCCGCGATCGCGCAACCGGGCGACGACCGTCTGCAAATCGATCACTGCGGTGTGTCTCCAAAGACCGTGACGAGCGATCCGGCGTTGGCTTGGGCTCCCGCCGCGGGCCACGTCTTTTCGACGTTGCCCCACCCTTTGATCACCACGTGAAAGCCACGACGGTGCAAGAGACGGACCGCGTCCCGCAACGTCCGTCCCGACACGTCGGGGACGGGGCGCGGAGGTGCCGGTGCCGCCGTGTCGGCAGCCGGTGGCCAGCTCACCACGTACGGCGCCACGCCGGGATCGTCCTCGAGCTCACCGCCCCCGGCGGCCGGCGCGGCGGCCGACAGCCGGGCGCGGTCGAGCGCGACGGTACGGGACGCCAGCGCCTGCTCGAGCATGGCGCGGGTGACGGGGGCCGCGGTTTCCGCCGCGAAGTAGCTGCCCTTCCGGGGGTTGTCGATCTTCACGACCACCACCATTTGGGGATGTTCCGCCGGAAAGAGGGCCGCGAAGGACGCCGTGTACGCTCCGGCCTGGTAGTGGCCTTTCACCACCCGGCGGGCCGTACCGGTCTTCGCCGCCAGCGTGAACGTAGCGAGGGCGGCGCTGGCTCCCGTTCCGGTGCTCGACACCACCCCGGCCAGCAGCTGCCGGAGCTCGCGGGCCACCTGGGGAGACACCACGCGGCGGACCGGCTCGGGCTCGTGCCGGTAGAGGATCTCACCGCCGGGGGCGCGCACCTCGCGAACCAGCGTGGGTTCCAGGAGAATGCCGTCATTGGCGATGGCGCCGTACGCCGCGGCAATCTGCAGCGGGGTGACCGACACCTCGTAGCCGATGGCGAGTGACGTGGGCGTGGGACGTGACCACGTCTTGGGGAGCTCCAGCCGGCCCGACGCCTCCGCGGGAAACTCGATCCCCGTCGGTGTCCCGAGCCCGAAGTCCCGGAGCATGCCGTATTCGGCGTCAGGATCGAGCCGGGTGACGAACTTGGCCATCGCAATGTTCGAGGACACGCGGATGGCGTCCGCGAGATTGAGACTGGGCAGCGGGTGGTCATCCACCAGCGTGCGGTCCAGCATCTTGTACTTCCCGCCTTCACCCGAGACGCGGTCCGACAGAGTGATGCGATGACCGGCGATCAGGGCTCCGGCGGTGAAGATCTTGGCCACCGACCCCGGTTCGTAGGCATCGATGAACGCCGAGGGCCGCGCGCCGCCGTCGCGCAGCTCGGACGCCACGGCCAGCACCTCGCCGGTCGCGGGGTCGAGCATCACGACGTCCCCTCCGTCGGCGTCCATCTTCTCGAGCGCGAGGCGCAGGGAGCGTTGCGCGATCTCTTGGAGCTCCGCATCGAGCGTGAGCACGACGTCATTCCCGGGCACCGGGGACTGAATGCGGCGGGCCGGTGAATCGTACTGGCGGCCCGCGCGATCCTTCAGGACGACGGCCGCTCCGGGTGTGCCGGCCAGGAGGGTATCGAGGGTGCGCTCGAGACCCGACGGCTTCTGCCCCGGGTCCCCCACCCGTCCGATGATGGCGCGCGCGAAGTCGGGAGACGGGTAGAAGCGGTTCAGCACCGGCTCCAGGTGGACACCACGCACGTCGCGGAGCCCCTGCACCGTCCCCGCCGTGAAAGGCCCCGCGAAATACGCGTAGTGCCGGTCCAGCTCGCTCATCACCTGCATGAGCGGCAGGTGGAGGACCCGGGCGATGGCGGCGGGGTCGCGATCGGGATCGCGGAGTTCGTTGGGGGCGATGCCGACGTGATAGGTCTCTTGCGTCAGTGCGATGGGCGTGCCATGGCGGTCGAGCAGCGCGCCACGCGGCGCTTCGAGCACCACGTGCTCGGTTCGCGCCTGCCGCGCCTCGTTGGCCCACCGGGCGCCCTGGAGGAGCTGGACCTGGGCGGCCCGCACGAGCAGCGCCAGGAGCAGGACGCCCAGCGAGCCCTCGATGAACGAGATCCGGGTGGTCACCTTCGCCACGTCAGGGCGCGCTCGTATCGGGGACGGGCAGGATCACAATTTCCGAGTCGGCGGGGAGACGGAGACCCAGGGCCTGGGCGCGCGGCACCAGGACGGTGCGGCTGGCGGCCTGCCGCAGGCGGCGCTCGAGGTCGGCGCGCCGGCTTCGCAGGGAGGACAGGCTGTCCCGGGTCTGATTGAGCGCGCGCGCGATCCGGAGGGCCGCGTTCTGCCGGGTCACCACGGAGCCCGCGGCGACGAGGAACGCCAGCAACCAGATCATCACCCAGTGCCGGCCCTTAAGCGCCACTCGCAGTCACCTCGAAGTCGCGAAAGTGTGCCGAGCGGGATCTCGGATTCGCTGCCACCTCACCCGGACCGGGCGAGACCGCCTTGCGGGTGCGGAGCCACCCCAGCGCGTGTCCCCGGCAGGTGCAGATCGGCTGACCCGGGGGACAGATGCATTCGCGCGCCCACTCCCGGAACGCGTGCTTCACGATCCGGTCCTCCCCTGAATGATACGCTATCACGCCCAAATGACCCCCGGGGATCAGCGCGTCCCGGAAGGCGGGGAGCGCGGTGGTGAGCTGGTCCTTCTCGCCGTTCACCGCCATCCGGAGCGCCTGGAAGAGCCGGGCGAAGTCGGGCGGGCCCGACCGCGGGCCCAGGGCCTCGCGGATGGCGTTCACGAAGTCGTCGCTCGTCATGAAGGGGCCCCGCGCCCGGCGCCTCACGATGCTCCGGGCCAGGCGGCGGGCTTTGGGCTCGTCCGCATCTTCGAAGAACATCTGCCCCAGGCGCTCTTCCCCCCAGGTATTGAGGAGGTCTGCGGCCGTGGCGCCCACGTCGGGCGTCATGCGCATATCGAGCGCCGCTCCCGGACGGAACGTGAAGCCGCGCCCCTCGGCATCCAGCTGATGGGAGGAGACGCCCAGGTCGAGGAGAATGCGGTCGGGCCGGTGAGCGCGGACGGCGGCGAACGCTTCCTTCGAGGCGAAGGGCGCCGCAAGCCAGGTGACGGCGTCGTCTCCGACGCGGAGGCGCGCCTCCCCGAGCGCCTCGGGGTCGCGATCGATGGCCAGGACCCGCGCGCCCGATTCCTTCAGGATGAGCGTGTGTCCTCCGCCCCCGGCGGTGGCGTCCACCGCGCGGGTGGCGCCGGCGGCCCAGGCCCGGATGACACCGGCAAGAACGGGCTCGTGGAAACGGGTGGTCAGGGTTTGCGCTCCATCCCCAAAAAGACACCGGCTCCGTCTGCCGAAGCAGGCGAAGCCGGGGGAAACGTCCCGCAAGGCGGGTTCAGGCGGGGCTGACGGGGCTCGAACCCGCGACCTCCGGTGTGACAGACCGGCACTCTAACCAGCTGAGCTACAGCCCCCGATATCGAGCGCGGAAATGTAGACGCGCGCGGAGGTCAATTCAATGGCTCAGAAGTTGGAGCACTTGAAGGCGGCCTTCACCGATCCCAGCGCCTTCGAGTACTGCCCCAGGATCCCCAACATCTGCGTGGCAACGGTCGGAGCCACCCTCCCGCCCAGAAACAGCGCCTCACGGGTGCGACCGATGCGATCGTTCATCTCCTTCCCGTCCTCACAACTCTTCTCCTTCACCGTCTTGCTGTACAGCTCGCCCAGGTTCAGCGTCGAGGAGAGCCCAAACCAGAAACTCCCCTGCACCCGGATCGTCTGCTTGGGCCCGAGGGTGTCGGCCGGCGTGGCCGGCTGGACCACCGTCAAGAGCTGATCGAGCCAGGGGTACGCCCGCCAGTAGGCTCCTGCCCGCGCCATGGCGGACCCACCCGTCAGGAGAAGCGCCGCGGCGTTGATGCGCAGGGCCGTGTCCGTCCCTGCCAGTGACGGCTGAATGAACGCCTTCGCCGCATCCACCTTGTCGCTGAACGCATTCTGGTACGCTTTCAGCCCCAAACTGTCGGGGGGCTTGGGTGCGTGCAGCGTGTCGTAGACGGTGTGAGTCAAGATCGTGTTGGCCACGAGCAAGCCGGGGCGCGGATCATTCGGCGTCAGCGCCGCCTGCGCCTTGTACGCCGCGATGGCGGAGTCGACCTGGCCCGACGCCTCGAGCGCCTGGCCCCGGATGTTCCAGAACCCGCCGCTCTTCGGGAACGCCTTCACCGCGATCCCCGTGAAGTGCAGCCACGCCTGCGTGTCGGGGAGCGCGCTCGCCGCCCCGATCATGATCTTCAGCTCGGTGGAGTCGTTGAGCTTGGTCGCGGAATCCTTTTCTTCGGCCGCCCCGATGTCCAACACGCAACGCCACTGACTGCCCTCGATGCACGAGCGGCGCAGCATGTCCTTCGCCTGCGCGTTGTTCGGCGCGCGGGCCGCGATGGTCTTCAGGAGAGCGGTCGCCTTCGGGTACGCGTGGCTCTTCATCAGCTGATCGGCGACGGAGAGCTGCAGCGGGATGTTGTCCGGCTCCACCCCCGCCCAGCTCTGGAGGCAATCGAGCCACTTGAGGCTGTCGGCCTTCTGCTGCTCCGCACCGCAGATGCGGGACCACGCGGTCGTGCTCATGGAATCGCCCTTCAGCGCCCGATACCCGGCCGCGATGATGCTGTCGGGGGGCTGCCGCTGAGCTTCGTAGACCGTGAGGACACAGAGATGCGCGGACGTGAGGGTCGGGTCGATGGCAAACGCCTTCTTGGCCGATTCCAGCGCCCCCGAGAGGTTGCCGTGGCCGCGGCGGTCGTCGCATTCCCGCGCGAATTCGGCGGCCTTGATCACGGTCACCAGGCGCTGACCCAGCGATTCGGCGACGGCGGGCGGACTGGCCCCCGACACGGTGAACGCCGAGGCGAAGCCCGAGCCGCCGGAGATCAGGCGGACGTGCGCCGTATACAGATTGCCGGTGTGGGAGAACGATCCGACGTCGTAAGAATTGACCCCGACCGACTTGGCGAATTGGCCGGCCTGAGATTGATCCACGATATACATCGCGCCCGACGGCGAAGGGTCGCAGGCGAATCCGAAGGACTGGTAGGCTTCGCAGATCTTGCTCTTCGGAATGTTCTGGACCTTATACCGCGCCAGCTGCTGCACACGGTCGCGCGCGAGATCCATCACGGCGATGCTGGCCGCGGAATCACCGGCTGCCATGCCGGGAAGCGGCAGCAGCAGGAGTTTCTCGGTCGGCTGGGTGATGGCGAGCTGAGCCGATGCCACAGACGCGGCTCCCAACGCCAAGACGGCCACCAGACGGAACACTCTCACGCAGGTCCTCCGTTCAGGGTCGTACTGCTCACTACACCGATGGGCGAAGAGGGATTCGAACCCCCGACTTCCTGCGTGTAAGGCAGGCGCTCTGAACCAGCTGAGCTATTCGCCCGTCCAACGTTTAGAGGGCGAGCCCTACCGGGATGAACACCAGATATCCAAGCACCAGCAGAATCGGTGCCAGGGTGGTTGATCCGGCGTTCAAGGACACATACCCCGCGGCGAGGCAGACGAGCGCCGCCCCGAAGGCGGCATAGTTCCGGGGGCCGAAATGCAGGCGTTCGCGAGATTGTGTATCAGGCATAGGCGGCTCGCATACTACCCCGCAATCGCTTTTCCGTCAAGGATTTGGCTCATCCTCGGGGAGGGTCCACCCGACATCCAGCGCGGCGCGGCGCGCCGCGTTGCGCTTCCGGCGGCGCCAAACCAGTCCCACCAGCAGGAGGCCGATCACGCCCCAGAACAGCGTCGCCGCGCCCAGCCCCGCCAGCCATCCGTACCGTCGCCGGACATCCTGCGCCCAGAGCTCCTCGAAACGGTCGAGGGTCAGGTGATAGGTCGAGCGCATCGCGGCATCGAACGTCGGCTCGGTCGCGAGCGCGTCGATGAACGGACGCAACCCCGCCCGCCCACCCCAACGCTCGAGCAGGGCCACCGCCGTCGTGGCCAGCGCGTAGGCGCCGGCCGCTTCTCCGGCGCGTCCACGCAACGCGCGGTCCACGCTGTCCAGCTCGAGGGCCGCTCCACCCAGGAGATGCCAGTCGAGCTGGAAGGCCTCCGTCCGTCCCCATTCCCCCGCCGCCACCGCGGCATACCCCTCCTCGAACCAGAGCGGGAGGGCGTGCCGCACCCGGCGGCGGAGCGCGACGTGCGCCAGCTCGTGGCGGAGGGAAACGCGCAGGTCCGAGGGCGACCCCGTGGACCAGAGCACGATGGCCCCCGAGCCCGGAAACGCCGCGCCCTCACTCCAGTTCGGCAGGCGCCCGCGGGTGAGTGAATCGTAGATCGCGCGGGTGGGAGCGAGGAAGACCCGGAGGGGTCGGTCGGGCTGGGGATCGATGCCGGGAAAGGCGCGCGGGTGGTCGGCTTCCTCCGCCAGCATGGCCGCCAGGTTTCCCTGCGGCGGCCACCAGACCACGGTGACGTTCCCGACGACGGTGAGCTGCGGCCCCTGGTGCAGGATGGCCAGCAGGGCCAGGAGTGCTAGGGTCGCGGCGGCTCCTCGCCCCGGCCCACGGCCTCGAGCATTTCCTGGCAGCGCTTGCCCCAGGGATTGAACTTGTTCGCCTTGAACCCATCCTGCCACGCCTGCTTGGCCTGCGCCTGGTCCCCGCCGAACCAGAAGGCGCGCCCCAGCTCGTAGTAGGCCTCGATCAGATTGGGACCGAGCTTGAGCGTCTTCTGGAAGAACGTCACGGCGTCTTCCTGCATTTCGCGCTGGAGATACACGAGGCCGAGATAGAAATGGGCGTAGAGCGTGGCCTTCTTGTCGTTGTCGAGGCGGATGGCTTTGGACAGATGCTCGATCGCCTCGCCGAAGATTTTCTTTTTCAGGCAGATGTAGCCGACGTTGATGCGCGCCAGCGCGTTCGCCGGCTCTTTCATCAGCACCTTCTGAAACGTGGCCAGCGCGTCGTCATAATCCTCGTGCAGCATCTGCGCCCAGCCCAGCATCGACTCCGCCTGCGTCTCCCCGGGCGAGAGGGTGAGCGCCTTTTGCAGCGCCTGAATGGCGCCGGCGTGATCCCCCAGCGAAATCAGACTCCAACCCTTCTCGATGAACGTCGACGCCCCGATATGATCCGCATGCAATGCGGGCCGGGTCCCCGTGAATTCGGGCGCGGACGCTTCGGCGGTGGACGCCGACACCTGCTTGTATTTCTCCACCAGCTGCCGGATGTCCTCCTTGAGCTGGCCCAGGTCCCCCAGAAGGCCGTCCACGAGCTTGAAAAACGCGATGATCTCGCGTTTCACCGCCTCCTTTTCGGCGGCGGCATTGGCGGTCTCGAGCCGGCGCGCAATGGCGTCGTATTGCGCGCGGAGCTGGACCACCGGCGAGTCGGCCATCAGACGCCCGCCTGGGCGGTTAGGGCCGCCTCCAGAGCGACCTTCTCCTTGGACGCCAGGAGCTGCGCCGTATTGAGCACGATGATGGTCCGCCCACCGGTCACCACCAGCCCGGTGACGTAGGCCGCCGCGAGGCCTTTGACGATTCTGGGGGGCGGCGTCACCTCTTCGGCGCCGACCTGCAGCACTTCCGTGACCACGTCCACCACCATGCCGATCTTCCCGCCGTCGTACTCCAGAATGACGGTCCGGGTATCGTCCCGGACGGGCGCGGGGACACCCAGCCGTTTGCGGAGATCGATCACCGGAACGGCGGCCCCCTCGTAGCGGAGGACCCCTTCCAGGAATTCCGGCGCCTTGGGAAGTGGCGCCGGGCGCTCGTACCGGAGGATCCGTTCCACCTGGAAGATGTGGAAGGCGAAGTCCTGGCCGGCCACCCGGAATGTCACCAGCTGGACGTCGTCGCCCGCGCTCATTGAATCCGTTCTCCCAGTGCTTCGAGGTCAAGGATGGGGATGAGGTCCCCGTCCCGGCGCCCCATCCCGGAGGCCCACGGCAACGATTCCCCGGGCGGTACCGGCAGGGGCGCTTCGCGCACCACTTCGTCGGCGTCGTCCACTTCGAGCTCCACCAGCCGGCCGCCGAGGCTCACCAGCACCATCGCCCCGCCGCGCTCCACGGGGGGCGTCTGATTCTTGAGGAGCGCGCCCAGGTGAATGAGGGGCACCAGCCGGCCGCGCGCGGGGGTCAGGCCGCGCACCGCGGGCAGAGCCCGGGGCACATCCAGCACCTCCCCCAGGTCTCCCACTTCCAGCACCGGGCCGAGGGGGAGGCCGTAGGCCCGGCCGCCGACGCGGACCATCACGTATCCCACGCCCCGCCCCTTCACGCGCGCGCCGCCCTGCGGGTCAGCTCACCGGACACGCGGTCGGCGATCTCCGTCAGCGGCAGCACCGCATCGACGCCGCCCGCCTGCTGGGCGGCGCCCGGCATGCCGCCGATCACGCAGGTCTCCTTGCTCTGCGCCAGTCCCAGGCCACCGGCATCGTGCAGGGCACGCAGACCGTCCGCGCCGTCCCGCCCCATGCCGGTCAGCACCACGCCGACCGCGCGAGTCCCGAACACGCTGGCCACCGATCGAAAGAGCGGGTCGGCCGCCGGGCGGACGCCCCAGAGGGGCGCCGACTGATCGAGCGCGATGACCGGTCCATCGGGTGCCGCCTCCACCCGCATATGATAATCCCCCGGCGCCACGTATGCCGTATCGGCGACGAGGTGCGCGCCGTGATCCGCCTCGACCACGCGGATGGCACTCATCGAGTCGAGCCGCTCGGCCAGACTCCGGGTGAAGCGGGCCGGCATGTGCTGGACCACCAGCACGCAGGCCCCCTTCCCCGGATTGAGATGCGGGATCAGCTCGGCGAGCGCCCGCGGTCCGCCGGTGGAGGCCGCGATCGCCACCGCGAGCTTGGCCCGTCCCTTGAGACCCAGCTCCGGCGCATGCACCACCGGTTTGGGGGGCCGGGCGAGCACCGTGACGCGGGACAGGTCGGCCGCGAGCGCCCGGCGCACGGCCTCGATCAGCAGCGGCCCGAGCGCCGCGAGGGATTCGCGGTTCCGCTCATCCGGCTTGGCGACGATTTCCACGGCCCCGAGCTCGAGGGCCCGAATGGCGGCCGCCGTCCCCGGCCCCGCGTGGGCACTCACCACCACGATGGGGCGGGGAGACTCGGACATGACGTACCCGATGGCGCCCAGCCCGTCGAGCTCCGGCATTTCCAGGTCCATCGTCACCACGTCGGGCTGATACTGATGCACCTTGCGGACGGCGTCGAAGCCGTCCCGCGCGGTGCCGACCACGCGGAAGGGCCCCTGCTCGGATGACCCCCCGCCCAGCACGTCGACGAGGACGCGGCGCATGAGCGCGCTGTCATCCACCACGAGCACCGTGGGACGGGCGTCAGATGGTGGCGACATCGGATCCCACCGTCCGGATTTCAACGCTGCCATCCGCCAGGTGAAAGCGCACCGAGCGGCCCTGAGCCCCGCCCACCGCTTCCGCCGTGACGGGGACGGCGGCATCCCGCAACGCGTTCCGCGAGGCGACGATGTTCCGCTCGCCCATCTGAATGGTGCCGGGCGTCATCAGGGCCGCGAACATGCTCGCCCCGCCCGCGAGCTTGGCCACGATCCGGCGCGGCTCCGCCCCCAGCCGGGTCATCCGCTGCAGCAGGAGCGGCACGGCCGTCTCCGGGAACTTCGCGGGATTGGACGCGTCGCGCGCCAGCGAACGGGAGGGCAAGAGGACGTGGGCCATGCCCCCGACCTTCGCGTCCTTGTCGTACAGCATGATGGCCACGCAGGACCCGAGTCCCAGCGTCACCAGATCCACGGACCCCTGGTCGGCGGCCCAGTCGGCGACGGTGACCACCGTCTCCTTCGGCTTCGCGGGCGCGCGGGTCAGGCCGGCCGCCGGTAGATCCGCTCGCGCGGATCGTGGAGCTCGAGGAGCTCGCGACTGTCGCCAAAAAGGGTCTCGACCTTCCCCAGCACCAGGATGCCTCCGGGCCGGAGGGCCTCGGCGAACCGGATGAAGAGCTTCTCCTGGCTGGGGCGGTCGAAGTAGATCACCACGTTGCGGCACATGATCAGGTCGTACGGGGCGCGCGGAGGGCGCTCTTTCAGGAGATCGTTCCGCGCCACGTGCACCAGGTGCTTGATCAGGGGCACGGGCCCGCGCGGCGCCGGTTTCGTGAAATACCGGTCGGCCATGGCCTTCGGCATCTCGACGAAGGCGGAGTCCGCGTACTGCGCCGCCGCGGTCCGTTCGAGGGAGGCGCGGTCGATGTCGCTCGCGTCCACCCGGGTGCGTTCGAGCTGGGCCTCCAGGCCCGCCACCCGGGCGATGTCCGCGAGCAGAGCGGCGATGGTGTACGGCTCCTCTCCCGACGCGCATCCCGCCGACCACGCCGCGTACTGCCCCTGCCGTTCTTTCCACGCGGTGGCGACCAGGGGCCGCAGGGCGTCCCAGGTTTCGGCGTTCCGGTAGAACTTCGTGACGTTGATGGTGAGCGCGTCGAGGAGGTGCTCGTATTCCTTCGCGTCCCGGGACAAGAGCCCCGCGTAGGCGTCGTAGGTGTGGACGCCGCAGGCGCGCATCCGTACCGCGATGCGCCGCTTCAGACATTTGTCCTT
>Ga0070709_10001961_pt1 | contig 11212 bp, 9 predicted proteins | sample LARL51metaG_FD_65449 | JGI IMG/M metagenome (GOLD analysis project Ga0070709, IMG submission 65449) | Corn, switchgrass and miscanthus rhizosphere microbial communities from Kellogg Biological Station, Michigan, USA - LAR L5-1 metaG | ecosystem: Host-associated > Plants > Roots > Rhizosphere ...
CCCTCGATCTCGCCATGGATCGGCACCGAGCCGTAGACGCGGTCGCCGCGGCCGTAGAGCGAGACCGGCCCGGACCGCTCGACAAAACCCCAGACGTCGCAATTGGCATTCACCCTGAAGAACAGCACCCGCCGATGCACGCAGCTCACGCGCTCGTCGATCGACGCAAGCCGCCGCGGGATGTCCTCCTCGAGGTCGGACGCCAGCGCCCGCAAGCCGAATTCGATGGTCGCCGACACCCGCGACTCCGTGGCGAACGGCGCTACGGTATCGGGAGCCAGCGGCGGCTTGTCCGCGGCAAACGCCGTCGAGCAGAGGCCGGCGAGCGCGAGCGCAGCGAGGCCGGAGCGTGCCGATCGACCGAGGAGTTCGCGATGATGTCGAACGCAAAATGCCGCAGGTAAACCCATGATGAGTGCCCTCAATCCCTTGTTTGCAAATCAATAAAATCAGGTCGCGAGCCAGCCGGTCGTTGCCGGCGGCGCTGCCGCAATCGATACCGACGCAACGTCTCGCGCCAGCCGGCGGCCGGCCAAGCGGGACGTGCGGGTTGGTGGTATCAGCGTAGAATCGTGATGCGTTGCGCCCTGAGCACTCCGGGACGTGGCATTTTCGTCGTGAAAACGCTCCCTCCCGGTCTCCTGCCGATTACGTCTGTGATATCGGTCAAACGGTTCGCATCTTGCCGGTCACGACCGCGTCAACTGGGGGTGTCGGCCAAGGATACCATCGCCTCAAGGGCGTAGACCCTGTCGTCATTTCGCGGGCTGGCCGGACGCGGCCGGAAACCACAATCTGAATTGGAGACCGGGCGCGTTGTCGCGCATCTCGATCCGAGCATCATGCAGGTGGGCGACGGCGGCGACAAGGCTCAGCCCCAAGCCGTTGCCCGGCGTGTACCGGCTCTGCTCCAACCGATAGAAGCGCTTGAACACCTGGTCGTACTGTTCGGCGGGGATTCCGCGACCATCATCGCTGATCGAGATGACCGGGCTGCCGTTCACCTGCTCGCTCGCGACGACGACGCGCCCGCCGGTGCGGCCATGCTTGATCGCATTGTCGACCAGATTGGCGATGGCATCGAAGATCAGGTCGCGATCGCCGGTCACGAGCACCTCGCCGCCTGCGACCATCGTGAGGCGGGTCCCGTCCTGCTCGGCCGCGGCGTCGTAGAGCTCGACGACCTCGCTTGCGATCTCGGCCAGGTTGACGGTGCGGAATGCGCCCCTGCGCATCTGGGTCTCGATATGCGCGATCCGCGTGATCGAGGTGAAGATGCGCAAGACGGCATCGAGATCGGCGATGGTATCGCCGATCACCGCTTGATCGTTCTCGCCGTTGCGCTTGTCGTGGAATGCTTTTTCCAGACGGCCGCGCATGCGCGTCAGCGGCGTGCGGAGATCATGGGCGAGATTGTCGCTCACCTGCTTCACCTCGCCCATCAGCGTCTCGATGCGGTCCAGCATCCGGTTGAGATTTTCGGCGACGCGATCCCATTCGTCATTGGTGCCGCGGAGCGGAATCCGCTTGTCCAGTCCGCTCGCCATGATGGCGCCGCTGGTCGCGTTGATTGCCTCGATTCGTCCGACCGTCCGGCGCGTCACCAGGATGCTCGCGACCGCGGCCAGCACGAAGATCAAGGCGACGCAGGAGATCACCGCCGCCCTGATCTGCGCGGCGAAGCTGTCGAGATCGCCGATGTCGCGCCCGACCAGCAGCCGATCGCCGCCCGGAACCGTTTCGATCATGCCGCGCACCAGCGGCGGATTGGTCGCGCCGGGAAACGCTTGCGGCGCGCGAAACTCCGCCCAGCCTGACGACGTCGCCGCCTCCGGCGGCCATTGGCTGAAGCTGCCGGCCAGAACGGCTGATGATGGATCGGCGAGGATGTAGACGTGATCCGCAAAACTCCTGTCGGCAATGCGTTGCCGGATGAGGTCCGCCAGGCCGTCGCGGCCCGAACGCCGATAGACATCGAGCAGACTCGCATGCTCGGTCATGATCGCGCGGTCCGAGCGGCTGCGTACGAAGCTTGCGGTCGAGAGATAGACGTAAGCGAAGATGATCGAGACCACGACGCCGAAGGTCCCGATCGCGATCAGGGCCAGCTTGAACGTCGACGACGTCAGCGTCTTAATCAGGAGCACGGAGACAGTACCCGACACCGCGAACCGTATGAATCAGCGGATAGGCCTGCTGGTCGTCGACCTTGCGGCGCAGGCGTCCGACATAGACGTCGATGATATTGGTCGACGGATCGAAATAGAGGTCCCAGACGTGCTGCAGCATCATCGCCCGCGACACCACCCGGCCTTCGTTGCGCACGAGATATTCCAGCAACTGGAATTCCTTGGGCAGAAGCTCGATGTCCGTGCCGCGCCGGCTCGCGGTGCGCGAGATCAGGTCGACCGCGAGATCGCCCACACGAAGCACGGTTTCCTTGGCCACGGTGTCGCTGCGCCGGCCCAACGCCTCTAGGCGCGCCAGCAATTCGATGAAGGAGAACGGCTTGACGAGATAGTCGTCGCCGCCGGCCCGCAGGCCGCGCACCTTGTCGTCGACCTCGCCGAGCGCGCTGATGATCAGGAACGGCGCCGAAATGCCGCCATCGCGCAACTGACGCATGACCGTGATGCCGTCGATGTCCGGCAGCATGCGGTCGATCGTGATCACCGCATAATCATGCGCCGAGCCGCGACGCAGCGCCTCGCTGCCGTTGACGGCCAGATCCACGCCATAACCCGAGGTCGTGAGCCGGTCCACGAGTTGGTCGGCAGTCTCGGGATCGTCCTCGACGACCAGAATGCGGCGATGTCCTCCCGTCATGGTCGTGCTCCAAGTCTTGCTTCGAACCCAGGGGACCCGACGATCATCCCACAATCGGCAATCGAGCAGCGCACCTCGGCGAACGAAATCACTCTACACCCCACGCGCTGGGTGCGGACTCGCAAATCCGCGTGACGGGCGCCACCAACGCCGGGATACGCTGGTGACGACGGTCACAAATCATCGCAGTTCAGTAGTAGCCGCCGTAATCGCCGCAGACATTGACCGACTGCCACCCGTAGCGTGTCCATACCTGGCTCCAGCAGGTGTCGTCGTAATAGCCGTAAGACGCGTAGGCGTAAGGGAAGCCGACGAATGCGAAGCGATTAAAGCGGTGATGGAAGAAGCGACCGTGGAAGCCGCGGTCGTGGAATCCGAAGCGCGGTGAGAACGCCGCATGCGCGAACCGCGCCCCGGCAAAACGGCCGCCGGCGAAGCCTGGGCCGCCGGCTACACCGGCGAAACGCGGACCGCCGCCAATGGCAGCAAAGCGCGCGCCTCCGCCCATTCCGCCGAAATGCATGCCGCCGCCGCCCATGCCGCGCATCCCGCCGCCGCCGAAGCCGCCGCCCATGCCGTGCATTCCGCCACCACCGAAGCCTCCGCCATGCATTCCGCCACCGCCGAAACCACCGCCATGCCCACCACCACCACCGCCTCCGCCTCCACCGCGGGCGAAAGCCGGCAGCGGTGACGCAGCGGCAAGCATCGCGCTGAGCGCGCCTGCGATCGTACCTTTAAGGAGCTTGTTCATCCCAATGTCTCCGTCGTTGAGTTGCCGGGAAGGCACTCAGGAGACCGAAATCATCCAGCGACTTCAACTGACAAAGGCGACAGTTTCTGACACCGAAGTTAGGTTAGGCGGCCGCGGTCAAATGCAGAGGCCCAATAGCTTCACATGGCATTCCTGTGCGGCCTGGCGCTTCACGACCGTCACCACTTTCTCTTTCTCGCCCTTCTTGCCCTTGCTGCCACCCTTGCTACCATCCTTGGCCACCAGCGGCTCGTAATCGCCGGCGATCTCCATCGCCCAATAGGTGCGACGGCCGCTCGCATCTTTCGCACTCGCCACGCCGATGCGCGTTGCATTATGCAGCAAGAGGTTCTTGCGATGCGACGACGAGTCGATCCACTGGCCGAGCGTCTTCTCGAAATTGTCATAGCCATAGGCGATGTTTTCGGCGGCGCGGCCCGCCCGCGACGGCGCGATGCGCGACGTGAAAGAGCCGAGCGCCTCATGGCTGAGATTGTCCTTCGCGGCCATCGCCCGCGCCTGCTCCGCCGCGATGCGGTTGAGGGTTGCGTCCGTGGTGACGCGGACCTCGCCGTGCTTGAGCCGGAAACTCGAAATCAGTTCGGCTGGAGAATCGGCGAAAGCGGCGTGCGCGGACAACAGCAGCAGGGAACCTGCGATCAGCGTTTGGAGGGCGCGGGTCATCGATGTCAAATCTTCCGAGAACTTTGCGGAACCGGGGGACCTGTGACTGAACTCTAGCGATGGTATGCACCGGCGCGCAAGCATGCGCAATATGGTCAGATGCCCCAGAGAAGCGCCGTTCAGCGGCAGGCGGGGTTGGCCGCGTCGGCGACCGCGAGGAAAGTAATGCTGACCGGCGGCAGATCGAGCTGTCCGGCGGCGACCGGCTCGCCCTGAAGCGAGGGCAAATCATCGCGTGCGTCGAGCTTGAGGTCACGGCCGTTCAATCGCACGCGCGTGTCGGTCAAATTGGCGGCTGTGAGCGTGTAGCGGCTTGCCCGCGCCGGAAGTCCAAGCGACAGCACGCGCGTTCGATCCTTGTTGATCGCGAACAGCGCGACGCCGCCTTGTCGGCCGCGCAGGCAGTGCGCATAGAGATGCAGTTGCGGCGCAGGCAAAACGCCGGGATCGAGCACGGTCGCGCCCATCAGTCTGCGCCAGAGCAGCGCCGCCCAATAATTCGGACGCGGCGTGAAGTCGTGTTCGTCGAGCAGGCCGTAATCGCTGGCGGCGAGCGTGTTGTGCATCACGACCTGCACGCCGCGCTGCGCCATGCGCCCGAGCAGATCGAGATAGCGGAAGCTGTCGAGGAAGGTCACATCCCAGGGATTGCCGCCGCAGGATGCATCGGCGGTCTCCGTGATCCATAGCACCCTGCCCGGCGCATATTTGTCGCGCAGACCGGCGTGGTAAGTTTCCGCCCGTTCCGCGCCCGACAGCCAGTCGTCCGAAAACGCCGCGTCGCCCCGCGCCGCCACCTTGGTGCAGCGCTGCGAAGGCGCGCCGTAATGATGATAGGAAATCGCGTCGAACATGGAGCCCGACGCAGCCAGAAGCTTGTCCGCGCCCATCGCACCATCGGCGCCCTCACCGCTCACGATGCCGGGTCCGAGCAGGATCGTCTGCGGTGAGGCGCGCGTGAGGAACGAGCGGAACGCGGCGATGTCGCGCGCGAAGCTTGCCGCATCGTAGCCTGGAGGCATGCTGCCCGCGGCGAGATCAGGTTCGTTCATGAATTCGGCGGCCGCGATCGTGCCGCCGATCGTATGCGTGAACGCAATCAGCTTATCTGCCTGCGTCGGTGTCCACGCGCCGCTCGCATCACGGGCCCCTGCAACCGTCGCGAAAGAGGTCACGAGTTTCGCGTCGACGGTTCGCGCAAAATCGATGACGCCTTTCCATTGCTCGCGCGTCAGCAAACCATTGAAGGTCTTCGGCGGCGATGCTGCGCGATTGCTCGCATCGTCGAAATAAGTGGCGTTCGCCCAGGTGCCGCTCACACGCAAATAAGCTGGTCCGAGCGCCGCGGCGAGCTTGCGCAATCGCGGATTGGAGAGATCGATCGGCGACCGGTACGCAAACATCGACGGATCGATCCCCGCGGGCGTAGCGGTTGACGACGGCCTCTTCCGACCGTCGCGATAGGGCCGCCAGAAATAGCCGCCGGTTACCTCGACCATCTCGATGTTGTAGGATTGAAAGCGCGCGTCTATCTCACCGACACGCATCATCGCAGCAGGCGCGAGCGCGACTGAAGACGCAGCGAAAGCGGAAACGGAGTGTAACGTCGCGGCAGCGATCGACACGACGCGCACAAGGTGGAGCCTGGTACACCATCCGGCCATGAACGCTTCCACACATACCTGTTTCAAAACGAAACAAACCTCTTGCATTTCAGCAGTTGATGACGAGAGGTTTCGTTTATTGCATTTTTGAGAATCACTTACGGTCTTCTCAAACGAGAGGGCCAATACATGCGTGCCCATTGGGAGAGAACTTTAGTCGTTGCCACGTTGGCCATTGCCATCGTCGTTTGTCTCTGGGGTATCAAGATCCTTCTCGCGACGTAAGCCGTCAAGCGACGCGCGAAAAGCAAAGTATCCCGCTTTCGGACGACGGACGAAGCCAGCACAGGCATGAGTCCAGTTGCGTGCGTCGCGTTCAATGCCAGTCGGCAACACCGATCGCGAGCGCGACGGCGCCGACGAGAATGAGGCTGGCCGCCCAGACCTTGTCCAGGTTGAACCAGCTGCGCGCGACGAATTGCAGACCGAGATAGCGATAGACCAGCCACGCCGCGCCCGCGCCGGCTGTGATCATTGCGATCGTGTGCACGACGGAGACGATCAAGACCATGCCGATATTGGCGTCGACAAGGATCGCCGCCGCTTCATGTTCGCGGTCGAGGCCGCCGGTCTGGCACAACCCGAGATAGATCGGCACCAGCATCAGGCCGGCGCCATGCGCGATGGCCACGACGAATGACCAGAGCGCCAGTTTCGTCGGCCCGATCCGCGCCAGTATGCGCGGGTGGCGCGGATCGAGCAGCCGGTAAACGCCGAAGGCGACCAGCAGGAAGCCGGCCGCGGCCTGCAACTGGTGCTGCCATTGCGCCAGCGCGACCAACAGCGCGAACGGCAGCAGCATCGCCAGCATTGCCGAGAGATGGCCGAGCGACAGCGGCCAGAGTGCTGTGAACAGCGCGCGAGGACTCTTCTCCATCAGTCCCGACGCCACCGCGAGCGGCCACCCCATCCCGGGATTGATCCCGTGATAGAGGCCGCTCAGAACAATAGCGAGCCAGAGCCAGACCGGCGCAGTTTCGCTCAAATCAGACCGACGGATAGCAGAAGGAGTCCGTCGAGCAGTCGCCGCCCTCGAGCCTGATCTGGTGCGCGCGGTAGCCGTCGGGGAAGCTCACCCAGTAATCCCGATCGAGCTCCAGCCCGCCATTGGCGCCGACATTCGCCATGACCTCGGCGCCGGGCACGCCGTCGGGATAGAACTGATCGTCCCAGGTCGAATAGAGCGAATTGGTCCAGTACACCCGCTTACCATCGCGGCTGATCTCGACCATCTGCGGACCGCCGGTATACGGCTTGCCGTTCGGATGAGGCGTGCGGCGCGCGATGCCGCCGATATGCACCGAGCCGGCCAGCTTCGGCTTGCGGGGATCGCTGACGTCATATTGGCGCATCTCGCCAGTGCCCCAGCAGGAGACGTAGAGAAAGCGGTCGTCCATCGACAGATCGATGTCGGTGATCAACGGCGGCACGGCGCCGAAGCCCTGCAGCAGCGGCGGCAGCTTCTCCTTCGGCGCGGGCTCGGCTGGAATCGTCGCAGTCTTTTCCGCATGGAATTTGCCGCCCTCGCGCCACCAGGTCCAGATCGAGCCTTCGAGATTGGTGGTGTCGACGACGACACCGACGAAGCCGTATTCGCGCACCGGATCATGCGCGGGCCGCACTTCGAGCGCCATCTGATGGTTGGCGCCGAGATCGATGGTCTGCACGTTGCGGCGTGCGCGCAAATCCCAGAAGTGGAGACTATGACCATATTTGTTCGACAAGAGATCTTCCGGCACGATGCCGTTCTCGAACTGCGGCGGCAGCGCCCATTCGCTGGTCACCATGTAGTCGCGCGGCAGATTCCACCAGAAATCATAATGCTTGGTCTGCGACCCGCGATCGAGCTCCCAGCGCCCGAGCACTTCGAACGTCTCGCAATCCATGATGAACACGCCCGGAGGGCCGTCGGTGCCATCCTTGCCGCCGCCGCCGAGCGTCGAGACGTAGATGCCTTCCGGTCCGCAGTGGATCGTGTGCGGCCGCGAATAGCCGGTCTTCTTGAAGATCTCTTCAGGCTCGATGATCTTGTGAATCTTCGCCTGCGTCGGATCCGGCTTGGTGTCGACGACATAGATGCGCGAGGAGCGGATGCCGGGAATGATGAGATAGCGCCGCTCCGTGAAGGCGTGACCGGCGAGCGGCCACAATGCGGAGGAGCAGGCGTTCCAGCCGAAATGATGAAACTCGTCGCCCTTGTTCGGCATCGTCACGGTATGGACGATCTTACTGAAGGTCGGCGAACCGCGCTTGACGTCGATCACCGCGAGCGCGTCGGGCTTGGAGAAGTCCGGACTAAGCAAAAGCGTGTAGGCAAAATTCTCCGGCGGTGCGTCCATGGCCAGCTTGGGAGACGCGTAAAATGTCGGATCGGGCCTCATCGTCATCGTACAATCCTCCGGTTCCTATCGTTCCGTGCCGGCGGCGCTTCTGCATCCGGTGCGAGGAACGCTGTTCGACTATGACTTCGTGACGGGCCTCTGCCGGCTTGTGTTCGACCGAGGCGCAATGCGGCATCGCAAAAGATTAGGCGTAAATTCGCGACGCCGAGCATGACATTATCGTCATCGCTTGAGGCAAATCCTTGATGACCAACGTAATCGTCATCCGGAGTGATGATGCGACGCGACACGCGTTGTGGCTAGAAGCCTATCGCGGGCTTCGCAGTCTGGACAGGTGCGGCGGATAGTCGCGTTCAAGCCTGCTGCTGTGGCGATGCATCGCTGCGCCAGAGCCAGATCGCGAGCGATCCCGAACGGCCGCGAATCTGTGTCTCCTGAGGTCCGGTCAAGGCACCCGATCTGAACAATGCGCAATCGCGCCCCGCCGCACGCACCAGGTCGTCGCTCGCCGCAATCTCGACGCCATGACTGGCAGCGACCTCCATCAGGCGGCTCGCGACATTCACCGTATCACCGGTCGCGGTAATGTGGTGATGGCTGGCGCCGCCGAGACGCGAGGCGACGATGATTCCGAAATGCGCGCCGACCTTGAAGCCGAGATTGGCGGCAATGGCTTGAGGCAGCGTGACCAGCCATCGCGCCGTGCTGACGGAAAGCCGCGCCGCGCAGTCCGCCGCCTTGAGCGCATCGTCGTGCGCAGGCTCCGGGAGGCCGAACAGGATCATCGCTCCGTCACCAAGAAAGCTTGTGATCATGCCACCCGCGGCCACCACCTCCCGATCGACCAGAGCATGAAACTCCTTCAGCACTTCGCGGACCCGGTCGGGCCCGAGCGTTTCGCTGAGCGACGTAAAGCCGGACAAATCGATGAAGACGATCGCCGCATCCTGGCGCACGGGTTCGGCAAGAAAGCGCGGGTTGGCAGTCAACCATTGCTGGATGATCGGGGCCTGGAACTCTCCGAGCAACTGGCTTCTGGTGGCGAAATACTGCGCACGCCGCCGGCCCGACCAGAGCTGGACGGCGCCGAACAGGATCGTAGGCACCGCGGTCGCCATGACCGGCAGCACAGCGCTCAGCCAGATGTCCCGCGAGAAGGCCAGAGACGTCACGCTCATCCAGATCACGATGACGGCGGCCGCCGCAAACAGGCCTGCGATGCTGCGGCGCCACGCCAACAGACCAACAAGAATCATCGGCAGCAGGACGCAGATCAGCGCGTCCGCGATCCGGACCGATCGATCGCGCAGCACGACCTCTCCGGTCATCAACTGCGTGATCGCGGTTGCGATCACCTCGACGCCCGGCATCAGCCGCTCGAACGGAGTGGGGAAAAAGTCGCCGCCACCGCTGACGGTCGCCCCCACAACCACAATACGGTCCGCAATGGTGCCGGCATCCGCCTTGCCGTCCAATAGCGCAGCCGCATTGACGGTCTTGATGGTCCGGCGCGGTCCATAATACGTGATCGGCACCGCATAATCGGCATCGGTCGGGATCGAACGCTCCCCCAGCACGAGGCGGTTCGGCTCGATCGCGGATTTTCCTCCGATCGCGAGCGAAGCGATCCTGAACGGAAACGACGTGGCGATCCCCTCATCCGTGCGGAACAGCATCGGAATCGAACGCGGCGTCCCGGTCTGATCCGTCGTCACGTTGACGATGCCGACTTGGGCCTGGTCGGCGAACTTCTGCAGCGGGAATAGAAACCATTCGGCACGCGGCAGCCGCGCCAACGGATCTTTGCTGTCGTCGACTGCGAGCGACTGGCTGGACGCAGGGAAGATAGCCGCGCCGCCGATGACGGCAGGACCAGCGCCGAGTGCCTTCGCGAGGGCGTCGTCGCCCTCGCCGGCTCCCTTGTCGAGCAGTAGAAGATCGAGTGCCAGCACGCGCGGCTTCAGTCCCGCGATCGCATCGACGATCTTGGCGAGATCGGACCGCGCGAGCGGATAGCTGCCGAACTTGTTTGCAACCGCGTCGTCGATCTCGACGATCGTCACGAGGTCCGGCGGCGTTCTCACGCCGCGCAGAACGGTTCTGAAGTCGGTGATTGCGGCTTCGGCCCGGTCGAGAGAACGCAGGCGTCCATGCGAATGGGCAAAATAGACGCCGCCTCCCCAAAGCCCCGCAAGAGCGACGGCGAGAAGGTTCTGCAGGCGCCAGCGCATTCGATGCTTACTGTCCCAGTCGCGCCATCAACGCGGCCACGCGGGCGGGCGCCCAGCGTTTCACCGTCAGAGGACCGGTAGCCTCGACATCCACCCCTTCGCCGGGCCCCAGCACGACCTGCGGCCCGCCTCTGGCCGGACGCCGCACCGCGACACGTCCGCGGGCGACGAACACGGAGGTCTTGTCAGCCGTGGTATCAACGGCCCATTTGGTGCCGCGCACCGCCGCGATCGCCTGCGGCGTATTGACCTGAAACGCCTTGCCGCCCGATTTCTTCGGGATGTCGATCAGCAAGGCCTTGCTGCTCAGTTCGGCCTGGTCGATGCGGCCATCGCGATTGGTGTCCGTCAGCGTGTAGCTGGCGCCATTTTCGGCAACGACGGTGATACCGCCTTCACAGCGCAAGGTTTGCGCAGGGCCCGCTGACGCGACCGGCGTACATCCGGGGATGGTCGCTTGGGCGGCCGCCGCCTCGAGCGAAATCACATAGAAAAACAGGATTCCTAAAAATCTGACGATAACCCTCACGATACTCTCTCCTGACCTCGAACATGCGGAATCGCTGGGCGCGGCCCCGGACAGCCTTATCATACTCCGGGAGGGGCAGCATGGGCCACATCGGGTCCGCGGACCGAGCGTCGCGGGAAGATTGGTTGCCGGGAGATGCGATAAAGGCGGGCGCTGCCGGGCTGCATGGAGCCGAGCAGATC
>Ga0070709_10001962_pt1 | contig 11211 bp, 10 predicted proteins | sample LARL51metaG_FD_65449 | JGI IMG/M metagenome (GOLD analysis project Ga0070709, IMG submission 65449) | Corn, switchgrass and miscanthus rhizosphere microbial communities from Kellogg Biological Station, Michigan, USA - LAR L5-1 metaG | ecosystem: Host-associated > Plants > Roots > Rhizosphere ...
CCCCAATCGCCGAGCGTGCGGATCGGCTCGACGTCCGTCATGGCCTCGATGAATGCCGGCCCGTCGTCTGCTGGCAATGCGTGATCGAGCGCGGCAGGCACCGTCGCCTCGAGGCCCGCACGCGTGTCCGCGTTCGCGATCGCGCGTTCGAGCGCTGCGCGGTCGGCGCATGCCGGCTGGCCGTCGACGACGCGCAGGTAAATGCGGCCGCTCTCCCGGTCGGCGAAATTCACCTCGCGAAAGCGCTCGATGCACTGCCTCAGGAACCCGGCATTGGCCGCCGGCGCCAGGCTCGCACTGTCCGGATAAAGCGAATCCGGCGTCGTTGCGTCGATGTTCACGCGGCGGTAGCGCTCGACGTCGAGCACGCAGCCAACGTCCAGGATGTTGATCGTATCGTTCCAGCCGAACGCAACCGTTCGCGGTGGCGCCGGCAGCCGCACGCTGTTGTCGAGAAATTCGAAATGCACGCGTTTGTCGCGCCGGCGGACCCATGTGAAAAAAAGGTCCGGCATGCCGGCGTAAGCCTCGACACCGTGCGCGAGCGTGTCGTCCACCGACTTGTAGCGTCCGACCTCGATCCCGCGATTCCACGCACGCTCGACGAGCAACGCCGGCGGCGTGATCATGAAGAAGAGATAGAGGATCTGCCCGAAGCGCGTCAGCAGGTTGCTGCCGGCCTCGTCCGAATCGGGCGCGAAGCTGTCGAAGCGGAAGCGATCGATGAGCAGATGCGGCATTTCCCCGCGCGCCGCTTTTCGCGCCATGTAGCGGTCGAGCTTCTGATCGATGATCTTCAGCTCCTCGCCGGTGAATGCGCCCGCGTACTTGTAGCTGTCGCCGAGCGCGCCGTAATCGAGCAGTTGCTTGCGCCAGATGTCCGGGCTTATCAACGCGAACTCGCCCCAGTCGACGCCGATCTCGCTCGCGAGCTTCTTCTGCAGCGGTCGCAGCGTGCTCTTCCCCGACGCCGATGCGCCCTTCGTGTTCATGACGACCGGATGTTCCTGCGGCGGCAGGCGCCGGTACCCGCCATCCCTCGCGGCGTCGATCAGCCATGGCTCCATCAGGCGGCCGATTTCGTCGCCTGCATGCGCGTTGCACGCGATATCGGTCGCGAGCGCGGCGATCATCTCGCGGCTACCCCACAGGCGACCATGCCGGACCAGCACGGCGGACAGCACCCGCGCGAGCGCGCGATACGCCGACGCCTCCAACGCGCCCGCGACCGCGTGGGCCTTCGCTTCCCATTCGGCCGCGATGCGCAGCTCGCGATTGACGCCCGCATCGGTTCGCGGCTCGGGAGCGCGACGCCGTGCGAGAAACGCGAAAGGTCCGGCCCTTTGCGACCGCTTCGCGGAGGCTGCCGTCGTGGGTGCTTCGTACAGCGCGGCAAGCTCGCGCGCGATCAGCGCGGAAACCTCGCGCCGTACGCTGTCGTACATCGCGGCGAGCGAATCCATTCTCGGCGCGACAGCGCTCGCAAGCAGCGCTCGCGTGATCTGCCGGAAGTTGATGCCGAGGTCTTCGATCCGCGAGCCGTCGGGCACCGAGAGGTCGGCGGTGACCCGAACGAGCAATTCGTGGAGGGCAAGCCGCTGCGGGCGAAACGCGACGACGTCGGATAGCTCGAGCCCAGTGAGATCGCGCAGCTCGGCGGCGGTCGAACAGCTCGTGAAGACGTTTTCGGGGCGCAGGAACGTGGACAGGTGCCGTATCGCGTCGGGAATCTCCGACGCGACGCCCGGATTCCAGGGACCGAACGGCGGCGGCGAACTCTCGGCGACCACGCTTCTCCTCTTTCCGTTAAAATTCAACATTCAAGGAGCCGCGAGCAACAGGCCGGCCGGCTCGATCCTCCGATTCTGACAGCCTTGCCAGGGCACCCCGGCGGTGCCCTTCGATTTTCTTCATGCAGAACATCCGCAATTTCTCGATCATCGCGCACATCGATCACGGCAAATCGACGCTCGCCGATCGGTTCATCCAGCGCTGCGGCGGGCTTTCCGATCGGGAAATGGAGGCGCAAGTCCTCGACACGATGGATCTGGAGCGCGAGCGCGGCATCACGATCAAGGCGCAGACGGCCGCACTCGTCTATCACGCGCGGAGCGGCGAGGCGTACCAGCTCAACCTGATCGACACGCCGGGACACGTCGATTTCGCGTACGAGGTGTCGCGCTCGCTCGCCGCCTGCGAGGGTGCGCTGCTGGTCGTCGATGCGTCGCAGGGCGTCGAGGCGCAGACGGTCGCGAATTGCTACACGGCAATCGAGCAGGGGGTTGCAGTGGTGCCGGTGCTGAACAAGATCGATCTGCCGTCCGCAGAGCCCGAGCGCGTGATCGACGAGATCGAGGACATCATCGGCATCGAGGCCGAGGACGCCATCCGGGCCAGCGCCAAGACCGGCGAGGGCGTCGACGACATTCTCGAAGCGGTGATCGCACGGATACCGCCGCCCACCGGCGATCCGGCCGCACCCTTGCAGGCGCTGCTCATCGACTCGTGGTTCGACAACTACGTCGGCGTCGTCATGCTCGTTCGCGTGATGCAGGGCACGCTCAAGCCGCGCGAGCGCATCCTGCTGATGGCATCGGGGGCTTCGTACACATGCGAGCAGGTGGGCGTGTTCACGCCGCGCTCCGTGTCGCGCGATCAGCTCTCGGCCGGTGACGTGGGATTCATCACCGCCGGCATCAAGGAGCTGAAGGCCGCGATGGTCGGCGACACGATCACGAGCGTGACGCGCCCGGCCGCGCACGCGCTTCCCGGCTTCAAGGAAGTGAAGCCGCAGGTGTTCGCCGGACTTTATCCGGTCGAGTCCAACCAGTACGAGGCGCTGCGCAATGCGCTCGACAAGCTGAAGCTCAACGACGCTTCGCTTCGCTACGAGCCGGAGGTGTCGCAGGCGCTGGGCTTCGGCTTCCGCTGCGGCTTTCTGGGGCTGCTGCACATGGACATCGTGCAGGAGCGTCTCGAGCGCGAATACGACATGGACCTGATCACGACGGCGCCGACCGTCGTCTACCAGGTGCAAACGCGCGACGGCCAGCAGTTCGAGATCGAGAATCCGTCGAAGCTTCCCGACCTCTCCAGCGTGGAGGAGATCCGCGAGCCGATCATCACGGCCACCATTCTCATGCCGCACGAATACGTCGGACCGGTGCTGACGCTGTGCAACGAGAAGCGTGGCGTGCAGAAGAACATGCAGTACGTCGGCCGCCAGGTGCTGCTCACCTACGAGCTGCCGATGGCCGAGGTCGTGATGGATTTCTTCGACAAGCTGAAGTCGGTCTCGCGCGGTTACGCGTCGCTCGACTACGAATTCAGGGAGTTCCGCGCGGCGGACGTCGTCAAGCTCGACATCCTGATCAACGGCGAGCGCGTGGACGCGCTGTCGGTGATGGTGCACCGCTCGGTCGCGATTTACCGAGGCCGCGAAGTCGCGTCGAAAATGCGCTCGCTGATTCCGCGCCAGATGTTCGACGTCGCCGTCCAGGCCGCGATCGGCGCACAGATCATCGCCCGCGAGAACATCAAGGCGCTGCGCAAGAACGTGCTGGCGAAATGCTACGGCGGCGACATCACGCGGAAGAAGAAGCTGCTGGAGAAGCAGAAAGCGGGCAAGAAACGGATGAAGTCGGTGGGCAGCGTCGAGATACCGCAGGAAGCGTTTCTCGCGATCCTGCAGGTCGGCGACAAGTGAATTGGGGTCAGAGCTGTAATTATTGCGGCGTGGACGTTACGGCATGCCCCGGCAATCTCCGCCGCAATAATTACAGCTCTGACCCCAATTCACGCCGTGCGACAATGCCGCGCCGCTGAGCGCTGTCCCTCCCGCGGCCCGCTCTTCCTTCGCCCTTTACCAAAAATTCGATGAACTTCGCCCTGATCCTGTTCCTGTTGACGGCGCTGACCGGCGTCATCTGGCTGGCGGACCGCCTGTTCTTCGCAGGTAAGCGCGCTCCCGAGTCGCCCGAGCCCGTCTGGGTCGAATACTCGAAATCGTTCTTTCCGGTGTTGCTCGTCGTGTTCGTGCTGCGCTCGTTCCTGGCCGAGCCGTTCAAGATTCCGTCGTCGTCGATGCGGCCTACGCTCGAAGTCGGCGATTTCATCCTCGTCAACAAGTTCATCTATGGCATACGGCTGCCGATCATCGAGCAGAAGATCATCCCGATTCACGATCCGAAGCGCGGCGACGTCGTCGTGTTTCGCTATCCGCTCAACCCGTCGCAGGACTTCATCAAGCGCCTGATCGGGCTGCCCGGCGATGTGGTCGAGTACCGCGACAAGAAACTGACGGTCAACGGCAAACCGTGGCCGCAACAGGCCGATTCATCGTACAGCTACCTCGAGGGGCTGCGGTTCGAAACGCTCGAGCGCCGCATCGAGGAAACCGACGCCAATCCTGCGCTGGCGCACACGATCGGCATCAACGTGCAGGCGCAGCCGGTGTATCCGTCGAACGTGCGGCCGTTCCCCGGGCGCGAAAATTGCGACTACAATGAGCGCGGCTTTCGATGTCGGGTTCCGGCTGGCCATTACTTCATGATGGGCGACAACCGCGACAACAGCGACGACAGCCGGTATTGGGGATTCGTCCCGGACGACCATCTGCGAGGAAGGGCCTTCTTCATCTGGTTCAACTGGGACGACATCGCGTCATTGGCATTCAAGCGCATCGGCAGCGCGATCCATTGAAGCCGGCGTGCGGGGGAGGGAATATCTTGGTCGGAAATGAGCGCGGATTGTCGATGACAGGATTCCTGTTCACGACAATCGTCATCGTCGTCGTCGCGCTGGTCGCCTTCAGGGTCGGCCCCTCCTACATCGAATATTTCACCGTCCAGAAGGCGCTCGACACGACGATGCAGGAAGTCGAGACGCCCACGGCCGCCGAGATTCGCCGCTCGATGGACCGCCGCCTCTCCGCCGACTACGTGGACGCGGTCAACGCCGGCGATGTTCTCGTCGGACGCGAAGGCAACTCGATCGTCGCGACGCTGGCGTGGCAGAAGATCCTGCACATGGTCGGCAATGCGAGCATCCTGCTCGAGTTCGAGGCGCGTTCCACGCGCGGGTAGGACCCTTAGCACCCCATGCATGGGACAAGATGAGCGCACCGCCGGGGATTGCGCTCGATCACGCCTTCGCCGATGCCGGACTGCTTCGCCAGGCGCTGACGCACCGCAGCTACGGCACGCCCCACAACGAGCGGCTTGAATTCGTCGGTGACGCGATCCTGAACTGCGTCGTCGCGCGCGCGCTCTTCGACCGGTTTCCCGAACTTCCCGAAGGCGAGCTGTCGCGCGTGCGCGCGCACCTGGTCAACAAGGACATGCTTGCGCAGGTCGCACGCCGCCTCGGTCTCGGCAGCGCGATTCGACTGGGTGAGGGCGAATTCAGGAGCGGCGGAGCCGACCGCGCGTCGATCCTGGCCGATGCGATGGAAGCGGTCTTCGGCGCCGTTTTTCTCGACGGCGGATACGAGGCCGCGCGCGGCACGATCGACGCGGCGTATGGCGATCTGCTGCGCGACGCCGACCCCGCGGTGCTCGGAAAGGATCCCAAGACGCGCCTGCAGGAATGGCTGCAGGCGCGCCGGTTGCCGGTGCCCGAGTACGCGATCGTCGCGACGAGCGGCGATGCGCACGCGCAACGGTTTGCCGTCGAATGCCGGATTGCCGGCCTCGGCATCGTCGCGGCCGGATCGGGATCGAGCCGGCGCATCGCCGAGCAGGACGCCGCACAGCGCGCGCTCGACGCCGCGATCGAGGTCGGGCCGCATGGCTGACACGGCGATCGCGCATCGTTGCGGACACGTCGCGATCGTCGGGCGTCCATCGGTGGGCAAGTCGACGTTGCTCAATGCGCTGATCGGCGCCCGCGTCAGCATCACATCGCGCAAGCCCCAGACGACGCGCCATCGGATCACCGGCATTCTCACCGAGCCCGATGCGCAGTACATTTTCGTCGATACGCCGGGGTTCCAGACACGCTACCTGTCGCGGCTCAATGAGCGGCTCAACCGCACGGTTCGCGAAGCCCTCGGCAACGTCGACGTCGTGGTCTTCGTCATCGACGCCGCGCGATTTACCCGGGAGGATCGCGAAGTCCTTGCGCTGCTGCCGGCAGACGTGCCGGTCGTCGCAGCGCTGAACAAGATCGACGCCATCGCCGACAAGCGCTCGCTGTTGCCGCGAATCGCGGAAGTCGCGGCACTGCGCGACTTCGCGGCGATCGTCCCGATTGCAGCCGAGCGCGGCACCGACGTCGCGGCACTCAAGCGCGCGATCGCCGAGCGCCTGCCCGAAGGTCCCGCGCTGTATCCGGCCGATGACATCACCGACCGCGACGAGCGCTTTCTCGCCGCCGAATTCATCCGTGAAAAAATCTTCCGGCAGCTCGGCGACGAAGTGCCGTACGGGACGGCGGTCGCAATCGAGAGCTTCGTGCACGAAGGCGACCTGCGGCGCATTCGCGCCACCATTTTCGTCGACAAGACGAGCCAGCGCGCGATCCTCGTCGGCGAAGGAGGCGCGCGGATGAAGGCGATCGCGTCGCAGGCGCGCGGCGACATGGAGCAGCTATTCGATGGACGCGTTTACCTCGACGTCTGGGTACGCGTCAAGCGCGGCTGGTCCGGCAACGACGCGATGCTGACGCAATTGGGATACTGATTCCCGGATGAGACAGCTTCGCGAGCGCCACGACGAGGAGCCGGCGTTCGTTCTCCACACGTATCCGTACCGCGAGACGAGCCTCATCGTCGAAGCATTCACCGAGCGGTCGGGCCGCGTCGCGATGGTCGCGCGCGGCGCCAAGCGCCCGCGCTCCGAGTTGCGCGGCGTGCTGCAGGCGTTCCAGCCGCTGGCGCTTTCGTGGGCGGGCGGAGGCGAGCTGAAGACGCTGATCAAGGCCGAGTGGCGCGGCGGCCTGCCGCTGCCGACCGGCGCCGCGCTTCTGTGCGGCTTCTACCTGAACGAATTGCTGCTGAAGCTTCTTGCGCGTGAAGACCCGCATCCGGCGCTGTGGTCCGAATACGCCTCCGCGCTGCGCGCATTGACGGTTGACGCGAAAGCGCCCGCGCAGGCCGCCACGTTGCGGCGCTTCGAAGTGCGCCTGCTCGCGGAGCTTGGCTACGCACTGTCGCTCACGCACGACGTGCAAAGCGGTGCGCCGATCCATCCGGGCGGACGGTACCATTACGCATTCGACCGCGGGCCGCAGCTCGTCGCCGCCGAGCCGCGCGCCCGCTGGCCCGTGGTTCGCGGCGCGACGCTGATCGCGCTGGCGACGCAACGCTATCCGGAGCCGGACGTGGCGGCCGAAGCCAAGCGCCTGATGCGCTTCATCCTCGATCATTATCTCGAGGAGCGACGCATTTTCAGCCGCCGCGTCGTGCAGGATCTCGCGGCGCTCGAAGACGACCAGGATCCGCAATGAGCCGGACACCCGACATGAGAAGGAGCCGCATGTGATCGAGCTCGGCGTCAATATCGACCATGTCGCGACGCTGCGTCAGGCGCGCCGCACGTATGAGCCCGATCCCGTCTGGGCGGCGATCGAGGCGCATCTCGGCGGCGCGGACGGGATCACCGTGCATCTGCGCGAGGACCGCCGCCACATCCAGGACGAGGACGTGCGGCGGTTGCGCGACCTCGTCCACATCAGGCTCAACCTCGAAATGGCGGCGACGGACGAGATGGTCGACATCGCATGCGCGTTGCGTCCGGAAATGGCGATGCTCGTGCCGGAAGGCCGCGAGGAGGTCACGACCGAAGGCGGGCTCGACGTCGCCGGACAGGAGGACAAGCTCAGGCGCTCGATTGCGCGACTCGCGCACGCCGGCATCGTCACGTCGGTTTTCATCGATGCGGAGCTCGCGCAAGTCGAGTCGGCGGCACGCGCCGGCGCGCGCGTGTGCGAGGTGCACACCGGACCCTACGCGCATGCATTTCATGCGAAGGGACGCGACGCCGAAAGCGGTGCCGTCGTCGCGGAGCTCGATCGCATCCGCGTGGCCGGAAACGCGATCCGCGATCTCGGGATGCGCTTCAACGCCGGCCACGCGCTCAACTATTTCAACGTGCAGCCGGTGGCGTCACTTCCGGGTGTGCGCGAGTTGCACATCGGCCATGCGATCGTTTCGCGCAGCATTTTCGTCGGCTTGCGCTGCGCAGTGCGTGAAATGAAGGCACTGATGCGCGAGGCGGTGGAATGAGCGGCGCCGGGCCGCCGCAGGACGCGAATGGCGCCCCCTCCGGGGGCAGCGCCGCGGCGCCAGCCGCAAGCGTGGGGGTCGTATGCGATGGGCGCGGCCCGATCATGCTCGGCATCGAGGGCCGCGAGCTTACGCCCGGCGATCGCGCGCGGCTTGCCGATCCGCGCGTGGGCGGCGTCATCCTGTTTGCGCGCAATTTCGTGTCGTCTGCCCAGTTGCGGCAGTTGACCGCATCGATTCGCGCACTACGCTCCGCGCTATTGATCGGCGTCGATCATGAAGGCGGCCGCGTGCAACGCTTTCGCAGCGACGGGTTCACGCCGCTGCCGCCGATGCGGGCGCTGGGGGAGCGGTGGGACGCCGATCCGGCGGCCGCGCAGTCGGCGGCGTTCGCGACCGGTCAGACGATCGCGCGAGAGCTGCTGGCACACGGCGTCGACTTCAGCTTTGCGCCGGTGCTCGATCTCGACTACGCGGCGAGCAGGGTGATTGGCGATCGGGCGTTTCACGCCGATCCGGTGATCGTCGCCGATCTTGCCGGTGCGCTGCTGCGCGGGCTCGACGCCGGCGGCGTGGCGGGTGTCGCCAAGCACTTTCCGGGTCATGGCTACGTCGCGGCGGATTCGCACGTCGACACGCCCATCGACGACCGCACGCTCGACGCGATCCTCTGCGCCGACATCGTGCCATTCGCGGCGCTGATGCAACAGGGACTGGAAGCGGTGATGCCTGCGCACATCGTCTATCCTGCAGTCGACGCGCGTCCCGCCGGCTTTTCGGCAGTCTGGATCGGCGAGATTCTGCGCGGCCGATTGGGCTTCGACGGTCTCGTCTTGTCCGACGATCTCGAGATGGCCGGCGCGCATTCGGCGGGCGACATCGTCGCGCGTGCGAACGCGGCGATTTCCGCGGGATGCGACGTCGCGCTGCTCTGCAACGACTTTCGCGCGATGGACGAGCTGCTCGCGCGCTGGACGCCGCCGGCGCAGCCCTCGCTCGCGCGACGGTGGGCGCAGATGGCGGGACGTCAGCCGCAGAGCTGACGGTGGTGAGGGCCGCAATCAGGAGACGGCAGCGACGCGATCGCCTGGCGCGATTCCCGGCATCGTGAAGCCGATCGCATTCAGCCTGTCGTGCAATTGCGCGCGCTGGCTGGCGGTCAGCGCAACGAGCGGCGGGCGCAACGCGGCCCAGGCTTCGTCACCGGTGTGATGCGCAATCGCCGCCTTCAGCGCCGGTATTACCGGAAATTCCCGAAAGGTCGCGCGCACATCGTCGACGGCCGCCTGCCGGGCTTCGGCGCCGGTGTTCTCCCAATTGCGCGCGAGCTCCGCGATGGCCACCGGGTTGACGTTGGCGACTGCGCTGATGCAGCCTGCGCCGCCGGCGCGCAGCGTCGCGAGCAGGAAGCTCTCGGCGCCCGAAAACACGTCGAAGCCCTGCGGCTGAAACCGCTCGAGCATCGCGCGCGTGTTGCTCCAGTCGCCGGAGCTGTCCTTGACGCCGGCGATCGTGCCCGGATAGCGCGCGAGCAGGCGCTCGATCAGCGCGAGGCTGATCGGCACCTGCGACACCTGCGGTATGTGATACAGGTAAATCCGCAGGCGATCGTCGCCGACGCGCTCGATGACTTCCGAGTAGCTTGCGAAGAGCGCGTCGTCCGACACATCCTTGTAGTAGAAAGGCGGCAGCATCAGCACGCCCGCACAACCGTGTCGCATCGCGCGGCGCGTCAGCTCAACCGTGTCAGGGAACGCGCAGCATCCGGTGCCCGGCATCATCCGCGCGGGCGGCACGCCGGCTTCGACCAGCGCGTCGAGAATGGCGAGCTTCTCGGCGACCGCGAGCGAGTTGCCCTCCGACGTCGTGCCGAAGACCGCGATACCGACATCGCGCTCGAGCAGCCACCGGCAATGCCTGACGAGGCGCACCGTATCGGGCATCAGATCCGCGGTGAAGGGCGTCACCACCGGTGCGAGGACGCCGTGCAGACGTTGGGTCGGTTTCAAGTCGTTCTCCGGGGAGTCGACATTCATTCTAAAGCACGCCGGTGCGAGCTCAATGCGGATGCGGCCAGCGGCCGCCGAGCCGGCGCGTGATTTCTTCGGCGATGTGCGAGACGAGCGGGCCGAGCTGCTTGATCCGGCCGTCGGGCAGCCGTGACGACGGACCGGCCAGCGAGATGGCGCCGAGCGGCTCGGCGTGCTCGTCGTAGATCGGCGCCGCGACGCAGCGCGTTCCGGGCAGGTGTTCCTCGTCGTCGAACGACCAGCCGCGCTGGCGGATCACGCGGATGCTGGCCCACATCGTTTCCGGCGACGTGATCGTGTTCTCGGTGATGCGCGGCAGGCCTTTTACCTTGATCAGCGCGTCGATCTGGTCGTCGGGCAGCGACGCGAAGATCGCCTTGCCCACGCCCGATGCGTGCAGCGGGACGCGGCTGCCGAGCTTGACGATCGTGCGCATCGTCTCGCGGCACTGCACCTGGTCGATGAACACCGCTTCGGTGCCGTCGAGAATGGCAAGGTTGGCGGTTTCGCCGCATTGCTCCATCAGCCGTCGCATGTGCGCGTGGCTGTGTGCTGCGAAGTCGCGGTTGGCGAGGAAGCTCGAGCCGACGGTGAACGCCTGCAGCCCGACGTACCAGAGTCCGAGGTCGCCCATCTGGTACACGTAGCCGGTCTTCTCGAGCGTGGCCAGCAGGCGATGCGTCGTCGACGGCGCCAGTTGCGCGCGCTGTGCAATGTCAGTGAGCGTGAGGCCGCCTTCGGTCCGTGCGAGACATTCGAGGATCGCAAGGCCGCGCGTGAGACTTTGCACCTGCGCGGTTTCGCCGCCTGGCCGCAATGGCGTGCGGCCGCGTCGCGCAGGCACCGTGAGGCGATGAAGGGTGGTCACGGATGCGACGCGATGCGATGTGTCAGGCGGGCTGATAGCGAACGGGAAACGTCACGCGAAAAGTCGTTCCCTCGCCTTGCCTGCTCTGC
>Ga0070709_10001965_pt1 | contig 11203 bp, 5 predicted proteins | sample LARL51metaG_FD_65449 | JGI IMG/M metagenome (GOLD analysis project Ga0070709, IMG submission 65449) | Corn, switchgrass and miscanthus rhizosphere microbial communities from Kellogg Biological Station, Michigan, USA - LAR L5-1 metaG | ecosystem: Host-associated > Plants > Roots > Rhizosphere ...
ATGGCCATATCCGCCGCGGCGCTGTGATCACCCGCAGCGTCGTGGCTGCCATGGTCGGCCGGATTGGCTGTGCCGGCACCCGCCGCCGCCGTACCCGCGCCGGCGGCAGTCTGCCCGCTTTGCGCGCCTTGTCCCGCGGCTGCCGCAGGTTGAGCGCCGTGCCCATCCTGCGCGTGGCCTGTGCCCTGCGCGCCTTGCCCACCCGCGGCCTGTGCGCCACCAGCCCCCTGAGCCGCCGCGCCTTGACCGCCTCCTGCACCTTGAGCACCGGCACCCGCGCCCTGCGCGCTCCCTGCCGCATTCGGATCGGAGGAAAGCCCCGTCGTCGCTGACGCCACGGGCCCGACCGGAATCGTACCCTGCGCATTGCCTGCGACCGTGGTCGCGCTCGCGACAGTCGTCGCCGTGCCGACATAAGCGCCTCCGCCGACAGGAATGTTGTTGCCGGAGACGTCCATGGCGTCGGCCGCGAAACCCATGCCGGCCGCCGTAATCTGGGCCTGATCAGCCGCCAGCGCAGCACCGGTGTCGCCGTTCATGATCCCGGTCAGTCCGTGCACGGCAGCCGCGGTGTCGGCGTTCAACGTGCCGCCCAGCAGTTCGTTGTCGAACCGCGCGCTGAACGTGCCGCCCTGCGCCTGGTCGAACGAGGCGCCGAACTGCTGATAGTTTTGGATCTCGGTGATCAGCGACTGGATCTCCATCGCCGTCGCATTGTTGCCGGCCGCGACGTTGGTCAGCTGATTGTTGATGACATTTGCTTCGGCCAGGAACTGGGCCCAGAAATTGGTCTGCCCCTGATCGTCCTGAAATTGCGTGATCGTTCCAGGCATGCCGTTGCCGTTGTCGAGATAGGCCGGCATCTCCGCAAAGCCGCCCACGGTGCCCGGCGTGCCGTTGCCTCCCGCGGCCGTATTCAGCGCCGCGTCGTTCTGGACGATGTCGATCATGTCGAGCAGATTGTCATTGGTCGATCGCGCCGCTGCATTGGGGTCGGTCGCGTATTTCGCATCGAAATTGTTCATCTGCGAATTGATCTGCTCGAGCACCGTCTGCAGATGAACGGTGGTCAGCGCGGCGTCGTTGGCGTTCTCGCCGGTCTCGATTGTGGCAAGTGCATCCGGGTTGTTGAGAATGTTGGTCAGGCCGGTCGAAATCGCCTGCATGTCCGCGTTGAACTGCGTGAGATTGTTCTGATTCAACCCGCCGATGGCGAGATCGGCCGCGGCATTGAACACCGTCCCGACCTGCGCCAGCGTCGGGTTGGCCCCGGTCGCAGCCGCGATCGCATCCGCCGCGTCGGATCCCGTCGGCAAGGCCTGGAAACCGACATTGTTCGCGCCGGTTCCGGTCGGAAAGGGGTTGGCGCCGAGCGCCTGCGCAAGGGCCTGATCGCCGTTGATCTCGTTGAGAATGTCCATCTGTGTCGTGTGCAGCATCTGCTGCGCCGCGGCCGCATCGGCTCCGGTGCCGATCGAAAGCGGTGCCTGCGTCAAGAGCGTCTGCAATTGGCCCTGAACCTGCTGCAGCACCGCCGTATCCGCGGCCGCCAGATTGAACGCATCGCCGTTCACCGTGACGCCATTCGGATTGGCAAGCATCGCATTGAGATCGTCCAGCACGGCATTGACGTCGGTCGTGTACATGCCGAGGAACGCGGGCTGATTGTTGTTGTCGGCCGGCGTGCTCCATAATCCGCCGTCGAGCAATCGGGTCGCATCGTTATAAACCGTGCCGGCCTGCGCAAGATCAGTCGAGAGATTGATCGCATCCGTTCGTGCGGTCGTTGGCAAAGTGGCCATGTGCTCGCCTCCACGTGAGAAGATGTCGCTCCCACGTCGACCAATCGACGATTGAGATGTCGTCAGCTTGTCCGGAGTCTGGTTCGCCAGTTATCTCAATGCGGCGACTATCGGATACCGATCAAATTATCTCACGCATAAACAGAATGGTGTGTTGAAAGACAAACTTCGTTGATCGCCAGTCGCAGCGCGATCCTTTCAAGAGCGATATCGACGCGAGACGCGCGGACGTCGCCGCGGCGCGGGTTCGTTCCCACACTCACGACGTTGAGCGCTTGATATGATGCAAGTTCCGGTGAGGGGCTTGCCGCCCCTCACCGCTCGACGAAGGAGCGGCGCATCTGGTCGAGGATCGGCCTGAACAGATAGCTCATCATGCTGCGGCTGCCCGTCTGCATGAAGACTTCGGCGGGCATACCCGGGACGAGCTGGCCGCCAGCCAATTTGCGACGTTCCTCCTCGGGCAGCACCACCCTGACCGTGAAGAACGGCGAGTTCGACGACGATTGCTGCTCGCGAGAGGTGTCGGCCGACACGTAGGACACCTTGCCGGCAAGCTGCGGCGTGGTTTGCCGGTCAAATGCGGACAGGCGGACGAAGGCAGTCTGGCCGTTGTGCACCTGATCGATGTCGTTCGGTTGCACATGAGCTTCGATCTGCAGATCGTCGCTGTCGGGGACGATTTCCATGACCGTGTCGCCGGCGCGAATCACGCCGCCGATCGTGTGTGCGTTGAGTTGATGGATCAAGCCAGACGTCGGCGAATGCAACTCAATCCGGTCGAGCTGATCCCGCGCGGTGACGCCGCGTTCGACGAGCTCGGCTTCCTTGGCCTGCGCTTCGGTCAGCTCCTTCATGACATCGGTGCGGAAATCCTGTTCGGTGCGAAGGATCTGGAGCTGTGCCTCGCCGATCTTCGCCTTGGTCTCGGCAATGGTGGAGTCCAGCTGGCCGCGCTCGCCATCGAGTCGCGCCGCTTCGCGTTGCAGCGACGTGAGCCGGGTCAACGGAACCAGCCGCTTGTCGTAGAGATCCTGAACGCCGGTGAGTTCACCCTGGATCAGCTCCAATTGCTTCGCCTTCGAGCTCACCTGGGCTTCGAGGCCCGAAATCTCCTCGGTGAGCTGTGAGACCTTGCTTTGCAGCAGGTCTTTCTGGCCTTGACGCCCGGTGTATCGCGCCTTGAAGAGCGACTGTTCTGCGGCCAGGACACTTGCGACACTCTCTTCGGATGCCCGTGACGCAAGCGAACTCGGCACGTCTAAATGATCGAGCCCATCCCGCTCCGCGGCGAGACGCCCGAGTTTCGCCCGCACTTCAGCGAGTTGCTTGCTCACCACTTGAAGGGCGGCTTGCGCCTGCGTCGCGTCTAATCTGATCAGCAGGTCGCCGGCCTGCACGTGCGAGCCGTTCTGCACACTGATTTCGGCGACGACGCCGCCGGTCGGATGCTGGATGGCCTTGACGTTGGATTTAACGACGAGATTACCGGGCACGACGACCGCGCCGGCGAGCGGCACGAACACCATCCAGCCGCCGCCCAGAACGAGCGCCACCAGGAGCACCCGAAGTCCGCGGCGCAACTCGCGTTCGAACGACCACCGCGCACGCACCGGGAGGCTCTCATCCTCCGGCGGAGGCGGCGCACCGTGATCGAGGATGAACGACACGCCAGCCATCAAGCCATCACGCGACCTGCTGATCACCGTGCCTCTGGCCGCTACCGGTTGCGCGGGAATCGGAAGCGCCGCAGCGGGCTTCACCGGCAATACGCCCTGCTGAGGATTGCCGGACGCCGTAATAGCCGGTGCCGCCTTCATCAGGTCCATGGCGATCCGATCGCCATGCGTGATGTTCGGCCCGTCACCGCGCGGTGGAATCGGGATCGCCGGCTCGGCCTGTCGCTTCACGGCGATCGGATCGGACAATGCGGGAGGCGGCCCTTGAGGTCGCGGCGCGCGTGGCGCGGGCGCATCGACGGGTCTTACATCGATCGGTCTTGTATCGATCGGTCTTGCATCGATCGGTCTTGCATCGATCGGTCTTGCATCGATCGGTCTTGCATCAGTGGGTCTCGGTCTCACAACGACCGGCTCGACGGGAATGACCGGCGGAGCCTGGCGTCGCTGGGGCCGACGCGGAGCATATTCATTGACGGGATCGACAGGCCGTTTCGCGCCGACGGGCTCGCCGGAAATGACGGTCGGCCCACGGCGGCGCTGTCGCGTGTTGGCGTCGGGCTGCCTCTTTGTTTCAGAGGACCTCTTCATGACGACGGGCTCGCTGGGAGCCGCCTTCGCGCGACGGCGTGGCGGATCTACCCGGGTCGCGTCAAACAAACGTTCGTCGGGGCCTTCAGCAGGCGACTTCAGCCCGAATTGCGTGAGCCAGCCATCGATCGCCCGTCCCATCCTGCCCTTGCGGCGACGCTTCGGCTTGTCGCCGCGCCGATGCCGATCCGGTTCGGCGCCATCGCCTTCGCGTAATGAGCGCTTTCGTCGCCGGCCCGCGCCGTCATCTTCGTTGAAGGCCTGTCGAAGACGCTGCAATTCGAGAATCAGGGCCTCGCCCTGCGGTCCCACGCCTTCGATTTGCGGCTCGTTGGCCCAATTCGGCCGGGACGCATCGAAACGCTCGGCGTTCTCGATCGTTCTCATGCTACACGCGCTCCGGAACGGCGGCCCGACGAACTGCTCTGGGGTTTGCGGCGGGCGCCTGGTCCGGCGGTTGCCGCAGGGCCTGCGTCCGCTGTACCGCGGTCGCATTGACGCGCGAGAATATCTCCTGGGACGAACCGAACGCGATCGACTTGCCCTCATAGAGCACCATCGCCATGTTCAGCGCGCCGAGCGCGCTTGGGCGATGCGAGATCACGACGACAATACTCTTATTGTGGCGCAGGATCTGGATCGCGCGGCTCAGCGCGTTCTCGCCATCGGCGTCCAGGTTGGCGTTCGGCTCATCGAGCACGACCAGGAAGGGATCGCCGAACACGGCGCGCGCAAGCCCTATACGCTGGCGTTGCCCGGCCGACAGCGACATGCCGCCTTGGCCGATCCGCGTGGAATAACCTTCCGGCAGACGCAGAATGATCTCGTGCACGCCCGCGATCTGCGCCGCCCGCAGAATAGCGTCGGACGTCGTGTTGTGATCGAACCGGCAGATGTTTTCCGCCACCGTTCCGTCGAACAGCGCCACGTCCTGCGGCAGATAGCCGATATAGCGCCCGAGGTCCTCGTTGCCCCATTGATCGATCGCCGCCCCGTCGAGGCGCACGACGCCCTGTTGCGCGGGCCAGATTCCGACCAGCGCCTTGGAAAGCGACGTCTTGCCCGACGCGCTTGCGCCAAGCAGCGCCAATCCCATGCCCGCCTTGAGCGAAAACGACACGTTCGAGACGATCGGCTTGTCCGCGCCAGGCGCGGCGACGCACAGTCCCTGCACCGACAACTCGCGGCACGGACGCGGGAGGGTCACGGGCGGCGCCGGAGGCTTTGCCGTGACCTTGCAGATCTCGCGCAGGCGGGTGATGCCCTGGCGTGCGGCAATGAGTTGCTTCCAGGTGCTGAGCGCCACTTCGACAGGCGCAAGCGCCCGTCCCATCATGATCGATGATGCAATCATGACGCCACCCGATGCCCTGTCCGACACCACGAGAAATGCGCCCATGCCGAGCATGCCGGACTGCAGCACATAGCGGACCACCTTGGCGCCGGAACCGAGATTCGCCGACACGTCGGTCGCGCGGATGTTTTCACGCAGATAGCGCTCGTTCGCGCGGGCCCAGCGCGCGCTGAACCGATCCATCATACCGAGCGCACGGATCACCTCGGCATTGCGCTGCGTCGCATCTGCCAGCACCTGTCGCTGCGCACTGGAGTCCATTGCCGCCTTGGCCGCGTCCTTCGACAGGCGGTTAGACATGAGAGTCATCGCGATGATGGCCAAGGTTCCGATCATGGCCGTCAGACCGATCGCCGGATGGAACAGAAACAATCCGATCAGGAAGATCGGTATCCAGGGCATGTCGAGGAACGCGGTCGGTCCCATGCTCGACATAAAGGCTCTGATCTGGTCGAGATCGCGCAACGGCTGCTGCATCAGCATCGGCTTCACGCCGCGCAGCGGCAGCGTCGCAAGCGCGGTGTGGATCGCCTCTTGCAAGCCGACGTCGAACAGGGTCGCGACCCGGCACAGCATCCGCGAACGCAGCGCGTCGAAATATCCCTGGATCAGATAGGCCAACAGCACCATCAGCGACAGGCCGGCCAGCGTCGCGAGGTTGCGGCTCGGAAGCACCCGGTCGTAGACCTGCAGCATATAGAGTGAACCGGACAGCATCAGCAGATTGATCACGCCGCTGAAAACGGCGATGCCGATCATACGGCGCCCGCTTTCGCGCAGGCCGCGCGACACCGGATCGTCAGCCTCCTGCGTCGCCTGGGCTGCTGACGGATTCGACGACGCTCCTCCGAGCGACGACGTTATCTGCATTTGCGACCGGTCCGGAACTGCATTCATCCGGTACGCCTCCTCGATTAATTGTTTTCGCTGAACGTTGCCGCAAGCTGACAGGCGATACCGACCATTTTCCGGCAACAATTGGACCGAGCACAATTCCTCGCATGCACCGCACAAGAAATCAGCCACAGAGACGAAATGATCGATGCAAGCGCAGATTCGCATCGAGAAATGCACGCCTGCGGGCACTGGTGCGTGATGACATCATCAACGTACCGACCCGTTCGACATGGAACAGCGAAGAAATCTGCAGTGCTGTTTCCGCGTCACAGAAACGTCCGGCTATGACCTTGCTTCTGCGCCCATTGGCCCCTCTGTCGGCCGAAAGACGCCACGAAGCTAAACAACTCTTTGCTTTGCACAGTCGGCGACGCGAACAGTCACTGGCTCTATGGGGAGAACGAATAACAAAGGAATTAGTTCGCTTCAGAGCGCGAAGCGAACTACCGGAGCGATCTCGGTGGTCGGGCCGGAGAAGCCGGCAACCACGTGTGCGGTCGACAGATCGTTCAACTTAAGCTCGGGCGTGAGACAAGTTGGACTCTTGGCGTGTTGCGGTGAACTTAGAGAAGGAAGAGAAGGAGAAGACTTCCGTTCGCCGGTCGCGGCGGACCGATTTCGTGGGGGACTGAAGGTTTGGGTAAGAATAACTACGGCTCCTTGCCGAGCATTGCGTGGTCCGAGACGGGCATCTGCCGCGCGTGGTCGCATACCGTATATGCGCATCACGTACTGTATGCGCATCACGTACGATGTGTGCGTCAGACGACCGCAAGCAGCAGCCTCCCAGCGCTGTGGGGGCGCGGATGAGGCGGCGCAAGACAGACTACGGCACGATCATTCTGCATTGGCTGGTTGTCGCCGCCACGATCGTAGCCTTTGTCACCGGACTCCGTATCGCAAGCGAATCGCCCGATCGAAACTGGCTCAACTGGCTCGACGCCGTTCTGCCGAGCGCCAATGTCTGGGTACCGCACATGGAAGCGGCAGTCGTGCTTGTCGCGGTCGCGGTCGGCTACGCGATCTACATGATCCGCTCCGGATTGACCCGGCGCATCGTGCTGGACAAGGTTCGGCTGAAGGGGCTGATCGGCCGAAAGCAGGCGAGATTCGGTTCGCTCAGCGTGCTGCTGGTCTGGATATTTTTTGCCACGATGCTGACACTGATCGTCAGCGGCGGGCTGCTCTATTTCGGTCTGGCGGCAGGCTACGACGTCATCACGGTGCACTGGTATGCGACCTGGGTGATCCCGGCCTTCGCGATCTTCCATGTGTTCGTCCACTACGCGATCGGAAAGTCGTCGCAATTGCTCCGGGTCTTTCGGCCCGATCGTGTGCCGCCGCCTCCGCCACGCCTCGATGCCGTCGAACTGCTGACTATGCTGGTGGAGAAATCGCCGGAGCTTCAGAACAGTTCCAAAGCGCCACTGCAACCGGATCAGCCACAGCCACAAGATCCGGCACGCGCCCCCCGAGAAACAACGAGACCACCGAATCCACGTCCGACCATGCAGCAGAGCTCGAAAAAGCCCGCGCCTCGACGCACCAAGCCCCGCAACATGACGCTGCAGGCCAACCCTTTCGTCGTGGCCGCTGCCGTTGCGATCAGCGGAGCATGGGCTGTCGTCGCGGCGGACTGGCTGGTCGAGGACAACATGGTGATCCATCGCGTCGCCGTGGCCGACGCGCCGGTGCTCGACGGCGACACCTCCGATCCGGTGTGGCGCAACATTCAGCCCTTCTCGGTAATGACCAATCAGGGCGACAATTTCGATGGCCGAGGCGAATCGAAGATCGACATTCGCGCGGTACACGATGGCACCTGGGCGTACTTCCTGTTCACCTGGGAAGATCCGACGCGTTCGCTGAAGCAGCTGCCGCTGATCAAGCAGGCCGACGGATGGCACATGCTGCATGACGGCTATGAGAAAGGCGACGAGCACGCGTTCAACGAGGATAAGTTCTCGGTCCTGTTCACGACGCTGGACGTCCATCTCGCGGGCGATCGCACATTCCACGCCAGCCCTCAGCCGATTGCGAACGCGCCGGCGACCATGACCGGACGCGGCCTGCACTATACGCCGGGCGAAGGCGTCTATGCCGACGTCTGGCAATGGAAGGCGACCAGCGGCGGACCGACAGGCTGGATGGATGACGACCATTTCGGCCCGCCGCTCGAGCCGACGCCGCAACAGGTCAATCGCACCGTCCCTTACAAAGGCGGCTTCGCACCCGATCCCGGCTCGGCCAACTACAGCGATAATTTCGTCTTCTCAGATGACGCCGCGAGCGGCAGCCGGATCGTCACGCCGCGCCGCCTGCCCAAGAACGTTGCCACAACCACGGCGGCGATGGGGCAGATCACGCTCGATCCAAATGTCGGTGAGAGCGATGGCGCCCGCTGGTTCATGATGGAGTCCGAATCCGATCCCTACTCGCCGGAGCGGGACCGACGTATCCCTGTCGGGACCGTGCTTCCGGGAGTCATCATTGCCGGCGACTTTACCGGCGACCGCGCCGACGTCCGATGCGCAGCCCGCTGGGCTTCCGGACATTGGGCGCTCGAGGTGGCGCGCCGCCTCGATGTCCAAAGTGAATATGACGTGCCGTTGAAGACGGGCGTCTTCATGCGAGTGTCTGCCTTCGATCATACCCAGATCAGGCACACCCGCCACGTCCGACCGATACGTCTCGAGGTGGAATGAATGCCTAAGATCTGCAAGGTAACTCTGAACAAAGAGTCGTTCTACGCAAACGTTGGTGACCTGCTGCTTGATGGCGCGATCATGAACGGCGTGGAACTGCAACATGATTGCCGAAGCGGAATCTGCGGCAGTTGCCGTGTGCGTCTGGTCGAAGGCAAGGTGTTCGGCGGCACCGAAGAAGGCAGCGACATGATCTATGCCTGCCAGGCGCGCGTCGTCTCCGACATGAAAATCGTCACCGAACCTGTTCCCGAGACGGTGTCCATGTCGGCGCGTGTGGCGGAATTGGTGCGTCTTGCGCCCGACGTGGTCGGCGTGTGTCTCGAGCTGCCGAAGCCGATGCGCTATTTTCCCGGCCAGTATTGCAAGCTGCAATTCCGTGGTTTCCCAGAGCGCAGCTTCAGCCCAAGCTATCCGCTCGAGGGCGCGCCCGACAGCCACCTGATGTATTTCCACATCCGCAAGGTCGACGGCGGGCTGGTATCGTCCGCATTCGGCAAGAAGATCCGCACCGGCCACCGGGTCAAGCTCACGGGCCCGCTCGGAAGCGCGTTCTTCCGGCAGCAGCAGAGGACGGGCCGCACGGTGCTCGTCGCCAGCGGCACCGGCTTCGCGCCGATATGGGCGATCGCAGTCGCCGCGATTACCGAGCGGCCGCAGCGCGAACTCGTCTTCATCGTCGCCGCCCGCAAGCTGCAATCGTTCTACATGCACAACGCGCTGTGCCGGCTGGCCCGTTTTCCAAACGTCACCATCATTCCGGTCGTGTCGGAGGCGCAGAACGTCTCCGCCGTCGTCCGCTCGGGTCGGCCGACCGAGTATATGCCCCCGTTGTCGCCGGACGACGTTGTCTACACCTGCGGCGCACCGGCGATGACGGAAGCCGTCGCGCAGATTTCGCGCGCCGCCGGAGCGAAGTGCTACACTGATCCGTTCACGCCGAGCTCCAAGACGGAGGAAGGCACGGGCCTGATGACGCGCTTTACCGGCCTGTTCGACGGCTCGCGGAAAAACCCGGAAGTGTTGCGGGTCGCATAGCGCAGGGATCCGGGCGGCCCCGCAAACACTCTCTCCCTGCAAAACGGCGGATCCGACGCTGACGGTTCCGCGCGTGCTGCGGCATGTTGCTGGAAAGCAGCCTGCCCCCGACCGGTGCGAGCTGCTTTTCGTTTGAGAAAAATTCGACCGCCCCGGAATCCTTGGTTGACCCGTCGCCGGTCCCGGGCACACTGATCTCGACTCGAAACAAGGCAATTTGCAAGGGAGGCTTCGCTTGAAGCTGTTGTGGTCGTCCCGGTCGCCCTTCGTGCGCAAGATCGTCGTCGTCGCGCACGAACTCGGCATCGCCGGGAAGATCGCGCTTGAACGCGTCAGGGTCACGAGCGGGGAAACCAATGCCGGGGTGATGCGCGTCAATCCACTCAACAAGATCCCCACTCTCCTGCTCGACGACGGCACGGTCCTGTTCGATTCGGCTGTCATCGCGGCATATCTCGACGAGACCTACGGCCGCGGCGAGTTGTTCCCCCGCGATACCGCGCGCCGCTGGCGGGTCGCGCGGCTGCACGCGCTCGGCGACGGCGTCATGAACCTGAACATCGCCCGCCTCGGCGAGAAGAGCCGCGGCGCGCAGGCGTCCGAGGCTTTCGCGTCTGCCTCCCGCGCCAAGACGAACGCCACCCTGGACGCGCTCGAAGCGGAAACCGACAGCCTCGCGCCGTTGACGGTCGGCAGCATCGCGGTGGCCGTGGCGCTCGGGCATCTCGACTTCCGTTTTGCCGAGGACGGCTGGCGCAACCAGCGGCCAAAACTCGCCGAATGGCATGCGCGCTTTGTCGAGCGTCCCTCGATGCGCGCGACGGAACACGAGGACGTCTATTGAGGCGCAAGCACACGCTTGAGCCTGAAGCGCGATGAGATCGAGATCCATCGGCCACGCATCCGGCAAGAGCCGGTAGCCGCCGCCGTCGCGCACGACGTGAGCAAATGCGGGGAAGTGCAGATGCATGCCGGCAACGGCTTGCCGGTCGGAGGCGAGACGTTCGAGAGCGGCACGGCGGGTCGCAGCCGCGCGCGCCGGATCGACGTCCACCGCCATGGTCACCTCGGGCCGCGCCACCTGCAGTTCCTGCACATGCACGATGTCGCCCCAGATCAGGAGCGAGGTGTTGTCGG
>Ga0070709_10001967_pt1 | contig 11193 bp, 9 predicted proteins | sample LARL51metaG_FD_65449 | JGI IMG/M metagenome (GOLD analysis project Ga0070709, IMG submission 65449) | Corn, switchgrass and miscanthus rhizosphere microbial communities from Kellogg Biological Station, Michigan, USA - LAR L5-1 metaG | ecosystem: Host-associated > Plants > Roots > Rhizosphere ...
CGGCATGAGCGTCGACGTCGACCGCGAGGACATCAACGCCCGGGTGCTGGCCTGGTTCGACCGGTTCGTGCCACCCCCGGCCGCAACACCCGCGCCGGCCCCCGCGGCCACGGCGGACCCAAAGCCGCCACGACCGCGACGCACCCGCCGCCCTTCCGCCAGGGCAGGCGGCCGGCCGACCTGAGTTCAGTCGCCGCTGAACCGCTCGCGCAGCAGCCGCGCCATCTCGGAGTCGAACACCGGGTTCTCCACCGTCCCCTGGTCGAGCGTCCGCCGCTCGCGACCGCCGCGACCTCCCCTCCCCCGCTCCGCGCGCTGCTGCGCAGCCTCGGCCCGGTCACGCGGCGGCCCCTGCTCGGTGGCGCCGCAGGAGGCGCAGCGGAACACGGTGGCCTCCTGGCCGCGTCCCAGGTAGGCGACGTGTGAACGTCGCAGCGCGCCGCCGCAGGCGCGGCAGGGACGTGGCGAGGGAGGTGGTGGCGATGCGTCAGCAGGCACGACGGCCTTCACATTCCTTCAACGCGTCCAGCCGGCGTTGCGTCAGCGTGCATCCGCTTTCACGTTCTGTCATGAGGAATCACTGGCTACGTCACCGCAACCAGGCCGACCCGTCGTACGTTTCCCTCATCGAAAGGGAGGTCGATCCGCCGGGCCCGTGGATCACCCAGGGACCCGCCGGTGACACCCTCTCCTGGAGAGCCGCCCACCACGCCGAGGAGTATGCCGCAATGGCTCCCGAGGAGATCCAGGTCCTGGCCGACGCCAAGGAGGCGGACGCCGCGGCGCGCTACCAGCGCCGCCAGCAGTTCCACGCACTGGTCGCCGAGGCGATCCGTCGCGCGGAGGCGATGACCCGGCTCGAGATCCAGCTGCAGCGGGCTCGCTGAGCCGCAGCCGGTCCTCCCGTCGCGTCACACTCGCGGCATGACCGCCGCGACCCACGGCGCGCCGTCCGCCGGCGACCTGCTCGACCGGCTCCGCGCCGCCGTCTCCCCCGCCGCTCCCGACGGGCAACCGCAGCCCGAGGACGCTGCGGCGGTGGTCCTTCTCTTCGATCCCTCCGACAGTGATCTGCCGCTGCTCTTCATGCGCCGCTCGCGGCTGGTGCGCACCCATCGTGGGCAGATCGCCTTCCCCGGCGGCGGAGTCGAGCAGCAGGACAGCGGCGTCGTCGCCACCGGGCTGCGCGAGCTGCAGGAGGAGATGGGCATCGCGCCCGGCGACGTCGAGGTGCTCGGCCAGCTTCGGCCAGTCCTGACCGCAACCTCGTACCGGCGGCTGACTCCGATCGTCGCCGTGGAGCGGCGGCCCGTCGATCCCGTGGTCGATCCCTACGAGGTGGGCGACTGGTTCCGCATCGCCCTCGCCGAGCTGTTGCGCGCGCCGCTCACCGCGCGGCGCATCCCCGGCGACCCGATGGAGCGCGAGGTGTACTTCTACGAAGCTGCGGGGCGCGTCATCTGGGGCGCCAGCGCGGCCATCCTGCACGACCTGCTGACACGCCTGGGACGCCGCGACTAGCGATACCGCGGATGCACCACGAAGGGGTTGTACTGCATCTCGTCGCGGATGGTGGTGCTGGGCCCGTGTCCCGGGTAGACCACCGTCTCCGGCGGCAGCGCGTAGAGCTGGTTCTCGATGGAGAAGATCAGCGTCTCCCAGGAGCCGCCGGGCAGGTCGGTGCGGCCGACGCTGCGCTGGAAAAGCGTGTCACCGGCGATGAGGTCGCGACCGACCAGGAAGCACACCGACCCGAGCGTGTGCCCGGGGGTGTGCAGCACCTTGACCTCGAGGTCCTGCCAGCGCAGCACCTCGCCGGCATGCAGGTCGACCTCGGCGACCACCTCGGGCAGGTCGGCCGGCACGCCGGGCAGGCGGGTGGCGTGGGGCAGCATGACCCGGTCCTCGGGGTGGATGGCCGCGTCGCAGTGATGCGCGGCGCGCACCGCGGGCACGCCGTTGACGTGGTCGGGATGGCCGTGGGTGAGCAGAATGCGCTCGCAGCGCAGCCTGTGCTTCTCCAGCAGTGCCAGCGTGCGCCGGTGCTGCAGGCCCGGGTCGAAGACCAGCGCCGCGTCGGTGTCGCGGCGATGCAGCACGTAGCAGTTCTGGTCGAACGTCTCGTCGACGACGACGGCCAGCTCGACGAGGTCGCGCAGGGTCTCGGTCATCTCTGAGAAACGAGTCTAGCGGCGCGACCCTCTCGCCCCCCGGTCGGAGCCGATCAGGACAGTGCGGCGAGATCCTCGAGCTCGCCGGGCGAGAGCTGCTCCGGCTCGGGCTCCACGTCACCGCCGTCCGGGGACACGGGGCGCACCGGCGAAGATGCCTGCCCCTCGAACTGGGTCCGGTACAGCTCCGCGTAGAGGCCGCCGGCGGCGAGCAGGTCCTCATGGGTGCCGCGCTCGACGATGCGGCCGTCGTCGACCACCAGGATGAGGTCGGCGTCGCGCACGGTGGAGAGGCGGTGGGCGATGACCAGTGAGGTGCGGCCGCGCAGCGCGGCGCTGAGGGCCTGCTGCACGGCGACCTCGGACTCCGAGTCGAGGTGGGCGGTGGCCTCGTCGAGCACCACGATGTCGGGCGCCTTGAGCAGCAGGCGGGCGATGGCCAGGCGCTGCTTCTCGCCGCCGCTGAGCCGATAGCCGCGGTCGCCCACGACGGTGTCGAGCCCGTCGGGCAGCGAGTCGACGAGGGCCAGGATCTGCCCGCCGCGCAGCGACTCGCGCAGCTCGTCCTCCGACGCGTCCGGCTTGGCGTAGAGCAGGTTGGAGCGGATGGTCTCGTGGAAGAGGTGGGCGTCCTGGGTGACCACGCCGACCGCGTCCTTGAGCGAGTCGAGGGTGACCTCGCGGACGTCGAGCCCGTTGACGCGCACCGCGCCGCCGCGCACGTCGTAGAGCCGCGGCACCAGGTGGCTGATGGTGGTCTTGCCCGCGCCGGACGGTCCCACCAGGGCCACCAGCATGCCCGGCTCGGCGACGAAGCTGACGTCGAACAGCACCTGCTTGGAGGGTGCGTGGTCGAGCACCGCCACCGACTCCAGGGAGGCCAGCGACACCTCCTCGGCGGTGGGATAGCCGAAGTCGACGTGGTCGAACTCGATGCGCGCCGAGCCCCGATGCAGCGGGACCGCGCCCGGCGTCTCGTCGATCATCGGCGGCAGGTCGAGCACCTCGAAGACGCGCTCGAAGGAGACCAGCGCGGTCATGATGTCGACGTTGACGTTGGACAGAGCGGTGAGCGGACCGTAGAGACGGTTGAGGTAGGCGGTCAGCGCCACCACGGTGCCGACGTCGAGCGCGCCGTTGACCGCCAGCACGCCGCCCCAGCCGTACACCAGCGCCGTCGCCAGCGACGCGGTGAGCAGCAGCGAGACGAAGAACACGCGGCTGTACATGGCCTGGGTGACGCCGATGTCGCGCACCCGGCCCGCCTTCTGCTCGAAGCCGCGCGCCTCGTCGCCGGCGCGTCCGAACAGCTTGACCAGCAGCGCGCCGGCGACATTGAAGCGCTCGGTCATGGTGGTGTTCATCTGGGCGTTGAGGCCGTAGCTCTCCCGGGTGATCGCCTGCAGCTTGCGGCCCACCCAGCGCGCCGGGAAGATGAACACCGGCAGCATGGCCAGCGACACCAGTGTGATCTGCCAGGACAGCACGAACATGGCCACCAGCACCAGGCTGACGCCGATGATGTTGCTCACCACCGTCGAGAGCGTGCCGGTGAAGGCCTGCTGGGCGCCCAGCACGTCGTTGTTGAGACGGGTCACCAGCGCGCCGGTCTGGGTGCGGGTGAAGAAGGCCAGCGGCATGCGCTGCACGTGGCGGAACACCTTGCTGCGCATGTCGAAGATCAACCCCTCGCCGATGCGCGCCGAGTACCAGCGCATGCCCAGGGACAACCCCGCGTCGAAGACGGCCAGGGCGGCCACCAGCAGCGCGAGGGCGATGATCAGGCCGGAGTTGTGGCCGATGATGCCCTTGTTGATGATCTGCCGGAAGATCAGCGGGTTGACCGCGCCGACCACGGCGTCGATGACGATGAGCACCAGGAAGGACACGAGCATGCGCTTGTAGGGCGCGGCGAATCGCGCGATGCGCTTCACCGTGCCCTTGGCCAGCTTCCGCGGGGGCAGCTGCTCGCGGCGGAACCAGCGCATGCCGGCGGACCAGCCGCCCGTCGGGTCCATCATCTCCGCTGGTCCACCGTTCTCGCGATCAGTTGTTGGTGCCCGCGGCGGCGATCACGAACCCGACGCGCTGCCGCTCGGCCGCCCGCTTGCCGCCCACCGGCAGCAGGGCATGGTCGAGCACCTCGGCGACGTTGTCGACGGCGACCACCTCGACCTTGTCGAGGATCTCCCTGTCGACCTCTTCGAGGTCGCGCAGGTTCTTGCGCGGCAGCACGAAGGTGGTGATCCCCGCGCGGTGCGCGGCGAGCAGCTTGTCGCGGACTCCGCCGATGGGCAGCACGCGTCCGCGCAGGGTGATCTCGCCGGTCATGGCCAGATCACGCCGCACCGGGCGGCCGCTGGCCACAGACACCAGCGCCGTGGTCATGGTCACGCCCGCAGAGGGGCCGTCCTTGGGGATGGCGCCCGCAGGGACGTGCACGTGCAGCCCGTGGGTGTCGAAGAAGTCCCTGGCCGCGCCGTACTCGACGGCGTGCACCTTGGCCCAGGAGAGCGCCGCGCGCGCCGACTCCTCCATCACCGAGCCGAGCTGGCCGGTGAGCAGCAGGTCGTTGCGGCCTTCGATGGCCAGGGCTTCGACGGTGGCGATGTCGCCGCCGATGTCGCTGACCACCACGCCGGTGACCACGCCGACCTGGTCCTCCGACTCCTTCTCGCCGAACTCGAAGCGCTGCGGGCCGAGGTACTCGTGCAGCTCCGCGGGCGTGACCACCACGGTGCCCAGCGACTCGCCGGCCTCGGCCAGCTTGCGCGGCACCTTGCGGGCCACCTGGGCGATGGTGCGGTCGAGCTGGCGCACGCCCGCCTCGCGCGTGTAGCCGCGGATCAGCTCCACCAATGCCTCGCGCTCGATCGACAGCTCGGACTCCTCGAGGCCGTGCTGCTCGCGCTGCCGCGGCACCAGGTGCTGCTCGGCGATGCCCAGCTTCTCCTCCTCGGTGTAGCCGCTGATGCGGATCACCTCCATGCGGTCGCGCAGCGGCGGCGAGATGGTCTCGGCCACGTTGGCGGTGGTGATGAAGAGCACCTGCGAGAGGTCGTACGGCACCTCGAGGTAGTGGTCGCTGAACTCGCGGTTCTGCTCGGGGTCGAGCACCTCGAGCAGCGCGGCCGAGGGGTCGCCGCGGAAGTCGGCGCCGACCTTGTCGATCTCGTCGAGCATGATCACCGGGTTGCGCGTGCCCGCCTGCTTCATCGACTGGATGATCCGGCCGGGCAGCGCGCCGATGTAGGTGCGGCGGTGGCCGCGGATCTCCGCCTCGTCGCGGATGCCGCCCAGCGACATGCGCACGAACTTGCGGCCCATGGCGCGCGCGATGGAGCGGCCCAGCGAGGTCTTGCCCACGCCGGGGGGCCCGACCAGGCAGAGGATCGGCGTCTGCAGGGTGCGCCGCGGCCGCGGCTCCTCGACCTGCGGCGCCTGCGTGCTCGCCGCGTCGGACGAGGCGGGGGCGGGCGCAGGCGCGGGTGCGTCGGCGGCGGCCTGCTCAGCGGCGGCCGCGTCGGCGGCGGCCTTCGCCTCCAGCTTGGCCTGGGCGCGCTGGCGCACCGCCAGCCATTCCAGGATGCGGTCCTTCACCTTGGGCAGGCCGTAGTGGTCCTCGTCGAGGATCTGCTTGGCCCGGTTGATGTCGACGGCGTCGGCGGGCGGGTCGGCCCAGGGCAGGTCGAGCAGCCAGTCGACGTAGGTGCGCACGATGCCCACCTCGGGCGAGGCGCTGGGGATCTGCTCCAGCCGCGACACCTCTTTCAAGGCGCGCGTCTTGACGGCCTCCGGCATGCCCGCGTTCTCGACACGGGTGGCCAGATCCTCCTCGCCGTCCTCGCTGCTGCCTTCGAGCTCGGCCAGCTCCCGCTTGATGGCGCGCAGCTGCTCGCGGAGGATGGCCTCGCGCTGTCCTTTGTTGATCGTCTTCTGGACGTCTTCGTTGATCTTGCTGCGCAGCTGGGCGACCTCGACCTGCTTGGCCAGCAGCGGCACCAGCAGGCGCAGCCGCTTGGCCACGTCGATCTCCTGCAGCAGCGTCATCTTGTCGGCGACGGCCAGGTCGGGCGCGGCCGACGCGGTGTCGGCGACGCGCGCGGGCTCGCTGCTGCGGGTCAGCGCGACGACGACCTCCGGCGGGATCTGGGCGCCGGCGCTCACGTAGTCGCCGAAGAGCGACTTGACGGAGCCGATCAGCGCGTCGTTCTGGGCGCTCGACTCCAGGGCCTCGTCGACGGTGGCCACGGTGGCCAGCCAGCTCTCGCCCGCGCTGTCGAGCGAACGGAGCAGGACGCGGCGCTGTCCTTCGACGAGCGCGTGCGCGCCGCCGTTGGGCAGCTTGCGGAGGGCGCCGACGTTGGCGATGACGGCCACGGGATGCAGGTCGTCGATGCCGACCTCGTCGATCTCGGGATTGCGCTGCACCGCGAGGACGACGCGCCCGTCGCCCTGCACCGCGGCCTCCAGCGCCGCGACCGAGCGCGGCCGGCCGGCGCCGAGTGGAGCGAGCTGGTGGGGGAAGACGACGTTCTCGCGCAGGGGAACCAGCGGCAGCGTCTCGATGGCGCTCTCGCCGCCGGTGGTGCTGTTCGGGTTGGTGGCGCGAACCTGGTCGCGCAGATCCATGAGTTGATGCCTCGTCAGACGGATGCGGGGATGCCGGGCGGCTCCGAGCCCCCGGGGTACGGCCGAGCATACCCCCGGCCCGGGGCGCCAAACGTCAGCCCTTCGGCGGACTGCCGAGCGGGCGGGCCACCGCCCAGTCGTGCTCGAAGGCCGCGGCGAACCAGTCCGCGGCGCGCCCGTCGTCGAGCAGCAGCGCGCTCTCGCGGTTGCCGCCCAGGCCGGTGCCACTCCAGTTGGCGGAGCCGACCAGCGCGGCGCCGTCGGCGACCAGGCCCTTGGCGTGGCCGGTGGTGCAGCGCTCGGGGTCCATCACGCGGACGCGCGTCCGGAGAGGTGTGGCCAGCAGTGCGGCGGCGTCCTCGGCGGCAGGCGGGGTGCCGAGGAGCAGGCGGACGTCGGCACCGCGTCCGCCTGCCGCGTCGAGCAGGTCGAGCAGCGCCCGGACGGCCACCACGTGGGTGTGCGTGTACGGGACGGTGGCGAATGCGCGCTCACGGACGCCGGCCAGCCGCTCGTGCAGCAGCGAGGCCACGGCGGTGCCGCCGGTGGCCAGGTGGAGGCGCGCCTCGGGGATGTCGAGGTCGACAGGCTCGACGTGCGGGTTGGGGACGCCGACCGGCGGGATGGCGGGCGGCAGCAGCGCGGCGGGCCGGCGCCAGGCCGCCGGCGGCCGGTTCGCCTCGCGCCAGGCGGCGTCGACGGCGCGCAGCGCTTCGGCGTGCAGCCGCGGCGCGTCGCGGGCCACCACCCACCACTCGCGCGTGCCGGCCTGCCCGGGATCGGGCGCGTCGCGGCGCAGCAGGTTGCCGCTGCCGACCGCCACCGCCTCGCCGGTGAGCAGGAGCTTCCAGTGCGCCTCGACGCCGGGGTGGCCGCCCAGCACGCGGCAGTCGACGCGATTGGCGGCGAGGATCTCCGCCGCGGTGGTGTTGGCGCCGGCGTGGGCGTCGAGGAGCACGCGGGTGGGCACGCCGCGGCGCGCGGCGGCGGCGAGATGGGTGGCGTAGCCGGGGCCGGCCTCGTAGACGGCGGCGTCGAGTCGGGTGCGGGCGCGGTCGATGAGGCCGTGCAGCACGGCACCGGCCGAGTCGGGACCGAGGGCCAGGGTGCAGTGGGCCACGAGATCCGCTCCCTCCCCGCACGGCGCGGCGGGCGCGGCGGCGGGCATTTACGAAAGGCTTATCGTGCCCGACTACGGTTCGGGCGAGGGTGCGAGCGTGCCACCGCGGTCGCCGATCCCGACCGGCGCATCCCCCGAATCGTTTGAGGAACACCAGCCTGAGATGACGGAGTCCTCCTCCTCCACGCCCGAAGATCCCCGGCCCGCCGAGGGGGAGCAGGCGCCGCCTGCCGAGCCCGCGGCGGGAGCGCAGCCGGGCACCCCGCCGGTCGCCGGCGCAGCGGAGCCGGCCGCCGCGGGAGGAGAGGAGCCGCCGCCTCCGCAATCGCCGTTCCAGCCGCAGCCGCAGCCACCGTTCCAGCAGCCCGAGCCCTGGGCGCCGCCCGCGGCCGCGCCGCCTGCCGCGGGCTTCGCGGCGGCGTCGAGCTGGCCCGCCGGCTGGGGCGCGCCGCCGCCCGTCTGGACTCCGCCTGCGCCCGCGGCGCAGCCGGACGGCGTGGCCAACCCGCGTCGCCCCATGTACCTGACCGGTGCCGCCATGCTCGCCGTCGGCCTCACCCTGGGCGCGGTCGGCACGGCCATGTTCACCCGCGACGCGACCAGCGGCTCGCACACCGCGACCCTGCTCGTCGACGACACGCCCGCCAGGCAGGGCGGCGCCGGCAACGCGGAGAGCGTGGCCCACCAGCTCAGCCCGGCGGTCGGCACCATCGTGGCCAAGGCGTCGGGCAGCAGCGCCCTGGGCAGCGGCTTCGTCATCGCCCACGACGGCTCCAACTCCTACCTGCTCACCAACAACCACGTGGTCCAGGGCGCCAACGAGCTGCACGTGGTCATGCCCGGCGGCCGCAACCTCAAGGCCACGGTGGTCGGCACCGACGCCTTCGACGACCTGGCCGTGATCAGCGTCCCCGACGGCTCCCTGCAGGTGGCCACCTTCGGCAACTCGGCGAAGCTGGTGGTCGGCCAGGCGGTGGTGGCCATCGGCAGCCCGCTGGGCAACGAGGGCTCGGTCACCGAGGGGGTGATCAGCGCCCTCCACCGCACCATCAGCGCCGGCTCCGACGTCGGCGGCCAGACCGAGACGCTGCAGGACGTGATGCAGACCGACGCCTCGATCAACCGCGGCAACAGCGGCGGCCCGCTGGCCGACATCGACGGGCACGTCATCGGCGTCAACGTGGCCATCGCCGGCGACGCCAGCAACATCGGCTACAGCATTCCTGCCGACCTTGCCCAGAACGTGGCCCAGGAATTGATCCGCCACGACAAGGTGCAGCACCCCTTCCTCGGCATCACTTACCTGACCAGCATCGAGGCGGTGGAGAACGGCGACGGCTTCGACGGTCCCGGCGTGCTGGTGCGCGACGTCAGCAGCGGCTCGCCCGCCGAGAAGGCCGGCTTCCAGCACAACGACATCCTGCAGGCCGTCGACGGCGTGCTCATCGACAACGGGCAGACGCTGGGCGGGCTGATCCAGCAGCACCACGTCGGCGACACGGTGACCTTCACGGTCAAGCGCGGCGGCAACGTCGTCAAGCTCACCGCCACCCTCGTCGACCGGCCGGCCAGCACGCGGTAGACGCTGCGCGCGCCGGTGATGGTCAGGCGCTGGCCGGTGCGCTGCCCTTGGTCTCGCCGATGATCCTCTCGAGGATGCGGTCCTGCTGCTGCAGGTGCGCCTGCAGCTGCAGGCACTCGTGGAGGATGGCCTCGGCGTCCTGGTAGGTCTGCACCGCGCGCTTGTCCGAGGCACGGCCCTGCACGTTCTGGCCGACGATGATGATCGGCAGCAGCACCAGCTGCAGGAAGGTCTGCGCGATCCAGGCGACGATGATGATGACGTCGTGGCTCTTGATCGCCGAGGGCAGGCTGATCAGGGCGAGGAGGGCGAAGCCCGCCGCGGTGGCCATGGTGCCGACGACGGCGGTGATGCGCGAGCCCAGCCGGGCACCGAAGCCGACGCGCTCGTCGTCGATCTGCACCGGCCCCGTCTGCTTGCGCTGGTGGATCCACGGGTGCGGGATGTGCTCGAAGTTCATGCCGGGCAGGTTATTCGATTCCCGAGCCCGCGACACGCCTCTGCTGCCCGTGCCAGTAGGGCTCGCGCAGCTCGCGCTTGAGGATCTTCCCGGTGGGGTTGCGCGGGATGCTCTCCACGAAGTCGACGCTGGTGGGACGCTTGAATCCGCCCAGGCGCGGCCGGCAGAAGTCGACGATGTCCTGCGCGGTGGCCTGTGCGCCGGGCCGCAACACCACCACCGCCTTGACCGTCTCGCCCCAGCGATGGTCGGGCACGCCGATGACGGCGACGTCGGCGACACCGGGATGCTCGGCGATCACCGACTCCACCTCGATGGGATACACGTTCTCGCCGCCGGTGACGATCATGTCCTTGATGCGGTCGCGGATGTAGATGTAGCCGTCCGCGTCCAGGGCCGCGGCGTCGCCGCTGTGGAACCAGCCGTCGCGAATGGACTCGGCGGTCTCGCCGGGTCGGCGGTGATAGCCGCGCATCACCTGCCGGCCGCGGACGAGCAACTCACCGACCTCGCCGGTGGGAACGTCATGTCCCTCGGCGTCGACCACGCGCACCTCGCTGCCCAGGTTGGCGCGTCCGCAGGAGAGCAGGCGCTCACCGGTGTGCTCCTCGTGGCGCAGCGCGGAGATGGCGCCGGTGGTCTCGGTGAGCCCGTAGACCTGCGTGAAGCGGCATTTGAAGAGGTCGATGCAGCGGGTGAGCAGCTCGGGCGTGATCGGCGAGGCACCGTAGAAGATGCGGCGCAGGCTGGAGAAGTCGGCGCCGTCGACCCCGTCGAGCTGCGAGAGGAAGAGCAGCACGGCGGGAACCAGGAAGGCGCAGGCGATGCGCTCGTCGACGATGGTGCGCAGCAGCTGCTGCGGCACGATCTCGCGCACCACCACCAGGGTGCTGCCCGCGTACATGCCGGCCAGGGCCCAGCCGCAGCCGCCGATGTGGTACAGCGGCATGGCCACCAGGGTTCGCGAGCCTTCGAGCATCTCCGGCGCCTCGAGCAGGATGCCCGGCATGCACGCGTACATGTTGTCGTGGGTGAGCATGGCGCCCTTGGGCACGCCGGTGGTGCCGCTGGTGTAGAGCTGCCAGGCGACGTCGCTCGAGTCCGTGTCGCGGCGCGGGTCGGGACCGTCGAGCCGGGGCAGCTCGGCGAAGCCGGCGATGCGCGCCCGCACCCCGTCCGCATGGTCGGTGAAGTCGGGACCGACCACGCAGAGGACGGCCTCGGCGTC
>Ga0070709_10001968_pt1 | contig 11192 bp, 11 predicted proteins | sample LARL51metaG_FD_65449 | JGI IMG/M metagenome (GOLD analysis project Ga0070709, IMG submission 65449) | Corn, switchgrass and miscanthus rhizosphere microbial communities from Kellogg Biological Station, Michigan, USA - LAR L5-1 metaG | ecosystem: Host-associated > Plants > Roots > Rhizosphere ...
CCGATTTCACTGCCCTCGCCGACGGCAAGGCCGAAATCACTGCCGAGCGTTCTGCCTGCGGTGAGGCTCTGCGGTGCAAGCCGGATCAGACGCGGTTTACTGTCATCGTCGACGTGCGGAACTAGGGCTTATCCGCAAGCACGCGGTCATCCTGTTCGAACTCAGAGGCCACCGTCCGTTCGGGATAGTGAAGATTTTTCCGAACGGGCGGTGGCACTACCCAGCGATCACAGTCAGAGCGCGTGGACATGCTCGGCCTGCGTGCCTTGTAGCCCTGCGCGATGTCGGACTCGACCCGCTGGTCTACGTCTGGGACCCGCGCGTAGGGTTCGGACATGGAGGCACGGACGGAAGTGGGCGGCCTCCGGCTGGCTGAGCTGATGGGAGCGCTGTCCTACGCGGCCGATCTCGGGCTGGGCCAGCCGATCGAGCATTGCATGCGGCAGACGGTAATCGCGCTGCGCCTAGCCGATCGCCTCGGTGCCGGGGCTGAGGAGCGCGAAGCGACTTACTACGTCGGCATGCTGATGAACGCACATTGTCATGCTGATGCGACGGAACAGGCCCGCTGGTTCGGCGACGATATTGCGTTCAAAGGCGAGGGCGTCGAGGTGCTGGGCATGAACACGGCCCAGATGATCGGCGTGCTGTTGCGCACGCTCGCCTCGCATGGCACTGCAGTGGATCGCGCCAAGCGGCTGGCGAGCTTCCCCGGTGCCGGCTTCAAGCAGATGGAGACGTTCCTGGTTACACACTCGACGCTCGGTGCGCAGTTCGCTGAACGGGTCGGCTTCGACGGCCTTGTCTCGCTGGCGATCGGGCAGGCGTACGAGCAGTGGGACGGCAAGGGGCAGCCGCTCCATCTGCGCGGCGAGCAGATCTGCCTTCCCGCACGTGTCGTGCAGTTCGCTGGTCCGGCGGAGACGTTCCATCGAAGGCATGGCCTGCACGCGGCGGTGGCAATGGGACACCGATGGCGCGGCAGCCGGTTCGCGCCTGAGGTCGTGGACACGTTCGGCGCGCATGCCGGCGAGATTCTGGATGGCATCGACGAGGCCGGCTCCTGGGCCGCGCTGCTGGCCGCCGAGCCCGGGTTGGTGCGCCGCGTCCCGGTCACCGGGTTGGACGCTGTGCTGGTTGCGATCGCCGACATGGTCGACCTGAAGAGCCCGCACCTGGCCGGTCACTCGCGGGGAGTAGCGAACCTTGCGGCCGAAGCCGGACGGGACAGCGGGCTGGCCGATGAGGAGGTGTCAGCGCTGCGTCACGCCGGGCTGCTTCATGACCTGGGCCGACTCGGCGTGTCGTCGGGCATCTGGGACAAGCCTGCCCCGCTGACCGAGACAGAGTTCGAGCGGGTCCGCCTCCATCCGTATCTGACCGATCGGATGCTGGCGCGAATCCCGGCGCTGAGCCGGATCCGGGAGATCGCCGCGCGCCACCACGAGCGGCTGGACGGCTCGGGTTATCCGCGCGGGCTCACCGCCGCATTGCTCACCCCGCCCGACCTTCTGCTCGCCGCGGCCGACGTCTATCACGCGCTTACCGAGCCGCGCCCGCACCGCCCTCCGCTCGACGCCGGCCACGCTGCCGACGAACTACGCGACCAGGTGCGCCGCGGGCTGCTGGACGGGGAGGCAGCGAACGCGGTGCTACGCGCCGCCGGGCATCGCGCACCGCCGCGCCAGGATTGGCCGGGCGGCCTCACCGGCCGCGAGGTGGAGGTGCTGCGGTTGCTCGCCCGCGGTCACCCGAACAAGCAGATCGCACAGCGCCTCGTGGTCAGCCCGAAGACAGTCTCCAACCACGTTGAGCACATCTACGCGAAGCTCCACGTATCCAGCCGCGCCGCGGCGACACTGTTCGCGACCCAGCACGGCCTGATCGGAACCTACGAGTCAGTGGGGTAAACGCCTCATGCGAGGGAACGCCGGCCGTCGTAGCGTCTGACCCATGACGATCTCACCGACGTTGGACGTGGACTGGGAACTGCGGGAGACCGGTCCGGCCGAGGCACGGCACGGCGTGCTGCTGCTCCCCGGCGGCGCCTGCTCAGCGGCCTTCTACAACGAGCTGACAGCCGAGCCCGCACTGGCCGGCCTCCGGCTCGTCGCCGCGACTCTCCCCGGCCACGCGGGCACGCCTGCGCCGAGTGACCTGTCCACGCAGAACTACGGCCGACTGGCGGCCCAGCTCGCGGCCGTCAAAAGCTGCGACACGGTGCTCGGGTTCAGCATGGGTTCGACCGTAGCGCTCGAGATGGCCATCACGGCCGGCTTCACCGGCCCGCTGATCCTGACCGGCGCCAGCTTCTCGAGGAAAGCCGAATCGACGATGCTTGAGGTGCTGGATGCCCTCGCCCGCGTGACCGGCGCGCTCCCGTACGCGTTCATGCGGTCGATGTTTGGCCCGATGCTCAGGCAGAGCAGAATCCCGGCGCAACGGCAAGCGGAGCTGCTGGCCGAATTCAAGCGCAATCAGCCGAAAGAAATGCGCAAACTTATCAGGGCCTATCTGCGTGACCTAGGGCGTGAACCGCTGATCGGTGACCGGCTCCGTGCACTAGACGTACCCGTTTGGATCGTGCACGCCGACAAGGGCGACGGACGCCTCACCACCCAGGAACGCCGGTCGCTCGAGGATTGCCCGAACGTCAGCGTCGTGACAATCTCTGGCCGGAGCTTCTTCCTGCCCAACGAGCACCCTGCCGAACTCGCCGCTCTCATCGTCGAAGCTCTCGCCACAGTCTCAGCGACCCCAGCCACTACCGCGACGCCCACGCCTCCCCCGCGGCAGTCCACCGGATGACCCCTAGCGTTGCGGAGACCGCGGGTCTAGCGTGATGGGCAAAGGGGATTCTGGGGCCGCAATGGCCCGTTACTACGGGGGAATGTTATGTCTGGACGGGAAACTTCCGGGGGAAGGGGGCTGCGGATCTGCCCGCCTCCGCCTGAGGGCTTCGATCCGTTTGCCGCAGGCAAGGTCGACCTGGCGAGGCATGGGCTGCCGTTGCGGCCCGATCCCGAGACGCAGCCGGATCTGGCCGCGCTGTGGGACCGGCTAGCGGATCGCTACCGCAGCTTCGAGCACCTCGAACCCCGGCCCGACACCGCGACGGCAGGCAGGCAAGCAGCCAAGAATGCGGCCGCCCCGAGGCTCCTTCCCCTGGATCCCCAGGAGTCGTGCGGCTACAGCCTGTTCGGCTCGCAGGCGGCGCCGTTCACCGCCTTGTTCGCTACCTGGACAGTGCCCGACCTGCGGTACAGTCCCGATCCGTACGGGCCTAACTTCTTCAGGACCTTCGTCAGTCTCGGCTTCCTCGACATACACACGGAAATGTCCGTCGACTCCGCGCAGCACGTCACCTGCGGACTGTGGGCAGAAGGCGTCCCGACGATCAACCTGCCAGTCAGCCCCGGCGACGTGATCAGCGGCTCGCTGTGCCTGGACACCAAGCCGCCCGGCACGGCGCATTACTTCCTCGCCAACCAGACCACATCGCAGACGATCAACTTCACGCTGGACACCGGGTTCCCTCCCGCAGTCACCGTCGCGGCGGGCGTCTCCCGCGGCGGGTGGGACCACCCCAACCCGTCACTAGCCCGATTCGGGGTCGTCTACTTCGACGAGATCAGCGCCTACAGTACGAACGGGCACCAGCCGTTCCCTGCGGGCGGCGACGCCGTCACGATGGTCGATCAGAACGGCGCCACCCTCGCCCAGCCAGACATGCTCACCGACTACACCTTCAAGACCATATTCGTCGCGGCGTGACCAGGTCACGACAGCGCCTCTCCGGGCCGCGCTGATTGATCATGAGCAGCCCTGCCTTAGGCCCCAGGTCACAGCCATGGGGACTCAAGTCCCTTGTCGGCCAGCACGACCAGGCCGGAGGCGGCCAGCTCGCAGATGATGCACAGATAGCGATGGGCTGCCACCCGGCATGGATCTCCGGCGGCTCGATCCGCTGCTGTTACGACTCTGGTGTTCCGGACGCTTCCGCTAGCGCTTGTTCTATTAGGGGGCCGTACATCTCCGCGTAGTTCTCGTAGTTGAAGGGGGCCTCAGGGTTCGCGCGCACCTGCTCGTCGAGCATCTTGGCTTCCGCGCCGACGAGGATCCGCCAGGCTCCGGATCGCACCCCGTCCAGGATGATGGTCGCCGCCTGTGCCGCGGTGAACCCTTTGCCCTGGAATTCGCCTTTCAGCCGCGGGATGGCCTGGCGCAGGTCATCGGCGGAGAAGTCTTCGGTCAGCAGGCCCGTCGCGATGAGCATGGCCCGTCCGGCCTCGGGGATCTGCCCCAGCAGTTCGGCGTCGCTCAGCTGCTCCCACCCTGGCAGGCCGAGGGCGCGGCGGGAGTTCTCGGCGATGTCGGTGTTCACGAGACCCGGCATGACCACGACGACCCGGACCTGCGGCGCGTTGGAGCGCAGGTCTTCGATGAGTGCTTCGGAGAAGCCCTTGATGGCGAAGTTTGACGTGCTGTAGGCGGTGATCGGCGGCGCGCCAGGGCCTGCCGTGGCCCAGAACCCGGCCACGCTGCTGGTGTTGACCAAGACGCCGTCGCCGCTGGCGATGAGCAGCGGCAGGAAGGTGCGGGCGCAGAAATACGTGCCCCACCAGTTGATGGCGAAGGTGCGCTCCCACTCCTGCCGGGAGTCCTTGACGAAGCTGGTGCCGCCGAAGACGCCCGCGTTGCTGAAGACGAGGTCGACGTGATCGCTGGCGTGCTGCTCGAGCAGCTCGTCGCGGAACCGCTGGACCTGCGCCTCGTCGGAGACGTCACAGGCATGGCCGGTGACCTTGATGCCGGGCGGGGCGAGCGCCCACGCCGTGGCCGCAGTCACCGCGACGGAGTCCGGATTCAGGTCGCACGCCGCGACCGAACAGCCCTGCGCCGCCAGCTGGCGGGCAAGCTCGCGGCCGATGCCCGAGCCGCCGCCGGTCACCACCGCGAGCTTGCCGATGAACGAGTCCACAGCCATGATGCTTACCGGCTCTGCCGCCGCTGGTCAACGCTCCAGGGAGCCTGCAGCTCGACGACCCGCCGGGCCGCGTAGTTCATCTCCGCCACAATCAGGCGGATCCGGTGCCACGGTCCGCGGACCGCCGAGGCGACCGGCTCCGTCGTGCTGGCCTGAGTTCCCTCGTGGGTAAGTAGTGCTGACATTGCCTTGTCCTATCTGCTAGGAGCTAGCCGGTTTTCCGGCCCTCAGCCATAGGTTCGCCCGCGCAGCCAGGTCCGCGGCAGGGGTGGGTTGACCCCTCTTGCCGCGCGGGCATGACCGGGGTGGAATCACCCACACCGCGGCGTGGCGGACGGGTGCCCGGCCAGGCAGGCTGGGGAACGCCCGGCTGGGTTAGACCAGGCCGGCGCTGAGGGCGAGGCGGGTGAGGTCGGCGCGGCGCCGGCATCCGGTCTTATCCCGGATGCGGTCCAGGTGCGAGCTCACCGTACGCACGCTGATGTACAGCTGGGCGGCGATCTGCGCGTCGGTGCGGCCCTGGGCGACCAGGGTGACCAGCTCCCGTTCCCGGGGGCTGAGCCTGTCCAGGCCCGGCACGGTGACCGCCGCCCCGTCCGCGGCCGCCCCGTCCGCGGCCGGCAGCTGCGGCCCTGCGGCGGTGAGCATGAGGGCGTACTCGGCCGCAGTGGCCAGGCTCATCGCCTGGCCACGTTCCTCGGCCGCTCGCGCCTGAGCCGGCCCGAGCGCCCGCCGGGCTTCGCGCAGGGGTTCCTGCCGCTCGAGCCAGCCCTCGGGCAGATCCGGGTGTGACGGGACGGAAAACCCCTCGCGCCCCTGGAGCACGACTACCGCGGCCCACACCGTGACGGCGTCGGCGCCGCGCCCGGTCAAGGCACACAGGTACCCGCAGCAGTCTAGGTCGTCGAGCAGCCTGGCTCGTACGCCGGTCTGCAAGGCGGTCTGTAGTCCTTCCCGCAGGTGCGCGGCGGCGTCCTGGTAACGGGCCGAGCTCAGGTCGAGAACCACCATCTTCTCCAGCAGGTTCCCCAGACTCCACAGGTCGCCCGCATCCCGGGCCCCGGCCAGCGCTACCACGCAAACCCGCTGGGCAGCGGCCAGGTCGCCGGCCTCGATCAGCACGGTTGTCAAGGTGTGGCTGCACACCCGGGCCGTCGGGCCGTACATGCCAGCCGTGATCCGCTCCGCCTGGCGGGCCAGCTGCACGGCGCCGTAACGGTCGCCGACGGCACAGGCGAGCAGGCCGAGGACCGCCAGGGCCTGCGCCTCGGCGACCGGGTCATCGCCCTCCCGGGCCAGGGCCACCGAACGGCGGGCGTCGCCGGCCGCCTCGGCGATCCGGCCCATGGTCAGCAACGTCGCCGCCCGGCCGCTCAGGCACCTGGCCAGCAGCGGGAACGGCCCGCGGTCCCCGCTGGCGTCGCGGACCGCGGTGAAGTGGCGCAGCGCCCCGGCCGGATCGGCCGAATCCAGCGACGCCTGCCCGAGCCAGATGTGTCCGATGCACCACGCGTCGCCCCCCGTGGCGGTGCGGTCGACGGCTTCGCGCAACAGCGGCACCTGGCCCGCCAGCCGGCCCCGGACCTGCCACCACCACGCCAGCGCGGCCGCCAGCCGCGATGCCACGGCCGCGTCGTGCTGCACGGCCCAGTCCAGCGCCCGCCGCGTGGTGGCGTCCTCGGCATCCAGCCACCGGGCGGCGGCCACCTCGCCGGCACTAGCCGTCAGCCCCGCCATGGCGTCCTCTGCGACCCGCAGCGCGTACCCGGCCAGCGCGGCCGCGACGGCGTCACCCTCGCCAGCCTCGGCTAGCAGTCCAGCCCCGTAGGCCCGCAGCGTCTCCAGCATCCCATACCTGGACCGGCCATCCGGGCCGGCCCGCGGCCGGGCTAGCAGCGAGCAGTCCACCAGGTGGAGGACGGCCGGACCGCAGCCAGCCCCCGCGACCGCCTCGGCCCCCTCCAGCGTGAACGGCCCCGGGAACGCCGACACCGCGCGGAACACCTGCCGCCCGTGTTCATCCAGCAGCCGGTAACTCCACTCCACGGTGGCCGCCAGCGACCGGTGCCGGGCCGCCGCGAGCCGGTCCCCTGCTTCCAGCAGGGTGAACCGGTCATCGATTCGGTCCAGGAGCTGCGCCACGCCCAGCGCCTCGACCCGCGCCGCCGCCAGCTCGATCGCCAGCGGCATCCCGTCCAGCCGTGCCACCAGCCGCGCCACGATCGGCGTGGTTTCACCGTCCAGCGCGAAGCTCGCGTCAGCCCGGCGGGCCCGGTCCGCGAACAGCGCCACCGCCTCCGACCCGTCACGATCCGCCGGATCGTCGGGGTCGGGCAGCGTCAGCGGCGCCAGCCGGTACCGCGCTTCCCCGGCTATCCGCAGCGGCTCCCGGCTGGTGGCGAGCACCCGCACATCGTCGGCGCCGAGCAGTAGCCGGCCGCACAGTTCCGCCGCCGCGCCGATCACCTGCTCGCAGTTATCGAGCACCAGCAGCAACTGCCGCCGGGCCAGCGCACTCGCCAGCGCATCGGCTGCCGCCGCCGACGGCAGGTCGCGGATTCCCAGCGCCGCCGCCACCGCGGCGGCCACCTGTGCCGGGTCCCGCACCGCCGCCAGCTCCGCCAGCCACACCCCGTCAGCGAACCGGCCCGCCACCTGCCTGGCTACCTCGCCGGCCAGCCGCGTCTTCCCGGCACCTCCCGGCCCGGTCACCGTCACCAGGCGGTCCCGGCCAAGCTGGTCAGCGATCTCGTCGACCACCGCGGCGCGGCCCACGAAACTGGTCAGCGCAGCCGGAAAGCCGTGCATGCCTCCCGCCGCGTCGGCGACCGCAGACCGCTCCATAGCGGTCACCATAACCGCGGCCCGCGGCTGCGGTACAGCCAAGCCATCGGCAGAGCCAAGCCGGAAAGCTGCGCTTGGCCACGAGCTGGCGAAGGGCCGCAAACTCGGGGAAAGCTCCCCTCGACGTCGAGAACCCCTCGGGGCGGCCAAGGGGTCCGTGGCCAGGGCTCCCACCTGTGAGGATCGGTGAGCCTTTCATCTTGATCTTGGAGTGGCTCGGCAAGCCAGCTGATCGCGGTCCGTGGCCTGGTCCTGCTGGCCGACAAGGGCTAGTGGCGCATCCCAGGGCACCGACCCGCAACGGCTGCTCGACGACGTGCTCGGGTTCCTGCTCGACGCGCTCACGATCGCGCTCAGCGAGGACATGCCCCCGGCCCGACGGGAGCTCGCTTACACGACGTCTGAAGTCATCGGCGAGTTGGTGGCAGCCTAAGCACCCAGCCACTGCGACCTCGGCGGTGCGGTCCCGCGTCGGCAATCACCATTTCGGCGATGCGGGTGATCAGGCGTCTCGTTCGATCGGGCAGCTCATGCACCGGGGGCCGCCGCGACCGCGACCGAGCTCGCTGCCGGGGACGGTGATCACTTCGATGCCATGGTCGCGCAGGTAGGTATTTGTGGTGACATTCCGCTCGTAGGCCACGACCACGCCCGGCTCGACCGCGAGCACGTTGCAGCCGTCGTCCCACTGCTCGCGCGACGCCGAATGCACATCCTGAACGGCGGTGAGCACGGTGATGTCCGGCAGATCGAGCGCGGCGGCGATGGCACGGTGCATGTCCTCGGGCGGGTGGCCGGTGACCTTCAGCTCGCTGGCCGTGGCACCCGGCTCGACCGTGTATGAGGACAGCATCCCCATCCCGGCGTACTTGGTGAAGACCCCGTAGTCGGCCATGGTCAGCATGGTGTCCAGGTGCATGAAGGCCCGGGCCTTCGGCATGTTGATAGCGACCAGGCAGCGGGCGGAGCCGGCGACGAACAGCCGGCTGGCCAGCATCTCGACCGCCTGTGGCGTAGTCCGTTCGCTCATACCGACCAGTACCGCACCGTTGCCGATGACCAGCACGTCCCCGCCCTCGATGGTGGCCGGGGCAGCTTCCGCACCGTGGTACCAGATGTCGAAGTCGGCCGCGGTGAACATCGGGTGCCAGCGGTAGATGGCCTCGTCGCTGATCGACTCGGGGATGCGGGCCGGGTGGCGCATCGCGTTGATCGACACGCCGCCGTAAATCCAGCAGGACGTGTCCCGCTGGTAAAGCAGGTTCGGCAGCGGCGCGAGCACGAACCCGTCGGAGTCAAGCGAGTGAAAGGCGATGCTCCTCGGCACCGGCCCGAGTTCGGCGATCTCCCGCTTGGTGATCCCGCCTGCCAGGTACCGGGCCAGTTCAGCCGAGCCGAGCCCCTCCATGGCGGCCCGCAGGGTCTCGGCGGCCAGGGGCCCGTGCCGGCGCGGATCGAAGAGCCGGTCAAGGACGTAGGTCCTGGCTTCCGGATTATCCAGGGTCTGGGCCAGCAGGTCGCTGTAGTAGTGCACTACCACTCCCCGCGAGCGCAGAACGCCGGCGAACGCGTCGTGCTCGGCTTGGGCGCGGCTCACCCACAGCATGTCATCGAACAGCAGATCGGCAACGTTGTCCGGGGTCAGGCGCTTGAGCTCTAGATCGGGGCGGTGCAGGATCACCTGCCGCAGGCGGCCGACCTCAGAATCGACGTGGAACATGAATCCCCGCTCTGAACAGTTCGTCGTTTAGATCAGCCTAGGACAGGCTCATGCCTAGCCCTTGACGTAGGCCAGGGTCTCCGCCACCCGCCCAGCCCGGACCCGCAGCACGTCAACACCGCGCACATGCCCGTCCGCCCAGCTGTAGAGCCACCGAACGATGACCCGATCACCCGCGCCGAACATCTCCTCCACGTCGAAATGCGTGGTTGGTGAACCGGCGAAGAAATCCCGGCACGCCTCAAGCACCGCGTGCCGCCCCACGTGGCGGGTCCCGTCGGGTGCCGGGCTGGTGGCCTCAAACACGCAGTCGTCGGTGATCAGGTCACCCAGGGCGTCGAGGTCCCGGCGGTTGAGCGCCTCGTGGAACCTCTCGATAGTGTCGCGTGCCTCGTCATCCATCCGCCGTAACCTCCCCAAGTCACGGGAGCCCCTGGATCCACAAGCAGGCCCCCGTAGATCTGATAAAACCAGAGTCGCATGTGACGTCACGGTGTGACGCGCGGCCTCACGCCTATCGGGTGACAGCACCTCGATGGAAGGAGAGGCTCATGCCACATACGAACAAGGCGTCCGCACCGGTCGGCGTCGATATTCCGGAGTTCGAAGGACGGTACGTCGACCTCGACGGCTACACCGTCGGTTTCGAGACCTACAAGGCAGACGTGGACCCGGCCGGGTTCTTCCGCGGGCTGCCGGACGATCGCTGCCAGTGTCCGCACTGGGGCGTGGTGCTGACGGGAAGCATCAGCTTCCGGTTCGCCGATCACACCGAGACCTACGCGGCCGGTGACGCCTACTACGCACCGGCCGGGCACACGCCGGTTATGACGGCCGGCACCGAGGTCATCGAGTTCAGCCCGACCGAGGCACTCAACGCGACCATGACCGTCGTCGGGGCCAACCTCGCAGCCGCCGGCGCGTCGTCATGACCGCCACCACTCTCACGCAGCACCAGGCCCGTGCCCACGCGCTCGCCGAGAAGCTCATCGAGTTCCTTCAGACCAATGAGGTGCCTGACGGCCTGTTCTCGGCGGACATGTTCTGCGACTTCACCATGCCGACCTGGCGGTTGCAGGCCTCCGGCATTGAGGACAGCCTCGCGCTGCGGTTCGCCGGTCACCCGGGGCAGGGGACGGTGCCGCGGTGGCGGTTCGATCCGACGCCAACCGGGTTCGTCCTCGAAGTGGAGGAAGCCTGGGACTGGGGCGGCGAGCACTGGACCTGTCGCGAGTTGTTCCGCGCCGATATCGGCGACGAGGGAATCACTCAGCTCTCGGTCTACTGCACTGGCGACTGGGATGCGGCGCGGCGGGCCGAGCACGCCGCCGCAGTGACGCTGATCCGTCACTAACCTGCCAGCGGCGCCGTACCAACTCCTACGCTGTATGCGTGGGGGCGGTCCAGGACGACTCGGCATGGGAGGCGGCACGCGCCGCGCACTGCGACGCCTTCGTCGCGGCGCGTGCCGCTGACGATGTTGACGCCATGGCCGTCGCGGCGCTCGGGCTCGCGTCACTGCAGCGGTTCGGCGGCCCCGGCGGCCGGACTCCCGCCCTGCTGCACGAGGCATATCTCGCCGCGGCCGATTCTCCCGTCACCCGGGCAAGGCTTGCCGCTGCGCTGGCCCGCTCGTGGGTG
>Ga0070709_10001976_pt1 | contig 11176 bp, 8 predicted proteins | sample LARL51metaG_FD_65449 | JGI IMG/M metagenome (GOLD analysis project Ga0070709, IMG submission 65449) | Corn, switchgrass and miscanthus rhizosphere microbial communities from Kellogg Biological Station, Michigan, USA - LAR L5-1 metaG | ecosystem: Host-associated > Plants > Roots > Rhizosphere ...
TAAAGCTGTGGCGCGCCCGGCTTGGCCGCCTCCGCCGCGTCGGTGACAGCGGGCAGCGGATCGATATCGACCACGACGGCCTCGGCGGCATCGCGCGCCTGGGCCGCGGTCTCCGCCACCACGAAGGCCACGGGGTCGCCGACATAGCGCACCTTGTCGCTCATCAGCGCGGAGCGGTTGGTCTGCTTTAGCGGGCTGCCGTCACGGTTTTTCAGCGGCAGGCCGCAGACGAAGGGCGCGTAATTGGCAGGCGCGAGGTCAGCCCCGGTAAAAACCCCGAGCACGCCCGGCATGGCCCTGGCCGCCGCCGTGTCGATGCCACGGATGACGCCGTGAGCATGGCTGGAGCGGACGATCCAGGCATAGGCCTGGCCCGGCAGGTTGAAGTCGTCCGTGTAGCGGCCCTTGCCGCGCACCAGCGTGTCGTCTTCCTTGCGGCGCACCGGCTGTCCGACACCGTATTTTTGCAGTGCGATAGCATTTTCCAAGGCAACCGGAGACGTGTGATCTTGCATCGAAATAGACCTGAAATGGCGGATTTTGCGCTCATATTGCGGAGCAATAACCAATTAACGCACCGCATTGGCCGCGACAACGCTTGATTGGGCATGAGTCAGTTGCACAGGCCCTTGGCACTGCTAATGTTTCAGCAAAGTGAAATTGGATGCCGCCGATTTGAAGTTCCGCCCCCGGGGACGCGACCTTTGAAGACCGGCGCATGAGCGGGCGAGGGCCCGCGGAAAGACATTTTGTATGAAACATGACACGCAGCTTCGCGAGGCCATTGTGCCGCGCGAGGGTCTGCAGGGGCCAGTCGAGGCCGGCGCCGACGTGCCCGAACCAGGCCATGCGCTTCCGGTCGGCGCCGCCGTCTACGCCGCGCTGGATCTCGGCACCAACAATTGCAGGCTGCTGATCGCCTGTCCGTTCCAGGACAGTTTTCGCGTGGTCGATTCGTTTTCGCGCATCATCCGGCTCGGCGAGGGCATCTCGACCACCGGCTGCATCAGCGAGGCGGCGACCGAGCGCGCCATCTCGGCCCTGAGCGTCTGCCGCGACAAGATCGCCTCGAAAAAGGCGCGGCGGCTGCGGCTGATCGCAACTGAAGCTTGCCGTGCCGCCTCGAACGCGCAGGACTTTCGGGACCGGGTCGCGAGCGAGACTGGTATTGTGCTCGAGGTGATCGACCGCGAGACCGAGGCCGCGCTGGCCGTGATCGGCTGTTCGCCGCTGGTCAATCCGAGAGGCCGCGGCGCCATCCTGTTCGATATCGGCGGCGGCTCGACCGAGCTGATCCGGATCGAACGGGATCCGGCGGCCCGGGGCGACAAGCCGCGGACGAAGGCGTGGATGTCGATTCCGCTCGGCGTCGTCACGCTGGCCGAGCATTTTGGCGGCAGGGACGTGACGCGGCAGTCCTATGCCCAGATGGTTCAGGCGGTCGCACAGCATGTCGCGCCGTTCGCGTCGGAACATGGCTCGGGCCTCGCCGACATGCACCTGCTCGGCACCTCCGGCACGGTGACGACGCTGGCCGGCGTGCATCTCAATCTGGCGCGCTACGATCGCCGCCGCATCGACGGCATCTGGATCGACGACGCCGACATCACCGCGACCATCGACCGCCTGCTTTGCATGAGCTATCGCCAGCGCGCCGAGAACAATTGCATCAGCGTGGAGCGTGCCGACCTGGTGCTGGCCGGCTGCGCCATCCTCGACGCGATCCGACAGGCATTTCCGCTGCCGCGCCTGCGCGTCGCCGACCGCGGCTTACGCGAAGGCATGCTGATCGAGATGATGCGCGAGGACGGCGTCCTGCCGGCGTAGCGTTCACATCCACGTCATTCCGGGGCGCCTCGCTGTAGTAGGATGGCACGAAATTCGATTGGAGCCGCATCGGAGGCGCGCTCCCTCCCGCGCTTGCGGGGGAGGGTTGGGGTGGGGGCATCAAACGGCGAGCTGAATCCTGGGACCCCCACCCCCTCCCCGCAAGGGGGAGGGGAGAACAGCCTGCTGGCGGCTGCATTCGACTATGCAAATTTCATCACGCGGACCACAGAGACCGATATGGCAAAAGACACCACCGGCCGTCTCCACGTAACGGTCAGGACCGGCGGCAAGCGAAAATTGTCGTCAAAGCTGTGGCTGGAGCGTCAGCTCAACGACCCCTATGTCGCACAGGCCAAGCGCGAGGGTTTTAGGTCACGCGCCGCCTACAAGGTGATCGAGATCGACGACAAATATCACCTGCTCAAACCCGGCATGACCGTGGTTGACCTGGGCGCCGCGCCCGGCGGCTGGAGCCAGATCGCGGCCAAACGCGTCGGTGCGGAAGCCGGCAAGGGCAGGGTGGTCGCAATCGACCTGCTGGAAATGCCCGAGATCGCAGGCGTCACCTTTGCGCAGCTCGATTTCATGGACCAGGATGCGCCGGAAAAATTGATGGCGATGCTGGACGGCCGCGCCGATGTCGTGATGTCCGACATGGCCGCCAACACCACCGGCCATCGCAAGACCGACCAGCTCCGTATCGTCGGGCTTGTGGAAGCGGCAGCCTGGTTCGCCGGCGGCGTCCTGAAGCCCGGCGGGAGCTTTTTGGCGAAAACCTTCCAGAGTGGCGCCGACGCCGAGCTGCTGGCGCAGCTCAAACGCGATTTTGCCACCGTGCGGCACGTCAAGCCGTCGGCGAGCCGGCAGGATTCCTCCGAGCGCTACGTGCTGGCGACGGGCTTTCGCGGCGGCGCGAGGTCATAGGGTGGGTTAGCGCTGCGTTCGCTCGAAGAGCGAAAGCAGCGCGTAACCCACCAATCTCGCGCACCGCGGAGTGGGTTACGCGACCGCCGTCACGTGCCCGTTTCCGCGGACGGATCCGGTACGGCGGTCGCTAACCCACCCTACTTGCATTTGCGATCGCGACTGGTCCACGCGTGCTGCGCGGCAGAGACTCAGTCCGCAAACGGACATGCCTCCTTCTTGATCATCTCATAGTGATGTACGCGGCAGAACACACTCTGATCGATGGCCCCGCGTGGACACCCTTCTGACCGGCAGGGCACGCCTTGTCTCTCCTCGCCGAGTTCCTCGAAGAACTCGCGTTTGCGCATCTTGTCTATTTCCTCCCACGGAGGAGGGTCCGATGCTCCAGGGTACGGAAGCCAAGTGTCAAAACGCCAGTAGTAAACAAAGGATTCGAGCAGTAACTCGTCTGTTGGTGGGTTTTCGAACTGGCGAGCACACTCTGTCGTGGCCTCGATCGTTTCTGTATCCAAGCCCGACTGAGGAAAGCCTTGCTCGACTGCGACGGCCTCGGGTTCATCATCCAAAAGAAGCCGGCATGGCGTATCGAGGGTCGGCTCGCCCGAACCGGCAAAAAACAGCCAGCCCCGTTCAAGTTGTCCTGCAGCGGCAGCGCGAAGCGTGAGCCGCATCGTCGTCGGTTGTGATGCAATCACCGTTCGGACCAAACAGGCAGGTCAAACTCGCGGGGAAGGCCTGGATCGAGTCGCAGCAGGCTTTTCGCAACATCATGTGACATTGTGCGGCTTTTGCGTTGCGGCGCTGCGGGATAGAAGCTGATCCGCAACAGGCTTCGATGTCGGATTTCATGAATCTCTCCCGCCCTTTCATCCGGCGTCCGGTCGCCACCACGCTGCTGTCGCTTGGGCTGGTGGTGGCTGGTGTGATCGCCTTTTTCAAATTGCCGGTCTCGCCGCTGCCCGATGTCGACATTCCGACGATTTCGGTGCAGGCGACCCTGCCGGGCGCCAGCCCGGCGGACGTGGCCGCCACGGTCGCGAGCCCGCTCGAACGTCACCTCGGGCAGATCGCCGACGTCACCGAAATGACCTCGGCAAGTTCCCTCGGTTCCGCGCGCGTCACGCTGCAGTTCGGCATCGATCGCGACATCAACGGCGCCGCGCGCGATGTGCAGGCGGCGATCAACGCCGCCCGCGCCGACCTGCCCACCAGCCTGCGGAGCAATCCGACCTATCGCAAGTTCAATCCGGCCTCGGCGCCGATCCTGATCTACACCCTGACCTCGGATACCTTGACGCCCGCCGACCTCTACGATGCCGCCTCCACCGTGCTCGCGCCAAAACTGTCGCAGGTCGAGGGGGTCGGCGAGGTCGCCGTCAGCGGCGGGTCGCTGCCCGCCGTGCGCGTCGAGCTGATCCCCTCGGCGCTCTATAAATACGGCATCGGCCTCGAGGATGTTCGCGCCGCGCTCGGCAGCGCCAATGCCCACAGCCCGAAGGGCGGCATCGACGTCGCGAACCAGCGCTACCAGATCTATTCCAACGATCAGGCCAGGAAGGCCGATGATTACAAGTCGCTGATACTGGCCTATCGCAATGGCGCGGCGATCCGCCTCAGCGACGTCGGCGAGGTCGTCGATTCCGTGGAAAACGTGCGCACGCTGGGCCTGTCCAACGGCAAGCCCGCGATCGTGATGATCGTGTACCGCCAGCCCGGCGCCAACATCATCCAGATGGTCGACCGCGTGAAGATGCTGATGCCGCAGTTGCAGGCCTCGGTCTCGCCCGCCATGGACATCAACCTCGTGGTCGATCGCTCGAAGACGATCCGGGCCTCGCTGCGCGACGTCGAAATCACCCTCGTGATCGCCGTCGCGCTGGTGATACTCGTTGTGTTCGCGTTCCTGCGCAACGCGCGTGCGACGCTGGTGCCGGTCGTGGCGGTGTCGGTGTCGCTGGTTGCGACATTCGCCGTCATGTATCTCTTGGGGTACAGCCTCGACATCTTCTCCTTGATGGCGCTGACGGTCGCCACCGGATTCGTGGTGGATGATGCCATCGTCGTGTTGGAAAACATCACCCGCCACATCGATGCGGGAAAATCGCGGCTGGACGCCACACTGCTCGGCGCCCGCGAGGTCGGCTTCACCGTTCTGTCGATGAGCGTGTCGCTGATCGCGGTCTTCGTTCCGATCCTGCTGATGGGCGGTCTGGTCGGCCGGCTGTTTCGCGAATTCGCCATGACGATCACGATCGCCATCGTGATCTCGCTCGTGGTTTCGCTGACCACGACGCCGATGATGTGCGCGGTCTTGCTGCGGGGCGATCGCGGCGTGCCGCATGGCTGGATCTATCGGGCCAGCGAGCGCATCTTCGAGCTGATGCTGAACTTCTATCGCAAGACGCTTGCCGTCGCGCTGCGTCACCCGGCCTCGGTGATGCTGATCCTGGTCGCCACCCTCGGCCTCAACTTCTACCTCTACGGGGCCGTGCCGAAGGGCTTTGTCCCGCAGCAGGACACCGGGCTGCTGATCGGCTCGATCCAGGCCGATCAGCACATCTCGTTTCAACTGATGCAGCAGAAGCTCAGGCAGTTCATCGCGATCGTTAAGAGCGATCCGGCGGTGGACACCATCGTCGGCTTCACCGGCGGCAGCGGTCCGGGTCCGGGCGGCTCGATCAACACCGGCACCGTGTTTGCGTCGCTGAAACCGCTCGGCAAACGCGATGTGTCGGCCGAGCAGGTGATCGGGCGGCTGCGCGGGGAGCTGGCGGCGGTGGCGGGCGCCACCTTGTTCCTGCAGTCGGTTGGCGATCTCGGCGCCGGAGGGCGTTCGGGCAATGCGGCCTATCAATATACGCTGCAGGGTACGACGTTCGAGGAGCTGAATGAATGGACCCCGAAACTCGTCGCCGCGCTGCAAGGCTCAAAGCTGTTTGCCGATGTCAGCACCGATCAGCAGAACAAGGCCCTGCAATCCAGCCTGATCATCGATCGCGATACCGCCTCCCGGCTCGGAATTACGCCAAGCCAGATCGACAACACGCTCTATGATGCGTTCGGGCAGCGACAGGTCTCGACGATCTATGTCGCGCGCAACCAGTATCATGTGATCATGGAGGTTGCTCCTGCCTATTCGCGGGATCCGGAGACATTGAAGGAGGTTTATGTCAGCACCTCGGGCGGCGCCGCGAGCGGTTCACAGGCGACCAATGCCGTGGCCGGAACGGTCGCATCGTCCTCACAGAAGACCTCGATCGGTTTGGTGGCGGCAAATGCGGTGCGAAATCTCGCAACCAACTCGATCGGCGCGACCGGCAAGGGCGGCTCGTCGACCGGAACGGCCGTCAGCACCAACCCGGAAACGATGATTCCACTGTCCAGCGTGGCCCATTTCGCCCAGGGCGAGACGCCGCTGGTCGTCAATCACCAGGATCTCTTCGTCGCGAGCACCGTCTCCTTCAATCTCCCGCCCGGCGTTTCCCTGAGCACCGCCACTGCGGCGATCGAGACGACCATGAGCCAGATCGGCATGCCGGCCGACATTCACGGCGGGTTTGCGGGAGCCGCAAAGATCTTTCTGCAATCGCTGGCGAGCGAGCCGTTTCTCATTCTGGCGGCGTTCGCCACCATCTACATCTCGCTCGGCATGCTCTACGAAAGCTACATTCATCCGCTCACGATCCTGTCGACCCTGCCGTCGGCCGGCGTCGGCGCCGTGCTCGCGCTGATGCTGTTTCATTCGGAGTTCGACATCATCGCGATGATCGGGGTGGTGCTCTTGATCGGCATCGTGAAGAAAAACGCGATCATGATGATCGATTTTGCGCTCGACGCCGAGCGCCAGCGTGGCCTGTCGTCGGCTGACGCCATCTTCGAAGCCTGCATGATGCGCTTCCGGCCGATCATGATGACCACGATGGCGGCGCTGTTCGGCGCGGTGCCGCTGATGGTCGGGCTCGGGGAGGGCAGTGAGTTCCGCCAGCCGCTGGGTATCGCCATCTTCGGCGGCCTGATCCTGAGCCAGATCCTGACGCTCTATACGACCCCGGTGGTCTATCTCTATCTGGATCGCGCCAGGCACTGGCGCCAAAGGCGAAAGGCCGCGCGCGGCCTTCTCTGAGTCCTTGATCAGTTTTGACCCGATCCGCCCGTGCGCGGCTGGGTCCAGATCGCGATGGGGTGCTCGAGCCCGCGGGTCGCCTGGGGGGCTTGCGCCTCTAGCGGCCGAAAAGCTGCATCGGAATTGCCGAATTCGGCCTTCGCGCGCGTCACGAGATCGTCGCTCGCGACCAGCGCGCAGTCGAGCGCGCGGGTCAGTGCTTCGAGCCGGCTTGCGGCGTTTACGGTCGAGCCGATCACCGCAAATTCGAGACAGGTCAGCCCGATGTCGCCGAGCACGACCGGCCCGTAATGCAGGCCGAAACTGACGCGGAGCGGAGCCTCGCCGGCCGCCTTGCGCTGCCCATTCCAGCGGTCCGCCGCCGCCATCATGGCCTGCGCACAGCGCAGCGCGTTGCTGGCATCGGCCGCCCCTGTGAACGGCGTGCCGAACGTCGCCATCAGGCCGTCGCCGAGATATTTGTCGAGCGTGCCGCTGTGACGAAACACTTCCTGCTCCATCAGCGCGTGGAATTGGCGCAAGGTGCGCACGACCTCCTCCGGCGTGCGCGCGTCGGCAAAGGCGGTGAAGCCGACGATGTCGACGAACAGCACCGCGACATGTTGCGTGCGCACCTGCTTCAGCGGTTCGTCGTTGGTCGAGAGCTGCTCGACCACGTTGGGCGAGAAGTAGCGCGCGAGATTGCCGCGCTCGCGTTCCACGGCGGCATGGCGGATCACGAGATCGTTGGCACGGCGCACCGCGATGGCGAGCGTCACGGCGACAATCATGAAGACGACGATTTCCTGGAGACGCGCACCGAACGTGATCGAGTTCGGCGAGATCAGGTCGAACAGCCTGTGATCGTGGCCCGTCGCCGCCAGAATGCGGGCGGTCAGCTCGGGAGCGCGATCGGGTTGCCACCACACCCAGACGACGCCGACGATCCAGAGCACGGAGGTCCACGTCCCCATGGCGATGACGGTGCGCCAGGAATAGGCCAGCGTCGCGCTCGCGAGCAGCACGAAGAAATAGATGAAGTTGCCAAAATGAAGCTGCATCGCGACCGGCCAGTGCTCGGAGCTGAACGGATTCGGGACGACGGCGATGAACGTCAGCAGCGCGAGGTCGCAGAACAACAGCGCCAGCTCCGGCCGCGACACGCCAAGCCGGCCAACCTTGACCTGACCCCAGCCGATCAGTGCGAACAGGCCGAGCAGCACCACGTAATAGAGCTGCTCCTTCCACGACGGGTTGATGACCAATAGCAGGCAGGCGATCACGGCGAGCGCGACATAGCGCGCCCGCACCGCAAGGCGCAGGCCATCCCGCTTGGCGGCCACGAGCGCGGCCTGCGCGAACTGAACGGTCTCGGCTTCGGTGTCGCGCCGGCTGCGTTCGCGCGCAGATGCGGTGGGCAGGTCGAGGCGCTCGACAAGCATGGTCACGGGCGGTCTCCTCGCGTGGGACATTGCAACGCGGTCACGGACATCAGCCGCAGCCGAGGGTGAGTCTAGCGGGACTTTGATTCAACGTCATCACGCCGGCCAACCCGCCGGTCCGGCCCTCGTGAGGGTATCAAGGGCGCGGTTCTCGGCAAGGAAAAGCCGGGACCGGACGCGCGGCCCTACGTCGATAACTATTCTTATAGTTGACAGCCGGGGCGGAGGGTGAAACTATCGACTATATCCATAGTCAGAGGTGGGGGATGGAGATCCAGTTCACGGATCGCGAGATCGACGTGATGGAGGTGCTGTGGGAGCGTGGGCCGTCGCTGGTCGGCGAGGTCCGCGCGGCGCTGAAGGACGATCTGGCCTATACCACCGTGCTGACCATCCTGCGCACGCTCGAGGGCAAGGGCTATGTCGGCCATCAGCAGGAGGGGCGCGGCCACCGCTATTTCGCCGCGGTCAAGCAGCAGGCCGCGCAACGTAGCGCGCTGCGCCGCCTCACCAGCAAGCTGTTCAAGGGCTCGGCCGAACTGCTTTTCACCCACCTGGTTTCCGACCAGAAGCTCAGTGCCAAACAGATCCGCGCCATGCGTGCGCTCCTGGAAGAGAAGTCGCGGAAGGGAGAGACCTGATGCTGGCCTTGATGTCCTATCTCACCGCGGTGAGCCTGCTTCTCGGCCTCGCCGCGCTCGCCCTGGAGCGTGCAGCGCGGGTTTCGCGGCGGCCGGCGCGCTGGCTGTGGGCTACCGGCATGATGGCCTCGCTGCTGCTCCCGCTGCTCATGTCCTCGGTCTCATCGCCGATTCCGCGGCTCGCCGACATGGTCGAGCTCACGATGCCCGCGGGCGGGGACGCGCTCCGGCAGATCGCCGCAACCAGCCTGTCGCCATCGCATTGGCTGACCGCGACCGCCGGGCTTGCCGCGGCCGCGCCGGATCTCGACCTGCTGTTGCGGGTGGGCTGGAGCGTCGCATCGGCGTTGCTGCTGCTCGCGCTCCTGGCCGGCAGTGCCGACCTGAGCTGGCGCCGCCGCTGCTGGGCGCGCGGCCACATGGCTGGCGCGGCGGTGCATCTCTCCGAGGATACCGGTCCGGCCGTTGTGGGGTTCATGGTCCCGTCCGTCGTCGTGCCGCGCTGGCTGATGCAGTGTCCATCCGACGTGCAAGAATTGGTGATCGCGCATGAGCAGAGCCATCTCGAGGCGCACGATACGCGGCTGATGACGCTTGCGCTTGGCCTGCTCGTCTGCATGCCCTGGAACCTGCCGCTGTGGTGGCAAATGCGGCGCCTGCGCATGGCCGTCGAGATGGATTGTGACGCAAGAGTCTTGCGGCGCGGCCATGACGTTACGCGTTACGGCGAGATTTTGATCGCGGTCGGCGAGAGGCAGGCGACGACCATGGCCATGATGGCTGCGATGGCCGGGTCGCGTTCCCTGCTCGAGCGGAGAATCCGCAACATGCTGCGCAAGGAAACCAGATACGCGCGCGCGACAGCGGTCGCGCTCGCCTGCCTTGGGATCACATCTGCGGTCGGCGCGGCCGAAATTGGTCCTCCGAACAGCGACGGCAAGTCCGCATCGCAGGAACTCGCCGTGGCTGCGGAGATACTCGACGGCTATGCCGGATTCTACCAACTCAACGACCATGCCGTGATGACGATCACCCGTGACGGCCAGCAACTGAGTGCGCACTGGACAGCGCAAAAGGCAGTGCCGCTCTATCCTCGCAGCAATACCGAGTTTTCGTACAAGGACGGCCAGATCAGCTTCATCACCGAACCCGATGGGCAGACGATATCGCTGATATTGAGCAAATATGGTGTCGACATGCCGATGCAGCGCATCGATGCCACTGCCGCGCAGCGGATCGTCCGCATCGGACCAGAGCGAGACTTTCGACCGAAGCCGAATTGGGGCGGTGCGTTGATCATACGGCAATGACGGATTTCAAACCGGGCCTGAAGTCGGGTCGCTAGGCCTGGCCAAGCTGAACCTGTCGATCCACCAGGATCCAGGTGGCCTGCGCGACCGCCAAAATTTTCCCATCCGCGCCCAGCAGTGCGCTGCCTGCGTACAGTTTGCGGCCGTCCCGGCCCGTCGGCCAGGCGACGATGACGCAGCGATCACCCGGCTGTGGCCGCGTCGCGATGTGCGCGCTCATGCGTCCGAGCAGCATCATCTCGCTGCCGTTCATGCCGAGGTGCTGCGCGCCGGCGCCGGCAAATCCACTTGGGCAATCCAGTGCGGCCCAGACGAACTCAGGCGCGACGGCACCGTCCTCACCCGCCAGATTGGCATGGGGCACCCAGGGCGCGGCGAGTGTTCCGGTCCGGCAATCCGGGCGCGGCGGCAGGCTGGAAGGAAGGATGCGCAGGCCATCGCCATGCGCACGCGCCGAGCCGCATACAAAGCACCTCGGTAGCGGATGGCGGCTTTCGTCAAACGGCCAGCGCGAGACCGCGTCCTCCGCTTCGGAGAAATCGACGACGGGGATGTCGGATACCTCGAACCGGACACTGCGCCCCAGCGCGAGTAGTGTCGCGTCTTTCCTCAGCTCCACGCCTTGATCGCCGGCCACGATGTCGAGCCGCTCACCGAGCGGCGGCGGCGCCAGCAAGGTCACCTCCGCGTCGGCCTCGATATGGGCGGCGAGCAGCCCGCAGACATAGCCGCCATTGCCCGAGTTCGGCGGACCGCAAAAACGCTTCTCGATCACGACGGATGTCATTGGATATCTCCTCGGGTCGTTTCATCTGACCTGCAGCACGATGCGTCCCTGCGCGGTCCGGTTGGCAACGGCGCTCATCGCCTCGGTAGCCTGCGCGAGCGGAAGCACGCGGTCAATGTGTGGGCGCAACTTGCCCT
>Ga0070709_10001977_pt1 | contig 11174 bp, 8 predicted proteins | sample LARL51metaG_FD_65449 | JGI IMG/M metagenome (GOLD analysis project Ga0070709, IMG submission 65449) | Corn, switchgrass and miscanthus rhizosphere microbial communities from Kellogg Biological Station, Michigan, USA - LAR L5-1 metaG | ecosystem: Host-associated > Plants > Roots > Rhizosphere ...
GCCCGTCGAAGATCGTGAAGCCGGTCGAGAGACCGACGGCCGCTCCGTGAAACGTTGCGTCGTAAGGCAGGAGCGACGACTGCGACAGCAGCGCCGTCCCCTGCTCGGTGTAGGCGCTCACGCCGGCGCCCGCCGCGGGAAGAAATCGACCATACGCGGACAGCACTCGTGCGGCGGCGACGCGCTCGTCCTCGCGAGCGATCTGAATTGCCGTGGCCTGCTCGAGGGCGACACCGATGCTCTGCGCGAGCGACAGACGCAATGAGTCTCCGACAGCCTTGGAGATTGTATCGGCCCTCGACGACCACGTCTGCGCCTGCGGGGTGGCCGCGGTCAGACAAAGCAGCAACGCCGTTTGAGGCAGAATGCCGAGCGGCCGTCGATGCATAACGAGAGCTTCGCTCATTGGCCGCGCGTCTCCTTCGATGTTCCTGTTGCGCCGGCGAGCTGCACGAGCGCGCCGTCCGGGACCGTGCCCCCGAGGCTGAGGGCGATGCGCTGTCCCGCGGCGACGCCGCTCGCGAAGGTCACTGTCTTGCCGTCGTTGCTCGCGACGGTGACGGGTTGGAGATGCACGTGGGCGGTCGAATCGACGAAGGCTACGTAGGTGGACGCGCCTCGCAGCACGAGCGCCTCGGCGGGTGCCTGCGGCCGCACCGGCGTCGGGACGTCGAGGACAACCTGGACGAAGCCGCCGGGGACGATACGGCGGTCATGAGCATTGACGTCGAGCTCCGCCACCATCTTTCGCGTTTTCGCATCGAGCACGCCGCTCAGCCGCGTCACCGATGCCGGGACCGTGAGGTCAGGATGGTCCTGTGAGGTGAGCGTGGCACGGGTGCCCGGCCGCACGTCGGCCGCGTCAGCCTGATCGAGATAGACGAAGACACGCAGCCGGTTGGTTTCGCTCACGGTGAGCACGGGCAATGCATTCGTTTGCGAGGTCGCCGCGCTCTGTACGAGCGCACCGGGATCTGCATAACGTGCCGTCACGGTGCCGTCCAACGGCGCGCGCAAGGATTCGTATGCCATCTGCTCCTCGAGCGCCGCGAGGCGTTCGTGCGCGACCGCTGCATCGGCACGTGCCTGATCGGCTTCCTGCGGCGACACGAACTGCTGCGCGAGGAGCTTCGTCACACGATCGGCGGTGACGCGACGCTGATCGTACTCGGCGCGCGCGGCGCTCACAGCGCGATCCGTCTCGGGACTCTCGATGGTCGCGAGCAATTCGCCGTGGTGTACATGATCGCCGCGATCGACGAGAACGCTCTTCAGATAGCCACTCACCTTGGCGTACAGCGTCACCTCGGCGAAGGGCCGCGCCTCGCCGAGTAGGGTGAGATGGCGAACCGCTGGCGAGAGCTCGACGGTCGTCGTCTTCACGACGGCGCCGTGCGCGACTTCGACTTTGCGCTGCAGCGTTTCTTCTCTGGCGCCGGCGCTGCGGCGCCAGCCCAGGAGCGCCACCGCGGCGACGGCGAGTACGCAAGCCGTGGCAAGGCCCCACACGAGGCGGCGTGGCGCGCGCTGATTCGATGAACGTGGCGTATAGGATGTATCAGTCATGATCGAGTGAGCGGGTCAGCCGCGCGCGGGCGCGAGGCCGGGGTGGAGATGAGCATCCTGGGTCGCCGGATGTGCAACGGCTGCGGCAACTGGCTGAAGCACGTCCCCATCCTCGCTCGGCGGCAGCCACTCGCGCCCCTGAGCTTCGATGTGGAACCGCTCCTCGAGCAGGTGCTTGGTGGGCGGCTTGCGGCGGAGGGTCGCATATGCTGCGGGAACGACCAGCAGCGTGATCGCCGTCGCGACGATGAGTCCTCCGATCACTGCCCTGCCTAACGGGGCATTCTGTTCGCCGCCCTCGCCGAGGCCGAGCGCCATCGGCAGCATGCCGAGAATCATGGCGAGCGCGGTCATCAACACGGGCCGGAGACGCGTCCGGCCCGCTTCGACGGCCGCTGCCTCCGGCGTGAGCGAATGCTCATGCCGCACTTCGTTCGCGAAGCTGACGAGCAGGATGCTGTTCGACACCGCGATGCCCACCGCCATGATCGATCCCATGAGCGAGACGACATTGATGGTCGTTCCCGTGATCGCCAGCGACCAGAGAATACCCATGAACGCGCCAGGCACCGCGAGCATGATGATGAGCGGATCGAGCCAGGACTGAAACATGATCACCATCAGGAGGTACACGAGCAGGATCGCGACAACGAGCCCGAGACTGAGCGAGCCAAATGCCTCTCGCATCACCTCTCCCTGGCCGCGCACCGTTATTCGCATTCCCGCCGGGAGGGGCCCGAGCTCGGCGATCTTTTGATCGATCCCGCTCACCACCGAGCCAAGGTCCCGTGCCTCGACATTGGACATGACGTCGACGACGCGCTGTACGGTGTAGTGATCGATTTCGTTAGGCACGACGCGATTCGAGACCGTCGCGATGTTGCCGAGCGTCTGGACCGGCGCCCGCGGCCCGTCGGTGGGAGCCGCGGAGCCGCCAACGCCCGTCCCCGCGGACTGGAGGAGATTGGCCGCGGACGGCGGCGTCACGGGCATCGAGAGCAGGTCGCTGGTGGACGTCATCCGCTCCAGCGGCGCCTTCACCGCCACCAGATAGTTGACGTCGTTACTCGGGTTGATGAAAAAGCTGGGCGAGACGAGCGCGCTCGAGGCGAGCGACACGAGCATGCTGTTCGCCACATCGCGCTGCGTCATGCCGACTTCACTCGCACGCTGCCGATCCACGTCGAGCCTCAGCGTCGGATAATCGAGGACCTGCTTCACGTGAACGTCCGCCGCGCCGGGGACCGTCCGGATCAGGTCGCGGAGCTTGTTCGCCACCGCGTACGAGCGAGTGAGGTCATTGTCTTCGACCTGCACGTCGATCGGCGCCGAAAGGCCGAAGTTGAGAACCTGGCTGACGATGTCCGCGGTCTGGAAATAGATCGTCGAGCCGGGGAAGCTCCGTGTCAGGTCGGCGCGGATCGCGCGGACGTAGTCGTCGGTCGGCCGGTGCCCCGGCTTGAGCGACACGAGGATCTCGGCGTCCATGCCGCTCGCATTGTCCGTCGGTACGAACGCGATGGACAGCGACGATGGGATGCCGATCATCGCGTTCACCCTCTCGAGATCGTTAGGCGGTACGATCTGCCGGATGTGCTGCTCGACCTGCTCGACGTACTGCTCGGTGCGCTCGATGCGCGTCCCGGTCGGGGCGCGGAAGTGCAGCTTCATCATTCCCGCGTCCGTGCTCGGGAAGAAATCCTGACCGACGATCGGCAGCAGCAGGAAGCTCACGAGCGCCAGCACAGCGGCGCCGCCTAACGTCCAGCGCCGATGCTCGACCAGCGTATCCAGGGCGCCAGCGTAGCGGTTCTGGAAGCGCGTGAACAGGCGATCGCGACTGGCGTTGAAGCGCAGCGAAAAGCGCGACAGGCCGCTCGCGTGTGAGTAATCCAGCTCGGCATCATGCCCGTGACCATGTGCCCGCTCAGCGGCGAGCAACATGCGCGAGAGTGTTTTGACGAGCGTGCGCGAGAGCAGCCAGGCCGCGAGCATCGCGGTCACCACCGCGAGCGCCATCGGGACGAAGAGAAACCGTGCTGGCCCCTCGAGCAGCACCACCGGGAAGAACACGATGCAGATCGCGAGCGTCGCCATGATGACCGGCAGGGATATCTGGGCAGCGCCATCCATGATCGAGACGGTCAGCGGTTTCCCCATTGCACGGTTGCGGTGGATGTTCTCCACCGTGATGGTGGCCGTGTCCACGAGAAGCCCGATCGACAGCGACAGGCCACCCAGTGTCATGATGTTGAAGGAGTTTCCCGTGAGCTTCAGCACGATCACCGAACAGGCCAGCGCGAGCGGTATCGACGCGATGGCCACGACGACACTGCGCCAGCTGCCGAGGAACATGAGGATCATCAGCGAAACGAGGAGCGCCGCCATGAGCGCCTCGCGCACGACACTCTGAACCGACGCCTTGACGAATGTCGATTGATCGAAGTCCAGGCGAAGCTCGAGGCCCTGAGGTGCGATCGAGCGCAGTGTCGGAAGGAGCTCCTTCGTCGCCTCCACCACCGCGAGCGTCGACGCATCAGCCTTCTTGAGGATCGAGAGGTATGCGCCGCGCTTGCCGTCGACGCGGACGATATTCGTCTGGTCGGCGTAGCCGTCGGCGACCGTGGCCACATCGCCGACCGTCACCGGCGCGCCTCCCACGACTTTGACCGGAATCGCTGAAAACTCGGAGAGGGCGGAAGGGCTCGAGTTCAGGCTGACGTTGTACTCACGGTCGCCCAGGCGGGCGGTGCCAGCCGGGATGAACACATTGGCGTTGTTCACCGCGGTGACGACGTCATTCGCCGAGAGCCCTTTCGCCGCCAGCTTCGCCGGGTCGACGTCGATCGTGATCTCGCGGGTCTTACCGCCATATGGCGCTGGCGTGGACAGGCCAGGGATCGTGAAGAGACGGAGTCGCAGAAAATTCTGGCCATAGTCCGCGATCTTTGCCTCGCTCAACGTTTCGCTCGTCATCGTGAGCTGAGCGACCGGCACGCTCGACGCGTTCGATTGCAGGATGTACGGCGGCTGAATGCCGCGCGGCATACGGCGCAGCGACGTCGAAGAGCTCGATGTGATTTGCGCGATCGCGTTGCCGATGTTGGTGCCCGGCTGGAAGTAAATCTTCTCCAGCCCGATGCCCGGAATCGACTGTGACTCGATGCGCTGAATCCCGTTCACGACAGAGGAAAGACCGCGCTCCGAGTAGAGCACGACGCGCTTTTCCATGTCTTCGGCGGACAAGCCGGGATAGGTCCAGACCACCGCGACAACCGGGATATCGATCGCCGGAAACAGATCGACGAGCATGCTTTTCATCGCGAGCAGGCCCATCAAGACGATGACCGCGGCGGCAACGGCAATCGTGTACGGCTGCCGGAGCGCAAGACGTACGAGCCACATAGTGCTATGCGGGTAGGTGGAGAAATCGCTTTTTCGACGCTGGATTTTGCGGAATCAGAGTCAAAAGCGCAGCTTTGTAATGACGTTCTTAATCATCACATTTTCTTATGGCCTTGAACCTCCATCATCTGCGCGTCTTCGCCGTTGTCGGCAGGCTTGGCGGCATCGGGGTCGCCGCACGTGAGCTCGGAGTGAGCCAGCCGGCCGTTTCGCGTAGCATCCGCGAGCTCGAGTCGGAGCTTGGCGTGAAGATCCTGGAGCGCGGTACCGATGGTGCGGTGCCGACGGCTGCAGGACGTGAGCTCTATGAGCATGCGCAGGCTGTCGTTGCCGCCGAGCGCGCGGCTGAGGAAGCGATGTCCGCCGTTCGCGGCCTCGAACGGGGCACGCTGCACGTCGGCGCCAGCACGACCATCGCGACCTACTTTTTGCCACCGCTCATTGGTCAATTCACGCGGGCGCACCCCGGCATCGAGTTGCGGCTCTCGGCCGTCCACACTCGGATTCTCGTGCCGCTCGTCCGCCATCATCAAGTGGACATCGCCCTCGCCGAGGCGCCAGTTGCCGATCCGCGGATCATCGTCAAGCGCTGGATCACCGACGAGATGGTGGTCATCACGTCGCCACGGCATCCGCTCGCGCGCCGTGCACACGCCGGTCAGGCGATCCCGCCCTCCGCCCTCGATGAGGAATTGCTGATCCTGCGCGAGCCGGAATCGGGAACGCGCGATCTAGTGCTGCGTGGACTCAGTGCGGTCGGCATCGCGCCAGCCCGGACCATGGCCGTGGATGGCACGGAGGTCATCAAACAGCTCGTCGCCGAAGGCGTGGGCGTCGCCGTCGTCTCCCGCGATACGGTTACCGATCAGATCGCGGTCGGGCGCCTCGTGGCGTTACCGGTCCAGGGACTCGCGATCATGCGTCCATTCAATCGATTGACCCTGATGCACCGGAGGCCGAGCGCCGCGGCGCGCTCGTTTCTCAGACTCCTCGCCGAGGAAGCCGAGCGGCGTGACGCACGCGCTCAGAAGGCGTAGCGCACTAGGGGCGCGGTGGTGCCTTGGCCGCGGCGCGCTCCTCGAAGTGGTGTTTGATCTGCTTGCCCTCGGCGAGATACACCGCGTCTTCGCCGATATTGGTCGCGAGGTCCGCGACACGCTCGAGATTGCGGCTCACGAGCAGCAGCTGCAGCGCGGGCGAGATCGTCGTCGCGCTCTCCATCATGTGCGTCAACAGCACCCGGAAAGTGGATTCTTCGAGCGCATCCACTTCATCGTCGCGCTTGCAGACTGACCGACCCAACGCGCCGTCGGCGCGGATGAATGCGTCGATGGCGTCGCTCAGCATCTCGCGCGCGCGCTTCGCCATCTCGTCGATCTCGAGGCTCGGCGCGAGCGAGATGGGAACGTCGAGGAGCCGCAGCGTGCATTGCGCGATATTCACCGCGTGATCGCCGACGCGCTCGAGATCACTCGAGATCTTGATCGCCCCAACGATAAAGCGAAGATCACGCGCCATCGGCTGTTGCAACGCGAGCAGCGAGATCGCGCGCTGCTCCACTTCCACCTCCAGATCGTCCAGCTCGTGGTCGGCGGCGAGTACCGCTTCGGCCTTTCCCGAATCCCGCTCGCGCAACGATTCGACAGCGAGATCGACGAGCGACTCGGCCTTCTCCGACATGTCGAGAAGACGCTGCTTCAGCTCCGACAGCTGCTCGTGAAAGTGGCGAAAGCCGGTCTGCCGCTCACCGGCCGTTTGTGGCGTTGTCATCCGAACCTCCCGGTCACGTACGCGTCCGTACGCTCCTCACGCGGATTAGTAAATATCTGATCGGTTGGCCCGGCTTCGACCAGACGTCCAAGGAAAAAGAAAGCGGTGTTGTCGGAAATGCGCGCTGCCTGCTGCAGGTTGTGCGTCACGATGACCACCGTGAGCTCCTGCTTCAACTCGTAGAGTAGCTCTTCGACGCGCTGCGTCGAGATCGGATCCAGCGCGCTCGCCGGCTCGTCGAGCAGTAGCACTTCCGGCTCGTTCGCGAGGGCGCGGGCGATGCACAATCGCTGCTGTTGTCCACCGGACAGGCTCGTCGCGCTCTCGCGCAGGCGGTCGCGGACTTCCTCCCACAGCGCGGCGCGGCGCAGCGACGTCTCGACGATGAGATCCAGCTCGCGACGATCGCGGACGCCATTGATCTTCGGGCCGTACGCGACGTTCGCGTAAATCGACTTCGGAAATGGATTCCATCGCTGGAACACCATGCCGACGCGCTGCCTCAGAGCGACGAGGTCGACGGACGAATCGTACACGTCCATGCCATCCAGCTCGATCCGACCCTCGTGACGAACACCGGGAATCAGGGCGTTGAGCCGGTTGATCGAACGCAGGAAGGTCGACTTGCCACATCCGGACGGGCCAATGAGCGCCGTGATCGAGCGCGGCTGAATGGCCACGTCGATGTCGTACAGCGCCTGCTTGTCCCCATACCAGAAGGAGAAGTTCCTGGCAACGATCGCTCCGGCATGTTCCGGCATTGCCTCGGACGCCCCGCTGCGGCCGGGAGCCACTGATTCGTTAGGCACGACGCCCGTCATCCGAACCGTCCGGTGATATACGACTCCGTGCGTTCATCGCTCGGACTCGTGAACATGGTCTCCGTCGGCGCGACCTCGATCAATTCGCCGCCGAGGAAGAACGCGGTCTGGTCCGACACACGCGCCGCCTGCTGCATGTTGTGCGTCACGATCACGACGGTGACTTCCGTCCGCAGCTCGTAGATGAGCTCTTCCACCTTCTGCGTGCTGATCGGATCCAGCGACGCCGTCGGCTCGTCGAGCAGGAGGACCTCCGGATCGGTGGCGAGCGCGCGAGCGATACAGAGGCGCTGTTGCTGTCCGCCGGAGAGGCCGGTGGCGCTCGTCTTCAGCCGGTCCTTGACCTCGTCCCACAGCGCGGCGCGCTTCAGTGCGCGCTCGACAATCTCGTGCTGTTGCTTCCGATTGCTCCTGCGGTCGCCGACCACGAGGCCCGCGGCGACATTCTCGCGAATCGACATCGTCGGGAAAGGCGTTGGTCGCTGGAATACCATGCCGATCTGGCGCCTGACGGCAACGGGACTCACGGCGTAAATGTCGTGGCCGTCGAGCAGGACCTTCCCAGTAGCGCGCGCATTGGGAATCGTCTCGTGCATCCGGTTGAGGCACCGGAGGAAGGTCGATTTCCCACAGCCCGAGGGTCCGATGATCGCGGTTACATGGCTATCGGGAAGCGCGACGGTCACATGCCTCACGGCGTGGACCTGACCGAAATACGCGTTGAGGTCGTCCACGGCGATGCGAATCGCCGGGGCGCCAGAGGCCGCGGGACCGGACCTGTCAGTCGCCGGCGCCGTAGCGTCGTCGTGTGGCGACACGCGCGGCGAGACTGATGACGAGGACAATGCCGACGAGGACGACGGCGGCCGCCCAGGCTTGCGTGTGCCACTCGTCGTAGGGGCTGATTGCATAGTTGTAAATCTGCAGTGGAAGCGCGGCGATCGGCGCGCGAAGAGACGTCGACCAGAACTGATTGCCTAACGCCGTGAAGAGCAGCGGTGCCGTCTCGCCGGCAATGCGCGCCATCGCGACCAGCGCGCCGGTGACGATCCCGCCGAGCGCCGTTCGCAACACGATCGATAACGATGTCCGCCAACGGGAGTAGCCGAGCGCGAGCGCCGCTTCCCGAAGCGAGATCGGCACCAGGCGCACCATTTCTTCGGTCGTGCGCGTCACCATCGGGATCATCATTGCGCCTAACGCCATTCCGCCGGCCAGTGCCGAGAAGTGCTTCACCGGCTTCACCAGAAGCGACCAGGCGAAGATGCCCATGACGATCGACGGCAGGCCGTTGAGCACATCCGCGAGAAAGCGCACCGTCGTCGCCAGGAGCGTCGCCCGCTTCTCCGCGAGGTAGAGGCCCGCGCCGATGCCAACCGGCAGCCCGACCGCGCTCGCGATCGCGATGAGGATCAGTGTACCGACGATCGCGTTGGCCATGCCCCCGCCGGCCTCTCCCGGTGGCCGCTGCGTCTGCGTGAAGAACGCCAGATTCAGCGACGACGCGCCCATGCGCAGCAGATGGATGACGATCAGCAGCAGCGGCAGAATCGCGATCACCGCGGCGGCGTACATCAGCCCGATCATGATGTGGCTGCGCACGCGTCGTCTGCGAATCGAGCGCTGCGTTCGCTCGGCGACGGCGCGCTGGCGGCCGCTCGGCGCGCCACCCCACGTCGTTTGCGCGGTCGCCATCAGCGCTCCTTCGCCGTCTGCCAGACGAGCCAACGCGCGATCGCGTTGACCAGGAACGTCACGAGCAGCAGCACGAAGCCCACGGCCATGAGCGCCGACAGGTGCAGGTCGCCCGTCGCTTCGCTGAATTCGTTGGCGATCAGCGACGCCATGGTGTAGCCCGGAGCAAACAGCGAGGCGGAGATCTCATGGCGATTGCCGATCAGCATCGTCACCGCCATCGTCTCGCCCAGAGCTCGGCCGAGGCCGAGGATGATGCCGCCGATGATGCCCGAGCGGGCATACGGAATTACCGCATCGCGGATCACTTCCCAGCGTGTCGCTCCAAGACCTACCGCTGCTTCGCGTTGCGAACGCGGCACCGCGAGGAGAACTTCACGCGTCACCGCCGAGATGTACGGCAGACACATGATCGCGAGGATCAGCCCTGCCGCGAGCATGCTCGAACCGTAGGCCGGTCCGTTGAAAAGGGGCAACACGCCGAGATGAAGCGTGTCGCGCAGGAACGGCATCAGAAATTCGCGGAGGAATGGAATCAGAACGAAGATGCCCCACAACCCGTAGATCACGCTCGGCACCGCGGCCAGCATGTCGACACCAAACGCCACCGGCTGGCGAAGCCAGGGCGGTGCAAACTCCGACAGGAACACCGCCACGCCTAACGCGAGCGGCGTCGCGATGAGCAGCGCGAGCAGCGAGGACACGATCGTGCCATAGATCGCCGGCGCCGCGCCGAAGTGCCCCGCGACCGGATCCCAATCGCTCGACGTCAGGAACGAGAAGCCGAAGGTTCGGAGGGCCGGCCAGGCCGCGAGCCCAACGGCCAGGAAGATCAGCAGCAACAGAATCGGTACGAACGCCGCGAAACCAGTGATCGACCAGGAATAGATTCGATCACCGATCTCGCTGCCAATCTCCGTCCAACTGCGCGACGGGCGCGTTGGCACGCCCGTCGCCGCTGCCGCCTGCGCTGCGTCGCGCGCGACGATCTCGGTCACGGAGTCGCACCGACCTTGATGGTCGCGAGCGTGGAATCGAGTCGCGCCACCATCTGCGCGGGCAGTGGTGCGTAGTCGAGGCTCGAGGCTTCCGTTTCACCCTCGTGCAGCGCCCAATGGAGGAAGTCCATCACCTTCTTCCCCTTGTCGGCGTTAGGTTGATTCTTGTAGACGAGAATCCATGTGAATGACGAGATCGGGTAGGTCTGCGCCCCGGGAGCGTTTGTGATCGAGAGTCGGTAGTCGGTACTCGCCGGCAAGCTCTTCGCGACACCCGCCGCCGCCGCAGTCACCGCCTCGATCGACGGCGCGACGAACTGGCCAGCCGCGTTGCGAATTGCCGCCGTCGGAAGCTTGTTCTGCCGCGCATACGCGAGCTCGACGTAACCAATCGCGCCGGGAGTCTGCTTCACCTGGCCCGTGACGCCGTCGTTCCCCTTCGCGCCAAGCCCGGTTGGCCACTGCACTTCTTTCCCCTTTCCCGGAGAGGAACTGAAGGCCTGGCTCACCTTGGTCAGGTACTCGGTGAAGATGTAGTTCGTGCCACTCGCGTCGGCGCGATGGACGACCACGATGTCGCGATTGGGAAGCGCGACCGCTTTGTTCAGCGCGGCGATCCGCGGATCGTTCCACTTCGTGATGCGGCCGAGGAAGATATCGGCGATCACGTCGCCGGTGAGATCGAGCGGTTTAGTGACTTCTGACAGATTGTACGTGACGCACACGGCGCCAAGCACGGTCGGGATATGCTGGATGGGGCCGCCCCTGGCCTTCGACATCTCGTCGTCCGTCATGGGAGCGTCGCTCGCTCCGAAGTCGACGGTCTGCTCGGAGAGCTGGCGAATGCCGCCGCCCGAGCCGATCGGCTGATAGTTGATCTTCACGCCGGTTTTGGCGGCGTAATCGGCGAACCACTTCT
>Ga0070709_10001981_pt1 | contig 11157 bp, 12 predicted proteins | sample LARL51metaG_FD_65449 | JGI IMG/M metagenome (GOLD analysis project Ga0070709, IMG submission 65449) | Corn, switchgrass and miscanthus rhizosphere microbial communities from Kellogg Biological Station, Michigan, USA - LAR L5-1 metaG | ecosystem: Host-associated > Plants > Roots > Rhizosphere ...
AGGGGGTCGCCAACAATGCACTAGCGCCGCCGAGTGCCTTCGCCGCATCTTCACGGAAGGTTAGATCAACCAGCGGAATTAGGCGACAAGGCGAATGGCTTCTGCGATTCGTGAGTTCCTTCGTTGGTCACGTCTGGTGCTGTCAGGATGGGGCGCCGCCTCCGCGCCGCACTACCACCACTTCCGGAAGATCATCCTCCCGACATCACGCGGCTCGTGTGAAATCGACCACCTGATCGTGTCTCCCTTTGGATTGTTCGTCATCGAAAACAAGGATCGATCAGGTTGGATCTTTGGCGAAGAATCCGACCGAAACTGGACCGCCGTGCATTTCAAGAACAAGTACACTTTTCAGAATCCGCTTCATCAGAACTACGGCCATGTGAAGGCTCTGGAGGAATTGCTGGGCATTGACGCGTCGAAGATGCACGCGGCGGTAGTGTTCCGCGGCAACTTTCAGTTCAAAACGCCCATCCCGCACAACGTGTTTCTACACAGCTGCGCATCTTGGGTCGGCCGAAAAAGAGAGATCTTGCTGAACGACGCGGAGGTCGACAGGGTGCTCGACGTCCTCGTACACAGTATGAAGGCTGGGTTCTTCGCGGCCGCCGACCACGCTGCGTCCGTGAGGAAGAAGTACCGGAGTACCATCACATGCCCTAAGTGCGGCGGCGAGCTGGTCCCACGCGTTGCGAAAAAGGGACCGATGCCAGGATCGCGCTTCCTGGGGTGCTCGCATTATCCGGCGTGCATGTATGTCAGGAACCTTGTTGCCACCTAACTAGCGCTTGCAGCTGGCGGGCGGCTGCGGCCGTTCGATCTAGGAGCGTTGCGATGCGACATCTGGGTGTTATCAGCTTAGGAGTGCAGTTCCTCTTAGTGTCCGGCGCGCGCGGCCAGATTGGTGCACCATCGGCAAACGACCACCCCCCGGAGGCGCCCGCTGCAGCAGCGGCTGGCGGCACTGGTTACCTGGACGTCATCGACCGGGCCTGGCGAGGTAACGGCATGGGTATCGGAGCGGTGCTTGGCTTTGAGGTCTTTGGACGATTCTCTGGACAGGCGCGCGACGAGCATCGTCAGGTCCTCCTTGCCCTGCTGAGGCACCTGGGTGACGAGCGATTCAGCCTGGCGCTGGACAGCCAGGTTCCGGCACACCACGCCATCATCCTTCGCGCTCTTCGCGCGGCAGCCGGCGCCGACTCCATGAGGCTCAAGGCTGCCTACCCACTGACCTTTGGCCCGCGGGGACCAGGAGAGCCGTCCGTTGATAGTTGCGCTGCAATCACTGTCCACCAAGTGCTGACTCCCGATCGGCGCCTGTCCGCATCTCCAGACAATCCGCAGGTAGTGCTGCCCGCGACTGCCCCTCCACATGTTACGGTGATCGTCCTCGTCGCCGCGAGCGGGCGCGTCGATACGAGCGTCACCACTGTTGTCTCGATGCCCCACGCCGATTCAACCACCGTGCATGCCATCAAGGCGACCTTGGCTACCTGGCGTTTCGTTCCCGCCAGTCTTCGGGGATGCGCGCTCCCAGCGTGGAAGAACCTGGACCTTGATAGGGCCGTGACCCCGGAAGTGAGGGCCGGCGCCGCTGCCGCGGAGCCGCGCTCGACTCACGGAGTGCTGTCGCCAGGGCTGTACGTGGGACCGTGGGATGACGAGTACCACACCCACTGGCTGGTCCTCTTTGTCCGTGCTCCAGGCGAAGGCTTCACGTATGATCCGCCTGAGTTGTTGAACGTGTGCGCCCTCCGTGTCCAAGGCTCCGACTCAGTCCTCCTCCAGACAGGGCGGATGACGGAGGCGTCCTCCGGGCTCGAGTTCAATCTTCTCATTCGAGGCTCGCTTACGGCGTCCGGTATCCGCGGAACGGTGCGAAGGGTGGGCCGGAACATGCGCCAGAGCGGCCCGGTCCCGATTGGGCTCACGCGTTACTCCGTGGACACTAGCGCAAATAGGACGCATAACGGTCCAGCGGGGCTGTACGATTCGGTGCGCGTCGTACCGGAGAATGGCGACGTGCTTGGCGACGAGCTGCTCTTGGTCCCGACCGCCGATGGATTGGTCGCCCTATGGACCGCCTACGAGGGCGGGCCGGACGGACCCTATCGCGCCGACAGCGTTAGCGTGCGGAATGATTCGGTTAGGATTGTCCTGAACGCGTATGGCCTGTTCACTCAACCTCCACTGCGGCCAGTCGCGCGAGTCTTCGCCTTGAAGTCGGGTGTACCACCGCGAGATCGATCGGTCAGTGGGGGATTGGAGAGGCGCGCAACTCTTCAACAGTTCGTTGCACCCGCCCAAGCCGGCGCCTTGCCACCGCCGCGATGCGAGCCATGAGTCGTTTGAGCCGCCGCACCTAACACTCGGCGTTTGATGAATCGGCCTTCACGCACAAACGACCGGCGCTGCGCTGTACACGGCGGTCCCTGTAGGAACAGACCCCCCTTACCCCCCGTGCACGTCGAGCATCCAGCCCGCCTCGGCAGGTTCTATTGGACTGCCTCCGTGTTCGTCCAGTATTCTGCCGTCTCTCCTCGGCGCCGCACCCTCACTAATCCCGAGAAAACGCGGCTGTCAGTCAAGTAGACCGTCTCGCCCCTGGTGAAAAGCGTGCACAGGCCGGTGCTCATTCCGTCAGACAAAGCCCGAGCGAAAGCCTCCTGATCCTTTTGAACGGCGTACTGGATGATCTTGCCGAAGTAATCAGGATCTGTGCACCCGAAACGATGATCATCCACGATCTGTCGAAGCCCCGTGCCGGTCACGTCCGAGCGTCTGGGCGTCGTCGTAGGGGGCGGCGCCTTTCGGGGGGTGCTCTTAGAGGCACCAGGGCGTTGGTTGCTAGTTGGAGGTACGCGCGATGGTGGGGATGGCTGGTCGCCGCCGCTCTGGGACATGACCCCAATGAGTGTCACGAGGCCGATGACGGCGAGACACCCGAGGGCCCCCTTGGTTCCGGAACTCATTTGTGATGTCGGGTGGGCGACGCCGCAATTGGGGCATTGCTTTGCCTCGGTGCTCACTTCCTTCCCGCACTCGCGGCACGCCTTCAGGGCCATGGGAGGACCTCGGTTCCGAGACGAAGGCCGTACGCAGTCGCCCTAGGATCGCTCCTAAGGTGCGAACGGCTCTTCGCGGCCGCAAGACAGCGTGTCGCATTCCCGCCCCTCAGTGCCGCAAAAACGCCCTAACGTGGAACACTCCCCTACGGCATTCTGACGAGTTGTCAGATCAACAACAGCATCAGACTCAACGGCGCCGTAGAGGTGCGCTGTGGCATCCTTGAACATCTACCAAATCAAGTTTGGCATCACGGACCACGACGAGATCCTAACCGATCGGGATCGCCTCCGGTCTTACCCCGTGCGGGCGGGCCGTTCGTTGTTGGGCATCCTTTACCTCCAGCGGACTCGGCTCCGGCTCCCGAGATGGTTGCCTTTCTTCCAGGATCTGGTCGACTTCGAGGGTGTGGAACTCAGGACTGCAGCGGTGGCGGCAGTCCTCGTTGTCCAGCGCGGCGACCGACTGTTTGCTCTAACCTTCGGCCATGGGCGCTGGCTAATTAAAGACGGTGTCGTCGAGCCTCGTTTCGGGCTACGTGTGACCCTGAACGCAATCGATCCGGCAAGCATCAGATCGATTGACCACAAGCGCTTGGAGGCAGTGTCTCGGCACACGCGCGAACAGCTGAGTCGAGCCTCCGGCCTGCAGTATTTCGGTCTCGATGTTGAACGTGACTTACTCCGCGCCGTAACCGGGGCGCCTCTAGACCAAACGCTTGGTCGCCGTTTCTCGGGGGCGGATCAGCTAGCCGTCGTCGGTGACATCTCGATCCGGCAGCTCCCCGAACAGCTCGATCGGTACGCAGCCCTCGCAACGGACACGACCTATCGAGCAACGTTTTCGTGGGTCGACAATATCGCCGAAGTGACGGACGCCGAACTCAAAGCCCATCTGGACGAGGTGTTGGTGCGCCGATTGCGGCGGGGTGCACTCGACAATGTGTTACTTGCGCCGCCCGATGTCTTGGACTGGGACGATGTGGCGGGATTCCGTTACCGGTCTGCGGCGGCAGCTCCGGTGCATGAGGAGCTCACACTCGACGACTACTTCGCGGACCGCGGCCCTCGCGCCAATCTTACACTTGAGCAGCTTGAGAATGATCGCGTGCGCTGCGTCAGTGCGATCGACGGTGCTGACAGGCAGCAATGGTCCGTCCTTCGGTGCCTCGTAGCTGAACTCAATGTCAGGCACAGGACGTACATTCTGAATGAAAGCAAATGGTACCAGGTGGACGCGGCGTTCCTTGCTAGCATTGAGGAGACAATCCGGGCCTTACCCCGCACAACAGCACCCCTCCCTCCCTTTCGACAGCGCTCGGAGGGAGCCTATAACCAACGGGTCGCTGAGCGCGATGCAGGACGTTTCGCCCTCATGGACCGGAGACTCATCCGATCCCTCGGCCGGGGTCGCATCGAAGCATGCGATCTTTACAGCCGAGATCGGCAGTTCGTACACATCAAGCGATATGGTGGGTCGAGCGTGCTGAGCCATCTGTTCAGCCAGGGTGTTGTGTCTGCAGAGTTGTTTCTCTCTGACCGACATTTCCGGCAGGAGTTCAATGACCTTCTGCCAGCGCCGTATCGCGCGGCTAACCCGGCTGCCGCGATCGCACCGGCGGACTACGAGGTGGCATATGGCGTGATTACGTCGCGCGGGCGGGAGCTGCAATTACCGTTCTTCAGTAAGGTGAACCTCCGGAACGCCACGCGTCTGCTGCGGCAGTTTGGTTACGCGGTTACGCTTACGCCTATCCCTACTGCCTAAGGAGAGGCTGGGCAAAATCGACCCCTTGGCTTCTACCGAGGCATCGTTGTGGCGGTCTTCTCCTTCGACGCCATGTCGCCCCGTCTAGGAGTGTGTCGATACCCGCGCATAAGACTGTCGTTGTATTGCCTGCTAGCACCAGCAATTAGGTTTCGGCTATGCCGACCTGTATCTACTGCCGTCAGTCTAAGGGACCGTTCACTCTAGCGAGACAGCGAGGAAAAAACACGTTACGGCCGCGGGAGGATATAGCTATGCCGGTACCGAAACACCTCATCGATCACCATGGCGATCGCGCAATCCCCACTCGTGGCCGGCTCGAACCGCATGCGCGCCGCCTCGTCGTACACCTCCTGGACGAACTCCGGTGACGTAGCCTCCCGCAGGCGGAGCGAGCCCGGCGCCACCAGACCGTCCGCCCCGACGGTCAGCTGCACATGCACCATCCCATCCGCCGGGATGAATTGCCCGCCCCGCGTCGGGTACGGCAGATTGCGGCTCCCGTTGAGGAGCCGCGGCCAGCGTTGGAGACGCACGTGGGGCAACGAGACCTGGACGAGCGGTTGCACCAGCGTAGCGGAATCGAGGGCGGCGGCTCCAGAGGGGTCGATGCTCGTCTCGAAGTACAGGACCACGCTGTCGCGCGTGCCCTCGAGCAGAGCGGCGGGAAGCAACGACGTGTCGACGACGGCCTCGAGGGGCGCCAGCAGCGCGGAGTCGAGGCCCGGGACAAGCGTGGTCTGTGCCACGACCACCCGGCGCAGCGTGCCGTTGCGATTGATGACGACGTAGGCCGCGAGCGGGAGATCGGGGTGAATCCACCCGCTGTCGATCTGGAGAGCGGAGAGCGAATCCTTCCGCACGTAGATCCCGCTCCCCCACGCCCCGAGTTTCAGAGGGTTCGGCAGGGCAAAGCGGTCCGCGAATGCCCGGAGCAGCTGCCTCGCGTACGATTGCACCGCCACCGGCGCGCCCCGCGGCAAGCGAACCTGGCCGTACAGCGTGCGCGCAACTCGAACGACCTGAGCAGGAGGAGCCATCGGGTCGCAGGCGCGTGCCACCGTCTGACCCGCGGCCATGATCGGGACCAGCACACAACCGCACAGCACGTTGAATCGTCGGATGCTCATCGCCGGCCATCCTGGCGTCACGCAATCGCACCGAATGTATCATCGGTGCGGCATCACCGCACAAACACGCCCCGCGTGGGTAACACCACCGCATGACTCCCAAGCCCTCGCGTCATCCGCAACGGCAACCCATCCCTCTCGCCCAGGACGATCACGTGCGGATCGTCCCCCTCTTCATCCCGCGGGAGCTACTGGCCCCTGCCCCGGGGATCGCCGCACCGCCGGGCACCGAGCTCACCTATCGCGGCGGCCCGCTCATGACCGCCGTCCAAGTCTTCACGGTCTTCTGGGGACAGGCGTGGAGTGCGCCCGCACAGCAGAGCGTCATCACCACGCTCAACGACTTCTTCCGATTCATTGTCGCGAGCGCCTACGTGGAACAGCTGGGCGAGTACAACACGCCGGACTACACGATCGGCCGCGGCCGTTTCGCGGGGACCGCCACGGTGACGGCGCCCGAGCCCGGCACGAACGTCACCGATACGCAAATCCGGCAGATGCTCCAGGGACAGCTCTCGGGCAAGACGACGTTCCCGCCGGCCGGACCGAACATGCTCTACTTCGTGTTCGTGCCGCCCGGTGTCTCCGTGGCCGCGGGCGGCGACCGGTCGTGCCAGGCGTTCTGCGGCTACCACGACCACATCAACTCGAAGATCTTCTACGCCGTCGTCCCCTACCCCAATTGCGCCGGCTGCCTCGGCGGCATCGGTCCGCTCGACGCGCTCACCTCGATCTGCTCGCACGAGCTCGCCGAAGCCATCACGGATCCGATCCCGCCGCAGGGGTGGTACGACGACAGCCAGGGAGAGATCGGCGACATCTGCGCGTGGCAGAACAAGAAGCTCGACCGCTACGTGGTGCAGCTCCTCTGGTCGAACCGCGCGAAAGCCTGCGTCTGACCAGTCACTTCGGGCGACGCACCAGCACTTCGACCAGCGCGCGCACGGCCCGGCCGCGGTGCGACACGCGGTGCTTCGCGGCGCTCGGTGCCTCGCCGAAGGTCATCCCCAGCTCGGTCGAGAAGAACAACGGATCGTAGCCGAAGCCGCCGCTCCCGCGCGGCTCGCGGAGAATCCGCCCTTCGCAGGTGGCCTCGACGAGTTGTGGCTTGGCGAGCGGCGTCTCGAGATACGCCACGACACAGCGATACCGCGCGGTCCGGCTTTCGTCGGGCACCGCGGCCAGCCGTTCGAGCAGGAACGCATTGTTGGCCGCGTCGCCCAGCCCCGATCCGTGCATCTGCGCCCAGCGGGCCGAGAAGACGCCCGGCGCGCCCTCGAGGGCGTCCACTTCGAGCCCCGAGTCGTCGGCGAGCGTCGGCTCGCCGGACCGTTTCGCGAAATAGCGCGCCTTGGCGACCGCGTTCTCGGCGAAGCTCGTGCCGCGCTCGAGATCACGCTCGTCCGGCAAGCGCTCTAGGAAGCGATCCTGTGGGAAATCGAGCGTGAACGGAAGACCGGCGAACAGATCGCGCATCTCCCGGATCTTCCCCTCGTTGCGGGTGGCGATCAGGAGCTTCGAGGAAGGAGGGAGCGGGGAGCCGGGGGCTGGCGTCAGCGGGATGACCTCCGTAAACGCGTCAAGAGCTCGGTTGTAGAGATGCCGGGGACCAACGGGACCCGCACGACGCGCCCACCCCAGCCCTCCACCTGGTCGGCGCCCACGATCGCGTCGCGCGTGTAATCGGCGCCCTTCACGAGCACGTCCGGGCGCAGCCGCTCGATCAGCGCGAGCGGTGTGGCCTCGTCGAACAGCACCACGCAGTCCACGGCGGCGAGCGCGGCAACGAGACGCGCGCGCTCCACGCCCGGCACCACCGGTCGATCGCCGCCCTTCGCGAGCCGCCGCACGGATGCGTCGCTGTTCACGCCCACCGCCAGCGCTGCCCCCTCGCTGCGCGCGGCCTCGAGCAATGCCACGTGCCCAACGTGCAAGAGATCGAACACACCGTTCGTGAACACCACCGGCCCCCGCCCCGGCCCCGGCCCCGTGCCGCTCGCGTGCTTGCGCCAGTGGACGGCGTCGTCCAGGGTGCGAACCTTGTCAGACGTGCTCACGTGCCTCCTCGGGATCCGCCGTGCGACCGGCCTTCAGCGCCCAGGTGAGCAGCGGCGGGGTGACGAGCGTCGTTGCTACCACGACGAACAAGATCGCGCCGAACAACCGGTTCGAGAGGATCCCCGCCGCGAGTCCGAGCTGCGCAAAGATCAACCCGACCTCGCCGCGGGGCGCCATCCCGATGCCGACCGCGCGGCGGTTGAACCGCCGCCACGGGACCGCCCACCCGCTCGCGAGCTTTCCGATCAGGGCGATCGCGAGCAGGACCAGCGCGATCGCCAGCGTCTGACGATTCTCCGCGACGAATGGATTCCACATCCGCACGTCGACCGCCGCGCCGATACTGAGGAAGAAGATAGGCGTGAACACATCCGCCAGCGGCTTGACGCGCTCCTCGATCACGTCGAACTGGTTCGTCTCCGAGAGGATCAAGCCTGCCGCGAACGCGCCGATGATGAGCGCCGTCCCCGCGCGCTCGGCGAGGACACAGAGCAGCAGCAGAAACGCAAAGGCCGTCACCAGCAGCATGCCCCGCACCCGCATTCGGTCCACCAGGCCGAACAAGCGCGGTGCGATCCGGACGCCGATCCAGAGGGCGAGGAACAGAAAGACGACCGCCACACCGAGCCCGCGCAGCGCGCCGTGCACGGTGAACGCCGTCCCAGCCGCCAGCGCAGATGCCACGCCCAGGATCACGAGTCCCAGGACATCATCGATCACGGCGGCACCGAGGATGAGACGCGCCTCGAGCGTCTGGAGCGCGCGCAGGTCCTTGAGCACACGGGCCGTGATCCCGACAGAGGTAGCCGTCAGAGTGGCGCCGACGAAGATCGCCGTCGAGAAGGGATCGCTGACGGTATGCTCGTAGCCGTGCCATCCCGACCGCCAATAGAGGAAGCCGAGCGCGAACGGCACGATCACGCCGACGACGGCGACGGCACCCGCGGCCGGGCCGTCGCGCAGCATCGCCTTCAGGTCCGTTTCGAGGCCGATCTCGAACAGCAGCACCACGACGCCCATCTGCGCGAGCAGGCGGAACACCCCGGTGAGCGGGTCATCGGGCGCGGTCGGGATCACCCTGAGGACTCCGGCCCCGAGCACGATCCCCGCCAGGAGCTCCCCGATCACCGCGGGCTGGCGCAACCGCTCGAATGCCTCGCCGGCGAACTTGCCGACGAGCAGCATCACCGCGAGGATCGCGAAGAAGCGCGCGACGTCGAGGTCGCCCCCCCCGGCCGCTCCGCTAAAGAGGCTGAGTAGCCTTGGGATGGAAGTTGAACGTGTGGTTGAAGAAGGGGAGGTCGACCGACTCGGAGTATTCCGTCTCGATCACAATCTCACGCGGCGACGCCCGGCGCACGATCCGCACCTGCTGGGCCGCGGCCGGGAGTCCGATGTCCGTGGCCGCCGCCTGGATGCGGCGGCGGATCGTGCCGTCATCGAGCGACGGCGCCAGCTGCGCCTGCGACTGCATCTCATCGAGCAGCCGATAGTACCGGAAGAACAGCTCGCCGATGTTGACGCCGTAGTACAACGCACCGACAAACAGGAGCAACGAGAAGAGGCAGCCCAGCGAGCTCGCGCCGCGGCGGCTCACCATTGCGATTGGGCCCCGTCCACCAGTTCCTGCACGAGCTTCTGGAGCGCCACCTTGCGGCCGTCCGCCTCCTGCGGCGGGGAGTAGGCACCGACCTCGCTCAAGCCCTGTCGCTGCCACAGGGTCTTGCCTTCCCGCTGATCGAGGATCTCGACGTCGACCGTGATCGAGACCTGCCGCTGCGTCACATCGGTACGACCGACACCAGCCTGAATCGAAAGCGGCACGTCCGCGTCGTAGCGGACCACCTTGCCGCGCACGACGGCATCGGCACTGTTCTCGCCCGCGAGCCGGAGGCCGAGGCGCCCCTGGAACGCCTCGAGCACCGCGTCGTTCACTTCCTTCGTGAGGGCCGGCTCGGCGGTCTGGTTGTCGAAGGGGAGAATCGCGACGGTCTTGATGTTGGGCAGGCCGCCGCCCTTGAAGCCGTAGAGACAGCCGGACAGGGAGAAGACGAGCGCGCTAATGGCGCCCGCGCCAAATCGCCGGATCGAACACCGCCGTCGTGTCAATCGAGACCACCGTGAGCTCAAAACGGGCCCGCCCTTCTGGAAAAACGATGCGGGCGCCCGCCGCGAGCCCGCGAGCGTCGAGCTCCGTTCGGCTGCGCGCCAGCACCTTGCCCTGCTGCCGCCACTCCGCCTCGAGCACACGGGGGCTGCTCCGAGTCTGTCGGTAATCGAGCGTATCCTCACCCTGCACGAACCGCCAGATCTCGACCGATGAGTCGGGGCCTCCACCGCGAAACACCACGGCGTCCGCTCTCGGCGGCCGCACGATGCCGAGACCCGCCCACAACATGCGCACCGCGGGAACGAGCGAGCGGAAGTTCTTCTCGGGGTCCGCCCAGATCGTCGAATCGGCCACGACGGCGGCCGCGCCCGCCCCGAGCCCCAGCGGTCCTACGTAATCGAAGCGCAAGGAATCGGGCGCCGCAATCCGGGCCTGTCCTCGCCCGCCCCACCGCTTCTCGTCGTCCTGATACTTCCAGTGGAAACGAATCGCCATGCGGGCGGTAGGCTGCGTTGCGCCGGCCCACACGACCGCACTATCCCGGTTACCCGCCGCGAGCGGGATCGGCACGAGCGGCGCGACCCGCGGACAGCCCGCCAACACGGCGCACGCGCCAATGTAGAAGAGCGCTTTCCGCCGGTCAAGCAGAACGCGTTGCAATCTCAACAGTTAAACCTGTCGTAGGTGTTCAGCGGTGAACACTCCGGATACCCTCACCCTGCGAGATCCGCTCCAGCACATCGCGCCCACCCACCACACGACCGAACACCGTGTACGTCCCGTCCAGGTGCGGTTGCGGGGAGTGGGTGATGAAGAACTGGCTGCCTCCGGTGTCCGGCCCCGAGAGGGCCATGCCGACGGTCCCCGACTGATAGCGCACGGGGTTGATCTCGTCCCGCAACACGAACGCCGGTCCACCCCAGCCGTCGCCGCGCGGGTCGCCGTCCTGCACGACGAAGTTCGGGACCACGCGATGCCAGTGCGATCCGTCAAAGTAGCGCCGCTCCACGAGGCTGAGAAAGG
>Ga0070709_10001988_pt1 | contig 11140 bp, 10 predicted proteins | sample LARL51metaG_FD_65449 | JGI IMG/M metagenome (GOLD analysis project Ga0070709, IMG submission 65449) | Corn, switchgrass and miscanthus rhizosphere microbial communities from Kellogg Biological Station, Michigan, USA - LAR L5-1 metaG | ecosystem: Host-associated > Plants > Roots > Rhizosphere ...
CAGTCTGAATGCCACGGAAATCGCGCGCCTCGCCGACATCTCCCACCTCTCGTTGACCTTGCACCGCCTCGATGCGACCGGGTTGCCGGGAGACATTGAATCCGCACGCGCCGCGCTCACCACGTCCTCGCCTACCTTGCTCCGCCCGCTCAATTCCAAGGATATCGCCGGGTATGGATTGGTCGAAGATATCTATGGAAAAGACGATCTGATTCTGCGGGTAGTGATGCCTAGAAAAATCGTGCAACAAGGAAAAAAGAGCCTGTCCCATTTCTTGGTGTCGTTGCTGATGGCGGGATTCGTGTTTGGCCTCGTGACCATGCTACTGATGGAAACCTTGGTGCAGTCACGTGTCATCCGGCTGAGTGCCAGCGTGGCCGCCATCGGCAACAGCGGCGACCTCTCCGAGCGCGTCCCCCAGGAAGGGCGCGACGAAATTGCCGGCCTCGGCGCGGCGATGAACCGCATGTTGGAGGCGCTCGAACTGTCCCGCCGCGAGCTTCACAATGCCAAGGAAGACGCGGAAGCCGCCAACACCGCCAAAGGCGAGTTCCTAGCTGTGATGAGCCATGAAATCCGCACGCCGATGAACGGCGTCATCGGTATGACCGGACTTCTTCTCGATACCGCTCTCAACGTCGAACAGCGCGAATACGCCGAGACCGTGCGTCTTTCCGCCGACGCGTTGCTCTCGATCATCAATGACATCCTGGACGTTTCGAAGATCGAAGCAGGTAAAATGACTGTTGAGCCTATTCCCTTCGACCTCCGGCTAGCCGTCGAAGATACCGCCGAACTCATGGCCTCGAAGGCGCAGGAAAAGGGGCTCGACCTCATTCTGCGATTTTCACCCGAGACCCCTTCTCGAGTGGTCGGCGACCCGGGCCGGATCCGGCAGATTCTCATCAACCTTTCCGGCAACGCCGTCAAGTTCACGACCAAGGGACACGTTTACCTCAGCGTGGAATGCGAGAAGCGGACTGGCCAGCAGGCCCACCTTTGTTTTTCAGTCGCCGACACCGGCATCGGCATTCCGGCCAGCAAGCTCGACCACATCTTCGAACCCTTTACGCAGGCCGACGCTTCCACGACGCGTAAGTACGGCGGTACGGGGCTGGGACTGTCGATTTCGAAGCAGTTGGTCGAGCTCATGGGCGGCAAACTGGGCGTCGAGAGCAAAGTTGGGGCGGGCTCCCGATTCTCGTTCACTCTGTGCCTTCCCGTCGATCTCACCCGGCCGGACACCGTGCCAAGCGATATGGATATGACCGGCGTCCGCGTGCTGTGCGTGGACGATAACCCGACGAACCTTTTGGTCCTGCGTGAACAATTCAATAGCTGGGGCCTGCGCAACGATTCGAGCAGCTCCGCCGAAGAGGCTCTAAACCTATTGCGTGCCGCGCAGTCCGGCGGCGACCCTTATCAGATCGCAGTTCTTGACCGGCAGATGCCCACGATGGACGGTGAGGAGCTCGCCCGAACGATCAAGGCCGACGCGGAGCTGAAGAATACCGTATTGGTGCTGCTTACCTCCATCGCCGTCCGGGGCGACTCCGCCCGCATGGAAGAGGCCGGTTTTTCGGCCTGCCTCACCAAACCAGCGCGAGCATCCCAGCTTCTGAACGCCCTTATCACGGTGTGGGGCACTCGGAAGCGCGCCGTGTCGGCGCAGTCCGTCAGTCGTCATTCCCTGGCGGATGACCGCGCGACTATTTTCCCGGCCGCGCCCGCCCAGCCGATTTTCCGCGCGCGTGTTCTGATCGTCGAAGACAATGCCGTCAATCAGATGATTGCGGCTCGGCTGCTCGAAAAGCTGGGCTACCGTGTGGATGTCGCCGCCAATGGCCGGGAAGCGATCGAGATGGTCGGCCTCCTCCCGTATGACGCGATCTTCATGGATTGTCAGATGCCGGAAATGGACGGCTTTGAGGCCACGCAGGAGATTCGCCGGCGCGAGGGCTCGAGCGTTCACCGTCCCATCATCGCCATGACCGCGAACGCCATGCAGGGCGACCGGGAACGATGCCTCGATGCGGGAATGGATGACTACCTATCTAAGCCCATGCGAAAGGCAGATTTGACCGAAGTTCTAAAGCGTCATCTCCCTAAGAGTGTAGAGCTCATCGAGGCGCGGGCGGAACGAGAGAAACTTTAAGGAAAGCCAGGTTGGACCGCTCAGGGTCGACACATCCTGCGTGCCATCGCTAAAGCTATTTTCACTTGGATGTGTAGTTTGAATGTATAAGTCGAGAAGCGTTTGGTGTACAAAAAGCTGAACTCAGCGACCAAGCTGCTTGTGCCCTCTCCCCTGGTTCGTAGACGGCACGCATTGGCCCTCGAGCCAAATCAAAAACCAATTTATTTGAGAGAACACACGTGAGCGAAACAGTGACGCCATCAGTATGGGAAGATCTCATTCACAACCAGCGCTGGGAGGACTTGCGCGCGAGACTAACGGCAACCCATTTCTCCGATATTGCGGAAGCCATGGCCCAAATCCACGGGAAGGAGCAAGCGGTTGTCTTCCGCCTCCTGTCACGCGAACAAGCCGCTCAGGTGTTCTCGTATCTCCCCACCGACCGGCAAAAGGAATTGCTTCGATCCCTATCCACGGATGAATTGAAGAGCGTCTTGGATGGGATGCCTCCCGACGACCGAACTCGGTTCTTCGAGGAAATGCCGGCCACGGTGACTCGGAAACTTCTTGAGATCCTTTCTCCCGAGGAACTGAAGAACGCACGTCAGCTTCTGGGCTATCCAGAACACAGCGTCGGGCGATACATGACCCCCGATTATTTAGCCATCAGCCCGGAGATGACCGCAGCCCAGGCGCTGGAGCACGTCCGCAAAGTAGGGCGCGGAGTGGAGACTCTCAACGTCATCTACATTTTAGATGCCAACGGAAAGTTGTTGGAAGATGTGCGCCTGGGTTCTTTGGTTCTTGCAGATCCCCCGACCGTGGTCACCATGATCGCCGACCCTCCCCTGGTCTCACTGCTCGCAACGGATGACCGGGAACGCGCTCTTGAACTGTTCGAAAAATATGACCGTGTAGCTCTCCCCGTCACGGACGCCTTCGGAAACATGCTTGGCATCGTTACAGCTGACGACATGCTGGATATTGCGGAATCGGAAGCTACCGAAGACATTCAGAAACTGGGCGGCTCCGAAGCCCTCGATGCTCCCTACATCCAGGTGGGACTTTGGTCCATGATTCGCAAGCGGGGCGGCTGGTTATCGGCGCTCTTCCTCGGCGAGATGCTTACGGCGACGGCGATGAGTTTCTTTGAAGGAGAGATCTCCCGTGCCGTCGTACTGGCGCTGTTCGTTCCGCTCATCATCAGTAGTGGCGGCAATTCCGGTTCGCAAGCGGCGTCGTTGATTATCCGCGCTTTGGCTTTGCGGGAATTGAATTTACGCGATTGGTTTCGAGTATTTAGACGGGAGCTTATTGCCGGTCTCGCACTTGGCTCCTTACTTGGAGTGATTGGCTTCTTCCGAATTGTCGCTTGGCAGCACCTACACCTTACGAACTACGGGAAGCATTATGTCTTGCTCGGTTTTACGGTCTGGGTGAGCCTCATCGGAGTCGTGATGTTTGGAACGCTGGCGGGAAGTATGTTGCCGTTCATGCTTCGCCGTCTGGGATTCGATCCGGCCGCAAGCTCCGCTCCCTTCGTAGCCACCCTCGTGGATGTTACCGGGCTCTGCATTTATTTTCTGGTCGCGTTGCTCATACTCCGGGGTACCCTACTCTAAGGCCTAGACGGTTGCTCAGGACGGAGTTAAGTCCGTCCCGTCTCGCTTCTGTCGGCTCTATCATCCATCGATAGCAAAAACCGTGTAGGCAATTGCGGGCACATGCTTACGTAATCTATCTTGATAAGTTTCAGGAGTTACCTCCTATCTCCCAACTGCCTTGACAGGCGAAGATGCACTTGGCGCAGCGTCTGAAAGAGGGCCCTCGGAAGGAGGTACCATGAGGCGGCGCAGGGAAAAAAGGCAGAACAGCGATGCTGAATCGACTATCGAAGAACGCCTGCGGCTTATCATCGAAACAATTCCCGTGATCATTTGGCGCAAGTTGCCCGATGGCTCGGCTGATTTCCTCAACAAACGTTTTCGAGAATACACGGGGCTTTCCTCGCAGGACGGGCTGGGCTGGGGATGGATGAATGCGTTACATGAGGACGACCGTTCGATGGAAGAATGGCAGGCCGCCTGGGCTGCCGGGAAACCTTTCGACAAGGAAGTGCGTCTTCGTCGGGCCGACAGGAAGTATCGCTGGTTCCTACTTCGTGGCGTGCCGGTGCGGGATGAGCAGGAAAACATCGTCAAATGGTACGGATTCACTTGCGATATCGAAGATAAAAAGCAAGCGGAAAAGCAATCATTGGCACTTGTCGATTCGATTCCGCAGCAGATCTGGAGTGGCCCGCCGGACGGCACGCTTGACTATTGTAACGAGCGTTGGCGCTCTTACGTAGGCCTTGGACTGCAAGAGTTGCAAGGCCAGGGTTGGCAAAGCATGCTTCATCCCGATGATCGAGATCGCGTGCTTAGGGCTTGGCACAAATCGGTGGCCGAAGGAACGCCTTACGAACAAGAAGAACGGCACCGGGGAGCCGACGGGACCTACCGTTGGTTTTTGGCGCGCGGCGTACCGCAGCGCGATGCGCAAGGACGCATCCTACGCTGGTATGGAACAAACACCGATATCGAAGATAGGAAGCGCGCCGAAGAGGAACTCCGGCACGTTTCCGGTTTGCTGCTGCGTTTGCAGGAAGAAGAGCGGCGCAGGATCGCTCGGGATTTGCACGATTCTACCGGGCAAGACCTGGTGGCGTTGGCAACGATGCTCAGTGAAGTACGCGGCTTAATCCCTTCGGCTCGGCGAAAAGCACGCAAGCTCCTACACGAGTGTAAGGCCTTAGCGGACCGGTCCATTGGTGACGTGCGCACGCTTTCCTACGTATTGCACCCTCCCGTGCTGGATGAGGCAGGTTTAGGGGACGCGATTCGTGACTATGTGCGCGGTTTCGGCGCACGAAGTCGAATTCGCGTAGAATTGGATCTGTCACCGCGTCTCGGACGGATCGCGCGAGAGGTCGAGTTGGTTGTATTTCGCGTGGTGCAAGAGAGCCTCACGAATATTCAGCTGCATTCGGGAAGTCTGCAGGCCAAGATACGGATTGATCGCAACTCGGATCTTACAGTGGAAATCAGCGATCGCGGCCGCGGAGCTTCCGAAGATCCATCGAGAGAGAAAAAGCAAATGGGGTTTAAGATTGGTGTAGGCATCGCCAGCATGCAGGAACGAGTGCGGCTGATCGGTGGTCGCCTTGATATTGATTCGACCGAGCAAGGTACCACAGTGCGCGTGACGATACCCTTGCCTCCCGGAGGCCAACGAAAGTGAAAAGACTTCGCATTCTGATCGCTGACGACCACGGACTGGTGCGGCGTGGCGCACGGACGGTTCTCCGGTCGCGACGCGGTTGGCGAGTGGTGGGTGAGGCAGCTAACGGACGTGAGGCGCTACATAAGGCAATAAAATTGAAGCCCGATGTCGCGATACTCGATATTAGCATGCCCGAAATGGATGGAATCGAGGCAACTCGTGAAATCCTGAATGCAGTTCCGGATAGCAAAGTTCTTGTACTGACAATGCATGAGTCCGACCAGTTGGTGCGCCGAGCACTGGAAGCGGGAGCCAGCGGGTACCTTTTGAAGTCCGATCTCACAGACTGCCTGGCGAAAGCAGTGAAAGCTATTGCTGAAGGTAAGCGTTTCTTAACACCCAGGGTCTCTGAAATCGTGTTGGATGGATTTCTCAGAAAAAGAAGCGAGCATCGGCACGGGGAGCGGAGACGCACGCGAATAACCCCACGAGAGATTGAAATCGTCCGCCTCTTGGCGGAGGGTAAGTCGAATAAAGAGATCGCAGCGCAGCTAAGAATCACGGTCCGGACCGTTGAGACACATCGCGCTAAAATCATGTTAAAGCTGGGCCTTCATTCCGTGGCTGACCTAATTCACTATGCGATCAAGGAAGGCTTGTACCAGGCGGTTGGCTCTGCGCAATCGGCTGCGTCCGCGTAAGCGCTATGTCTCCGGTTTTGCTGCCAATGAATTCCGCCGTTCGAACCACTACGTATTAACCCCTCGCTATCCTTCGGTATTGATCTGACCTTCCTCGAAACCATACGATAAGCTTCAGGTTGCAAGAACAGTTCATGATGAAAAGATTTGTAATTTGCACGAATCCGCTGTGTCGTTTGCTGGTTGATCTACGCACGGAAGATAGCCATATATTAAAGATATCGGAACTGATCATCAGCCAATGCCCTGAGTGCAGTCACGAGTGGTCCTCGTATTGTCCGTTTTGTTCAAAGGACCTAGACGTAACCTGGCGTGACGATGTGCTTCTCTGTTCACACTGCCTGGTCGGACTGAAAGCAGGTCTTCCAGAAAGGGAGCATCGATAGTTGGGAACGCCTAAGAATAATGGACTCTGACACAAGAACAGTACTCCTCGCGCTATGCGAACTATCTCGGGACACTTTCATGACTGCGTCAGAAACACGACTCGCGGCATTGCGCATTCATGAAGCGCTCGTGAACGCCGACGTTCCGGGATATCTTGAGGCATATGATTCCAATACGGTGCGTTTCGACGAGCTTGACAGAGCAAAACGCGAACTGGACGAGTTAGTTGAAGCTTTACTTCGTAAGGCGCGTACAAACTTACCCACGAAATGAACGCGCATAGCCTGGGCCGAGTGAATGCATCGGTTGTCCTTTAGATGCGATGCTGGCCGGGGAATCACGCAACCAAGATAACGGTAATATTCGGCATTCAAAACACCTCCCCACGAGAAGTCAGCGATCGTCACCGACTTCGGCCTATCCCGGGCAGCAGGTTTCACCGACAAAAACGGCTTCTCGGAAATTAGCGTCCTCGAAGAGTTTTTTCCGCACTCGGCAAACTGCTTCGAGCTAGGACGCGCCCGCATGCTCGTTTTGCGCGGCGATGGATTCGCGAGTTGGGACATGAGCCTTGGGAAGCGCTTGAAATTACCCTGGGAAGGCAATTCTATTCAGTTCCGCTGGGAAGTATTCAAGGTGCCGAACCTGACCAGATTCAATGCGCAGGGAGTAGGATTGTCGTTGCTCACTTCTCTTACGCAGTCCCCAAACAATTTTGGCGCTTACACCAGCCTGTTAACGCAGCCGCGTGTGATGCAGTTCGCACTGCGGTATGAATTCTAAAAGGAACGACACGGTAAGTAGACACAATCAAAACAAAGCCGCCTTCCGCGCGCTAGATCCTGCGACAGAATTTTGTCCGAGCGACCGGCGTATTCCTGGTTCACGGAATCTCCCGCTGCACTCCCTGCAACGGCTGTTCCACTCCGGCTCGCAATACATCTTTTTCAAAGAATGACATATCGATCCCCGCGCGCCCCTCGCCATCTGGAAAAATTCCGACGGCCTCGCCTGGGCAGCCCGCAACTAAGCGCTAACCACCTTTCTACCACTCCACCAATTCAACGCGGCGATTCTTCGCCTGCCCATCCTCGGTTCCGTTTGGCGCCACCGGCGAGTAAAGGCCGCAGCCAAACGAATCGAGCCGATTCGCAGCAATCCCCATTTTTGCCAGCTCGCGCGCGACGCTAGCCGCGCGTCGCCGACTCAAATCCAGGTTATATTCCGCTTTGCCTTGATTGTCGGTGTGTCCCACGACATGCAACCGCAGCGAGGGTTCACCCTTCAACAACTTCGCAATTTCCTCCAGCGTTGGTTGCGATTCACTTTTCACCACGTCCTTGTCGGTATCAAAGTACACGCCGTATAGCGCGACCTTCCCCGATTCATGCAGCGCCTGCTTCATGTCGTCGGCGTTCACGAACGACATTTTCTTTTCCATTTGCTCCGGCGTGACAACCACCAGTTGCGCCAGCGCTCGGCCCTTTTGCACTTTGCCCTGTAACCGTTCGGGAATCACTCCATCCTTATAAGCCGTCACAAAAACCACGTAATAGCTCGGATTGGCATCCTTGCTTTTTCCCACCATGATGCGTTCATCGGCTTCGTCGTAAGCAAGAATCTGCGAGAGGTCGCTGTCTTCGGCGACCTTATCCAATGTCGGACCGAACCATCCAGCCTGCCCCGCGTTTTTCTCGTACAGCGTTTGTATTGCCAGCCTCTGAAACTCCTGTTTGTAATTCCGGAATAGCTCCGTCGGCGTCCGGCCCTCCGGAGCCAGATATGTGTAGTAACTCACCAGTCCTTCGGTTTGTTTACTCTTGGCGTAAACCGGCGGAGCCATACTGGTCGGAGCCCCGAGCGGCAGCAAATACTCATCAAACTTCGGCGCGCGATAGCCGATTAATTCGCTTCCCTCGTACCGCTTCATGCCTGCCGGATCTTTCGAACCGGCCACATCTTGTGCATCTGCGATCATCGCCAGAAATAAAACTGCGCACAGTGCCGGCAGCAAACTCGAAAATCCACCCAAAAATGTTCCCGCTCGAGTATTCATCGCAATCCTCCTCACAAAAAGTCGCTACCATTCCCCAAAAAGCATTCGAGCGGGAACACTCCATCGGCTCTTGAGCGTCTCCTTGCTAGTGTCTGACCCGCACTTCTTCCACTTCGCCTGGTTCATGCTGACCAAACAACGGCTGGTTAAATATCTTCGCTCGTTCCAGCGCGATATCCGTCAATCCTCGAATATGAGTGCTTCAACTATCATCGTGACATTTTCACTCTAGTTGCAGGGTTAGTATTCGCTTCCGAACCTGAAGAGAATGCGCTGAGAGAGTGGACATTATCCTAGACGTGCTTCCACTAGCAAATACCTTAAAACCTGGATCAAAAGTGGAACCTTGCCAAGCTCTCCAGTTTCTTTCAAGCAAGCGTAACGATGACTGTTCAAAATGGGAAACTTCTGGCGTATATTACATTGGAATTTCTTCGTTGTGAAAGGAGGGGCAGCAATGAATTTCCTAACGAGTTTGCGGCAGCCCTTCGGAAGGATGACACTAGTAGCCGCTGCAGCGACTGGATTTACAATTCTCACTGCGGCTCCAAATTTGCGTGCTGATCGATACGAGGCTTGCCATCGCCGAATCGCGAGAGCCGATCACAATCTGCACGAGGCCATTGAGCACCACGGGTATCGAAGTCCGCAGGCCACCCGCGCGCGCCATAACCTAGCCGAAGCCCGCGAGCATTGCTGGACTTCCTATCACAGGTGGTGGGATGAAGATGAGCATCGCTGGCACACCGAACGCGATTGGCGCGATGAAGATCACGAACATTATCACGAACGTCCATGACCTTATAGGATTAGCTTCGATTGCAGCAGCGTCCTGCACGCCGTGACCGTCCGTGGCACGGAACAAGCGTTTCTACGTATAGAGGGTATCCCGTGCGAGTTGCACAAAGGTACTCGACTCATCTTTAGAGAAGCGGCTCAGTTGAGTCCATTGCGCTGGAAGCTGTGTGGCTCAAACCATTCTCGGCATCAGCTACCTCTATGGGTACGACCTGGAAATCAATTACAAAGAAGCATTCAAGCTCTTGTCTGCTGCGGGCACTTCGCGTGCCGTCCTCAACCTCGGAATCATTCACGCCAAGGGGTTGGGGATTCCCCAGAATCTGCCTGACGCAATTCGTCGGTTACAAGCAGTGGTAAAACCATCAGACAGTTCGGATGCATTTGCAGCGCGCGTTGAGTTGGGCCGACTTTACTCCTCAGGTCTGGGTATGTCTGTAGACGCTGCCAAAGCTCGACGATGGTACAAAGCGGCGATTGCTTTAGCGAGCGATGTCGAGGATTCTGAGGATCTCCGCGAGGCGAGAGCCTAGGTCGTCCAGACGAATGGTCTCTGCTTCAATAACGCACATGTACGATAACCGCGTCATCAGCACTTCACCGACAGTCAGTTCACGCAATCGCTGGGTGAGATCACCTCATAGATCCTTACTCGCAGCGTACAAATACCTCAGTAGGCGCTTTTCGCGCGTCAGGATATGTACACAGGACAGGAACCGTTGCAGGCCCTCGAAGGTGAGGTTGCCTTCCGCTGCGACGAGTTCCGCTTTCCTTTTCTCTCGTGCATGATGCCACTGCTTCGCAATCCGGGCCGCGCTCTCAGTTGTGTCCGTTGCGCGGATCTTGCAAAACCCTGCTCGCTCAATGAATCGTTCGTTCGCTCCGGGCGGACTATACACGTAATAGCCGAGCGAGCTGCGCGTGGCGATTTCTTCGTGGGAAAGCATTCCGCCGACGACCAGAGCGTCACTGAACAGCATCCGCCCGCCCGGCTTCAGAACCCGAAACATTTCGCCCAATATCTCGGGCCTCGCTGGAAGATGGCACAAAACGTCATTCGAGAACACAGCATCAAAGGTCTTGTCCTCGAAAGGCAGTTCCTTAGAAACGTCACACTGATCGAAACGAGCCTGAGAAGCAAGACCTCTTGCCAGCGCAAGTCGGTTCGCATTGCGAACTCCGGGTGCATTAATGTCCAGGCCTACGAGACGACAGCCCACTTTTTCCGCAAGGTGCAACGCATATCCACCCGAACCGCACCCGATCTCCAATACGGACGAATTAAGTCTTAGGTCAAGCAGCTGGGGGATTTCCTTGGACTCCTCAGTTGTAACCCAGCTTGTTTGCCCAAAGTCCTCTCCATAGGTCTCGATGCGCACCAGCCGGTAAGTTTCCGACTCGTAATTCCCGTACGCACTGTCGTAGAGATCGACTTTCTGAGACACGTAAAAGATCCTCCTCGACCTCTTTCTCTTGGCCGATCAAGCGACTCACGAGGAGCAGACTAGCAGCCCACTTGGGCGTTATGAAAGGCCTTGCGACAATAAATGTTTTCGAGGGAGAAGGAGTTACGCAACGACGTAGCCTAAGGTCTGTCGGCCATCCGCTTGAGACTGTCGCTGATTCCCGTTAAGAGGATAACGATCTCGATGAGCGCCCATTCGATTGTTCTGGCGTGAATAGGAATCCTCGCCGAGGTCTGGATGTTCTTCTGTTCAAGTTGTTCCGACTGAAAGTGCTTCAGGTGCTCAATGTCGATTGCCATCGGGATTAGCTCCTTCCGCGCTCAATTGTGGC
>Ga0070709_10001990_pt1 | contig 11127 bp, 8 predicted proteins | sample LARL51metaG_FD_65449 | JGI IMG/M metagenome (GOLD analysis project Ga0070709, IMG submission 65449) | Corn, switchgrass and miscanthus rhizosphere microbial communities from Kellogg Biological Station, Michigan, USA - LAR L5-1 metaG | ecosystem: Host-associated > Plants > Roots > Rhizosphere ...
CGTCTCGTCGATGCGGGTGAGCGTGGACGCCATGTCGCCCTCATGGTCGAAGTGCTCCGCGACTATCTCGCGGCGCGCTACCCGTCGGTGCCCCTCTCCCTCACGAGTACGGAGGCCCTGGGTGCTCTCAAGGAACAGCGCGCGGTGCCTAACGATCGGCTTTTGCGCGTGCTCAACGAGGCCGACCTCATCAAGTTCGCGCGGCGTCCGGTGACGCCGGAGCGCGCGCGTGAGCTGGGTCGCGAAGCACGAGCCATCGTCGCGGACGAACATGCCGCGTCTCGCCCCGCACCGGCCACGGAGAGAGCCGCATGAGCTTCCTCGCGGGTCTGCAATTCGTGTCGCCGTGGGCGCTGCCGCTCCTGCTGATACTGCCGATCTGGTGGATCTGGCGTCGGCGTCATCGGCCGCCAGCTATCGTGTTCTCGCGGGTGCCAGTCCTGGAGCGCGGGCCGCATGCTGGACGCGGTGTGACGGCGATGTTGTTCATCTTGCGCAACCTGCTGCTCGCCGGCGCGATCATCGCCCTCGCGCGTCCGCGCTCGGGCGCGCGCGCGGAGAACGTCACGAGCCAGGGCATCAACATTGTCCTTGCCATCGATCTCTCGAGCTCGATGCTCGCACAGGATTTCCAACCGCAGAATCGAATCGAGGTCGCGAAGGACGTCGTGAAGAAGTTCATCGCGGCGCGCTCAAGCGACCGCATCGGCCTCGTGGCCTTCGCCGCCGAGGCGCTCACCCAGGTGCCGCTCACGACTGACTACCCGGTGGTGAATGCGGCCGTGGACAACCTTGCTCCGGGGCAGCTCGAGGACGGCACGGCGATCGGGACGGCCCTTGCAACGGCGGCGAACCGGCTGCGGACCGCGCCGGGGCGGTCGAAGGTCATCATCCTTCTGACGGACGGCGAGAACAACCGCGGCGCCATCGATCCGCGCACGGCCGGCAAGGCCGCTGCCGCCTTCGGAATCAAGATCTACACGGTCGGTGTCGGTACCGAAGGGATGGCCCCCGTGCCGGTAGGCCGAGGTCTGTTCGGTCTGCGCTACGAGAATCGTCCCGTGCGGATCGATGAGCAACTGCTCACCGACATCGCCAACGAGTCGGGCGGACGCTACTTCCGGGCGCGGGATGCCGCCGCACTGCAGCGCATTTACGAGCAGATCGATCAGCTCGAGCGCGAGCCGGTGCAGACAAAATCGTACGTGCGCTTCACGGAGCTGTTCCGCTGGCCGCTCGCCATCGCGCTGGCCGCGCTGGCTCTGGAGATGCTGCTCGCGGCGTGGAGGGGACCATTGCCATGATCCTCTACGGCGTGTACTTCGATTACCCCTGGCTTCTCTCGCTCGCGGTCGTCCTGCCGGTGCTCGTGATCGTGCTGCTTCGATATAACTACCGGCGGCGCTTCGCGCGGCTGGCGCGGCTCGGTACCCCGGACGTCGTCTCTCGTCTGGTGCCGCCTAACGCGATGCGTCGCCCCGGCTGGCGGGTCGCGCGTCTGGCGACGGCCGCGCTTGGCGTCGGCATCGCGATCGCCGGCCCGCGCTGGGGCGCCGAGCGCAATGTCGTTCGCACCAGCGGCATCGACATGGTCCTCGCGCTCGATGCCTCGCTCTCGATGCTTGCTACTGACGAACGTCCCAATCGCCTCGAGCGGATGAAACAGGAAGTGCGGCGGCTGCTCGACGAGTCGCGAGGCGACCGTGTCGGGCTCATTGCTTTCGCCGGCCGGAGCTACATCCTTACGCCGATGACGGTCGATGGAGGCGCGCTCGCCCTCTTCCTCGACAATCTCGACCCGTCCGTGGTCGGTCAAGCGGGAAGCTCGCTCTCGCACGCCATTCGCCAGGGCGCGGATCTCCTCTCTCTCTCGAACAGTGGCGCCGACAAGGCGCTCGTGATCATGAGCGACGGCGAGGCGTTCGAGGACATCAATGACGTCACTGCCGAAGCAAAACGCGCCGGCGATCAGGGAATCAGCGTCGTGACCGTCGGTTTTGGGACGACGCAGGGCTCCACAATTCCGGTGAAGAACCCTGACGGAACGACGACGACCAAGCGCGACGAGAGCGGCAACGTCGTCGTCACGCACTACTCGCCGGAGTTCCTCAAGGGCGCCGCGGACGCGGCGCGCGGCACCTTCATCGACGCGTTGCGCACCGACAAGGCGTCGCTCGTGAAGAGCGCACTCGCCCGACTCCGCACCAAGGCGCGAGCGACCGTCAGCGGCGAATCACGTACGCCGCGGTATCAGCTCTTCCTGCTGCCGGCCGTTCTTCTCCTGCTGCTCGACACCCTTCTCGGCGAGCGCCGAGGCCGCAGCCGGCGTCGACGCTCCGCCGCGGCCGAGACGTCTGTCAGTGCCGCGGCGGCCATCGCGCTCATGCTGCTGCCTAACGTCTCGGGGTGCACGAACCTTCTCCCGTCGACATCGCCAACGGAAAAGGCCGCTAGTGCGTATCGATCCAAGAACTACCAGGAGTCGGCGGCGCTGTACCGCAGTGCGATTGACGGCGGTGACAAGCGTCCCGAGGTCCTCTATGACTACGGCACGGCACTGCTCGCCGGCGATTCACTGCAGGGCGCGGCCGAAGTTCTCGATCGTTTGAGCGACGCGCCGGACCCGGAGTTGCGCTATCGAGCATTGTTCAATCTGGGGCTCGCGCATCTCAAGGCTGGTCTCGCCGCGCCGAAGGAGGCGGCTAACGAGCCGCTCGATGCCGCGCTTGCCGCGTACAAGAAGGTGCTGTTGATGAACGCCAACGACCTCGACGCCAAGTGGAACTACGAGCTTGCTCTGCGTAAGAAGCAGCAGGGCGGGGGCGGCGGTGGTGGTGGAAGCGGCGGCGGTCAATCCAACGCGTCGCAGCAGCAGCAACAGCCTCAACCCTCGGGCGGTCTCGGTCAGCAGCAAGCCGATCAACTTCTGGGCAGCGCGGCGCGGGAAGAGCGTGACGTGCAGGCGAAGAAACAGAAGCAGACGCGCGTCGAGCCGCCGCCGGGTGGGAAAGACTGGTGATCGGCTTCATCGTCATCGCCCAGCTCGCGATCGTGGCGCATGCGCCGGATACGGTCGCGGCGTGCGACGCGGTCGAGGTCACCGTTGCCGTGAGCGCGCCAGGCAACATGGCGCCGCAGATCGTATCACCATCCTTCCGCCCATTCGACGTGTTGCGCTCGTCGGTGACGCCGCACGTCACGCTCGATCCACGCAACGGTGGCTCCATCATCGCGGAATTCCGTTACGTGCTCACGACGGATCAGTCGGGCACGTTCACCCTGCCGCCGTTCGAGGCGCGGCTTCGTGATGCCACGATTCGCTCCAAGGCGCTGCGGATCGTCGTCCATGGATCGCGCGGGGGAGACGGGGTGCCAACCGTCGTCGCTCGCGCACGCATCGACACCAGCCTCGATGTCAACTTCCGCGCACTGACCGAACCGGAGACGGTCTACGTCGGCCAACAAGCGAATTATGAAGTTGCTGTATTCCTGAACGAGACCGTCCGCGATCGGCTGCGGCGGAACCCAACGTTCTTTCCACCAGACATGCAGGCGATGCTCGCGTATGACCTCCCGCCGGTCACTGGTGAGCCGCCAAAGCGAAAGGTGGGAACGCGGTGCTTCGACGCGCTCGTCTATCAGCGCGCCCTCTTTCCGCTCGTGCCGGGCCGATTCGTGATCGCGCCGGCGCAGCTCGTCTACTCGCTGCCGCTATCCTCGAGCTTCTTCAGTCGCGAGGAGTCGCACGAGCTGGTGACGGACAGTACGGTGCTCGTCGCCATAGAGCCGCCGAACGCCGGGCGGCCGCGTGAGTACACGGGGGCCGTCGGCGACCTCGCGATCGCCTCGCATCTCGACAGCCGCCGCGGACGCGTCGGCGATCCGATGCTGCTCACCGTTCGCCTTTCCGGAGCGGGCAACGTCAAGCTGTTTCCGCCACCGCAGCTCGCGATTCCGTGGGCGAACCTCGTTAGGGCGGACGAGCGGGTGCAGGTCGATTCTGCGGCGCGAAGGATCCGGGGCGCAAAGGAATTCGATTGGGTGCTGACTCCCAAGGTCGCCGGGGAGCTTGACCTGCCGCCAATCAGATACGGCTACTTCAATCCGGATACGCGGCGCTATGAAGTGACGGCAGCTGCCGGCGAGCGGGTGACGATTGCGCCAGGCGCGCTGGCGGTCATCGATACTTCGCGCGCGGAACCGCTGTTGCCGATCCGGATGCAATATCGCGGGCCGGTGGACCACCCGCCTCAGAACCTCGCCTACTTCTGGCTCGCCCTCGTGCTTGCGCCGTTGCCCGCGGTGGCCGGTCGGATCCGGCGCGCGCCACGCCGCGTAGCACCCATGACAGCCGGCGCTCGACTTCGGGCGATGGCGCGGCACCCCCGCTCGGTGCACGATGCCTGCGAGCTTCGTCGCGTGTACGCCAACGCACTCGGGGAGCGGCTTGGCGTCAGCTCCGAGCGCTTCACTCGTCCGGGCACTCTGGCTCGCGCGTTGCGGCGCGCCGGCGTCCCCATCGGCATCGCGACCGACGCCGAGACTCTCCTCCGCGAGCTCGACGAAGCCGCGTACGGCCACTCGGCGCCGCTGCCTAACGGCTCAGTCGAGCGAGCGGCGGCCCTCCTCAAGGCCGCCGAGGCCGAGGCGCTGCCCCGCATCGAGCTCCGGCTGCCACCCGTCCTTGGAATCGTTCTGGTTGCCGCTCTTCCACTGTCGGTCGCGACGGTGCGCGCACTCTCCACCAGCGCAGCCGAGCGCGCATTCGAGACGGGCGTCCGCGCCTATGCGGCGCGTCAATTCGTCGCCGCGCGAGGCGCGTTCGGCACCGCGGCGTCGGAAGCCCCTTGGGCTCCCGATGCGTGGGCAAATCTCGGCACGTCTGCGTGGGCTGCCGGCGATACTGCGAACGCGGTGGTTGGCTGGCAGCGGGCGCTTCGCCTCGAGCCGGGCGCGTCGGATCTGCGCGAGCGATTGCAGTTTGCTCAACCCGCGGCGTTCGGCTCGTTAGGCTTCGTACCGGCGCTGTCGTCCACCATCCTTCTCTGGTCCGCCCTCGTCGCCTGGTGCGTGGCGTGGCTGCTGGGGGCCATCGTGAACTTCCGCCGGGCGATGCCCGGGCGCATTGGCCTGAGACGCTGGGCATACGCGGCCGGCATCCTCGGCGTCGTCCAGCTGCTGGGCGGCCTCGACGTCGATCAGCACCTCGCGGCGCGCGACCTCACGGTCGTTCGCGCGACGACTCGACTCAGCAGCGACCCAGCGCTGGGCGGCGAAGCGAAGGGAACCGCCGTCGTCGGAGAAGTCGCCCGCGCCGTTCGGCGCCAGGGGGCGTGGACGCTCGTCGCGTTAGACGATCAACGGGAGGGTTGGATCGAATCCGCCAACCTCGCCACGCTCGAACGAGGAGCCGCGGTCGAGTAGTATACCTGGCATGACTGCGATCATTGCCGTGCTTCCGAGCACCGTCGCCGATCAGATCGCGGCGGGCGAGGTCGTCGAGCGCCCGGCATCCGTCGTGAAAGAGCTCGTCGAGAACGCGCTCGATGCCGGCGCGACGACTATCGACCTTGCCGTGGAAGATGGGGGCCGCCAGCTCGTGCGTGTGAGCGACGACGGCAGCGGCATGTCACGTGATGACGCCGTTCTCGCGCTGGCGCGACATGCCACCTCCAAGATTCGATCCGCTGGTGACCTCGTCGGCGTGCGCAGCTTCGGCTTTCGCGGCGAGGCATTACCCGCCATCTGCTCGGTGTCCCAGCTGTCGATCGCGACCGCGTTAGGCGACGGCGCCGGCACGCTGGTGCGCGCTGCCGGGGGCGCCGTCGGCGACGTCGCCGAGACGGCGCGTCGGCGGGGTACGACCGTCGAGGTGGGGAAGCTATTCTACAACGCGCCCGCCCGCCGCAAGTTCCTGCGAGGCGCCCGCTCCGAATGGCGCGGCATCGTCGAAGTCATTACGAGCCTCGCACTCGTCAGGCGCGACGTGCGCTTCGCGCTCTCACATGACGGCAAACCGGTGCTGTCACTACCCGGCGCGGTGTCGCTCCGGGAGCGGGTGGCCGCCCTCCACGGGGCGTCTATCGCGCAACGGCTGGTCGACGTCGACGACGTGAGCGGAACCATTCACGTCTCCGGATTGGTCGAGCGGCCGTCGGAGGTGGGAACAGTCGGTCGTCGCGTGCACCTCGCGATCAACGGCCGCACCGTTCGCGACCACGGTATCGTGCGCGCCGCCGAAGCCGCGTACCGTTCGACGATCCCCGCCGGCGTGCGGCCGACGTTGTATCTCGAGCTCACCCTCAGCGGTGGTGACGTCGACGTCAACGTGCATCCCGCCAAGGCCGAGGTCCGCTTTCGGGACCGTTGGGCGGTGGAGCGCGTTGTCGAAATGGCGGTGCGCCGTGCGCTCGGCACGATGGAGAGTGGAGCGACGCTGGGCCGCGTGATGTGGCCCGCGGCGGCCCCTTTCGCGCCGCGCCCGGTGGACGTCGAGGTGCTGCGTGCCACGCCGGCGTTCGACGACGGCTTCTTCGCACCTAACGAGCAGCCGGCCGTTCTCGCCGGGGCCGCGACGGCTGAGCCGAGTGACGACATCGAGGTACCGCCCCTCCTGCAGCTTCGGCGGACGTACATGATGTTCGAGCGGGACGACGGCGTCGTGCTCATCGACCAGCATTCGGCGCACGAGCGCGTGTTGTTCGAGCGCTTCATGCGCGCCCTCGAGTGTGGTGAAACGCCGGCTCAGCGACTGCTCTTTCCCCTGACGCTTCATCTGGGGGCGACGGAGGCCGAGGCCTTCGACGCGGACCGCGAGCTCTTCGAGCGGTTGGGCTTCGAGGTGGAAGGCTTCGGTGGCCACACCCTGCTCGTCCGCAGCGTGCCGATGCCACATCCACGCTTCGACGCCGAGCGCTGTCTGCGCGAGACACTCGCATCGCTTACGGGTGACCGCGATGCGTCCGCCGCTCCCCGGCATCAGCGGCTTGCCGCGACGGTGGCCTGCAAGGCCGCGATCAAGGCTGGGGATCTCATGTCGCCGGCGGAGATGCGCGCCCTGTTCGTCGCGCTCGCGTCGACGCAGCTTCCCGCGCACGACGTGCACGGTCGCTCGACGATCGTACACCTCTCCTGGGACGAGCTCGAGCGCCGCTTTGGCCGTCGATGAGCGTTCTTTAATCCCCGTCGTCTGCGGCCCGACCGCCGCGGGGAAGAGCGCGATCGCCCTCTGGCTCGCACGCCGCGCGTCGGTGACCATCATCGCCGCCGACTCGCGCCAGATCTATCGCGGCTTCGACATCGGTACCGCGAAACCCACCGCGGAAGAGCAGGCTGCCGTTCCCCATCGCGGGATCGACCTCATTCAGCCTACCGAGCGCTATTCCGCGGCCGCCTGGGCTGATGACGCTGACCGATGGGTGGAGGAATCACGACTGACGCAACGCCTGCCACTCGTCGTCGGCGGCACCGGGTTCTACCTGCGCGCGCTGTTCGAGCCACTATTCGAGGAGCCGCAGCTCGACGTCGTTCGCCGCCGTCACCTCGAGACGCTGTTCGATTCGATGTCGTTACAGGAGCTGAAGCGCTGGTGCGGCGTCCTCGACCCGGAGCGGTCGCACCTGGGACGCACACAGCTGTTGCGCGCGATCGAGGTCGCGCTGCTCACGGGACGTCGTCTGAGCGCGCTGCATCGCGATCGGGCACGTCCCGCTCGGCGATCGGCACGCTATCTTGTGGTCGATCCGGGACTGGCCCTTGCTGATCGAATCGCGACGCGGCTCGATGCCATGCTCGCAGGAGGTTGGGTGGAGGAAGTCACTCGCTTGTCGAACGAGGTACCCGCGAACGCACCGTCCTGGAAGGCCAGCGGCTATCGCGCCGTTGCCGAGTACGTGCATGGCGGCATCAGCCGCGCGGCGATGCGTGAGCAAATACTGATCGAGACACGGCAATACGCGAAGCGGCAGCGGACGTGGTTTCGCCACCAGCTCGACGAAGGATGCGTGACCCGAGTGAATCCTGGCGATCCGTCGTGGCGTGATGTGGCCGAGTCCTGGTTGCACGAGACGCTGGGAGGGCCGGCGTGAAAATCGGCATCACTTGCTATCCGACGTACGGCGGCTCCGGCGCTGTCGCGACGGAGCTCGGCATGGCCCTCGCCCGACGCGGCCACGAGATCCATTTCATCACTTATCAGCAACCCTTTCGGCTGCCGTCCTTTCTGCCGCGCATCTACTTCCACGAAGTGGACGTTGGTCGCTACCCGCTGTTCGAGTATCCGCCATACGACCTCGCGCTCGCCGTGCGCATGCACGAGGTGGTGCTCGCGCACAAGCTCGACCTGCTGCACGTGCACTATGCCATTCCGCACGCGACGAGCGCGTGGATCGCGCGCGAGATGCTCCGGCCCACGCGCCCCGACATCCGCGTCCTCACCACTCTCCACGGAACGGACATCACGATCGTCGGCCAGGATCCTTCCTTTCACGCGATCATCAAGTTTTCGATCGAACAGTCCGATGGGTTGACGGCGGTGTCGCGGTTCCTGCAGCGCGAGACAGTCCGGGCCTTCGGTTGTGCCGGCTGCCAGATCGAGGTCATCCCCAACTTCATCGACCCCGAGGTCTACGACCGCGGCAGATACAAGGCGGCGTTGCGAGAGCAGTTCGCGCCCGGCGATCGCGTGCTGATGCACATCTCGAATTTCCGGCCCGTGAAACGGGTTCGGGATGTCGTGCGCATTTTCGCACGCGTGCGGCAGGAAATTCCCAGCGTCCTGGTCATGGTTGGCGATGGGCCCGATCGCGTTCACGCCGAGGCCGAGGCGCGCGAACAGGGTCTCGAGGATCGCGTCTTCTTCCTCGGAAAGATCGAAACCGTCGCCCCCCTCCTCTCGGCAGCCGATCTGTTCCTGCTCCCGTCACAGAGCGAATCGTTTGGCTTGAGCGCGCTGGAGGCGCTCGCGTCTGGGGTTCCAGTCGTTGGCTCCGATGCCGGCGGATTGCCTGAAGTCGTACGCGACGGGGTGAGCGGCGCGCTGTGCCCCGTCGGCGATACCGACGCCATGGCTAACGCGGCCTTGGAGATTCTCCGCGATCGAAACCGCTGGCAGGAGACGAGCACCTTCGCGGCCCGTGACGCGCGCGACCGATTTTCGCTGGACGACGTTGTCGAACAGTACGAAGCGTTTTACGATCTCGCTCTCGCACTTCCGAGCTAGGCCCCTCGTTTCGCCTCGACCCAATCTCCGTGACTGTCTTTCAGGCACTCGTCCTTGGCATTCTCCAGGGACTGGCGGAATTCCTGCCCATCAGCAGCTCCGCCCACCTCGCGCTCGCTCCCTGGCTCCTGCATTGGCCCGACCCGGGGCTCGCCTTCGATGTCGCGTTGCATTTCGGCACCCTCATCGCCGTCCTCTGGTATTTTCGCGCTGATTGGATCGCGCTCGTGATCGCGGCCAAGGACATCCTCGTGAAGCGCCGCGTCGAGACCGACCGCGAACGCCGAGTGCTGTTCCTCATCGTCGCGACGATCCCCGGAGCGATCGCTGGATTGGCTCTGGAGAAACAGGCGGAAAGCGCCTTCCGCGCTCCCCGGCTCGTCGCCGTCGCTCTCATCGTCATGGGCATCATTCTCTGGGCAGTCGACCGATTTGCTGCTGAGGACCGCTCACTCGCGAACATGCGCTGGACAGACGCGTTACTCGTCGGGCTCGCGCAGATGTTCGCGATCATCCCCGGTGTATCGCGTTCCGGCTCGACGATCACTGCGGGCCGCGCGCTGCGCTTCAATCGCGAAGACGCAGCTGTTTTCAGTTTTCTGATGAGCATGCCGATCATCGCGGCGGCGGCCGTCCTCAAGATGCCACAAGCGCTCCGCGAGCAGGGACTCTCGGCGCCGATGATTACCGGCATTCTCGCGTCGGCGATCAGTGGCTGGCTGGCGATCAGCGTGCTGTTACGCCTGGTGACGCGACACAGCTATGGCGTGTTCGCGGTCTATCGTGTGGTGCTTGGCATTTTCGTACTCATCGCCGTCGCGCACGGCATGTGATCCATCCCGAGGCGAGGCAATTCCCGTCGGTGGACCGCGTACGGTATGAGCACCGCAGCGCGGACGAACTGCAGGCGCTCCTGTGCTTGCCCCGTGTGGTGCTGTTCGACGAAGTCGGCTCGACTCTCGACGTCGCTCACGAGTTGGGCGATCAGGGGACCGCGGCGGGCACGCTCGTCCTCGCCGACGCGCAGAGCGCGGGTCGCGGTCGCATGGGCCGCAGTTGGCGATCGGAGCCCGGTTCGGGCATCTGGCTCACACTGGTGGAGCGCCCGGCAACCGATGACGCGTTAGGCGTCCTTGCGCTCCGTCTCGCGCTGGCCCTGGCGCCGGCACTCGATGGATTCTCGAGTGAGTGCGTTCAGCTCAAGTGGCCGAACGACGTCTTCGTCGGCGATCGCAAGCTTGCTGGAATTCTCGTCGAAGCTCGGTGGCGTGGTGCTCGGCTGGACTGGGTTGCGATCGGTGTCGGCATCAACGTCCATCCCCCCGCGGAGCTGGACGTCGGCGGCCTGTTGTCAGGCACCGATCGCCTTACTGTCCTCCGGTCCGTCGTGCCGGCATTGCGTAGTGCGCTGACGACGACAGGGAGGCTCACCGACGATGAACTGCGCCGCTTTCGAGACCGCGATCTCGCTCTTGGCAAGCGGTGCACGGCTCCGATCGAGGGTGAAGTCGCGGGTGTCAGGTCAGATGGTGCATTGCTCGTTGCTGGTCCGAATGGAGTGGAGGCTGTTCACGCTGGCTCGCTAGTCCTGGCGAATACACACTACTGAGCGAGTCGGTACTATCAGGCAGCACCGTAACGTTGATTCGGCGAGCGTCCTCTGCGTTCAATCTTTTGACTGGCGCGACGTAGCTGGAGGTGCGCCAAGAGATTTCTCGGGACGATGATCTCATGATTCTCGTATTCGATGTCGGCAATACCGAGACAACGATCGGTCTGTTCACCGGCGATGAGCTGCGTGGTCATTGGCGGATCGTCTCCGGCGTCGAGCGCACGGCCGACGAATTTGCCGTGCTGCTGCGGGGACTCCTCGACCTCGCCGGCTTTGCGTCGGAGGAGATCACCGG
>Ga0070709_10001992_pt1 | contig 11120 bp, 6 predicted proteins | sample LARL51metaG_FD_65449 | JGI IMG/M metagenome (GOLD analysis project Ga0070709, IMG submission 65449) | Corn, switchgrass and miscanthus rhizosphere microbial communities from Kellogg Biological Station, Michigan, USA - LAR L5-1 metaG | ecosystem: Host-associated > Plants > Roots > Rhizosphere ...
CATCTCCGGCGTGTAGCGTTCCCCGACGATTTCGAATTCAGCCAGACGGGCAGTAATCTTTTTCAGGTCAGCTTCGGTCAATCGAACGTTAGTGGCGCCCATGTTTTCTTCCAGATAGCGAACGCGTTTCGTTCCCGGTATCGGCACCATATCCCGACCTTGTGCGAGCACCCAAGCGAGCGCCAACTGCGCCGGCGTAATTCCCTTTTCGGCCGCTAGTTCCATTATAGCCGCAGCGAGTTTTAGGTTGGATTGCAACGCTTGTTCCTGAAAACGCGGATAGTTGGTGCGCCGCCAATCAGTGGAGTCGAGTTCATTCACATTCTGAATCGCGCCGGTGAGGAATCCTCTCCCAAGTGGGCTGTACGGAACAAAGGTGATGCCGAGTTGGCGGCAAGTGGCCAGAACGCCATTTGTTTCGACGTCACGGGTCCAGAGCGAGTACTCGCTTTGCAACGCCGCAATCGGGTGGACCTTGGCAGCGCGACGCAAGGTTTCGGGCCCGGCTTCCGATAATCCAAGCGTTCTGACCTTGCCCGCCGAAACCAGTTCGGCCATAGCGCCCACAGTTTCTTCGATGGGGACTTTCGGATCGACGCGGTGCTGATAGAAAAGATCGATGGTCTCAATCCCGAGCCGGCCAAGGCTTGCGTCGCAGGCGCGGCGCACGTTCGCGGGCGAACTGTCCAGTCCTCTGGCTCCATCGGGAGCGAAGCGGAAACCAAACTTGGTAGCGACCACAACTTTATCGCGAGGAACCTGCCGCAGAAATTTTCCGAGCAGCTCCTCATTCTTATAAGGCCCATAAACTTCGGCGGTATCCAGGAAATTACCTTCAAGTTCCAAATAGCGGTGCAGAACCTGAAGCGATTCCTCATCATTGGCTGGACCATAGGCGAAGGACATGCCCATGCAACCGAGTCCCAACGCAGAAGCTTTTATACCGTTTTTGCCCAATTCCCTATATTCCATATCTCCTCCACATCGTGGCTTCAGAATCTAAGATGTCTGGGAATTGACGAACGATACGCCTGAAACGAAATACAGGGCAAATCGCGAATTTCGACTTCGTCCGATACATGGGATAGATTCGATGCGATGGGCGTTGTGGCAAACGATCGTGGCAGACGGGATATCGACTTTCTCGTTGCGAGCCTATGCACCCTTTGAGGCGCTTTGGACACTTAATGGTTTCTGCTCCTCCAACCGCGACGGCTGCCAACAGTGAACGGGCGCGGGCCCCCCAGCAGAACAATCCCGGCCGAGCGCTGTGGGGCATTCTGACTCGCATTGATCGTTCCAAGATAAACGTCTGGCAGGCGCTGAGGAATACGGCGGGAGTGGTTGCGCCGCTGATGGTGGGGTATGCGCTCGGAATGCCGCGAGGCGGGCTGGCCATGGCCAGCGGCGCTCTGAACGTTTCGTACTCGGACGGCAGCGATCCGTACGCTTTGCGTGCGAGGCGCATGCTGGCATCCACAGTGTGGTGCTCGATCGCGGTGCTGCTGGGGGGTTTAACCGCACATAGCGACGTGTTTGCACTGGTCGTGGCCACGTTCTGGGCATTCACGGCGGGCATGCTGGTTTCCCTGGGAACGACTGCGGCGGATGTAGGCGTGATCAGCACTGTCGTGTTGCTGGTGTACTCGGCACAGGCGCTCTCGCCACTACAGGCTTTACAAGCGGCAGGGCTGGCCTTGTCTGGCGGACTATTGCAGATTGGGCTGTCGGTGGCGCTATGGCCTGTGCGGCGTTACGAGCCGGAAAGGCGTTCCCTGGCGGCTGTCTATTTTGAGTTGGCGCGGATTGCGATGCGCGCAAGTGAAGCAACCGCCGCACCATTAGGAACCCGCGAGATCGCACAAGCCCACGATGCGCTGTCAAACCTCACAACAGATCTGTCGCTTAGCGCGCTGCGTTACCGATCGTTGCTTTCGCAAGCAGAGCGAATCCGGCTGAGCCTGACAACCCTGGCACGATTGCGGTCTCGTTTGATGCGCGAGAATCCCTCTCATGCAGCAATTGCGCCGCTGGATCAGTACCGCAGCAACGCTGCGTATGTGCTGAATGCCATCGCCAGAAGTCTGGAGACTGGAAAGGAGATCAAGCTCGATGCCGACCGGCTGGCTCTTGGTGTCGCTCTTACGGAGCAAACTGGAAGGTTGATAGCGGAAGGCGAGCAGAGCTTTTCTAACGCCGTGGTAAGGGATATAAAGTTTCAGGTAGACGCCCTCGGCGGGCAACTGCGTGCCGCCATGGACCTTGCGGGCAATACGACAGTGATAGGTGAGGCTGAATTCGAAAAGCATGAAGCCTCATTGCCCTTGTGGCTGCGGTTTACAAGCCGGATTGCAACGCTGCGAGCAAATTTAAACCTGAACTCGGTCGCGTTCCGGCACGCGATCCGGCTGGCGGTTTGCGTGGCCTTCGGCGACGCGCTTGGCCGCGTGCTGCATCCAACGCGCGCATACTGGATTCCGATGACCATCGTGCTGGTGCTGAAGCCGGAATTCGCGGTGACCTTCAGCCGCGGAGTGTTGCGCATTTTTGGAACGCTGTTGGGGCTGTTACTGGCTACGGCGCTTTTTCATTTTCTTCCCATCCTTACTGCCACGCAGATCGCTTTGATCGGAGTGCTTACGTTTTTATTGCGCTGGATTGGCCCGGCAAATTATGGGATTTTTGGCGTGACGATCAGCGCCCTAATTGTGCTGCTGATCGCGCTGACCGGCGTTGCGCCCAAAGAGGTGATCGTTGCGCGCGGTCTGAACACCATCATCGGCGGCGCCTTTGCGCTGCTCGCTTACGTCGTGTGGCCAACCTGGGAGAGGAACCGATTACCGGATTTGTTCGCGGCGCTCCTTGACGCTTATCGAAATTCATTTCTTTCGATTAGCCGGAAGCTGATCGATCCGGCAGCGTCCTCGGTCAGGGAGAGGGAGCGCACGCGGCAGGCCGCGCGCATCGCGCGCTCTAATCTGGAAGCTTCGCTCGAAAGGCTGGCGGCGGAGCCAGGGGTCACGGCGGAACAGATGGCGCAGGCCAATGCGATGCTCGCGTCGTCGCACCGGTTCGCGCATGCGATGATTGCGCTGGAAGCGGGAATTCCGCAGAACCCGACACTCGTACCGGAACCCGAGTTCAAGATGTTTTGCGATGCCGTCACAAAAACTCTCGAACTGCTCTCAGCCGGTGTGAAAGGACAGCGGGTTGCCGAACGAGAATTTCCTGACCTGCGGGCGGCTTACATGAGACTTACGCAGGCTAGCGACGCGCAACGGCACCGCAATTCCTTTGTTTATACAGAAACCGACCGGATGACCAATAGCCTAAATACGCTGCGCGAACAGATACTGGCGTGGCGCCGGACCACAGGGGAATCCAGGTCGACGAAAGCAGAAATCGGTTCTGGAGAAGCTCAACCTTGATCTACAGTTTTGGAAAACAAGAACACGCAGGAGATGCAAAACTGGCACGAAAGAAATTGAGGATTGTCCGGAAACAATTCCGGAGGCCTCGAGGGAGGTGCACGTGCAAGAACTACGACGACAATTTCTGTTCGGTGCAGTTGGCATATTGGGAGCCGTTGCGTGGAGAATGCGCCTGTACGCGGAACCTCAAGCGCGTAAAATGCCAACTCCCCCACAACCCGCGGAATCGCAATCGAGCATTCCTGACAATGCAGGCAGAAGACCTTCGCAGCGGGCGATGCTGCAGCAACACGAGAAAGAGTTCCGCGATTCCCTGGCTGCTCTTTTTGAACGGGTCAGCGATCTCAAACGCGAGGTCGATCAGTTGCATTCTTCAGACATCTTTTCCGTTAAGATTTATAAACGGACCGGCGAGATTGAACACCTCGCCAAACAGTTGAGGACGCTTGCAAAGACTTAAACGGGGCTCATATGGCGGACAATCTTCCCACTTGCGACTTCGACAGCAAGCAGTTGCTTCTTAAGATGCAAAAAACGATGAAAGGCAGCATTGAAGCTATTCCGCCATTTGTCGACGAGATTATGAAGATTGTTGAATCAATGGGCTGCGCGGCAGGGAAAGAGCGCGAGGTGGAGATGGCGCTGCTGGAAGCGCTGGCCAATGCGGTCCAGCACGGGTGTAAGAACGATCCAAACAAAAACGTGGAGGTCTGCGTGGCCTGTGATGAAGCGCGCGGGCTTTTAATCGTCATTCGGGATCCGGGCGAAGGATTCGATCCTTCTTCAATTCCCAGCCCGGTTGTGGGACAAAACCTTTTTTCCACGCATGGACGTGGTGTTTTCCTGATCAACCAGCTTGTAGACGAAGTCCATTACGAAAAGGGTGGAACCGAAATCCACATGAAAATCGCCTAACCGCGCTCGTTTTCACAGCTCGATTTTGGTGCCGAGTACGGCCAGGAATTTTGCGAGCCATGCAGGATGCGCCGGCCAAGCGGGTCCAGTCACTAGATTGCCGTCCGCAATCGCTTCCGTCATCGCAAGATCCACGAATGTGCCGCCTGCACGGGTAACATCCGGACCCACCGCCGGGTAACAACTGCATTTCTTGCCGTCAAGCACGCCTGCGGCGGCAAGGATCTGCGCAGCGTGGCAAATTGCCGCAATGGGCTTATTTTCATTGGCGAAGTGGCGCACAATATCCAGCAGCCTTGGGTTGAGCCGCAGATATTCCGGCGCACGGCCGCCCGGAATCACCAGGGCGTCGTAATCTTCCGGCTTCACGTGATCAAATGTCGCGTTAAGCGAAAAATTGTGGCCGCGCTTTTCCGAATACGTCTGATCGCCTTCAAAATCGTGAATGGCGGTGCGCACCTGCTCTCCGGATTTTTTCCCCGGACAAACCGCGTGCACTATGTGGCCCACCATCAGCAGCGCTTGAAACGGCACCATGATCTCGTAGTCTTCAACATAGTCGCCGGCCAACAGCAGAATTTTTTTCTTTCCCATGGTAACCCTCGCGAAAGCGTTGAACTGCGATCCCTCAGTCCAGTATTCATTTTAACGCTTTACGAATACAAAAAGTTCGGGCACGGCTGCTTCCGCTTTCGCGAAAACTCCGTGCCCACTGAATTAAAAAGCTGTCTGTTAGTGGCTGACTGGCGTATGGGCCGGCGTCGGCTCGTCAATTTGTGCGACATCGATCTGTGGCGATTCGATATGGGGGACTTCCGGCGAGACCTCAATGGTGAGGTTGTCGGTACGGGTCTTGCCCCATTCGCGCAGCATCAGTCCCTGCGTGGCGAAGTAGCGGCGAATTCTTGAGGAATCCCAGCGCAGAACTTCTTCCAGCACGGGTATCAGCACGCTCATCGCGTTGTCGCTAAGCACAGTCCTGCGCGCAATGCGTGTAATGAATTCGGCTTCGCTGACCGCAATGGTCAGGCCGTCATACTGGTTGACGTGCATCATCACTGGCAGGTCCGAGCTGCCGTCGCCCATGTAAACGATATGGTCATGGCTGATGCCAAGCTGCGCGCGAATTTCTTCCAGTACGGTAACTTTGCCCCAACCCGCTGAGGCACGGATAATCGCTTTCACCTCGCCGTTGGAGGGTTCGTAATAAAACTTGGTCCCGTGAATATTTTCAGGCGGAACGATGCCTTCAAGCGCCGACTGAATAATCTCCTGTGGCGCAGCCGAAATTACATGAAAATTGAATTTGTATCCGTCCGCAAGCGCCTCCAGCGTTTTTGCGAACAGCTTCACATCGTGTTTCAGGCGGATGAGTTTGCCCGCTTCGATCAGGTGTTCGCGCCGAATCCGGCGGAATTCCGGATCATGCAGGATCAGGTACGAGAGTTCCGCGCCCTGCTGCACCAGGTTGATTTGAGCCAACCCCCGAACTTTGTCATGGAATCCGTGTACGCCCACAAGTTCCGCAAGCACCACGCCGGAATCGTTGAAACTTAATGTTTGGTCAAAATCGCTAGCCAGAAGATACTGCACCATTTGAAATACCCCTTTCTAACTGCTCGCCATCGCGAGCTTTGCGCCGCTCTCTGCGGCCTTGTCGCCCCTACTCATTACACCTTAACTGTGTTCACGGTCTGCGGGTCACGAATTATTTTAATGGGTGCTATGCATAGAAACGTGAACAGTTCATTGAATGTTGATTAGATGCTGTGAAGGGGTAAACGGTTAAAAGGAAAGAATTTAAGAACTTTAACGATGACTCAGGCATGTTCCAAAGCGAAACCTGTACGAAAGAGAATGGCGAAACAAAAGCGAACTACTTTTTCTCCGCTGAAACCCGAGAGTTAGGTGCCTGGGAATGCCGCAAAACGGACCCATCCGGGTTGCGAAGCGCTGACTTCATGGAATTGCGAACTTCCTGGGATTCGTCAGCCACCCTATACGGCAGGCCATTGCGAAGGTAAAGCGCCTGCGATTCCGCAAGATTCAGCGGACGGGCGCCGCGCCTGCCAAAGACGGAAATCTGGTTGCCGGATTCGTCCACCGCGCGGTCGCGGTCGATGCCTTTGGAGATGGCGAGTGCCGGCCCTTTTGTCTTTGCCGTGGCGATCAATTTGGGATTCGGGCGAGGACTGAAACCGGAGAAATGCGCCGGGTCGTCCCATGGAGAAACAATTTGTAGCATGCGGAGACCGTTTCGGCCATCAGCTACGAATGCGAACACGCTTGCATCAACCATGCCGATTTTTACGTCGTTTACGTCATTCATCTGATTCTGCGCGTTGAAAAATTGCTCGAGACGAGGAGCCTCCGGATTTTCCACGTCGAGAATGGCCACGCCGTTTCTGCCCGCGGAAACGTAAGCGTAAGTGCGGGCGACATAAATGTTTCGCGCGTCATCGACCGCGACATTTGCGTGTGCGACTGGTTTTGGATGCGCGAGATCGGTGACATCCAGAACCTTCAGGCCAAAGTGATCCACGACGAATGCATAGCGAAATTGCACGGCAATGCCGTGAGGATCATCAAGAATCGGTGAACCGACGGTGGCAGTAATTTTTGGCGCCAGCGGGTTCTGCAGATCGACAACCACGAGATTCGTTTTTGTTAGGATGTACGCAAAATTGCCGGCAATCGTGATGCGGCGCGCTCCGGTGAGAATACCGTCAGGATTGAACGCCAAAGCGCGCTGCAGAAAATTGTTGGCGGGATTCCCGTCAAGCAAGGTCCCGACGCCGGGACTCTTCGCTTTTAAATTTGGATTGCCGATGACAACAAGACCCTCTTCCCTGTCGGCGACATAAAGAAATCCGTACAGCAACGGAATCGGCTGCTCTTCGTTTTCGGGCAGTTGGACGCGAAGCGGATCGATAGCCAGAGTGGATGGCGTCGCAACAGCAACAGCCTCTTTCGTCGGAACGAAAAACTTCTGCCCGATGGGAGAAACGGGCGAAGTGGTGATGCGCTCGGAAAAACCCTTGTTATCGATGTTGGCGATGTCGAAGGCACGGAAGCCGCCTTTGCCCTGAGCGGCGTACGCATATTCGCCGCGAGCCTGAATATCAAGGACGGTTCCCGCATGTTCAATAGAAGTGGTGAGCTCGCGCTTCTTCGCGACAAATTTCTTGTAGTCGCTCGGATATGCGATGCGCTGCAAATCGCTGCCATAGATTGCCGGCGGCTCGTCGTGTTCGGCAACGGCAATCGCTTCCAGCCCGTGATTTCCGGTTGCGACATAAACATAACGTCCCATGAAGTTCATGAAGTTGGTGCCCTGGAGCAAAAGCTGCGCCATCCACGCGTTGTTATCGTTCTCGGCAGATACGTGGCAATCGCTGCATTGCCGGGTTTCCCTGGCGCGCACGGTGTGCGGTACGAAGGTGCTAAACGCTTGCCCGGAAAGTCCCGGCGTCGAAACCGTTTGTTGCTGGTAGTAAAGCCATTCGCGAGTCGCATTCTGCGAACTCACCAGCACCGCGCAGGACGAGCGGGCGGGCGCAACGCGATGCCCCGTGACGGTGCCATCCACACCAAGCATATAAATATCGTCTCGTAAGATTTGAAAGTTGTAGCTTGTGTAATTGCGCGTAGTCAGGCCTTCGTTGTGCAGCATGTCGCGCTTCACGTTGGCGGTCATCTGCAGATGGCAACCGAAGCACGTAGGCGTCCATGAGGTGTGGCAGGAGTAGCAGGTCATGGAGCTGTTCGCGTGCGCGAGCATGGTTTCATCATTCGGAAAAGCGGTGAGCACTTCCCCGGACTTGCCCATCAATTTTGCGCGATACGATTTCGGGCTGTAGTGAACATTTCCCGGCGTGACGGTGTCGCGCGTCTGCACAACTCGCCATTCGGTTTTCGCGTCGCTCATAGAGCGCTGGATCAACGCGTCAGCTTGCCACTCAAACCGCCGCAAGCCCCACGGAGTTCTCAATGCATCAAGATGGCGGCCGCCGGCGGGCGCTGCCGGCCCCGAAGTAACCAGGCTGGCCCGTGCGCTGATCGTGCCATGGCAATCCACGCAATCAATTTCGACTGCCGCACGCGGCTCACCATAAACTTTTCCGTTTCCATGATTGTCCTGCCCGAAGTGACAATCCGTGCATTGCATCCCTTTTTCCAGGTGAATATCCGCAAGATGTACGGCTTTGCCAAAGCGTTCGGGATCGTCGAAAGCAATCTGTTTGCCCTCTCTATCGAGCCAGTTCCCTTTGCGGTCGTGCGCATATACCCCGCGATAAAGCCAGCCGTGTCCATGGAAATCGGCAAATTGCGTAGTTTTCAGTTGCTTGTTGAATTCGGGAGTGCCCGTCTGCTCCAAAAATTTTTCATCGCTCCACAGTCCGCGCGCCGCGGCGGCTTCCGGATTTTTCAGTGATGACCGATAGCGTTCTTCCTCACTAGGATTTTTTTGCTTCGCGGGATACATTTTCTCCCCGTCAATTTCGTTGTCCCACCAGGTGAGCCCGAAATATGTAGTGAGCATGTTCGTGCCGGGATGCATGTGGCACACCATGCATTGGCTGGACGGAATGGAGCGCGTGAAAACGTGCTTGATCGGGTGCCCGGACTGCGATTTATTGATGGTGGGATCAACGGTAGCGCTCGTACCGGAATGGCCAAAGGCTGCGTATCCCGCGGAATGCGCCGGGTCGCGGTCGTTTGCGTACACGACATGACACGAGGAACAGCCGCTAGCTCGGTAATCGCCGGGATGATCGTTCGTCCCCGGCAACGACATCACTGGATCGACCAGACGAGTTTTCTGTAAACCCAGAAACACCGGATCGGTACGAACTTCCGTGCCGAATCCGCGGTCGCTCAATTGGTCGTCTGGCTTGCCCGGTTCTTCACTCCGGGTCGGATTGCCTAGCTCGGCTTTTTTCTCTCCTCCGCGTTCGAACACGCGCAAGACATTGCCAGGCTGAGAAATTTCCCAGCGATACAGAGGAGTCAGATCAGACAAGATCCCCTTGCTGCGAGTTTCCTCGGGGGTCGGCGGCGGAAACGTCTTCAGCAATTGCGGATGACCGTCGCGGTCGTAGCTCTCCCCGAAACGCGCGTTCTTTGTGGGAATCGCGCCGTTATTGTAAAGCGCCGCTCCCCACAGGAATCCTGTGTGCGTCATCATGCTGGTGGAGACGGTGCGCGTTTCGTTGGCATGGCAGCCTGCAGTGCCGCAGGTTTCCGGGGCGACGCGCAGATCGCCGGGGTTCACGAATTTTACGTACTCAGCGGATTCCTTAAGCCACTTAGTGAAAATGTCCGGTGCCACCGCGCCACGATTGCGAAAAATGGGATCGCGCGGCTGAACGTGTGCTTTCTGTTTGGCTTCCGCGTATTCGGGCGCGCTCGAAGGTAGGCCCGAGCGGACGCTCGCGGAAAAATTTCCGCCATGGCAATCGGTGCAACCGAGCTGCACGGTTTTAGTCGGATGCATGGTCGCTTCGTCCATCGGTGAGTGGCAGCTAAAGCAGCCCGCTGATTTTCGTTCCGCTTCCTCACGAGATTGCCCGCGCACTTCGCCAGATTGTGCCTGCACGCCGCGAGCCAGGCCCCGAACGCCAAAGGCGAGAATCGAAAATGCAAGGATCACGAGAGCCGTGACCAGCGATGTTCCTCGCGAGAAACGCACGCGATCGCAAAGGTTCGCGCTCGAATAGGGGAGCTTCTTCACTGTGCGAATTCCGTTCGAAATAGCGAATTCATTCTTGCTGCGACCTCTAAAACGTCAATTTCACCGAGCCGAACAAAGAAAATAAAGTCTTGCCGCCGTAGATATCGCGAAAACCCTGGCCCGGCGTCAGCATGGCGGCGCCGCCGGTAAGCACGATGTTTTCAGAAAGCGGCGGGCGGTAGGTGACACCGGCACCGTAGTCTACCCCGATGGTGTGCCGAATGGGTCTCTGGAACAGAATGTCTTCGAGCGCTTCCGTACGCTCGAACCGAAGATAGTTCACGTTTGCGAAGCCTTTAAGCTTCGGCGTGATATCCAAATCGACGCCCGCGTTCATCAGAAATATTCCAGGATTCACGAAATTGGCCTGCCCTTCGTCTTTGCTGGACCGCAGAGACGGAATCAGGCTGCCTGGTGTAGTCAGAAGCACGCCGGAGCCCGTGAGGCGAATGCCTTCTCGATTCCAAAAGCTGAACAGCCCGCCGGCAAATGAATCGAGATCGAGAATGGAATCGAAACCGCGCGCGCGCGCGTCACGTGGATTCGCATCACCGCTCGTATAAAAAGTCGAAACACGATAGCGTAGCCAGTCGCGGTCATACGAAAGTTCCGCAGCCGCGAGTTGCGCGTTTACGGTAACAGGGCGCCCGGCAATGGGATTAAAAGTGTCTTCGCCAACCACTTGGTAAAACACGTGCGTTATGTTGAAGCGATGGATGTGTCCGCTGCCGAGCCAGCCGAAATAGCCCACACGGATTCCATGCGCAATGGGACCGGCGCCAGGATTTTGATTGATGACGTTGGCGACAGGAGCCGGGCGCACCAGAAATCCATTGTCGTCATAGTGAATCGATGGATCATCTTTGTTCCAGGCGGCAACAAATTCGGCCGTGTACCCGGGAAAGAAAAAATCCTGCAGATAAACGTTGCCCAGCACAACTTGTTGATGGCGGCGTTCAAAAGTATTCAACCCGCTGTTGGTGTTCTTCTCCAAAAACTGAAAGTAGGTCGCGTTGTATTCGATCTTATCGGAGTGTAGA
>Ga0070709_10001993_pt1 | contig 11111 bp, 9 predicted proteins | sample LARL51metaG_FD_65449 | JGI IMG/M metagenome (GOLD analysis project Ga0070709, IMG submission 65449) | Corn, switchgrass and miscanthus rhizosphere microbial communities from Kellogg Biological Station, Michigan, USA - LAR L5-1 metaG | ecosystem: Host-associated > Plants > Roots > Rhizosphere ...
TGCTGGATCACGTTCGCGTACTCGTTCTCGGCACCGATGGCCTGGATGCTGTCCGTGCCGCCTGTGCCGCCTCTGTTGCCGCCCGCGGTGGCGGAGGAGCAGGCGGTCGCCAGCAGGGCTGTCGCCGCTGCCATCGCAAGCGACAGCGCGGCGGTGCGGGCGACGGAACGGGTTCGCATGGCCTTGGATACTCCCGGTTCTCCAGGTTGCCGTAGTCGGCTGCAAGTGAACACCGTTATGGTAATCGTTTTCATTAAGGCGATGCAAGTCGGTTGGGCTCATGGGGTGCCGCCGGCCTACGGCGGGTTGACCCGGCTGTCGAGAGCCTCCACCACCCTGGTGGGTGCACCTGAGACGGCGAGAAGGATAAATACGCTTTGCCGACCGTTGATGACCTGCGCCAATTAAATCAGTTGTTTTTCTATACCCGCGCACAGGATTCAGCGCAGGAACCGGGGGTATGGCGACGAAATAATAATCGGCGGCGGCCCGCAGTGGCTGGAGTGGTTTGCGGGCAGGGGAAGGCAATTTGTGGTCACTGAGTCAGCCTGTAACAGTGCAAACCTATCGCAGCGGTCGATCTACGATGAGCGATACTCGGCCGGTTTGTACGACGACCGTTCCGTCCCTGTTCTCACTGCCGAACGTGATGCTCTCAGTAATGCAATGCTGCGTGCTGTCGCCACATTCCCATTCACTCGCCGGGTCAGTCTTTTCGATTTTGGCTACGGCACCGGGCGCGTCATCAATGACTGGATCGAAGGCCAAGCGCGTCAGTACCTGCGATCAGCACAACAGGAGTTGCGTCTCGTCGCCTACGACGTATCGTCAGTTGGCCTGCGGATAGCGCAGGAGAGGTTGCACGCGGTGGGGTACGCGCCCACGAGGCCGGTCAGATGGGAGTCGGGATCCACCCAGGGCTACATCGCCGGCGCCGTACAGAAGCGGCAACACGATGTCAGCGTCACAGTCGTCTTCGTTCATGGCTGCGAGGACGAGCCTCCAGATGTAATGCGCGAGCTGGCGCTGGCCGCCAACGACGGGGACCACTACCTGCTCACCACTTGCCTTTACGGAGGCCTAGGGCATGTTCCCGGGGAGGACCTCAGACGGGAATACTTTCGCCAGCTCAGTGAGCTCACGTCGCCGCGGGGCGAAATCATCCTGTGCCTGTCTGCGACAGGGGATCTAGCGGAGGAACAGCCTAAGTGGTCGGAGAAACTAGCGGTCGGGGATACCGGCGGATTTCCCATTGAGCAGCATGGCGATCTAGTTTATGACACAGAACTCGGTCAGCAGAACTTCTACCACGTATTCGGTACAGAGCTTAATGACTACATGAAATCGATAACCACCGCAGGTCAGCGTTGGTGGATCGAGGGAATACGATACCCAGGCGAGGAATTCGAGTCCTTGGAAGCTGAGCAAGCGAATTACCGCCTAGTACGGCAAGCAAATGAGCGTAAACGCGGCCGCATCTGGAGTGCCGATGACTACAGGGAGCTCCATTCGATAGCGGCGTTCCGCAGCCCGAAAGGCCCCGGCAACGACGGTTGACCGCCTACGCGCAAGATTCGCCTGAGCGTGGTTTCCTGGGCTGGAGAGTGGCCAACGTCACTAGGCACGCGGCCGCGAGCAAGAGGTAGGGAACCAGGTCCGAAGTGACCTGGGCCAGCACACCGCTTCCCGCCGAAGCGACGGTCTGGCCAGCGGCCCAGGCAAGGTTACTCATGCCGAATGCCAGACCCAAGTTGAGTCCCAGCTCCCCTGCGCCGTCACTCACCAGCGTCATGGACGGCGCGTATAGGGTGCCGAAGGCCGGCATCCCCACGATGAGAACGGGGATCAGCGCACGTACCAAACTCACGGTTGGGGCCAGCAGGCACAGGAGAGTTGCCGCAACAAGTGACAGCCGGATGGGGCGGTCCGCGCCTCGGCGATCAGCTGCCCTACCAGCCAACCATGAGAGCACTGATTCAACCGCGGACGCTCCTAGGAAGGTCCCCGCGATAAGCAGGCTGGAGGCACCGAGGTAGGCGAGGCGAAGTGGCGCCAACACGTTCAGTACGCCGAAGGCCATCCCCGCCAGCGTGATCACCCACAGGCCGGTAGCCACGTCCCCGTTTTGGAGGGCTGTCCACATCTTCCGCGGCCCCTGCGGCTCGGACGCGCGGGGGGGTGGTACGAGGAACGCTGCCATCATGAGCGCGGCACCGGCGAATGCGGCGGTGATGAACGTGGGCCCTGTTCCGATTTCGTCGGCTATGGCTCCCACGACCGGGCCCAGTAGGGCACCCCCCACCGCGGCGCCGACGGCTGTGCCGAGCACAGTCCCGCGGGCTTCATCAGGGGCCTCAGTGGTCAACCAGGTCAGTCCGGCCGCCCACGTACAGGCTCCACCGAAGCCCTGGACGAAGCGGGCGGCATCAAGGACGCTCCCGACAGAATCCCAGCCGAAGACCAGCGTCGAGAGGCTCATGAGGATCAGGCCGATCAGAACCACTTTCCTCGAGCCAAGCCGGGCCGTAAGCAGTCCGCCAGGGAGAGCGCCGACCAGCGTCCCGAGCGGATAGCCCGCGACCAGGATGCCGACTTCCGATTTTGAAAGATGGGCGACATGCATGTAGTGGGGCAGGAGCGGCGTGAGCGCGGAAAAGAAGATGGTGTCGACCAAGACCAGCGCGCATACGTAGATAAGCAGGCCCTGCATCGGACGCGTCGTCCGTGACCTGGCGGCGTCCGTCACCGCGCGGTACCGATCAGGTCAGCCACTCCGCTCCGCGTATCCAGCCCAGACGGGCCGGCGCGGTTCGGCCCGGTCGGCCGCTAAGGCTACGTGCTCAGCCTCCTCAGCGAAAATATGCGTATTACGCGGAGCTGACAATAAATGACGGCCATGTGTGCGACGGCTATCACGTCGTTCACCTGGCTCAGTCGACGGTACCGCCTGTGGTCACGGCGCAGGGCGCTTCGCTTTTCGTCATGGACGGGCGAACCGAGGTGGTGCGCGCTGTAGCGGTCCGCCATCTCCCTCAGGGTGTCGAACCGAGGGATGGTAACTCGCCCGGGCGTGAGCGGCCGTGCTGGTCTGTCCTGGGGATGCAGGAGCCTCTTCGTGGTGTCGGTCGGCGTCGGCAGTCCCAGCTCCGCCAAGGCCGCTGCGGCGGATGGCATGACTTCAATCTCGGCCCACTGTCGCTTCCAGTCTTCACGGTCATGACGCCATGCCTCGACGTATCGCGCACACAAGTCAGGCGTTATCCCGCTGAGGCACTTCAGCGCCCGATGGAGCGATGCGACTATCTCGTCGCGCATGTCGGGCGGAGCTTGCTCAGCGCGGGAGAGCGTGGATTCGAGGAAATTCCGCCGTGCTTCGAGGAAGTGAGCCCAATATGCGCTCGTAGCCTGTCCGATGTCCATTTTCAAGTGCAATAGCGCATAAAGACCTTCGGCGACAACATCGCCGAATTCCTGCCACGCGGCTCGCTCCGCATTCGCGAACGGGTAGTAGACGAGCTGTGTAGCCTTCAGGCATGAGTTACCGAGCCGGCCTTCCGACGCGGCGTCGAAGAAGAAGAACCAGTCTTCGTTGTAGATGTCGGGGAAGAAGCCGATGTGGTTATCGCAGTTCACAGCGAGGGCGGCACCACTTACGAAGACATCCTGGGAACCGCCTGTCATGCGGTTAGCGTGGCAGACGATAGAGTTGTCCGGGAACTCGGTCACCCGCATGCCTGCTGCCGAAAAGGAGCCAAGCATGTCGACGGTTCGCTGTAGGTCCTGGTGGTCGATGTCTCTTATGTCGTCATCGAGAAAGAAGATACGTTGCCAGCCCAGCATCCTGGCCAGCGCCAGGCCAATGTTGCGTTTCATGCTGAGATCGGTGACATGGTATCCGCACTCAGGAGGCAGCTGGATGTCTCGCAGTCTGCGGAAGAAGAACAGCGGGTGCGAGTATCCCGGAGGAAGGTCGATGACGATGGCATCCCTGAACGAGCGGGCGGCGAGGTAGTCCTTCACGTCTCGGCCATTGAGGTCCTGACTGCACACGATGACCAGCGCGCACTGCGCGGCTCGGGCCAGCGTTACGGCATGGTCAAGGTACGCCGCGGGCCGTGTCCCCGGAACGATGATCGCGTCCAGGCCTAGCGTGCCGGTCCGGGGGCTTCCTGGTACGCGCTGTCCGATGAGCGAACGGTGCGTGCCGTACTGTCTGATGCCTGCTCCGTACCGATTCATCAGTATGACCGCCCGTCGGCTGGGCGGGCGAGGCCGACGCCCATCATGCGTCGTCCTCTGCCCACTTGTAGAGAACGACGTCACGGCTGTTGAAGTCCGGCGTCATCGTCTGATTCTCGATCACCTTGACTGACATCAGTATCCCGAACGACTCGGCATCTCCGAAGTTCTCGGAAATGTATCTTTCATTACCATCGCGCAACTCCGCATCAGTAAGGCTGCGGACAGCGCCGTAGACGCCCCGGCTGTGGATGCCGCTGCATATCGTCAGCGTGCGGTTCGCGTTCAGCGGATTGGGTACTCGCACGAGCAGCCCGACATCCTCTGCGAGCACTTTCTCGCTCTCGTCCGTCCACTTCGGCCAGAATTGACGCGCTTTGCCATCGGCGTTCGCGACAAAGATCTCGCCGGATTCGAGTGGCGGGTCCTTTACTTGGCTTATCGGGAGATTGGCCATCTCGAATAGCCTTCCGGTTATCTCGTTCCAGACCACACCACCGAGGAGAACGAGGTGCCCAGTAAGGTCGTCGGGTACTACGTCGGGAGGAGTCCTGAAGTGTACCTCTGCCAAGGGATTCTCGGCCCGTATGTGGCCGAACAACTCAGTCAGGGAATCGACGTCGGCGTACGTCTGTAGTTTTGTGTAATTAGGATTTTTCGGATCTCCGAACGGGCCAATTACGCTGCTGGGAAGCTGTGCGCAAACGAAAGTCACTCGGGCGCCGTCGCGGAAGAGCCAAGATCGGTTGAATGTTTGCTCTTCGTTAGCCGAGTCTCCGCCGGCCGCGTTCCTAAGCCGCAGCAGCTCCGTCTCGAGTTTCTCGTATGCCTTCTGCTCGCCTTCAGTCAGATCGCTGAGCGAAAATAGCTTCGGTTTTCCTTGAATCGTTCGAGTTGATGCGAAAAAACGCGCGTAGGCACGTATCCGGTATTCGGGCGGGAGCTTCGGCGAGCTGAGGCTTTCCCATGAAGACACGGTGGCGGCGGACAAGCTCTCATCCTCGCTGAAGGCATCCGCAAGCTTCTTCTGGGTCAGCCGTGGCGTTTGTTGTCTGAGCTGCCTCAATCGTGAAGCAAGCTGCAGAGCGGGAGGCGTGGGCGGCATAAGTGTTCACCCCCTCGCAAGCATGACTGAAGTCGCGCCTGGACACGTCGCGACACGCCAGTCGGGTCAAAGTATCCCGGCACTGTACCACCCTAGCTACCGAAGTCGAAGGGACTTTGACTATTGAAGCCGAAGCTAGTCTGGGAGTACTGTAGTTCAAAAGTACCAACTTAGCAACACTAAAGTCTACTGATGTTAGGTAGATATCGGTAGAGCCAGGACAACGTAGTCTCTGGAGTACAGAATCATCGTTTAGCCCAGTAGTACTTGACTGGGGGTGCGACTTGTCCAGCTCCTCAATCCCAGCCGACGGCCGGTCAGATTACCTCGAACAGTTGGCGGCGATCCGGGAAGATCCCAAGGTCAAGAACCTTGCCCGGCGACAGGCAGGAGATTCCGAGCTGGCGGAAGACGCGCTGCAAGAGACCTACTATGCCGTGGCGCGGATGGAGAACCCAGAGCGGATCGTAGACCTGCGGGCGTACTACTACCGGGTCTTGATGCGAAACATCCACAGGCTCCGTAGTCAGCTGGGAGCGATCCTCATCGAGGACTTCGGGATAGTGGCTGACACCTGCCAGCGCAAGCCCGGAGGCGAACCGCCTCCGCTACCGTTCGACGAGGCGGTCGGAAGTCACCTGCTCATCCAAGGCTTTTTGCGATACCTCGCACTGCACCGTGCGACCCTGACCCGCATGGTGCCTGGGCGATCACCTGACGCGGCACGTTACCGGGACGTGATCGTCACCGTCGTCGAGTGCATAGTGCGCGCCAGTGTCGCCGGAGGTCTCAGCGACGCCGAGCAAAATCTGGCTTTCCGCACGCTGTATCCGCAGTGGTTTGCCGAGGCCGGGGGCGCGATCGACAACATTCACCAGAGATCCTCCCGAGCCCGCGCCGACGTCTGCCGCCTGCTGCAAGAGATCGTCAGGCGCTGTGACCCTCAATTCTGAAAAGGATTGTCAGGTTCACGCTTCGGTTATCTCGTCTCTCTCAGGTACAACCTTGAGGAGGGGCTCCAATGGTCGTCGACCCGTCCATCGAACGCGCAGAACCTGGGTCAGGAACCGCCCGGGATAATAGGCACGCCGACCCGATCCTCCAGACTGAAGCTAACGCAGCGCTTGAACGCTGGCTCCAAGACCACCCAGAGATCGAGGCAGAGCTCAAGGACACGGTCCGCGCTCACATTCACTACCAGGAACTCGAAGCGCGGACACGGGAAGCCGAGCGGGCGCTGCAGACCGCCGAGCAGCGCTACGCCACCCTGCAGACTAGGCACGACGTAGCCGGTCACCGGATCTTCGGATGGACCGTCGGCCTGGCCTTGGTCGTAGCGCTCGTGGTCTTGGACGCGATTCCGCTTAACTGGGCGGCCCAGGCGTTCGGCCTGGACTCTAGCGGTACCTGGCTGGTTACCTGCATCCTCGTGGTCGCGTCAGTGGGCGCGATGGTTGGCTTTGAGCTCACCAGCGGGCACTCGCGCCAGCGGGGTTTGCTCGCCGCCGTCGTCGGGGTCGCTTATCTCGTGCTGCTAGGGCTGCGCACCCAGTTCCTTACAACTGTTGCGGGCGAGTCCATGCCTGTCGCGCTGCTCCAGTCCGCCATGCTGACCGTGATCTCCGCGGGGCTGGTGCTCTGCGGATCGGTTGTGGTGGCTCGAACCCGGTCGTTCACGCTGTCACGCTCGCTCGGGATTGTCCGGCGGGCGCGACGGGATGCGGCCACCGCGCGGATCGCGCAGGGCCTGGCGAGCCAGAAGCTGCAGCGGCACATTGGCGCGCTCTGGCAGATGCTGCTGCCCTGGGCACTCGGCGCGGCCGCACCGGCCGGTGTTGACCGGGCGAAGTGGGCAGTCGCCCTCAGGCAGTCGGTCCGTCAGCTGTTCCCGGTGTCGTGACTAGCGGGGCTTCCCGCATCTGTCGCAGACCACAGCGTCGTCGGTCAACACAAGACATCGAGATCATAATGAGCTGGTCAAAAACCCTTCATCGGTGTGGAGTTGTAGTCATGCGCGACCTCACGCCGAGCTACGTGCCTGAGACCGGCGAGGTGATCCTGGATGGTCCGCCAGCCGGCCCAGCCGGCGAGGCCGGGCTCGTTCCTGTCGCAGGCATGGAGCTTGCCTTCGACCGCGCTGATGGCCATCTGGTCCGGGCGATCGTGGACGCTACCGCCGCACCCGCCATGGAACTGGTCACAAAGCTGTTCGGCAGGCATGCCGCGGGGACGCTGCGTGACCTTGCGGGGCAAGCCGACGGTACGCGGCCGCAGGCCATATCGCCAGCAGCCGGGTTGAGTGCGGCACTGTCGAGCTTGGCTCGCCTTGATGCCGCACGGGCTACGAGTCCGGTACCCGCCAGTTCGCCATGGTGGGCGGCCGAGGCCGCCTTCTTGGCGGAACAGGCCGGCCTTCGCTCGCGGACGCTCGCGGAGGCAGGCCGGGCGAGTTACACACCACGCGGCGGCCGGTCGCACAGGTTCCGCCAGCCAGGAATCGACGTGGCTGCCGAGGTTGCGAACCTGCAGAAGAGCCGCCTCCCCGGCCTGCACTGGGTCCTCGATCCTGGCCTTGCCCCGCCGGAGGTGTTCCGGCCTGGGCTAACGCCGTATTCAGACCTGCGCGTTCACCGTGACGCCGGCAACGATTGTGTGATCGTGAAAGCAACGCTGGCACCAGGCGCTGACCGTCAGGCTGCAGGCCGCTGGCACGTTAGGCTCGTCGACCCGTCGCGCCCTGCGCAGTGGCGCGTACTGGCTGAAGCGGAATTCAAGGTAGCTAGCTCTCGGCTTGTGGCGGAGCTCCTCTCACCTGGCGGTTCGGAGGAGACGTGGATCGAGGTCGTCGACGATCCAGAGCGGCCGGTTCGCAGCGCGAAGGCGCACAGAATCCAGCGGGCGCTGCGGTGGGCGGATGCCGCGCTGCGTGCGGAGCGTGCGCCCGAGGGGATCGCGCCGCACTCGACCCCAGCAGACTGGGCGGCGCTCGGCAGAGTCGCCTGGGAGCGGTGTCGTCTCGACTGGGAGGCAGTCGGCGACTACGGGCGGGCCGCAGCCGTGCTGGTCTCCCGGATGCCAGTGCCAGGGCCGGTGTACTTGGCCGAGATCCTGGGCGAGTGACATCAGGACGGCCGCTCGATGACGACGGTCACCCGGCGGTTGGCGCCCGAAGTGCCTGAGCTGACAAGGTCGCTGGCGCCGTGTCCAGCGATGATCAGCGCGGACTCCGGTATGCCATGTGACTCGAAGAAAGAAGCAACCATGGCCGCCCGGTCGAAGGACAACGTGTAGTTCGCAAGAGCCGTTCCCGGGGTCGACGCGAAGCCGTTGATCACCGCAGTGACACCCGCCTCGCGCAGCTGCGGCATGAGCAGGGTCAGCTGGGCGACCGCACTCGGGCTCAGGGCTGCGCTGTTGTTGGCGAATAGCACAGGCGCTGACGCGGACTCGTGAATGCCGCCTTGACCGAGGTCGGCGGAGACCAGCGCGGCGAGTTGCGGTCCGGTCAATTCAGGGCCGGCCACCGCCGCCTGCGCCGCTCCGGCTGCCAGCAGGTTCACCTGAGCCGCGCTGGCCGCCGCCACGCTTGGCAGAGATCTAGTGATCACTACGACTGTGTCCCCGGAGAGCTCACCCGCAGGCGGTCGGCTGGCAAGATCGTCGGTGTAGAGCACGACTACACGCCGGCTGCCGAAGACATTGCCGTGCTCCTCCGCAAGGCCGGCCACGGCACTGGCGGCGGCCGCGCTCTCCATGACCAGGCTTGCCGCCGGATCAGGGGGGTCAGTCAACTGGCCGATCTTGGCCGCGAGGCGAAGACCCCGCAGCCACGCCGCTAGTGAGTGGCGCACCTGGGTGGCCTCGGCATTTTTTCCCGCGGTGACCTCCCCGCGCCAGTGCTTGAGCCGGTTGGCGTACTGCGCCGCCTGGTAGGAGGTCTGGTCTCCGCGCGGCGCGGTTGGCTTCCCGGGCACCACCACCGTGGCCGGCGGCGGAGACGCTGAGCTGAGGATGATCTTCGGCTGCGCTCCCGCCTGCAGCACGGTGAGCTCTTCGCTGGAGCGGACCGTGGCGTTCACCAGGGCGGAAATGGCAGGCCCCGAAGCCGCGCTCTCCAGCACCACGACCAGTGCCGATGGCGGCGTGGCCTGGCTGATCGAAACCGATGGTCCGGCCGCAGGGGCTGTCACAGAGCCCGGCGCGCCCAGCAGACCGCAGCCGGCCAAGGCGAAGGCCAGGCCAGCGGTGCCGGCGCGCTGGATAATCTTCCGCACTTCTTTCGTCCTCCCCGTCTGATCCCCGACGCGGGGTGCAGGACGTCCACCCCCGTCAAAAGTCAAGAGGACTGGCAACGGCGTGCCTGACACTCGTGTCAGCCGGCCCGGCCGAGTCCCTCTTCTCTGGTGAGGCCGTGAGGAAGGAGCAGAAGCGCCGTGCTTCCTGGTCACATGCGAACGCCGGCACAGATCATCGGCGAGCTGCTTACCGGGCACTCGGAGGCAGTTAGCCTGCAAGCCGAAGCTAGCCATTGCCGGGCTCTGGCACGCTGTTCCGCGGCGCACGCCGGCGAGACGTTCGACGCCGCGCAAACAGCCCGTCTCGGCTACGAGGAACTACGGCACCGGATTGATCCCCGTCGCGCTCGCACCGTCGGCCTCGCTGCGGGACTGCTCACCCTGACCCTCGTGGGGGCAGGGCTGATACTGCTCGACGCCATCGAGCTGAGTGTGGTGCTTGGTCCGGTCAGGTCGGTATTGCCCGCGCTCGCGGCAGCAGCGGTGTGGCTCGCCGGTTCCTGGGTTGCCGCGCTGGCCGCCCGGGAGCGCCGGTGGGGCGTGTGCCTCGCGGCTGGTACCGGGGGCGTCCTACTCGGGCTGCTGCTGGCCGCGCTGCGTGGCTTCAGTCATCAGAACGTCCTGTTCGGCACTCTGGTCAGCGCGCTCATTCTCGGCCTGGCGAGCGCCGCCGCCGTGCTCATGGCCCGGATGGAGTCCTCGGCGCTGTTCGCGGCCCGGTGGCGCTGGCATCGGGCCCGGGCCGCTCATCGGGCCGCGGCCCGGATCGAGCAGGGCGATCTCGAAGCGGCGACGGCGGCTACCGAATCCTGGCTTGGCCTGGTGCGGAGCCGGGCGAGCGTGCTCGCTGGCGATGACCGGCTTGTCCAGGAAACCGTGGCCCTCGCCATCGGCTTGCTGGAAAGCGGCCAATCGCATGCCTCCCTCCACAGGCGGTTGACGGGCTAGCGATCCGCGTCGCCGGCGTAGCATGACTGCGGTGGACATCACCCAGCTGATCCTTGACGATCATCACGAGCAGCGTCGGCTGTTCGCGATCCTGGAGCAGATCGACCGGTCTGATACCGAGGCGCTGTCCGCCGTCTGGGGACGGCTGGCGGCCTTTCTCGAGGTACACGCGGCGGCGGAGGAGGCGATCTTCTATCCCGAGCTGCTGAAGGTCGGGATAGCCGCGCGGCGGAGGGCTGGGGTGGAAGACGAGACCCTGGACGCCATCCACGACCACAACGAGATCAGGGACGCGGTCGCGGAAGTCGCGCGACACTCCGTAGGCAGCGATGACTGGTACACGGCCGTGGCCGGCGCGAACCTCGCCAACGGCGACCACATGGCCGAAGAGGAACGCGAGGGCCTGACCGATTTCCGTCGCCTGGCCGGGCTGCAGCGGCGCCACGATCTCGCCGTCGCATTCGCCGCCTTTGAGGCGCGTAACGTCACCGGCGTCGAGCCGGTAGACAAAGACCCGGCCGCCT
>Ga0070709_10001994_pt1 | contig 11110 bp, 7 predicted proteins | sample LARL51metaG_FD_65449 | JGI IMG/M metagenome (GOLD analysis project Ga0070709, IMG submission 65449) | Corn, switchgrass and miscanthus rhizosphere microbial communities from Kellogg Biological Station, Michigan, USA - LAR L5-1 metaG | ecosystem: Host-associated > Plants > Roots > Rhizosphere ...
CTCAAGCTTCGTCTGGGGCGCAGCAGCTCCACGGCGGGTCGGGCCAGGCGCAATCCGGCGCCGGCCGGCTTCATGCCGGGCTTGCCCAGGCCAACGGCGGCTCAAAGCAGCTGAAGTCGGGCCTCGATCAGGCGCTTGCCGCAGCCAACCAGATCAGGGACGGCGCGGGCAAGCTGCTCGCCGGCTCGACGCAGATCGCCAACGGGCTCGGGCAAGCAGCCGGCCCTGTCAAAGCGGGGCTTCCGAGCGTCCGGCTGCTGGCTAAGGCGAGCGCGTCGACGAACAGCCAGGTCGGCGTGATCGGCACCGAGGCCAAACAGGCGCAGGGTGAGCTGGCCACGGCGCTCGCGTCAGTGCAGAGCATGACGACCGGCAAGAACGACCCGAGGTATGCGGCCGCCCTCAGCCAGCTTTCACAGGCCAGCCAGGCAACCGGAGCAGTGCAGAACGCCGCCACAGCCGCGGCTTCGAGCGCGGGCCAGGCGTCCTTCCTCGCCGCCGGCGTCAGCGACCAGGTCTCCAAGCTCTCGCCCGGGCTCAACCAGCTCTACGCCGGGTCGCAGCAGCTCGAAACCGGGATCAGGCAGCTGCGCGACGGCAACGTCCAGCTGGCGTCTGGAATTGGCAAGCTGGCAAACGGAGGCACGCAGCTCAACGGCGGCCTCGCTCAGCTAACCGCCGGAGCCGGGGCGCTGCAGATCGGGCTCGGTCAACTCACTACGGGAGCGGGGCAGCTCGCCACCGGCCTGGCCGGCGGGGTGACCCCGGCCGGCGAGCTGACAACTGGCCTGGGAACGATGCAAGCGGCGGTGATCAAGGCCCGGGGCCAGATCCCGTCGACCGCCCAGCTTCGTCAGCTCGAGCAGCAATCTCCGGGCATCTTCAACTCCGGCTACTTCGTGCTGGCCGCAGTCGAGGGAGCTCAGCCAAACAATCGCAACGCCGCGACGTTCACGATCAACCTCCTGCGCGGCGGTACCGCGGGCCAGATCGTAGTGGCGTCGAAGTACCGGGCATCGGACCCGCGCACCGCCGCGCTCGGGTCGAGCCTCGCCTCGCTGAGCCAGACATTCGGCCGGCACACCGGGACACGGATCGCAGTGGGTGGTCCCGCCGGGAATCTCGGCGATCTGACCAGCGTCACGAAGTCGCGCATCTGGCTCGATGTCGCCGCCCTCTCGGTGGCCGTCGCCCTCGTTCTCGCCCTCGCCCTCCGTGCGCTGCTGCTCCCAGTGGTAGCGACACTGTTCAGCCTCCTGACGACCGCCGCCACGTTCGGCGTGCTGGCGATCCTGTTCGGTGGCTCGGCGCCGCCGCTCGGCGGCCCGGGATATCTGGATCCGATCACTGTCATCAGCGTGTTCACGGTCAGCTTCTCGATCACCATGGCCTTCTCCACGCTCCTGCTGATGCGAATCCGCGAGGCGTATCTGGCAGAGCCAGGTGCCAAGCAGGCAGTCAGGACGGGGCTGCGAGAGACCGCGGCCGCGACCACAGGCGCGGGCTTGGTGATGGTCGCCGCACTGATCCCGTTCGCCACCACCCAGCTTCTCAACGTCCGCGCGCTTGGGATCGGAGTCGGGATCGCGATCCTGATCGACGTCCTCATCGTCAGGCCGGTCCTCCTCCCTGCCGCTGCCGCCCTGTTTGGCAGGTTTGGCTGGTGGCCGACCGTACCCGCACGGCCCAGCCAGACAGACCCCCGCATGCCGGACACGGAGGGGGCGCCCCCAGTCCGCGAATCCCCCGTCGCATCCTAGGAGGGTCATATGGGACCGATCGAAACCACACTTGAGCACGGGTCACAATCGGCTCCGTCCGTCCAGACGTCAAGCACGCAGACCGTCGGCGAGCACCTTCTGTCGGTCACTGAACGCCACTCCGGGGTTGCGCTGCAGTACTGGCGCGACGGGGTTTCGGCGTACATCTCCTATCCAGAGCTCGGCACGATCTCGAGCGAGATCGCGCGCGGTCTCATCAGCTTGGGGGTACAGTGCGGTGACCGGGTGGCGATCCTCGGCCTGACTTCGGCGCAATGGACGCTGGCCGACTGCGGCTCGCTGTGCGCCGGCGCCGTGGTGGCACCGATCTACCACACCAACTCGCCATCGGAGTGTGCCTACGTGCTGGCGCACTCGGGTGCAAAGATTGCGATCTGCGAGAACGCCGCCCAGGCGGCCAAGATCGCGCAGGTGCGCGACCGTTGCCCGGCGCTCGAGCATGTTGTGCTGTTCGAGGGTGACGGAAGCGAGCTGCTCACGCTCGACGGGCTCCGGCGATTGGGCTCGGAAGTGCCACCCGACCGCGTGCGTGAGCGGCTCGAGAGCATGCACCCGGACGATCTTGCGACGCTCGTCTACACATCCGGGACGACCGGGCCCCCGAAGGGCTGCATGCTCAGCCATCGCAATCTCCTGTCGACCGCGCGGCTCTACATCGAGCAGCTCGGCTTCGAGGAGAGCCACTCGCTCTACCAGTTCCTTCCCCTCGCGCATGTCCTGGCCAGGGTCGCGCAGATCGTCGCGCTCAGCGTCGGTGCCCGCATCATCTACTGGACCGGCGATCCCGCCGACATCGTCGACGAGCTGCACCAGACCTCGCCCACGCACTTTCCCGCCGTCCCGCGCGTGTACGAGAAGATCCACAGCGCGGCGATCGGGCGCGCCCACGAGGGCTCCCGAGCCCAGCGTCTGCTTTTCGACTGGGCGCTGCGGTGCGGCAGCCGCGCACGGGCCTCGCTGACGCGCGGTAAGCAGCCGGACCTGCTCACCGATCTTCAGTACCGCGTGGCCGATGCGCTGGTGCTCTCCAGGGTCCGCGCGGCGTTCGGTCCGGCACTTCAGCTCGGGCTGATCGGGGCGGCCCCGGTGGCCCGCGAGCTGCTCGAGTTCTTCGACGCCTGCGGCGTCCTCGTGCTCGAGGGTTACGGGCTTAGCGAGACGTGCGCGGCGGCGACGCTCAACACCCCCGACGCGTACCGCTTCGGCACCGTCGGCAGGCCGCTTCCGGGGACGGAGGTGGCGATCGCCGCCGACGGCGAGATCCTGATCCGCGGCCCCCAGGTGTTCGGCGGCTACTACGACGACGCCGCCGCCACCGAGCAGGCGCTCACCCCCGACGGCTGGCTGCGCTCCGGCGACCTCGGCGCGATCGACGCCCACGGCTTCGTCACGATCACCGGCCGCAAGAAGGACCTGATCATCACTTCGAGTGGCAAGAACATCACTCCGGTCAACATCGAGAGCGAGCTTCGCGACCAGCCGTCGATCACCGAGGCAGTCGTGTTCGGCGACAACCGGCCGTATCTCGTTGCGATGCTTACGCTTGACCGCGAGGAGAGCGTCAAGCTCGCCAGGCGGCTCGGGATCGACACAGATCAGGCGACGATCGCCGGCGATCCCCGCGTGCACGCGGAGATCAGCAAGCAGGTCAATGCCGTCAACGACAAGTTTGCGCGCATCGAGCAGATCAAGCGCTTCGCGATCCTGGACCACGATCTCACTCAGTCAAATGGCGAGCTCACGCCGACGCTGAAAGTCAAACGCGCCGCGGTGTACGAGCGCTATGCCGACCTGTTCACCGGGCTGTATGAAGGAGGCGAGTCATGAGCGACCACCTGTCGAGCGCTGATACGGCCTGGCTGCACATGGACAGGCCCACGAACCTGATGGTGATCAACTCCCTGCTGCTGTTCGACGAGCCGGTCGACTGGGAACGGGTCAAGCAGATCACCCAGCGCCGACTGGTCGATCGCTATCCGCGGTTTCGCCAGCGGGTGGTAGAGAGCCGTGTCCCGCTGCGGACCCCGACATGGGAGGACGACCCGAACTACGCGCTCGAGCACCACATGCACCACCTGGCGCTACCGGCGCCAGGTGACGCCGCAGCCCTTCAGGAATTGCTGAGCGATCTGATGACGATGCCCTTGGACCGCAACCGGCCGCTGTGGCACACGTACATGATCGACGGGTTCGGAGACGGCGCGGCGATGATCTGCCGCATGCATCACTGCATCGCCGACGGGATCGCGCTGGCGCAGGTGATGCTGTCGCTGACCGACGCCGAGGCCCGGGCTGGGATCGATCCTACCTGGACCGTCGGAGTGCCTTCCCCGCGCGGCGGGCTGCTCAACCGACTGGCGAGCTCTGGAGAAAACGCTCTCGGCCTGACGGGGCGGGTCGCGTCGTCGGCGATGCGCCAGGCCGGCGAGATCGCGACGGACCCGTTGCATGCCGGCCGTCTCGCCGGAGTCGTGGCGCGCGACAGCGCTACGGCGATACGGCTGACCCTGACCCCGGCAGATGCCGCGACCGCGATCAAGGGCGACCCCGGAATCAGCCGGCGTGTTGCCTGGACCAAGCCGCTGCGCCTGTCGGAGATCAAGCGCATCGCACATGCACAGAATGCCACTGTCAACGACGTTCTGCTCGCGGCGGTCAGCGGCGCGCTTCGACATTACCTGCAGGATCTCGGGAGTCCGGTCACCGAGCTGCAGGCCGTGGTTCCGTTCAACCTGAGGCCGCTCGACCAGCCCGTCCCACGCCAACTCGGCAACAAGTTCGGGCTGGTGTTCCTGCCGCTGCCAGTCGGCGTCAGCGGCAGCTACCGGCGCCTGGTCGAGGTGCACAAGCGCATGACCGAGCTCAAAGGCTCTCGTGATGGGGCCGTGTCCTACGAGCTTCTGAGCGTCTTCGGACATGCGCCGGAGCTCTTAGAGCGCCGCATGATCGACGTGTTCACCGGCAAGGGCACGGCCGTGATTACCAATGTCCCCGGGCCCGCACAGCCCGTTTACCTCGCTGGAACCCCGCTGCGAACGGTGTTGTTCTGGGCCCCGACGTCGGGGCGCATCGGCATGAGCGTGAGCATCTTCAGCTACCGCGGCGAGGTGACGGTCGGCCTGATGGTCGACGCGACGCTGATTCCCGACCCCGACCGGATCGTCAAGCAGCTCGAGGGCGAGCTGAAAGCGCTGGGCCGCCTGAGCCGTCGGCCGCGGCGCAAGCAGCCTCCGCTGGTCCCCGCCTGAGAGCCTGCAGCGCGGCTGTTCAGACGGGCTTGATGGGCGGGCGAGGCACGATCAGCAGCGGACACTGGACGGCGCCTGCCAGGCCTCGGTACCGGCGACGGCTCACCAGACGTCCCAGCCGACCATGGCCGCGTGAGCCGACCACGAGAAGATCGACGTCGGTGCTCGTACGCGCGAGCTCCTCCGCCGAACCGTCGTAGCACACGCCCACTCTCTCTATCGCGCAGGCGCGCCGGGCGTAGCCGGCGGGTGCCATGGCCACCGCGCACGGGGCTCCCTTCAACGAGCTGCGCGCGTTGTCGCCAAGCAGAACCCGGCCGACCGCGCCCCGTCGCGACATCCCGACGACCAGGACATCGGCCCCGAGCTGCTCCGCGAGCTCGTGTAGCCCGCGCCCCACCGATGCAGCCCCCCGCCAGCGTGCCGCCGCCGGCCTGCCGGCCTCAGCCCGCGCCCTCTGCAGCAGTTCTGCGGCGCGGTCGCGCTCCAGGGCTTCGTCCTGGCTCGTGAAACCGCCAGACAGACGAGGCTCGGCTCCGAAGACGTAAATGTTTGTCAAGGTCAACCGGCCATCCGTGCTCACGAGCTGCTTGGCGAGAGCAATCGCGTCATGCCAACTCTCGTGCTCGCCCACTCCCACAATCACGTTGTCGAACATCCGCGCTTCCTCGTTCTAACCGGCCGCGTAGTACTCCACAGCGTAGTGCGGCCTGGCACCGGCGCGCGCCCGCGCTCGGGTTCGCAACTCGCTACGCGGCGTAAGCGAAGGGATGATGAAAGGCGTGCAGAGCCTTCTGGGGCTCGGAGACTTCGGCCGAGAAGGCGTCGCCGGTCTTGTGGTCGTTGACGGCAACAAACACCCGTCCGTCGGCTTCGCACCACAGAAGCCGGACGTGCAGGCCGTCGCTGATACGGCTGTGAAGCTCACGCATGGATGTCATCAGCTCGGGTGTCATCTGGTCGCTCCAAGTTGACGGTTGCTCGGAGACGGCAGTGTCCCAGTCCACGGAGCGTCCGACATCGGGATTCGCCACGCTGACGCACGGGAGAGCCTCGGCTCGCGCCTACGTGTTTTTCCGAAGCCCGCCCGGTCGATCACCGGTACTGGCCGAGAAGCCTCAGGCCCCGATCAGGTCCCGCCGCGAGAACAGCCACAGGCTGCCGGCACATGCCAGCAGACCGATTGCGACCATGGCAGCAGCTCCCACGGGATCGAAGGCCTGTGCCGGCACGAGGCCAAGGTGCGCGAATGGAGTCACATCGACGAGCCATCTCGGGGCGCCGAGCAGTGCACCGAACAGCTGCCAGAGAAACGCCACTGCGACAAACCCGTAGGCGATTCCAGCCGACGCTCGCGGGATCGCCCCATAGGCAAGCGCCGCAATCCCCAGGAACAGCAGCGATACGGGCATGCAGTTGGCACCGGCGCCGATCATCGTCAGCGGCGAAATGTCGATGCCCTGCGAGACCGCGCCGGCCCACGCGAGCAGGCCCGCGACGAGCGAGATGACCGTGGCGGCGATGACGGCGAGCACGAGTCGGCCCGTCAGCCATCCGCGGCGGCTCACAGGCAGCGCCAACAGCGTCTCGAGCCGCTCATCGGCCTCCTCGTGCCACGCTGCCGCGACCTGCGAGCAGCAGAACAAGCTGGTTGCGACCACGAAGAACAGGAAACTGAAGCTTAGGTAGCCCCGCGGAGTCAGCACCGAGCCCGCGCCCAGCTTGGCGAGCTCCTGGTCAAGCTGCCTGGAGATACCCGCGCTGGAGATGCTGTTGGAGATGACTCCCACGACCACCGCGAATAAGCCGATGCTCGCCAACCACACCAGCAAGCTGGTGCGTTCTGAGCGCAACGCCTGTCGGGTGGGTGACGACAGAAGCGCCAGTCGCGGCGGCGCCGTGTCCTTTGCCGCCAGCACACCGGCGCCGATGTCGCGCGTCATCGCTACCCGGCCGGCGGCAACCAAGAGGACCAGCGAGGCCGCAGCCGCGAGCGCGAGGAAAGCTGGCCTGGCCCCCGTGAACGGACGCAACTCCTCGGCCCAGCCGAGCGGCGTGACCCAGCGAAGCCAGCCCGCACCGTTGGACGTGTCGGCAATGACGCGCAGCAAAAACGACAGTGCGATGACGGCTCCTCCGAGCTCGAGGGCCATCCGGCGGGTCGGTGCGAGTTGGCTGGTGACCGCGCCAACGCCGACGAACACGGGGACCATCGACACCACGGCAAGCGCCAGGTACGCCGAGCCGCCAAGCGACAGCCCCGCCGCGACAGACCCCGCGAGCAGCGCCACCCACAGCAACGCCGCGGCCGTGCCGATCGCCGCCAGCGAAACCACGAACACCGCTCGGCGGCCGAGGATCCCGGCGAGAACGAGCTCGGTACGCCCCGCGTCTTCGTCGGCCCGCATCGCGCGCACGGCGGCCAGCAGCCCGAACACCGCGCTGAACACCGACAGCAGCCCTCCCACCCGCCAGGCGCTGTAACCACCGACGCTCAGCAGGTCGTACGCCTTGCCGTAGAACAACACCACGGCCTTGTTGGCGCCGAACGCGTGCGCGAAAGCGAGGCGGTCTGCGGTCGTCGGATACGTGTGGCGGTAGCTCACCGGCTGGATGTAGGCGACCGCTGCAAACAGGTACGCGAACGCGAGCGTGCGCACTCGCCCGTCACGCAGCACCCGGCGTGCGATCGCCGCCTGCGGCGCCCACGCCGCCCCCGGCCGGCCGGGTCTAGCTGTCGAGGCGACCGTCGCCATGGTCGTAGTGGTGCAAGAAGATCTCCTCGAGCGACGGCTCGCGACTGATCAGCGATGCGACGGGTTTGTCAGCGAGGGCAGCGAGCAGCGGAGCGATCGCGCCGGTGACCTCGAGGCGCAATCCAGAGGGACCTGTCGGCATCGCGGTTACGCCGGGCAGGTCCCCAAGCTCGGGCACCGGGCCGGCGAATGTCACCTCAACTGTCTGGGCGCCGAGGTGTCGTAGCTGCTCGAGCGAGCCCTCGTCGACGAGCCTCCCGGACCTGAGGATCCCAACGCGGTCGCACACCGCCTCCACCTCGCTCAGGATGTGCGAGGACAGGAATACCGACTGCCCACGTTCCTTTGCCTCGGCGATGCACATGCGAAACGCCATCTCCATCAACGGGTCAAGACCGCTGGTCGGCTCATCGAGGAGCAGCAGATCGGCGCGCGTGGCCAGGGCCGCTATCAGCTGCACCTTCTGACGGTTGCCCTTCGACAGCGCCCGAACCTTCTTTGAGGGCTCGAGCGCAAAGCGGTCGACCAGCAGCCTGCGGTAGGCACGATCGGTGCCGCCGTGCAGACGCGCGAGGAACTCGAGGGTCTCCTCGGCGGTCATCGATGGCCACAAGAACGGCTCTCCCGCCACGTAGGCGACCCGCCGATGAGCCTCCACCGTATTGCGCCAGCAATCGACGCCGAACAGCGTGGCGCTCCCGCCGGTGGGCCGATGGAGGCCGAGCAACAGACGGATCGTCGTCGTCTTGCCCGCGCCGTTGGGGCCGAGATAGCCGTACACCTCTCCTTCGGCGACCTCGAGGTGCAGCGAGTCCAATGCGAGCGTCTCGCCGTAGCGCTTGGACAACCCATTGGCACGAATTGCTGCCATACGGCGGACCGTAGCGCTGTCACCGCTGCCCGGACGTCGCATGCAACCTCGATGCGCGAAGCCGGCACGGCAACTGAGAGCTGCCCCGGCGTATATTGACCCCGGGGCCAAATGACGAGCGCGCTAGAAACAGACCGAATTCGGCACCTGCTGCGAATCGGCCGCGAGCTCATAGCCGAGCACGACACCGAGGCGGTGCTCGACCGGATCCTGAACGAGGCGCGCGCGATCACGGGCGCACGCTACGCCGCGCTCGGACTACTGAACAAGGACAGGACCGAGCTCGAGCGGTTCGTCACCCGTGGGATCGATGCCGCGGTACACCGCGCGATCGGCGACCTCCCTCGCGGTCGCGGAGTTCTCGGAGTCCTGATCGAGGATCCCCGGCCGCTGCGCCTCGCCGATGTCGGGCAACACCCGCGCAGTTATGGATTCCCAATGGCACACCCGGCCATGCACACGTTCCTCGGCGTCCCGATCGTGATCCGCGGGGAAGGATGGGGAAACCTCTACCTCGCAGAGAAGCAGGACGGCGAATTCACTGAAGAGGACGAGGAAGCGGTCGTCGTCCTCGCCCAGTGGGCGGCGATCGCGATCGACAACGCTCGCCTGTACCAGAACAGCGAGCGTCGCAGCGAGCAGCTCGCGCGAGCGGTGCGATCGCTGGAGGCATCCCGGGACATAGCCGACGCGATCAGCGGTATGCCCGAGCTCAATCGCATCCTCGAGCTGATCGTTAAGCGCGGCCGGGCGCTGGTCGAGGCGCAGAGCCTCGTGATCATGCTTTCCGAAGGCGATGAGCTCGTGGTCGTCGCCAGCGCCGGGCACGGCGGCGGGGCTCATGGCCACCGCCTGCCGATCGCTGGATCGACCTCGGGTCAGGTGCTGCAACGCGGCGTGCCGGAACGCATCACAGATGCCGCCCACCGGCTGAGAGTCGCTCCTAGCGAGCTCGGCGTGCCCGACCCGCGGTTTGCGCTGATGGTGCCGATGATCCATCGTGGCGCCGGCGTCGGCGTGCTCGCGGCGTTCGACCGCGGCACGGGCCGTGCGGAGTTCACGCCTGCGGACGAGCAGCTACTGAGAACCTTTGCCGCGTCGGCTGCCAGCGCCGTGGCCCTCAACCGGAGCGTCGAGGCTGAACGGCTGAGGAGCACGATCGCGGCCGCAGATGCCGAGCGAAGCCGTTGGGCAAGGGAGCTGCACGATCAGACGCTTCAAGCGCTGGGAGGTTTGCGCGTGCTGCTGGCCTCAACCGTCGGTCGCGGGGACGCGAACAGCAAAGACGAGGTGATGCGGCAGGCGATCGAGGACATCGAGGTCGAGATCGGGAATCTGCGCGGGATCATCAGCGATCTGAGACCTTCCCTGCTCGACGACCTGGGGCTGCGGCCGGCGATCGAAGCGCTTCTCGATCGACGTCGAGATGCCGGACTCGAGATCGACGCACGGCTCATGCTTCCGGACCCGTCAGATGGCAAGGCGATCATGGCCCCCGAGCTCGAGACGACCACTTACAGACTCGTGCAGGAGGCGTTGACCAACGTCAGCAAACATGCGCGCGCGACGCACGTGCGCGTGTTCGTCGGGCTCGACGATCGTTGCGTCACAATCGAGGTGCAGGACGACGGAATCGGGTTCGACCCGACGAGAGAGACCTCCGGATTCGGTCTGGCCGGAATGCGCGAGCGCGTCTACCTCGCCGGGGGCGAGCTGCAGATTGAGCCGGACGACCAGGGAACGCTGGTGCGCGCCCGTCTGCCCGTCCGCGGGGCAACTCCCCGTGTTGGCCTGTCAACACCCGATGAGGTGGCGTCGTAGCGCGAACTCGACGAGGCCGGCCCGATTCGTGAGGCCGAGCTTGTCGTAGATCCGCGCGCGCTGCGTCTCCACCGTCCGCCTCGAGAGACTCAGCATCGCGGCGATCTCGGCGCTCGTGTGTCCGAGCGCGATCAACCGCACGACCTCCGTCTCGCGGGGGCTGAGCCCGTCGCTCAGGACGCGCCGCAGCGCCTCCAGGCCGCCGGCAACTCTGGGGCTCACGAACTCCTCTCCGCAGGCGGCGCGATGAATCGCCACAGGCAGCTCAGAATCGGCGCGATCCTTGAGGACGAATCCGATCGCGCCGGCGTCGATCGCCTGCTGAGCCGTTAGCGGGCTCTCGTGCATCGTCAGGGCCACAACCTCGGTGTCGCTGGCGCGGGCGCGCACGGCACGAATCGTATGCGGATCGCCCTTGTCGGCGAGCCCCAGATCGATCACCAGCACCCGAGGACTTCCAGCGGCGACGCTCTCCACCGCCGCGGCCAGGTCGCACAGATCTGCGATGACCTCGATTCCGCCGTCGTCATCTAGCAGCCGGCGCAGGCTCCGGCGCAACGCGTCGTGTTCCACGGCCAGCACAACGCTGATCGGCCCGTTCGCGCCGCCTGACCTTGGCGCTGAATCCGATGC
>Ga0070709_10001995_pt1 | contig 11109 bp, 10 predicted proteins | sample LARL51metaG_FD_65449 | JGI IMG/M metagenome (GOLD analysis project Ga0070709, IMG submission 65449) | Corn, switchgrass and miscanthus rhizosphere microbial communities from Kellogg Biological Station, Michigan, USA - LAR L5-1 metaG | ecosystem: Host-associated > Plants > Roots > Rhizosphere ...
CGTTGTTTTGGATCACCATTTCAATCGCGGGACTTTCGGCGGCCGCCCCCGTTGGGTGGTCGGTTCCGTCCCTGATCGCTCCGAGGGAGAGCGTTGGAACGGTGGGAGCGATTTCAAATTTCTGCACGCAGATTGCTGCGATTCTGGCGCCGATCATTACCGGGTATATCGTTGCAGGAACGCGGAGCTTTTCCAGCGCGTTTGTGGCGGCGGCGGTGTTTTTGGCGGTCGGGATTGGCGGGTACCTGTTTTTGTTGGGGAATATGGAGCCGATTGCGGAGCCGGAGGAGAGGGTTGGGTGATGCGAGGGAGAGGAGAAGATTCGCGGGAAGCGTTGTGTGTGGGCAGCGGACAGGGCCCACGTGGAATGTGAGTTAAATATCGGGATAATCCGCCCGCCTCAGAAGCGGCCGCCACAACAGCGCGGCCAGATCGCCGGTGTTAGCAAGACTCAGTGTGATTTAGTGTAGGACTTTGATTTCTTGGTGCGCGAGTTGAACATGGCGAAGGTGCCGTCGGGCTTTACGGTGAGCTTCAAATAGTGTGCTGCGTCAGGGCCGGATGGATTGGCGATGAGATTTGGAGAGGTGTTGTGGGCGGGGCCGGCTTCTTCAGAGAAATGTAATTGCCACATGTCCGATAGATTGGGCGACGACCTGATGATATCGAGCGCGGGTGCCCCGCCGCCCTTTTTTGCGCCGTTATCCATGATGGCGACGCGAGGTTCGATCGCGTGTACCAGAGCGGCCGAGCCGCTTTGCTTGGAACCGTGATGCGACGCTATATAGATATCGACTTTTCCGATTTCGTCGACGGGGCACATCAGTTCGAGTTCCTTGTCCGCGGTCAAATCCCCGAGGTCGAGAATCCTGATTTTGCCGAAGGTGAGCAGGGTTCCGAGCGAGCGGGAATTTTCGCTGTTGTCACTGGGAGGCTGTGGCGAATCTGCGCAAGCGGAATTGGGATGGCCCGCACCGGGAAGCGGCTTCTGAATGATAGCGCCGTCGGAGGAGAGGACTTCCACATGAATCCCTGGGACTGGGAGAATCTCGCCGGGTATTGCGGTGATGTGTTGGTATTTTCCGGAAGATAAGAGCTGCTTGTAGGCAAGCCAGTCTTTTTGCGTGACAGCATCGCTGGTCTCACGGTTTTCGCCATGATCGATGAAGGTGCCAATGGGGATGCGGGCGGCAAGCTGCGGAGCGCCGCCGACATGGTCATCGTGAAAGTGGGTAATCAGGACGAAGTCGATCTTGGTGATGCCGGCGTCGTGCGCTGCGGCAACGATGCGGTCGGCGTCGCGATTGTTATTGCCGGGCCATCCGGTATCGATGAGTAGAGAATGTTTATCGGGAGTGACAAAGAGCGTGGCCTGGCCGCCTTCGACGTCAACGAAATAAATTTGCAGAGGTTTTTTCGCGCTTGTCGGCGTCTGTGGTGAGGACCACGAACTGGACAGAAGAAAAAGCGCAGCGATCGTAAACGCTCGCGTTGCACCAGCCGCAACTTTTGCGGCAGCCTTTGTTCGAGATTTGACGTGAGCGGTATTCATCGGTTTTTTGCGCCGGCGCCGTGCTTACATATTCTCCTGTGGAAGACTGGGTTTTCCGATGGCGCGCAGGGCTCCGGTGGAAATTCCGCCGTCGATGAGCAGCGTCTGGCCGGTCATGTAGCGGCTGGATTCGGAGGCGAGGAAGACGATTGCGCCGTCAAGATCGTTGGGTTCGCCGGTGCGTTTGACAGGAATGCGTTCGCGAAGGTATTCGGCCCATTCTTTGTTTTCGTATAGCGCTTTGTTCTGCTCGGTGCGAAACCAGCCGGGGGCGAGGCAATTTACGGTAACTCCGTATTTGCCCCAGTCGTCTGCGAGGCTCATGGTGAGCTGACGAATTCCGCCGCGGCTGGCACCGTTGGGACCGAGTCCGGCATATCCTGCGACGCTGACGATGGAGCTCATGTTAATGATTCGGCCGTAGCCTGCGGCGACCATGCGCCTGGCGACTGCCTGGGTGACGAAAAAGCTGCCGCGAAGATTTGTATCGAGAATCGTGTTCCAGTCTTCCCAAGTGACTTCGAGCGCGGGTTTGCGGATGTTGCAGCCGGCGTTGTTTACGAGAATATCGAGATGCCCGAAGGCGGATTCAGCTGCGCTGACCATTTTTTCGATGCTGTGCTGATAGCGAACGTCGAGTTCGACGGTGATTACGCGGCGTCCGAGCGACTGTATTTGCGATTCGAAGGCTGCAAAACCGGTGCGCTTGCGGCTGGTAAGGACAAGATCGGCGCCGGCTCTGGCGAGGGCTAGAGCGAGATCTTGGCCGAGACCGTGGCGGGTTCCCGTGACGATGGCGGTTCTGCCAGTGAGATCAAATAGCGAGACGTTGCTGGCCGGATTGGCGCCGACGTTTGTGCTGGGAGGCTCTCTGGAAATAGTTTCTGGTGTCATTTGTTTCCCCAGGGTGAAAAACGAACTCTAATGATACGGCGGCTGGTGGAAGTGCTAAGCAGCTTGCCAAATTCGCAGTGGACAGCGGCGATGAGAGACTCGGCGCGGTCTTGGGTCAATAAGCAATTTCAGAAGCAAGTTCAGGCCTCGCTGCTGGAGCGGAGTCTGTCGACTGGACACCTAGACTTTATCACCAGGAGGAAGTGGACGGGCTCAGAGATTTGCAAATCGCAGCCGATCATTGAACTGGAATACCGTTCAGACGAACGAGTGCGTTTCAGGTAAAGCACGGAGGCGCTGGGCGCTGGATTCGGGAGTGATGTCCCGCTGCGGAGTGCCGAGAAGTTCGAAGCCCACCATGAATTTGCGAACCGAGGCGGAACGTAGAAGCGGTGGAAAGAAATGGGCGTGAAAATGCCATTCGGGATGAGGGTGGCCGTCGGTGGGCCGTTGATGGAAACCCATGGAGTACGGAAAAGGAGTTCGGAAAAGATTGTCGTAGCGCGTGGTGAGTCGTTTGAGGATGTCGCTGAATGCGTCGCGCTCCGCGGGGGTGAATTCATCGATGGAGGCGACGTGTCGTCTTGCCAGGATCATGGTCTCGAACGGCCAAACGGCCCAATAAGGTACGAGCGCGACGAAATGTTCATTGCGAGTTACGGCGCGAATGGCGGCGGAGTCTTCAAGAGCAAAGTAATCGCAGAGCAGACAAGAACTTTTTGATTCGCGGTATGCGGCTTGGGAGTTTTGTTCGGTTTGTGGAATGTTTGGAATGCTTTGGCTGGCCCAGATCTGACCGTGCGGGTGGGGATTGCTGGCTCCCATTACCGTGCCGCGATTTTCAAATATCTGTACATAGCTGATTTGTGGGCGGGCGCCGAGATCCTGAAACTGTTCTGCCCAGGAATCGACGACCAGACGGATGTCTGGGAGATCCATCCCTGAGAGCGTTAGATCGTGGCGTGGTGAGAAGCAGAGAACGCGGCAAATTCCGGTTTCCGTTTTTGCCATCAGCAAATTGTTTTCGTCTATGCTTTGCGGTTCGCCATCAGGGAGCAAGGCAGGAAAATCGTTGTCGAAGACAAAGATATTTTTGTAATGCGGATTCATTTGGCCTGTTGAGCGTTTGTTGCCCGAGCACATATAGCACCCGGGATCGTGAGGAACGGTTGGAGCCGCGGGAATTGTTTCGATAGCGCCTTGCCAGGGGCGCTGCGCGCGATCAGGCGATACCAAAACCCATTCGCGGAGAAGAGGATTGAAGCGGCGATGAGGACGAGTGTTGATGTCGAAATCAGGCATCGCTAGGAGTTCCAGCTTACTTCAACTGCGCCTGAGGCGGCTTGCAAGACGTAAATTTCTGGATCGATCTGAGTGATCTGTTTGTAGTTTTTCGAGACGCGATTTGTGAACGCCGGTATGGAATTGGATTCGACCAGATTGATGGTGCAGCCGCCAAATCCTCCGCCGGTCATGCGAGCACCAACGACTCCTTCGCACTCGGTGGCCAGTTGTACCATGAGGTCGAGCTCAGGGCAGCTTACCTCGAAATCGTTTTTCAAACTGAGATGAGATTCGGCCATGCAAGTTCCAAGGGTGGGGAGATTATTTTGGTCGAGCGCTTTGACAAAGCGAAGGACACGTTGGTTTTCAGTTACGACGTGACGGCATCGGCGGAAAACCAGTTCGGGAACGACAGCGCGCTGCGAAACGAGTTGGGCGAGACTCACGTCGCGCAGAGCGTTTATTTCTGGCAAGAGTGACTCGAGAATCTGTACGCCCTGTTCGCATTGCGCACGGCGCTGATTGTATTCTCCGCCGGAATGACCGTGTTTGACCATCGTGTTGCAAACAACCATTGCAATTCCGGGTGGCGACGGAAACAGCGTGTGAGCCAGTGACCTGCAGTCCAGAAGAAGGGCGTGGCCGGCACTACCAAAACAGGATGCGAATTGGTCCATGATGCCAACGCGCGCGCCGACAAATTCGACCTCCGCACGTTGGCAGAGCTTGGCGATTTCCAGGAGTCCGAGAGAGCGATTGGAAACGGCGAGAAGAGCACTGGCGATGGAAACTTCCAGCGCCGCGGAGGAACTGAGTCCGACCCCACTTGGAATGGTGCTGAGGATCGCAAGGTCTGCGCCGGTGATAGCGATTCCGAGGCGTTGCAGCATTAAGGCCACCCCCGCAACATAATCAGACCAATGATTTTTGGGACGAAGATCGATTGCGCGCAGGTCGAGCTGTGCTTGTTGGTCTAGATTTTCGGAAAAGATGTTGAGATTGTGGTCGTCACGAGGAGCGACCGCGGCCCAAGTGTATAAATCGATGGCAGCGGGAAGCACGAAACCATCGTTGTAATCGGTATGTTCGCCGATGAGGTTGACTCGTCCGGGAGCGCGGAAAATGCGCGGCGTGTGGGAAAATTTGTGGAGGAAGCGTTGCGATAGTGCGGACATGATGTCTGGGGCATTGAGCGGAGCGGTCATTTTAGATGTGTGGAGCGGCGTCGGGGCAGGAAGCTATCACGATTGCATCTTATCGCGAACTGGTGTGACGTGTGCGGCTGCAGGGTCGGCGTTTGATTGTTTATGGTTTGACTATTTAGAAGGGGCGGCGGGGCTGCACTTTTGCGCCAGCTTTATTGGCACAGTTACGGGGCGTACGTTGTGCTCGAGATGATTGTCGAGATGTTCTTTTGCGTCATGGAGCGCTTGGCGGTCTTTGTGGAGACGACTGATGAGGAGAGCGCCTTCGAGAGAACCGATGATGAGCTGGGCGAGTTTGCCAGGATTGATGTGAGGGGCGATCTGCTGATGTTTGATTCCTTGCGTGATGATTTTAGAAAGTCGATCGGTCCAGCTTTGCAGAGCTTTCTTTGCGCGCATGCGTAAAACGGCGTTGCCATCGTCGGACTCGACGGCGGTATTCATGAGGGGACAGCCGCCGGGGACGAGTTCGGAGCCCAGCGCAACGAAGTTGCTGATCATTTTTTTCAGGCGATCGACGGCGTCGCCGGAATCGTCCACTCCCACCAACCTGCCGGCTACGGCTTTCGACCAGGAATAATCGAAGGCCTCGGTGGCCAATTCTTCCTTGCTGGAAAAGTGGCGGTAGATGCCGCCTTTCTGGAGTCCGGTTGCGTTCATCAAGTCGGAGAGGGAAGTGCCTTCGAAGCCCTTTTGATTGAAGAGCGGAGCGGCCTTCCGCACGATTTCCCGCCTGGTTTGTTGACCCTTGTTCATTGCTTGCTCCCAGTGTTCCTGCTTGTCGATGAGACCGACTGGTCTTTTATTGGATTATAGCATAACATAAATGCGACCGAACGGTCTCTTATGCATCAAAGCATCGAGAAGCCATGAGCGAGACACTGACACCGACCAGCGCGTGGAGCCTTCCCAAGGCGCAAACCGAGATCAATCCGTGGTTTATAGCGATCACGGTGACCCTGGCGACGTTCATGGAATTGCTGGACACCGCAATCGCCAATGTGGCGTTGCCGCACATTGCCGGAGGGCTGGCGGTAAGCGCGGACGAGAGCACCTGGGTGCTGACAAGTTACCTGGTGTCAAATGCGGTGGTATTGCCGCTTTCCGCATGGCTGAGCCGGTTATTTGGACGCAAGCGCTATTACATGATGTGCGTTGCGCTGTTCACCGTAAGTTCGCTGCTGTGCGGATTTGCGCCGACACTGGGCGCGCTGATTTTCTTTCGTGTGCTGCAGGGAGTGGGCGGCGGCGGATTGGCTCCGGTGGAGCAGGCGATCCTGGTGGATACGTTTCCGGCCAGTAAAAGGGCGGCGGCGTTCGCGCTGTACAGCATGGCGATTGTGACCGCGCCGGCGATTGGGCCGCCGCTGGGCGGATGGATTACGGACCATTGGAACTGGCGATGGGTGTTCTTCATTAATATTCCGATTGGAATTATTTCGCTGCTGCTGACGAACCGGTTGCTGTCCGATCCGCCGGAATTCACGCGAGAAGTCCAGGCAGCACGCAGAGCAGGAAAGCTGAAGATTGATGGATGGGGAATTTTTTCGGTGGCGATGGCATTCGCGTGCCTGGAAGTGGTGCTGGATCGCGGTCAGACGGAAGACTGGTTCGAGAGCAACTTCATCGTGTTGTTTTTCTGCGTGGCGATGATCGCGTTGGTGTTCGCAATCATCTGGGAATGGCGGCATCCCGATCCGGTGGTAGAGATTCGTTTGCTGGCGGACCGCAACTTCGCGCTGGCGAATATCTTCTACTTTATTTTTGGATTTACCCTTTACGGATCGACGGTACTGATTCCGCAGATGCTGCAACGGCTTTACGGCTACACCGCGACGGATGCGGGACTGGTGCTGGGACCGGGAGCGTTCGTGATTGTGATGCTGGCGCCGCTGGTGGTGAGGATATTGCCGAAAATTGGCGTGAAGCGGCTGGTGGGATTCGGTTTCTTCGTGTTTGCGCTGGCCATGTGGTACTACGCGAGTTTCACTTTGAACACTGACTATCGACATGAAGCGTGGGCGCGAGCTCTGCAGGGGCTGGGAATCGCGACGTTGTTTGTGCCGGTGAGCCAGCTGGCATATTCGAATTTGCCGAAAAGCAAGAATAATAAGGCTTCGAGTCTGACGAACCTGTTTCGCAATCAGGGCGGGAGTTTTGGGATTGCGTTCGTGACGACGCTGCTGGCACGGCGGGCGCAATATCATCAGTCGATTCTGGTGGCGCATTCGACGCCCCTGGATCAGCGGTATCGGCAACTGCTGGACAACTTAACGGCATATTTTGCGACCCACGGGTTTTCTCATGCGGACGCGGTAGTACATGCGCAGGCACAAGCGTTCAGCCTGCTGGAGAGGCAAGCGACATTTTTAGGATTTCTGGATTGTTTCACGGCGCTTGGGTGGTTTGTAGTGATGGGAGTGCCGTTCGTGTTTTTGATACGAAGATTCAGGGCGACGGGACCCTCCGAGAATCATTAAAAACCGGATGTAAGAGAAACGGCGCAGCGCTAGCCGTGGCGTTTGTATAGATTTGTATGAAAAACAACTCTACCGCGTTCCATAATCATGCGCGCAAGCTGAATCTGAAAGGCGAAAGCGTAGCAAGGGTCAGCACGATTCCTCCGGGTCCGCGATTGGAACCAAGCCGAGAAATCCTTCGGCAAGCAATTCCTTACGCAGAGATTTCACTTCCCTACGGCACTGCACTCTAGTCGTGACAACAATGTGATGCAGTGTTTGAGAAGGACAAGTCACATCCGCTGTCCACATGGCACAGCCTGTCTTGTCCATTAACGCAAAACTTTGGAGGCAGGAAATGGGAAGCCGATGCAGTAGAACCGAAACGACATCGGAAGAGGCACTCGTTCGGGCGAGCCGGCGTGGAAATCAGCAGGCAATCGAGACACTGTTCCGCCGGTACGAAAGGCAGCTACTTGGAGCAGCCCGGCGCATTTTGGGAAACACGGAAGACGCCGAAGATGCTTTGCAGGACGGGCTTCTTTCGGCATACCGCAATGTGCGGCGTTTCGAGGGCCGCTCCAAGTTTTCGACATGGCTGACCCGCATCGTGGTCAATGCGGCACTCATGCGGCGACGCCGAGCCACCGGGCTACGGGTGACCTCGCTCGACGCTGCGCATCCAGAGGGTCAACTGCCGCTGTCGGAGCGCTTGCAAGCTGAGGATCCCAATCCTGAGCAACTGTTCGCGCATACCGAGTTGAAAGAAATGATTCAATCGAATGTGGGACAACTATCGTCCTCACTACTCACAGCGTTCGTACTCTGTGGGATAGAAGAGCACTCGCAGGAAGAAGCCGCGAAACGGCTGGGTATCACGCTGACAGCAATGAAAGCGCGGATGTTTCGTGCTCGATACAAGTTGGCGGAGAGCTTAGGACCCCGGCTCGAGCGACAGAGGACGACGACATGAAGAGGCGAGTTCATGAACGTCGTGCTAGCTGAATAGCTATCCTTCGCCGTCCCACAACAGCGGGAAGATTATTTTTGTCCAAATTTGTCGAGCGCTTGCGCGAATGTTGTGTCTGGCGCTACCGGCTCAAAACCAGTTCTACTTTCGTCTTGATGCTTATTGATTGTTTTGAACATTACGATTCGTCCGTCGATGTCGATTCTTTCCGCACTGGTTTTCCATACGCCCGGCGACAGATTAACGCGCGTAATTTCCGTGGCGCCACCTTGCTCCACGTGGCCGATCAGTCCGTACCCAAACTTGGCGCGCGTTCCCAGTGAACCAGAAATGCGTCCTATTCGCTTCTCGTGAAGATCGATGAAAACTATCCCATCCAAAGCGTGCAACACCCGTTGCTCATAAGTCTTGGGCTTGAACCCAGGATTTGGATGAAAGGCGATTCTTTCGGACTCTCCCTCGTTGCCCTGATCCTCAAAAACAAAGGCGTCAGGAACTATGAGCAGTAGTTCTTGCATTGTTTTTTCGTCATCGTCCCGTTGTTTCCGGATTGTGCGCCTACCCGACGGATTCTTCAGCAACTCTTGGTGCCGGTCGTCCTCCTCTTTCATCTGCGCTGATGTCGGGGGGTGGCCATCCACTGAAAGCAGGTGACGAACTGGGCCGTCCACAGTCTCGATTACTTGCTCGCGAAATACGTGGTTGTTAACGCGGCGCTCGGCGACATAAGACCATAGCGTCTTTCTTTCGCGCTGTTGCAGTTCGTTATAGCACGCGTCTCCGATCAACTCCTTTGCCGTTTGGGAAGGCAACGATGGTGGCAACGCCATGGCAGCAGCAAACGTGAGCGTAATGAAGCGTGAAACGTGAGGGAACAAAGATGTCGTTTTCGATAGTTCCATCGCGATTCCTAATATCCGATTACCCGCAACAGGACCAAGACTGTCGCACAGATCCTTTGAAACCAGAGTTTCATAAAAAGTTCTTCTCTCTCTTTCATTCTGGTGATCTGTGAGAGGGAGTGCGGCTAGGAAGAGTGTTTCTACTGTTAGTGTTTGTAGGTAAGCTGGCCTGGAGCGGAGTCGAAGCCAAACCTTGAAACTCAAGGAGGACTAACCCGAGGACTTACTGTTTCCCGGGCCACGCGTAGAGATAGCCGATGGCGCGAACACTACGAATCCTCTCGCCGCCGTCGGGCTGTGGACCAAGCTTGCGCCGAACGTTGGTAATGTGAAAATCGATGCTTCGATCGAAGGGCGAAAATTTCCGATCCAGGACGCGTTCCACCAGCTTGTCTCGTGTGAGCACTTGGCCCGGAAACTCGAAAAACATGTGCAGCAGCTCAAATTCCGCGGATGTTAAATTCAAAGGTGCGCCGGCTTTTGAGACAGTGCGTGCACCCAAATCAAGTTCCAGGTCTCCAAATTTGATCTTTGGAGGCCTAAGCCCGGTCTTGTTGTCGGATTGCCAGCCCGATCTGCGGAGAATGGCAGAAATTCTTGCCGCGAGTTCGCGCGGGTTGAACGGCTTCGCCAGGTAGTCGTCGGCGCCGAGCTCCAACCCAAGGATGCGGTCAAACTCTTCGCCCCTGGCAGTCAGCATCAGAACAGGAGTCCGCGCGCGCTGTCGAATGTCCTTGAGAACGTTAAATCCCTTCTTGTCCGGCAACATGACGTCCAGCACGATTAGCTCGAAACTGCCTTCGATTCCCGCCTTTACGCCGGCGTCACCCGTGTGCACAAAAGATACCCGAAAATCCTCCGCCTCGAGGTAGCGCTTCAGGATTTCGCAGAGTTCACGATCATCATCCACAATGAGCAGATGCGGCCTGAGCTTCTCCGTCGCCTTACCGGCAACTTCCGTTGTGTTCGCGCTACGTGTGCTCTTATCGTCCATGACGACTCCGACGAATCCCTTCTGAAGCAGGAGAGGCCTGCCAAAACAAATCGTAACGAAAAATCGTTTGCCCGACCGTATTATGCGTGTTGCTGTCAACCATACGATGCAATTTAGGGCGGGCCGGTCACCTACAATCCGTCGCTCGGCTAGACCACCTGAGCATCCCGCATCCCGCTCAGGCGATGCTAAGGGTAGTGTGAATGCCACCAGGCTGGAAGGATCTTTGGGAGGCGTAATTTTTTGGCCCACGGTCCCCATTGGGGCTCAAACTCAGTAGCTATGTTCCCGATCGCGAGCTGCAAGAACTCGCTGGCCATGCGTTGTTCCGCGTGCGTTACATCGTTATACCCGTCCGGAAGGATGCCCATGCCCAGGAAACCCCCGGCTGCGGCCGAAGCGAAGTTGCTCGCCGCGAAAGTAGTTCTGCCCGAGTCTGTCTTGTCGAAAACGGTGAAAGCGAGCGCGTGGAAGGTCCGGCGGAACGCGTTGGTGCTGGTGGAGCGTTGGTAGCGAGGATCTTCATGCAGAAGGAAACCCGTGAGGAATTGCGCAGTCTCCCTGGAGGTGCGATCGGCAACTTTGTACCCGTAGATTCTGCCGAATGCACCACCGCCGTCCTTCCATTCTCTTGGGTAGTGGCTTGGTGGATTAAGCATTTGGATCCCTGTCCCGAATGCCGGCAGAATCACGGCTGGGGGGCCAAAGGACTTATGGAGATAGATCCGAAACTTGTCTCCCCCCGTTAAAGGGGTTCTGGTTAGCGCTGGAGGCAGCCCCAGCACTTGGTTCGGCTGCTGACCCGAAGGCGTCGCGGGATCCTGAGATTGCTGCTGTGCCTGACCTGCC
>Ga0070709_10001996_pt1 | contig 11106 bp, 12 predicted proteins | sample LARL51metaG_FD_65449 | JGI IMG/M metagenome (GOLD analysis project Ga0070709, IMG submission 65449) | Corn, switchgrass and miscanthus rhizosphere microbial communities from Kellogg Biological Station, Michigan, USA - LAR L5-1 metaG | ecosystem: Host-associated > Plants > Roots > Rhizosphere ...
CTGCGCTCGGCCGAGCGCTGGGTCGCCGACAACGTCCCCAGGAACAAGGTGCTCGTCGTGCACGACGCGATCTGGACCGACCTGGTGCAGAAGTACGGCTTCCAGCCGCGGCCGATCATCGTCTACAAGCTCGACACCGACCCGGCCGTGCGGGCTTCGCTGCATCGGATCGACTACCTGGTCATGCCCGACTGGTACTACCAGACGCCGGACGGGGCCTCGAAGTACCCGACCGCCATAGAGGCCCACAAGCACGCCGTCCCGGTCGCCCACTTCGGCAGCGGCCATGGCGCCGTGACGATCTATCGGGTGAGCGCCCTGTGGCGGCCGCGGTGAGGCGCCGGGCTGTCCGCGCGGCGGTGCTCGCGGTGCTGGCCGCGACCGTGCTCGGCTGCGCCCAGCAGCCGGACCGGTCCCTGCACCCGGACCGGCCGGCGGTGACGTACCGGCCGCTGACCCACCCCTTCGAGGGGGCAAAGCTGGCCGTCGACCCGGACAGCGAAGCGGCCCGGTACGAGCGGGCCAATGGTGCCGACTGGCTGGCCCCGATCGCCGGCCAGCCGCAGGCCCACTGGGTCAACAGCCCGCAGGACGTGGACGCCCTGCCCGAGCTGCTCGCCGCTGCGCGAGACCAGCACGCGCTGCCAGTCCTGGTGGCGTACTGGGTGCCGGACCGGGGCTGCTCGAAGCACAAGCAGGGAGCCCCGACGGCGGCGGCATACCAGGCCTGGATCAAATCGATGATCGCCCGGCTCGGCGCCACCCGGGCCGTCGTGATCCTGGAGCCCGACGCGGTGCCGGCCGACTGCTTCGACGCGGCCAGGGGGCGGGTCCTCGCGCAGGCCGTGCGGCAGTTGTCCGCCGCCGGCGAGTCCGTCTACATCGACGCCGGACACCCACTGTGGAAGTCGACCGGCGAGACCGCCGGGCGGCTGCTCGCATCCGGCATCGCCGACGCGGAGGGCTTCGCCGTCAACGTGTCCAACCGGCAGACCACCGCCGCCAGCATCGCCTGGGGCCGCGAGCTGTCCGACCTCGTCGGCAAGCGCCCGTTCGTGGTCGACGTCTCCCGCAACGGGATCGGGCCGCCGCCGAACGGCCCGGGCGGGGCCGCCCCCTGGTGCAACCCGACGCACCAGGCGCTCGGTGTGGCCCCGACCACACAGACGGGCGCGCCGGGCGTAGACGCCCTGCTCTGGATCAAGCGACCGGGCGAGTCGGACGGCAAGTGCGGCGGTGAGGTGTCGTACTTCTTCTCGCCGCGCCAGGCCCGCGAGCTCATCGTCAACAGCCCTAACGTGAAGCCGGTAGCACGGCAGGCGGCCCAGTCGGCCGCCGCCCCACCGGGGTCCACGGCCCCGATCGGGTGAGCGACGGCGCGCTCAGGACCTGACGTGGCCGCCTCGTCCCGACCCGCGGCCGGTACCGCTCCGGCCGGCTCAGGCGATGATCAGGTAGAGGCCGTAGCAGACGATGAGCCCCGCCGCGAGCACGCACAGGGCGGCGATGGCGGTGCCGACCCCGGCGTGGGTGACCGCCGCATCGGCGCCGTCCGGGCCGTCGGCCCGCCGGGCCGAGTGGGACAGCGAGACGACCGCCAACGAGATGAGCAGGACGATGGTCAGGGCGGCCGCGGCCGCGACGACCGCGACCCTGGCCAATGACGCCCAGTCGATGTGCATGGATGACGCCCCTCTCGTGGTCAGGCGGCGTGGTCAGGCGGCGTTGTCAGGCGGCGAGGTGGAGGTCAGGGGTCGGCGCCGTCGGGACGTCGTTGACGTTGTCCGGGGTGACCGCGTTGCGCCGGGACGCCCCGTAGATCCCCGCCGCTATGGCAATCCCGGTCACCGCGACCACGATCACTCCGACGGTGCCGGTCGCGGCGAGCCAGGAGGCGGCCGCGCCCATGACCGCCGCCGACGGCAGGGTGACACTCCAGGCCAGCGCTATCCGGCCGGCGACCCCCCAGTGGACGGCGGCGAACCGGCGGCCGGCCCCGGCTCCGAAGATCGAGCCGGTGCACACCTGCGTGGTGGACAGTGGCAGCCCGAGGTGGGTGGAGCTCAGGATCACCGCCGCGCTGGTCGTGTCGGCGCTGAAGCCCTGGACCGGGCTGATGTCGCTGACCCGCCGGCCGAGGGTCCTGATGATCCGCCAGCCACCGACGTAGGTGCCGAGCCCGATCGCCAACCCAGCAGCGACGACGACCCAGAACGGCGGTCCCGAACCTGCCGGCAACGTGCCCGCGGTGATCAAGGTCAACGTGATCACGCCCATGGTCTTCTGCGCGTCGTTGGTGCCGTGGGCCAGCGCCACCATCGATCCCGACACCCTCTGGGAGAGCTTGAAGCCCCGGCTGACGACGCCGGGTTCCGCCCGGCGGGTGATTCGAAGGGACAGGTATGTCACACTCACCGCGATCAGGGCGGCGACCACCGGCGAGAGCAAGGCCGGCAGCACGACCTTGTCCAGCACGGTGTTGAAGTGGATGGCGCCGACTCCGCCGGCCACCCACGTCGCGCCGATCAGACCGCCGAAGAGGGCGTGCGACGAACTGGACGGCAGCCCGATGTACCAGGTCGTCAGGTTCCACATGATCGCCCCGACCAGCCCGGCGAAGATCACGACCGGAGTGATCAGCTTCTCGTCGACCAGGCCACCGGAGATCGTCTTCGCCACCTGCACGGACAGGAAGGCACCGACGAGGTTGAGGCACCCGGCGATCGCCACCGCGACCTTGGGCCGCAGCGCGCCCGTCGCAATTGACGTGGCCATCGCGTTCGCCGTGTCGTGGAAACCGTTGGTGAAGTCGAAGACCAACGCGGTGATCACGACGACCACGACGATCAGAGAAACGTCCATGTACCGTGCCCTTCGATCGACCGGCGGGAAGCCGGCCGGTGGATATCAGCCTCGTTGCAGCTCTGGGCAGCGGGTCGAACCCGCTCACCCGTCCAGGTCCTCGAGGAGGCCGCCGGGCGCCGCGCGGGCCGCCCGGGCTCCGAACCGGTCCGTGGCCAGCAGGACCGACCGCGACGTCGCAAGGAGGCGGAGCGCGGGCAAGGATCATGCTCTTTCCCCTCGGGCGTTCCTGCGGCACGTAGCGCCGGCTCTGCCGGCGCTACGCGGTCTGACCGCAGTGTGACGCCACCCGGGTGAGAACGCCTCACCCTCGGGGGACGAGCCTGTCGCGCCGGTCCGGAACCGGCGGACCGGGAGCGTCGGTGTCCGTCGCTGTCCTGGCGGTGGGCCTCGGACGACATGGGCGACGGTCGTTCGGGTCCGCCGTGGGAGCGGTAGAACTGGGGCGTGACTGACATGCCACCGGATTCGGTGGTTCCCGCGCACGGGACCCATGACTTTGTCGACGACCCGCGGAACGCGCAGATCCTGATCAACGTCAACGGCCGGCTCGTGTCGCGGGAACAGGCCGTGGTGAGCGTCTTCGACGCCGGCTTCGTGCTCGGTGACGGAGTCTGGGAGGGGCTGCGCGTCAGCGGCGGCCATCCCGCCTTCCTCGAGCGGCATCTCGACCGGCTCTGGGAGGGCGCCGCCGCCATCGCGCTCGACCTGGGCCGGAGCCGGAGCGAGCTGACCGCCGAGATCTACAAGACGCTCGAGGCGAACGGGATGGACGGAGACGGCGAGGGCGACGGGGTCCATGTCCGGCTTATGGTGACCCGCGGGCCGAAGTCGACGCCGTACCAGGACCCGCGCATGTCGGCCGGGCCGGCCACGCTCGTGATCATCGCCGAGCACAAGGATCCGCTGCCGACCACCGTCGAGCGCGGCCTGTCACTGTTCACGGTTCATGTCCGTCGAGCGCAGCCGGACACGCTCGATCCGAAGCTCAACTCGCACAGCAAGCTCAACGACATCACCGCGTGCATTCAGGCTTACACCGCCGGCGCGGACGAGGCGTTGATGCTCGACCCACAGGGATTCGTCGCCACCTGCAACTCGACGCACTTCTTCATCGTGCGCGGGGCAGAGGTATCGACCTCGACCGGCATGTACTGCCTCGGCGGCATCACCCGCGCGAACGTGCTGCGCATCTGCGAGCGAGCCGGCATCCCGTGCCGCGAGCGCAGCTTCAGCCTGACCGAGGTCTACAGCGCCGACGAGGCCTTCGTCACCGGTACGTTCGCCGGCCTGGTGCCGGTGCACACGGTGGACGGCCGGCGCATCGGGGACGGCCGCCGCGGGCCGATGGTCGAACGGCTGCAGCAGTTCTACCGCGAACTCGTCCGCCAGGACGTCGCCGGGCGGCGCGCGCGATGAGCGGGCCCGAGAGCCCGCAGGGCGAGCGGGGAGCGACGAGGGCCGACCGCCCGGCGCTTGCGCCTGGCGGTCTGTCCAAGGAGCGGGGGGAGAGCGACGGGGTACGCCTGGCGATGTGGTCGGGGCCCCGCAACATCTCGACGGCGCTCATGCGTTCCTGGGAGAACCGGCCGGACACGCGCGTGGTCGACGAGCCGCTCTACGCCTACTACCTGCGCGAGACAGGCCTGAACCATCCCGGCCGCGACGAGGTGATCGCCGCGGGCGAGACCTGCTGGCAGGCGGTGGTCGACGAGCTCACCGCGCCCGTCACGGGCGTCTATTACCAGAAGCACATGACGCACCACCTCGTCCCGCAACTGCCGCGGGACTGGATAGCGTCGCTGACGAACGTGCTGCTCATCCGCGACCCGGCCGAGGTCGTCGCGTCCTACCTGCGCTCGCGCGTGGACGTCGTCGCCGAGGACATCGGACTCGTCCAGCAGACCGAGCTCTACGACCACCTCGGCGCCGACGTCCCCGTCATCGACGCCGCGGACTTCCTGCGCGACCCGGAGGGATACCAGCGGTGGCTCTGCGACTACATCGGCGTGGAGTTCACCGACCGGATGCTGCACTGGCCGGCCGGGCCGCGGAACTCCGACGGCGTATGGGCGCCTCACTGGTACGGCGCCGTGCTGGCCTCCACCGGCTTCGAGCCGTATCGACCGCGGCGGGTCGAGCTCGCCGGCGCCGCTCTCGAGGCGGCGCAGCGCAGTCGACCGCATTACGAGCGACTCCACGAGGCGCGCGTGCGGCTATAGGCCGGCTAGAGGCGGGAGATACCCGGCCGCACGCCTCGTCGGTCGTGGAACAAGTGCGCCACACGAGTGCCCCCGGGATGGAGCCGCACGACCGACTCCGAGAGGATGACCGGCATGCAGAAGATCTCCCTGCAGGCGCTCGCCCGCGGCCAGCTCGAACTCGCGGCCGCGGCGCCGAGTGGCCGCAGTGCCCACACCGTCTACGGCGGCCACGAGCACGGCTTGCGCCAGACAGTCATCGCGCTGACCGCCGGGACCGTCATGTCGGAGCACGAGAGCCCAGGCGAGGCAACCATTCACGTCCTCTCCGGCCGGGTGCGCCTGCACGCCGGCAGCGACTCCTGGGACGGCCGCGAGGGTGATCTGATCGTCATACCCGCGGCGCGCCACTCCCTCGAGGCCGTCGGCAACGCGGTCGTCCTGCTGACCGTCGGCAAGCGCGACTGACCACCGCCCGGCCGCGGCGGCCGACCGTCTCATGTGGACTGAGGGCGGCCGAGGTCAAGCTCGCGCAGGAGGTTCTCGGCTGCGCCGGCGATCCTGGGCTGCACTCCGAGCTCCCGCAGTTGCTCGGCGGCGGCAGCCATCTCGCCCACGCGGCGGTGGGCGTGCTTGCGGCTGCCGGTGACCAGGCGGTCAAGCGTCCGCTCGTCGAAGCCGGCCATCTCGCCGGCGATGTTCTGGCGGAGCCAGTCCGCGCAGCCGGCGACCTCGGCGCCGGCGAGCGCCTCCACGACCGCCGCGGCGAGTCCCTTGTAGAAGACGCTGCGCAGCAGCTTCCGCGAGATCGCCGTACCCACCGGGCCTCCGACAACGTCGACCGACGCGCCCAGCGGGCCCAGCATCGCGGCGAAGCGGGCGGCGGCCGGCCCGGCGACCTCCATCGGCGTCGCGAGTCCCCTGCCGAGCACGGTCGCCATCAGCGCCACGTCGACGACCTCGACCGCGTGCGCCGACGCGACCTCGGCGAGCTCCCGCTTGAGCCCCGGCGAGGTCGTGTTCATCTCCGCCCAGACCGTTCCCGGTCGGAGCGCGGGCAGCGCGCCGTCGAGGGCCTCGCGGGCGTCGTGGGCGCTGTTGAGGCTCAGGACGAGGTCGGCGTCCCGGGCGGCGTCGGCGTCGTCGGTACGGGCGGCCACGCCCGCCGGCGGCGGGACAAGGGGGTCGAAGCCGCGCACGTCAGCGCCGGCGGCGACGAGGTCGGCGGCGATGGCGGATCCCGCCTCGCCGAGGCCGAGGATCGCGATCGCGATCATGAGCCGGCCGGCGGCACCAGCGGCGTGCCGTGGGTGTGGAAGGTCTCGATCGTCTTGAGGCCCCAGGCCTGGCCCTTCGCCCGCTCCTGCCGGCTCCAGCTGATCGTCTCCCAGTCCGGCGCCAGGATCATCCGGGCCCCGGCATTGCACAGCTCGATGCGGTTGCCGCCCGGCTCCCAGACGTACAGGAAGAACGTCTGCTGGATCGCATGCTTGTGCGGTCCGGTTTCGATGTGGATCCCGGCGTCCAGGAAGACGTCCGCCGCCCGGAGGATCTCCTCCCGGGTGTCGGTGGCGAACGCGACGTGGTGCAGCCGGCCGCGGCTTCCCGTCCAGTCCTCGGTGCAGACCAGGTCGTAGGTCTTGTTGCCCACCGAGTACCAGACCGCGTAGGGCTCTCCCTCGTCGGTGACGATCTGCTCGGTGCAGCGCGCACCGAGGACGTCGCCGAGGAAGCCGGCGATCGGTGGGATGTCGGCGGCCAGATAGTTGACGTGGTCGATCCGCCGGACGTTCGCGCCCCGGCCGGGGTAGGCGGCGGCCTGGTTCTTCAGCGCCGGCCGGTCCAGGTCGTCGGACCGGTACCGCTCGACGTCCCAGTAGATCCCGAACGAGTGGCCGTCGGGGTCGTCGAACGCCACCACGTCACCGAGCCCGCGGACGCCGGAGTCGACGCCATGGGCGATTCCGGCCGCGTCGAGCGTCCCGGTCAGCCGCCCGACGGCCTGAGGGCTCGCGGCACGCAGGTAGGTCCGGCCGACGCCGGCCGCCTCCCGCCGCACCAGCCGTACGGTCCAGGACTGGTAGTCGTCCCAGGTGTGCAGGTAGAGGGAGTCCTCGTCGCGATGCACCTCACGCAGGGCCATGAGCCGGACGAAGAACTCCCGGGACTCCTCCAGCACCGGGGTGTAGAGCTCGACCGGCCCGACGTGGGCGATGTCCCGGCGCCGGTCCGGGTCGTGCGTGAGCCGGGGCTGAGGTGCTGAGCTCATCCGGTTGCCTTCCCACTGCGGCGGACGAGCCCATCGAACAACGTCCGGGCGGTCAGCACCACCGGCCGGAGCGCCGGGCGCGCGGCCCGGCGCTCCGGCCGGCGCGGAGCTAAGGCGTGTCTCTGGATTCGCGGTGGATGCGGCCCGCGCCGCCAGTGAGTTCAGAGACACGTCCTAGGAGATCGTCGCGATGACGGTTCCCTGCCGGACGACGTCGTCCTCCTTGACCTTCAGGTGGATCACGCCGGGGACCGGTGCGTTGACCTCGCTGGTGACCTTGCCGACCATCACCTCGGCGATCAGCTTCCCGCCGGCGACGGTCGCCCCGTCGTCCACGAACCAGGTGGCCAGGACGCCCTCCCCGTCCGGGTCCTGATCCGACAACTGCGGGAACAACACGTCCGTCATGCGCGGACCAGGTGGTGCACAGCCTCGCGGATCCGGTCCCGCGTCGGCAGCACCGCGTACTCCAGTGGATGCGCGTACGGGATCGGCACGTCGGGAACGGCCACCCGCCGCATCGGCGAGCGGAGCAGCCCGGGATCGGTCTCCGCCACGGTCGCCGCAATCTCGCCGGACAGGCCGTAGGACAGGTAGTCCTCGTCGACGACGAGCAGCCGGCCGGTCTTGGCCACCGACGCGAGCACGGTCTCCCGGTCCAGCGGCTTGAGCGAGCGCAGGTCGACGACCTCGAGGTCGATGCCGTCGGCGGCGAGCTCCTCGGCGACGTCGAGCGCGTGGTGGACCGACAGCGAGACGGTCACCACGGTGGCGTCGCGGCCTTCGCGGACCACCGCGGCCCGCCCGATCGGCACCTCGTACGGCTCCTCCGGGACCGGTCCGGTCGCGCGGGGGTTCTTCGCCATCCACGGCAGCCCCATGACTCCCTTGTGGAACATGTACACGACGGGGTTGTCGTCCCGGATTGCCGCGGTCATCAGGCCCTTGGCGTCGTACGGCGTCGACGGCACGACGATCTTCATTCCGGGCAGGTGGGCGAAGGTGCCCCACAGGCACTGGGAGTGCTGCGCGCCGTCCGAGTAGCCGCCGCCGACCGCCGTGGTGACCACCATCGGCACCCGGACGTTCCCGCCCGACTCGTAGTGGATCTTCGCCATGTGGTTGTACAGCTGGTCCATGCACACGCCGAAGAAGTCGACGAACATCAGCTCCGCGATCGGCCGCATCCCCTCGACGGCGGCGCCGATCGCCAGGCCGAGGAACGCGCTCTCGGAGATCGGCGTGTCCAGAACCCGCTCCGGGCCGAACCGCTCCAGCAGTCCGGTCGTCGAGGAGAAGATCCCGCCGTACGCCCCGACGTCCTCGCCGAGGTAGAACACCGACGGGTCGCGCTCCATCTCCTGGGCGATGCCCTCCACCATGGCCTTCGCCGTGGTCAGCCGGCGAGCGGACGTCGCCGGCGCGGTCGCGGTCGTCGCCGGGGTCTCTGTGGTCGTCATCGAACCTGCCTCCTCACGCGAACACGTAGTCGGTGGCCGTCTCCGGCGCCGGCGCCGGGCTGTTCTTGGCGAAGGCGATCGCCGCCTCGACGCGGCCGACCGCGTCCTCGTTGACGGTCTTGACCTGGCCGTCGTCCAGCAGGCCGGCCGACCGCAGGGCCTGCTCGTAGGTCGCGATCGGGTCCCGCCCCGGCACTCCCTCCAGGTCCGTGCGATACGCCTGCGCGTCGCCCTCGAAGTGCCCCCACATCCGCAGGGTGTGCACTTCGATGAGAGACGGTCCCTCGCCGGCGCGGGCCCGGGCGACGGCCCGCCCGGCGGCCTCGTACACGGCCTCGACGGAGTTGTCCTCGACCCGCTCGCCGGGCATGTCGTATCCGGCGGCGCGGACCGCGTTGGAGGTCACGCAGGTCGATGCGCTGCGGGGGACCGAGATGCCCCAGTCGTTGTCCTCGACCACGAACACGACCGGCAGCCGCCAGAGTGCGGCCAGGTTGAGCGACTCGTGGAACGCGCCCTGGTTCGCGGCGCCCTCTCCGGTCACGGCCACGGCGATACGGTCGGTGCCGCGGCGGCGGAATGCGAATGCCTGCCCCAGCGCCGGTGGGTAGCCCTCGGCGATGATGCCGGAGCACGAGAAGTGCGTCTGCGGGTCGAACAGGTGCATGTGCCCGCCGCGGCCCCGGCCGAGGCCCGTCTCCCGGCCGAAGATCTCGGCCGCCAGCTTCTCCAGGTCCACCCCGTGGGCGATCGCGAGATGGTGCGGGCGGTGGGTGGCGGTGACCGCGTCATCGGCGGTCAGGTGCGCGCAGACGCCGGCCGCCACCGGCTCCTGCCCGGCGGACAGATGCATCTCCCCGGGCACCAGACCGGCCCCGATGTCGAACGCCGGCCGCTTGTCCGCGTGGTAGTCGCGGAGGATCGCCTCCTCGAAGACGCGGATCAACACCATCGTGCGATAGAGGTTCATGCGCACGCTGTCGTCCATGCTTCCTCCTTCGTGGGACCGGTGGGAGAAGGTCGGCCGCCGGTCAGGTGCCACCCGATGTCGCGGTACCGGCTGGCCAGCAGCTGTTCGTGCGCCGACCGCTCGGCCGGCGCAGGCGCCCGCGCCAGGACGTCCTCGCCGGCCAGGGTGGGCAGGATCGAGGCCAGCTCCGGGACGGTGACGTCGACACCGAGGTGGCGCAGCGACGTGACCGGTGCCCGGTGCGAGTCGAGCGGGCGCGGGTCGGCGGGCGCCGGGGCGAGGTACCGGCCGACCGCCGCCGGATCGGTGGCGACCAGGACCGAGGCGTGGGCCAACGTGCCCTGGCGGGTCTGCAGGGCCGCGAAGCCGGCCAGCTTGACCGGTCCCAGGAACAGCCCGCGGCTGCGCCGCTCGATCGGGAGCCCGAGCCCGTGCAGCACCCGCAGCAGCAGGGCGGCCAACTGATCGACCGCGTCGGTGCGCAGGCCGGGCAGCACGAGTGCGACGTTGAGGGTGCCGAGGTCGTGGTAGACCGTCCCGCCGCCGGAGGCACGCCGCAGCACCGGCACCCCGTCGTCGGCGCAGGCCCGCAGCGCCACTTCGCGGCCGACGTCCTGGTAGCGGCCGACGACGACGGCCGGGGGGTTGACCCAGGGCCGCAGGATCGGGCGGGTGGGGGCCGCCCGGACCAGCGCCTCGTCCAGCGCCAGCAGCGCCGGCCCGTCGCGCTCGAGCCCGTCGAGCAGAAGGTCCACCGCACCTCCCACGCAGGCAGGCCCGTGCGCCGCCGACGCGTCCTGCCCGACACCGGACATCGTGACCCAAGCATCCTCCCTCCGGGGGGCCCTTGGTACGTACGGCGAAAACGTGCGCCCGCCGGCGGGGTCAGCCGAGGGCCAGGGCGGCGTAGCCGACCACGCGGGTCCGGTCGCCGGTGGCGTCGGCCGAGGTGCGGTAGGACAGCAGCGTCGGGTTGCGGCCCGTTCGGTCGGCCCAGGCCAGCAGGCCGCGCAGCGCGTCGGCCCCGCAGGCCGCGCCGGGGCCGATGCGGTCGGGGTCGAGCGCCAGCACGGCGTCGAGGGTGCGGCGGTCCCGGCGGCGGGTCTCCTCATCCGGGAGGTAGTGGGACAGGTCCGTGCTGGCGACGACCAGCGTGTCCGGCCCTGCGGCCGCGTCCAGCAGGTCGGCCACGTCGTCCGGTGCGGCCGCGGTGACCACGGGCAGCACGGGCAGCCGCGGATCGAGCGACCGCTGCAGGAACGGCAGCTGCACCTCGAGCGAGTGCTCGGGCGCGTGCGGCCGGTCCGCCGCGTGCACCCCGCGGACGGCCAGCGCTCGCTTCCG
>Ga0070709_10002001_pt1 | contig 11088 bp, 9 predicted proteins | sample LARL51metaG_FD_65449 | JGI IMG/M metagenome (GOLD analysis project Ga0070709, IMG submission 65449) | Corn, switchgrass and miscanthus rhizosphere microbial communities from Kellogg Biological Station, Michigan, USA - LAR L5-1 metaG | ecosystem: Host-associated > Plants > Roots > Rhizosphere ...
AGCAGGTTCTGCTTAACCATTAAAAGTTGATAATCGATCTCCTTCTCTTGCTGCATCTTCCGGGCACTCTCAATGGCCGCCTCGGAGAGTGCTGAAATTCGCTGCTCGAGCTGTTGTACTTGCTCGCTATAGGCAGCCTTAATGCTTTCCATGTGCCGGTTGAGATCCGTCACCTGCTCGATGTGAGCCTGCCGAGTGGCTTCTAGATCCCGTTCGAGCTTCTTCTCCCGTTCCCTGTACCTGAACACCGCAAGTCTTGAGCGCAGCGCCGACCGCAATAAGCTGATCATGGCCCGGAGTTGTGAGACTTGATTATCGCCTGTGGGACTCATGCGCTGAACCTTTCTCACTCGCGGGCGGTTTTTCTCGAGGCGTCAGAGCCTATTCCTTTAGCTTAGGTTGAGACGATGCCGCTCTTGGCATCGCTGCCAAGCCGAAGATCTGCTTTGACCTCATTCATTCTGAGGTGATGTCGCGCGGAGCCTTCCGTTCGTTGCGCGGGAGCTGGACATCCTCAGAGGCAAAGGGCAGCGCAGCCAGGCGCCGGCGACGGACTTCGTCCCTTATCCAGTAAAAGCCGTATTCGCCGAGGACGGCCTCGAGGGGGGTGTAGCGCGCGGTCAGCTGCGAGCCGTTTTCCGTGCCTCCGGCCGCGGCCGGATCGAGCTCGCCCGTCACACGCTGATCCTTCATGCGGGCGAATTGCCCCCCGAAATCGGTGACGCCATGGCGCAGCTCGACCGCTTCGTGGAGGCGGTGCTCGCCGAGCTTCCGCCGCAACCGATTCACTGGATCAATCACCCGATCTGGGCCTATCACTACCCGGCCTTTCACCAGGCGCGGGAAGCATTTCTGGCTCGACGAATGCAAACGAAAGCAGACGGCGAGCCGGCTGATCTTTCGGAGCGGAGCGGAGCGGAAAGCGCATCCCTGCCCTCAGTGTCGATACCGGCAATTGCTTCAACACGGAGAGGGCTGAAGCAACGTGCGCGGCAACTTTATTACAGACACCTTGGGAGAGCCCCGTGGCTGCGGCCGCTGCATCCGCGATGGGCCGATGTCCAACCCGTTCTCAATATCCTGAACAAGTTTCCCGAGGCTCGGCTTCTCGTTGTCAGTTCTGCGAGTTTGCTGGAACGCCTCTTCGGCAACCTGAACGCGCGCCACATGAGCGTGCGCGGACTCAATGGCTGGAATCCCGCACACGAACGCCAAACTCCGCAGCCGTGGGGCGAGCCGGGGACTACTCAGCCCCCGCCTGCCGAGAAATGCGATCTCTGCATTCTCGAGCTGGATGCCGACGATCTGCTCGGGCTGACCCCGCTATTGTCGCGGGCTGCGCCGCTGATAGAGCAAGGGGGCAAAATCCTGGTATTTCATCTCAATACAGTCGGCGCGGCATTGGCGACCCAAAGCCTGATCGGCAATGATGCCTTTTGGCTCGACTTGCCTTGTCGCATTCATTTCGCGGGGTCGCCGCCTTCGCTGAGGGCGGTCAATGGGTTCTACCGAGGCATGGCCGAGCTTCGCACCGGACGCCTCGTTCCGGCGGCCAAGGGGCTGGCGCGCCTCTCGAAGGCATGTCTGGCGGCGCTGCGGACCAGCAAGTCCGAGGTGATCCATTCGCGGCGGGCGCCAGCCGTCTTTACCAGCTTTACGCTGGAGATCGATGTCGGCGCGGTAGCCGGTGACAACGCGACCCATCGTGAAGCGGCGCAAGCAGCCGATTGATGGCTCCCATATTTAAAATCCCGTCGCCGGGTTTGCGTTGCGGTCGCTCGACGTGACGCGATAAACATCGGGCGAATGGACGAGGGATTTCGCCCCATCTGCGGCCGGGCACCATCATCCGTGGAGCTGGGACGCACTTTTGCCGGCAACATCGAGTACGCCGAACTCGCGGACGGCGCCCGGCGTCTGAGCCTACGAAATCGCTGCGCAGTTCGGAAGCAGGAGAAGAATTTAGCGTCCCCGCTGGAGCCCCGGGAGCCGGCCCGCGTCATCACAATGGCCTGGGGGGAACGCTATGTTGGCGATCTCCTTGAGATTACAATCCCGGCCCTATTGGCTCCCGGCAATCTCCCAGCCTTTGCCGGCGAATTCGATTGCGAATTCGTCATAGTCACGGAAACGCAGTTTTTTGATCGTTTCGCGCGATCTGTGTCTATCCAGAAGCTGTTGCTGTTTTCCGATGTCCGGCTCGTGCCGGTAGATGATCTGCTATCGCCGTGGTACGGGATCACCTTGACGTATGCGCTGGTGCGCGGCTTCGCCGATCTCGGGACGGCGATGACCGAAACGCATCTGATATTCCTCAATGCGGATTTCATCGTCGCGGACGGCTCCTATCGAAAGCTCGCCGAGATCATAAAACGGGGCGAGAGGCTCATCGTCTCGCCGAGCTACTGCATGGATCTCGAGGCCACAATCGACAGGCTGCGCGAACGCCGCGATCCGCAAACCTTCGCCTTGTCGCTTCCTCACCGCGAATTGGCGGAGCTCGTCATTGCCAACCGGCACAACACGATCCGCGCGAAGACGGTAAACCAGCGTCTTTTCCGGATTCATCGCTACGACCAGTTCTACTGGTACGTCGACGAAAAGACGTTGCTCGGCCGCCAAATGCCGATCGCGGTCGTCTATATGCGGCCCGAGCGCGTGCTGACCGAAATGCCGACGTTCTGGGATTACGGGGTGATCTCGGAATACTGTCCGACACTGAAGCCCTGTGTGCTGGGCGACTCCGATGATTTCCTTATGGCCGAGCTGCGCAGCGAGGGGACATTTCGGGAGCTGTTGCAGCTCGGCTGGCCTAGCGTCGAGGACATCGCCGACGATCTGTCCTCCTTTACTACCCAAGACCACCGCGATTACGGTCGATATACGCTGGTGCTCCACAGCAGCGACCTGCCGGCCGGTCTCGATGCCGACAAGCTGGCGTTGGCGGAATTTGTCGATGACGTGTACGCGCGGCTTACACCGCCGATCGGCTACCACGATCATCCGTTCTGGAAGCCGCAATTTCCTCTTTTCTTTGCGCACCACCGGCGGGACCTCGAGGAGAGCAGAACCCGAGAAGCGCTGCGACAAAAGCTGCTGCACGAAGACCCCGGCGAAGCCCGCCGCCAACAGACTATCGATGAATTGCGGTCGCAAGTTTTGGTGGTGGAAGGGGCCGTGCGTGTCGCCGAAAACAGGCTGGCCGGCGAGCGCCGCACCGCGGAAGAGCAGGTCTCGCGGCTCGAGACATCCTATCGCCGCCGGCGCGCGGCTCTAGAGCGCGACATCGCGCCGGTCCTCGATGAGCGCGAGAACAGTCTGCGCAGGATGCGCCAAAGACTGGTGGTATTGGACGCGCGGAAAGCCGAGCTCGAGCAATGCCAGCGCATCCGCCTGGAAAGCGGCATCCCAGATGCAGCGAAAGCGCCGCACTCGTCGGGATCGCCGGCTAGGATGAGGCTTCTGCGGCTCTATCACATGGCTTTCGGCAGGCTGCCCAACACGACGGCCTGGCATCCCTATCATACGATGTTGCGGCCGGTCATGGCTGCGCTCGAACCCGATGCGGGGGCCGCAATCCTCGTCGTATCCTCGGGTGGACCGTTCGGTTCGCTATTTGCGCGCGCATTCTCCGGGCGAAACCTGTCGGTCACCCCGGGGATGCTCACCTCGGAAATTTATCGTCAGGTGTTCCGCAACGCGTCCAAATTCGACCTCTGCCTATGTGACCTCGCCAGCGAGGATCTCGCCAATTTTCGCAGGCTGCTCCCCAGCATTCGCCCCCTACTGAAGGATCGCGGCAGAATTGTCGTTTTTCATCACAACCTGGCGGCCCGGACTCTGGACGAGGATACTTTCGCGTTTACCAGGGGCCTCTTCCCGCTGGTCGGCCGTTCAAGGATCAGCTTTAGCGGCTCCTTGGTCAGCGCATCGATAATTCGCTGGTACACGAGCAGGCTCGCCCGGCACAATCTCGCGCGGCCGGCGAGTGTGATCGCGCTCGCTGCTACGCTTGCGGTCTGCGCGCCGCTCTCCCGTCTGATGGCGAAACTCGAGGAGAAGCGAAATCCGCATCTGTTTCCTGCTCACTGCACGAGCATGACGATCGAGATGGACTTGCCTTGATCGCGACACTCAGCTGTGTCGCCGCAAGGATTCGAGCCGAATGTGCGGGATCAGCGGTTTTCTGCTAGCCGGCGGGGCGCCGCCAGCGCGCGAGCTGGAGGCACGGTTGTGGGCGATGCTCGGAAACCTCCGGCACCGCGGACCGGATGATGAAGGCGTCTGGACGGATGGCCGCGCCGGCCTCGCACATGCTCGGCTGTCGATCATCGACCTCTCGCCTGCGGGTCATCAACCGATGGCGAGCGCGGATGCGAGTGCGTGGATCACCTATAACGGCGAGGTCTACAATTTCGCAGAGATCCGCGGTGAGCTCGATGCGCTGGGCTACCGGTTTCGCAGCCGCAGCGACACCGAGGTTATCGTCAACGGCTGGCACGCCTGGGGTCCGAAGATCTTGTCGCGCCTGCGCGGCATGTTTGCCCTGGCCATTTGGGACCGCCGGTCCCGCCGCCTAATCCTCGCGCGCGACCGCCTCGGCAAGAAGCCGCTATATTATGCAGCACGCGCCGATGCGTTGCTGTTCGGCTCGGAGATCAAGGCGCTGCTCGCTTGGCCGGGGATGCACCGTACACCGGATCTGGCGGCGATCGATCGATACCTCAGCTTCGGCTATGTGCCAGGGCCCGACACGGCCTTTCTCGGCATCCGCAAGCTGCCTGCAGCTCATTACCTGGTCATCGAGACGCGCCCGGACGGATCGTTAGGGGAAGCGGAGCTGGTTCGCTACTGGTCTCTGCCGGAAATTGGCGGGGGGCGTCGGCAGAGGCCCGTCGAGGAATTGCAGCGCGAGCTGGTCGCCCAGCTCGAGGAAGCGGTGCGCCTGCGCCTGATCGCCGATGTCCCCCTTGGCGCGTTTTTGTCGGGCGGAGTCGATTCTTCCGCTGTCGTCGCGATGATGGCGCGGGTCGGCAGCGGCCGAGTCAAGACCTTCTCGATCGGCTTTTCCGCGAAGGAATATGACGAGACGCGCTTCGCCCGGATGGTCGCGAAGCGCTACGCGACCGACCACCGGGAGCTGGTCGTCGAACCGGATGCCGTCACGGTGCTGCCCCGCCTCGCGTGGCACTATGACGAGCCCTTCGCCGATCCGTCGGCAATCCCGACCTATTATGTGGCGGAGCTGGCGCGTCGCGAGGTAACGGTGGCGCTCAACGGTGATGGCGGGGACGAGTGCTTCCTCGGCTATCCCCGCTATAAGGCGATGCACTATCTGTCGCGGATCGACGCGATGCCGGATTGGAGCCGGAAGGCGCTCCAGAGATTCCTCGGTCTTGCGCCGCGACGGGCTCAGCGGCATCTCCAAATTCCTCGCATTCGTGCCGTACTGCGCGCCCCGCGCGACCAACCCGGGCGACGCTACGCCGCCGCTCTGGTCTCGTTTACGGAGCAGGACAAAAAGGATTGCTACGGCGAGGCGATGCAGGATCAGCCGCGCTGCGCCGCCCTCGATCTGTTGGAGCCCTATTTCGAAGAGGTGAGCGGCCTCGTCGGCGGGGCTAATCGGGCCGACCTCCACACATATTTGCCAGACGATCTGTTGGTTAAAGTCGATGTAGCGAGCATGGCGCACGGGCTCGAGGCCCGCTCGCCGCTGCTCGACCACGCCTTCGTAGAGTGGGCGGTCGCGCTGCCGGAGCGCGTCAAGATCGAGCAGGGCGTGAGCAAAGCGCTGTTCAAATCCGCGATGGCGCCGTATCTGCCAGCCGAACTGCTTCGCCGGCCGAAGATGGGCTTCAGCTGTCCGATCGACCATTGGTTGCGCAACCAGCTGAAGGAACTGGCCTACGACACATTGCTTTCGCCAACGGCAAGTGGGCGCGGCCTGTTCCGGCCCGATCATGTCCGCCGCCTGCTGGACGAGCACTGTAATATGACGCGCGATCACCACCGGCGTCTTTGGCCCCTCTTGATGCTGGAGATGTGGTTCCGGACATGGGTCGATGCTCCGACGCAGCCTCCCGTCGGACATTCGGGCAACTCCGCGGGGTCCCGATCTTGGCGAATGTCTAGCGTCCAGATGTGAGCCGGAGCACCGGTCCACCCGACCGTCGGCTTTGTCCCCCGCGGCTTTCGGAACCCGCGCGCGAATCCTCCTGTTATCGACGGCAGAGGCCGCGCATCTCGGGCGGGCCCTCAATGGAGGACGACATGCTCTACTGGGCGCTGGTATTCTTCATCATCGCGATCATCGCCGCGTTGTTCGGATTTGGCGGTGTGGCAACTACCGCTGCGAGCATCGCTCAGATACTGTTTTTTGTCTTTTTAGTAATCTTCCTGGTCGCCCTGGTCATGGGGGTGGCCGGCCGTCGGCGGCCGCCTATCTGAATGCGAAAGCGGCCGGTGAAAGTCCCACAGCCCGGTGAAGGACCCACACCGGGCTCACGATACGGTCTCTTAGCTCTAATCCTCGGTGGCAAGGACCCGAGCCAGCTGGCTCAGCGCCTCCTGATGGCGCTCATTGGGAATTTGAGCGAAGTTGCGGGCTAGTTCGAGGCACATTCTTTCCCGCGGGCTAATAGCGCGCTCGTTTTCGTGCTCCAGCCCGTCGAAAAAGTAGTTGACCGGCACGCTCAAGACTTGGGACACCTCGAACAGCCGGCCGGCCGAGACGCGGTTGATGCCACGTTCGTATTTGTGCGCCTGCTGATAGGTGACTCCGATAAGAGCGGCGAGCTGTTGCTGCGTCAATCCGAGCATGATGCGACGCTCGCGAATGCGGGCTCCCACATATCGATCAACATCCTGGGTCCGGCTCGTCGACCGACGCGAGGGCACGGTCCCCGACGGCTGACTACCTTCTAAATCTGGCCGATCGCTCGATCCGTGACGTAGTTTTTCGATCCGCTCCTGCTCTCTCATTTCGTCAACCCGTTTCGCTGCAAGCCGTTGGACCGCAACGCCGCCCGACCAAGCCGGATCCTCTTACATACAGGCGATCCTGCTCAACCAATCGGTGTCGAAGGATTGGACAATTCCCGTGTGTCAAAACTTAGGCAGGCTGTCGGGGCGGTTCTTGGGTAACGCTGTTCACGTCTGCGTGCTGCGCATGCCCTCCGCGTTGACAGCCCACCGCACCGGTGATACCGACGGATGCTCATCCGCTGGAACCGCGAATCGATGCCTCGCATCTCGATCGGCGACTGCTCACTCTATTACGAGCGGCACGGTATGGGCTTTCCAGTCCTGTTCGTCTCCGGGCTAGGCGGCTTTGCGTCCTTCTGGCAAGACCAGATCGCGGCTTTCGCTAAGCGGTTCGAGGTTGTGACGTTTGATCATCGCGGTATCGGACAGAGCGATGAGGCCCGGATCGGCTACACGGTCGAGCGGATGGCTGCGGACGTCGTAAGCCTTATGAATGCACTGGAAATTAGGCGCGCCCATGTCGTCGGGCATTCAACAGGCGGCGCCATTGCCCAGGCGCTCGCGATCGACCATCCCGGTCGGCTGGCCAGCGTTGTGCTGTCTGCTACCTGGACAAGGGCCGATGCTTATTTTCGCCGGCTTTTTACGTTCCGCAAAGAGGTGTTGCTCCGGCTCGGGCCGAGCACCTACCTCCAATCGGCCACGCTTTACTGGTATCCGAGCTGGTGGGTCGCGCGGAACAACGAGCGCCTTCGTCAATTGGAGGCTCAGAACTTGGCCAATTTCGCGCCCGTAGAGATCGTCGCGAGTCGGATCGATGCTATGCTGGCCTTCGATCGTTCGAACGAACTGGCGCGGATAAAGACCCCGACCCTGGTGGTCGGCGCTGAAGACGATATCGTCACGCCTGCCTATTTTTCCGAGGAACTGGCTCGCATGATCCCGGCGGCCGAGGTCAAGCTCTTTCCACGAGGCGGGCATTTTCTTGTGCACGTTCGCGCGCGCGAATTCGCCAACGCCGTGCTGCCCTTCCTCGTCTCGCACACGCCGGCCTGAACAACACTGACGGCGCGCGCGGTTAGGAATTCTTCAAGACCTCGGCGGCTAGCTTGCGCTCGAGCGCGTCTTACCGGGCGTCGATGCGATGAGTCAGGCTGTGCGCGCCGGCACCGGCCGGGCGCGCGCGATTCCCGTCACCGGGCTCTCGTGGAGCAGAAGAAGGCTGAGGCGCGGGACAGGTGGACCAACAGCGGGATGGCACTCACCCAGGCCGGCAACGGCGCAGTTCGGCGATAGGCGGCATCGTTGAAGCCGCGCTGCGCCAGAACCGTTTTCTCTTTGCTTACCAACCGGTGGTGTGCGCCGCGACTGGAAGGGTCGATTACTTCGAATGTCTGCTGCGGATGCGCGATGAGGCAGGCAATATCGTTGCAGGCGGCGAGTTTATCACCGCCGTCGAGCATTTCGGATTGATCGGCCTGATCGATCGCTTCGTCCTCGAGCGAGCGGTTCAGGAGCTCAGTGCGTACCCTGAGGTCAGGCTCGGGTTCAATGTGTCAGGCCTGACAGCTTGCGACCGCCCTTGGCTGCGGCTATTGATTTCCCGATTGCGCAACCGGCCCGATCTCACCCGTCGTCTGATCGTCGAAATTACCGAAACCGCGGCACTCCACGACATCGAAGAGAGCGCCCGGTTTGTCGACACGCTGCGTGATACGGGCTGCCGCGTCGCGCTGGATGACTTCGGCGCCGGACACACCTCACTGCGGCACCTGCAAAGCTTGGCGGTGGACACGGTCAAGATCGACGGCTCGTTTATCCGAAACGTTGCAGATAGCCGCGAAAACCAGGTCTTTCTGCGCCACCTTCTCGGCCTCACAAAAGGCTTCGCCCTGAGCACGATTGCCGAATGTGTCGAGAGTGCCGAGGACGCGGCCATGCTGCGCGCCGAGGGGATTGACTATCTGCAGGGCTATCACGTCGGCGCGCCGACCATAGAACGCCCGTGGCTCGGGACTCCCGCATCGGAAAGCGCCTGAGCCAGCTGCTACCCGGTGGTGGATCGCGCGGCATGATCGGCGAGAACCTGCGCGATCACGAGTGAAACTCGCCGAGCGGTCGGGATATGCAAGAATTCGTTAGGGCCATGCGCGTTGGAGTGGGGTCCCAGTACACCGGTGACCACAAACTGCGCCTGCGGAAATTTCTCACCAAGCATCGCCATGAACGGAATGCTGCCGCCTTCTCCCATGTAGGCGGGCGGCGCCCCGAAGGCGAGTTCGGAGCTGCGGGCAAGCGACTGCTCTAGCCAGGGCGCCAGGGCAGGGGCGTTCCAGCCCGCGGCGCTCGCCTCGACCTTGAACTCCACCCGAGCTCCGTAAGGCGGGCTCTTCTCCAACAGGATACGAAGACCCGTCCCGGCCGCCTCGGCATCCAGCGTCGGCGGCAGCCGCAGGCTGAGCTTAGCAATGGTGGAGGGCAGCAGGACGTTGCCCGCATTGATCGGCGGCGGCAGCCCATCGATCCCGGTCACGGCCAATTGCGGCCGCCAGGTTCGGTTGAGCACCAGCTCGGTCAAATCATCCGTCATCGGTGACATGCTGGGCACAAACGGGAACTTGGAATAAACCGTGTTGCCTAACGCTGCCGCGGCGCGACGGGCTTGCGTCACCCGCTCGGGCGGAACCTGAACATAAAGCTCAGCCGGACGAACCGCTCCGGTCCGCTCGTCCTCGAGGCGCGACAGCAACAGGCGCAGGATCCGAAAGCTCGAAGGGACGATGCCCGAAGCGTCTCCCGAATGGACGCCCTCCTCGAGCACTTGCACGGTCAACGTGCCGGACGCCATGCCGCGCAGCGAGGTGGTCAGCCACAGCTGATCGTAGTTGCCGCAGCCCGAGTCGAGACAGACGACTAAGGACGGGCTGCCGAGCCGTTCGGCGAGGTGGTCGATATAATACGGCAGGTCGTAACTCCCGGATTCCTCGCACGCCTCGATCAGGAGCGAGCAACGCGCGTATGGAATGCCCTGCTCGCGCAATGACATCAGGGCGCTGAGTGCGCCGAACATCGCATACCCGTCGTCCGCGCCGCCCCGGCCATAGAGCTTGTCGTTGTCGAGACGCGGGATCCACGGCCCGTAGCCTTCGGCCCAACCCGTCATCTCCGGCTGCTTGTCGAGATGGCCATAGAGCAGCACGGTATCCTCGCCCGGCCCCGGGACATCGATGAAGATGACCGGCGTCCGGCCGGGCAGCCGGACGACCTCGAGCGCCGCGCCCGGAAGGGCCGGGAGCTTCGCCTGCGCCCAGCGCTCAAACAATGCCACCGCCTCGTCCATATAGCCGTGCGCCGCCCAATCGGGATCAAATGACGGAGACTTGTTGGGGATCCGGATGTACTCGAAGAGTGTCGGAACGATCTCGTCGCCCCAGCACTGATCAACGAATTTCTTCGTCTTCTCGATGTCGATCATCTGACAGCACCCGCTTGCCGCACCAATTCCGTTTATAGGATCGCGCAGCCAATCTGACCAACAGCTGTTGACCTACTCGGGGCATCGATCTTAGGTTTCGGTTAGGCCGCCATGGCCCACAAGCGGAGGGAGCAACCAGTATGGCCAAGCTCGTCCTCGGGATCGGCACGTCGCATACGCCGATGCTCAATGCTCCGGCCGAGGATTGGCCGCGCTTCATCGACCGCGACGGCGTTCGCGATTTTCTCGACAAGGAGGGGCAACCGACGACGTACGAAGAGCTGCTGCGTCGCGCAGAGCCGCATGTCGCCACCGAGTTGACGCCGGAGCGGTTCGCCGCGCGTCACGCCGATGCGCAGGCTGGGGTCGCCCATCTGAAGGATGCCGTGCGGCGCGCCGAGCTCGATGCTTTGATCGTAGTTGGCGACGATCACAAGGAGCTGTACGGGGACGACAACCTGCCCGGCTTCGTGGTCTATCACGGCAAGACGATCCGAAACGTGCCTCTCAATGGCTTTTCAGGCCCGGATTGGGCGCGGCGGGCGACAGCGCGCTACTATGAGGAAAGGGGGGCGCACGCCTACCCGGTCGAAAGTGGCTTGGCGTTGCACCTGATCACTTCGCTG
>Ga0070709_10002002_pt1 | contig 11088 bp, 7 predicted proteins | sample LARL51metaG_FD_65449 | JGI IMG/M metagenome (GOLD analysis project Ga0070709, IMG submission 65449) | Corn, switchgrass and miscanthus rhizosphere microbial communities from Kellogg Biological Station, Michigan, USA - LAR L5-1 metaG | ecosystem: Host-associated > Plants > Roots > Rhizosphere ...
GATTTCCAGCTCGCCCTGTGGCTCTTTGACGACTGGTGCATCGGTGCGAACGTCGCCGACGACATCGTCCCTAACGGCCTGGAACTCGACGGATGCAACACCAACGACGCCAGGCAGCTGTGGGAGCTCTGGTAGCGCCTCGTCCGCGTTACCCGCGGGCATGTTCGTGGCACCGGCCGACATCGAATTCAGCGGTCCCGCCGAAGAGCCCCGGCTAATCGCGTGGAGCGCGGGCGGCGAGCGGACCGTGCCGACGCGACTAATCGACCTTCAACTCGGCCTGGACTACGTGGGGTGCGTCGGGGTGCTTCGCACCGGACGCCGCTGGCACGACTCATCGAGGGGGACGAGTTGCTGGCAGCCGCGGCAGTGCCGCTTCGTACAACCACGGGATAAACAGGTTCCGCAGAAACCGGGCCGAGTACTGCTCGGCGTGCTCGATGAACTGTCGCGTGCTGACGGAACCGTGCCGATGTGTCGCGGTCCACGCGTGGAGCATCGTAAAGAACGAGTCGTCGCCAACGGTGCAACGCAACGCGTGCAGGGTTAGGGCCCCGCGTTTGTACAGTCGGTCGTCGAACATGAGGTTCGGCCCCGGGTCGGCGATTACCAGGTCCTGCCGCAGTTCCGCCAGTCGCTCGCGGTGTCGCGCGGCGAGCTGGCCCGCGGACGGGCCGCCCGACTGCTCGGACCACAACCACTCGGCGTAGCAGGCGAAACCCTCGTGCAGCCAGATGTGCTGCCATGACTCCACCGTGAGGCTGTTACCGAACCATTGATGGGCAAGTTCATGCGCGATCAGGCGCTCCTCGCCGTGCCCGCCGAGGAAGTCCGCACCGAAGATCGACATGGCTTGGGCCTCGACGGGAATCTCCAGGTCGTCGTCGGCGATCACTACGGTGTACTGGGGGAAAGGAAAGGGGCCGAACAGCTTTTCGAACGCGGACATCATCGCCGGCTGACGGGCGAAGCGATCGGCGAATTGGCGGACCAGTCGTTGCGGGAGCGCGGCTTGTTGTCGCACGGGGCGCTTGGCGACCTCCACCACCTCGTAGGCCCCGATCTGGACGCTCGCCAGATATGTCGCCATCGGCTCGGGCTGGTCGTACACCCACGTCGTGCGACTGCCGCGGGCCGTGCGCGAGAGCAGTTTTCCGTTCCCCACAACGCGGTAGGACGAGTCTGCCTCCAGCGTGATCCGATAGCTCGCCTTGTTACTCGGGTGGTCATTGCACGGGAACCACGAAGCGGCGCCGTTTGGTTGGCTCGCGACGAGGGCACCATCCGTCAGCTCGTCCCAGCCGACCTCGCCCCACATGCCCCGAACCGGCCGTGGGTTACCGGTGTAGTGCACATCGACCATGATCGTGGCGCCGACGGGGAGCGGTTTCTCGGGCCAGATGTGCAGCTTGCGTCCGCGTGTGGTGAACCGCTGGGCCCGGCGCCCGTTCACTGCCACCTTTGTGACGCGCAAACCGGCGAGGTCGAGGCTGAATCGCGTGAGCGAATGGGTGGCGACGGCGGATAGGCGAGCCCGCCCGAGGAGCAGGTTAGTACTAATCCGATAGGTCAGGTCGAGTTCGTAACGGGTGACGCGGTAGCCGCCGTTCCCGCTATGCGGCAAGTACGGATCCCCCGCTGTGCTCGCCCCGTGCCGTGGTACATCGCTGTGCTGCGGCTTCACGGCATCGTCCACGGGGCGATGGGATTGCCGATCCACCGCGATCCCGGCGGCACCGCTTCCCCACGCATGACCAACGACGCCGGTCCCACAGTTGCGCCCGCGCCAATCGAAGCGGCGGGCAGCGCGATCCCGTGCGGCCCGAGCGTGGCGCCGGCTGCGAGTTCGACCGTGTCCATTCGCAGGATCCGATCATGGAACAAGTGTGTCTGCAGCACGCACCCGCGGTTGACCGTGGCGCCGTCGCCGAGCGTGATCAGGTCGGCCTCCGGGAGCCAGTACGTTTCACACCACACGCCGCGCCCGATCTGTGCCCCGAGGGTTCGCAACCAGAAGTTCAGCACGGCGGTGCCGGACGCGGCGTTGGCAAACCATGGTGCCGCCACCATCTCGACAAAGGTGTCCACTACCTCATTGCGCCACACGAACGGACTCCACAGCGGGTACTCGGTGACTCTGGTCCGACCGACCAGCGCCCACTTCGCGACGGTCGCGGCTCCCCCGGCAACCGCTCCCGCAGCGAGCAGAACCAGCCCACTGAGCGCACCCGCCACCACAAACGAGATCCGTTCGGCGATCACGTCGAGTGTGAGCAGCACACCGACACCGATTGCGGCGGTACACATGGTCGGAATGATTCGGCACGCCTCGACCGCGCCGCGCGCGACCTTGAGTCGCGTGGGCGGAGCGAAGGTACGGCTCTGATCGGCGGAGTCGGCCGCGCGGCGCAGTTGGACGGGCGGACTTCCCAGCCAGGACGATCCTTTCTTTGCCTTCAGCGGTGCCGCGGAGAGCACTGCGACGAGGCCGTTCTTCGGTACTGTGCGGCCGGGCGCGGCCATTCCGGAGTTACCGAGGAAGGCACGTTTCCCGATCCGAGCCGGTGAAATGTGCAGCCAACCGCCGGTGAGTTCGTAGGAGGCGACCATCGTGTCATCGGCGAGGAATGCACCGTCACCGACCGTCGTCATCGTCGGCACCAGCAAGACGGTTGAAGCCTCGACATTGCTGCCGACTCTGGCGCCGAGGGCGCGCAGCCATACCGGAGTAAGCAGGCTCGAGTAGAGGGGGAACAGCAGGGTGCGCGCGGCATCCATCACTCGCTCGGTGGCCCATGCCTGCCAACCGATTCGGCTACGCACCGGGTGGTAACCCTCCCGCATCCCGAAGCCGAGCAGTCGCACGATGATCACAGTCAGGAGTGCGTACGCGACGAGCCAGGAGACTGTCGCGAGCGGCACCGCCGCCAGCGCGCCGGCGGCGGCGGTGCCGATCGAATCGGCGCCGCGAACGAACCATCCGATGATGAGCAGCCCTGGGACCGCGGCGAGCAACGGTAGTGCGGAGAACAACGCGGACGTGATGCCGTACACGGCGAGCCACGTGACGGCACGGGGCGGACGCTCGGCCGGTCCGTCCTCGCGCGCGCGGCCCACCCTGGCTGCCGGCGAACCGGCCCACCGCTCGCCGTCCGGCACAGATCCGGACACCCACGACCCCGGCGCCACCTGCGCCCCCGCGCCGACCTGCGCCCCCGGGCCGAGGGTGCTGCGTGACCCGATGGACGCGTTCGGGCCGACGCGGATCCGACCGAGGCGAAGCACGTCACCGTCTACCCAGTACCCGGAGAGGTCGACCTCCGGTTCCACCGAGCTGTACCGGCTTAGGGTCAGCATTCCGGTGATTGGCGGCAGGGTGTGCACGTCGACCCCGCGACCGATCTTGGCACCCAACGCACGTGCGTAGTAGGCGATCCAGGGTGCGCCGGCCAGGTTCTCCGCGCCGACCGCTTCGGCAAGCCGCTCGGCAGCCCATAGCCGGACGTGGACGCTGCCACCGCGCTCGTACGTCCCGGGACGCACGCCGCGCAACAGCAACCGCGCGCCGGCAACCGAGATCGCCATCCGACCGAGCGGGCTCATGAACAACACGAATCCGCCGAGAACCCACCACCACGACACCGTCGGCGCCCAGCTGTATGTCCCGGTCCGACTGAGCAGGTTGTTCAACGTGGCCAGGACGGTCAACCAGCGCAGCCCTGCCAGCGTGTTGACGACGGCTGTCACGAGAATCTGAATCACCTGGCATCGCACCGGCGTCGGAAGCACGGTGCGGCTCTCGACGGCGACCGTCGGAGTGGACGCGTCGAGCAGTTCGGCCAAGTCTCCCAGGCGTGGATGCTCGTATACGTCCGCCACTGTCGCCCCGGGATACCGGGTCCTCAGAACAGAGATCAGCTGCGCCGCCGACAGGCTCCCGCCGCCGTGAGCGAAGAAATCGTCGTCCGCCCCCCCGACCGACGCGCCCAGGATCTCGGCCCAGTGGTCGGCCAGCCAGCCGGCGGTGCCGGTGAGGTTGTGTGCCGGCGCCCCCTGGACCGCCGGCAGCGGCCACGGCAGCGCATCCCGGTCCACCTTGCCGGACGTCCTAGTCGGAAGGGTGTCGACGAGAGCGATGCTCGGCACGAGCGCGGCAGGCAACACATCGCGCAAATGGCGTACCGACGCGATCTGGTCGAACCCGTCTGTCGCGACCACGTAGCCGACAAGGATCTGGTTGCCTGCCTTCGTCTTGCGGACAGCCGCTGCCGCACCCGCGACACCGGCCAGCGCCTGCAGCGCCGCGTCGACCTCACCGAGTTCGATACGGCGGCCACCCAGCTTCACCTGCTCGTCGGCACGTCCCACGAACAGGAGGCCGGCAGGATCGAAGCGCACCAGATCGCCACTGCGATACGCGCGTGCCCACCGGAGCTCCGGCAGGGGTGCGAACTTCTCAGCGTCCTTGATCGGATCGATGTATCTTGCAAGTCCGACACCGCCGATGATGAGTTCGCCGATCTCGCCGTCACCGACAGGCCGCCGAGATTGGTCGACGACGGCAAGTTCCCAGCCGTCCAACGGCAGCCCAATCCGGACCGGACCGTCTTCGGTGAGCCGGGCAGCGCACGCGACGACGGTAGCCTCGGTCGGGCCGTACGTGTTCCACACCTCGCGGTCCTCTTCGACGAGCCGTTCGGCAAGTTCCGGGGGACAAGCCTCGCCGCCAAAGATCAGCAGGCGGACACCGTCGAGGCAATCGTGCGGCCACAGCGCCGCGAGCGTGGGCACCGTCGACACGATCGTGATCCGCTGATCGACCAGCCATGGTCCGAGATCCACGCCGCTGCGCACCAGCGAGCGCGGTGCCGGCACCAGGCATGCGCCGTTGCGCCATGCCAGCCACATCTCCTCGCACGAGGCGTCGAAGGCCACAGACAATCCGGCCAGCACGCGATCACCCGGTTTGACGGGTTTCTTGCGCAGGAATAGCCCGGCCTCCGCGTCCACGAACGCGGCCGCGCTGCGATGACTAACAGCCACTCCCTTCGGCGTGCCGGTCGAGCCGGAGGTGAAAATGATCCACGCGTCGTCGCCCGGGCCCGGCGGCAAGCGGGCAGTTCGAGACGCAGCGCCAGGCGGCGGTGTGACTGAGCTCAGCACGAGCGCGACGCCGGCCTCGCGGAAAACCAACCGAGCGCGTTCGTCCGGGTCATCGGCGTCCACCGGAACGTACGCGGCCCCGGCGGCCAACACGCCCAAGATCGCCACGTACAAGTCGCACGTACCGGACGGCAGTCGAACACCGACGCGATCGCCGCGGCCGACACCTGCTTCGGCGAGGCGGTCAGCGAGTTCCTCGGCTGCCGCCGCGAACTCGCGATACGACAATGCATTGCGCCCGTCATCGACGGCCGGCTCGTCGGGATGCGACTGGACGGTCGCCGTGAAAATGTCGAGCAACGTCCTCGCCGAGGGCGCGTCTCCCTGATCGCCAAGCACCCGCGGCCGCAGAGCGAGCGTCCCGAGCCCGGCAGCATCATCGATCACGGACAGTTCCTCTCGTCCCGGCCAGGCAATCTCGCCCTCATCCTCGCCAGCGAGTCACCACGACGGCAAGCCCCGGCGATCTAAACCTCCTCCAACCGGCGCCACCAACGAAGCCTCGACGACAATCGGGCGCCCATCGCTCGAGGCGGCCGCGAGTCGACCCCGCCACCCCTCGTCGCCATGACGCAACACGCCCCGCTCGGCCACGCTCTCCGTGCTTGTCCTTGCGCATCTTCGCGAATCTAGGCCTGGGCCGGTCGGGCTGGCGCGCCGAAGGTGCGCCCTTGAAACCGTAGAGAAAGTGGTCGCGCCGACGCGCTTACTAATCGCACCACGAAAGGATCGACAGGGGAATTTTTCATCGTCCATAGGTATATCCCTACTTCCCCAGACGTCCACGCAAGTCCACTGGCGTCCGAACAAGCATTCAATATATTGCCGTCGGCGCGGGTTATGGTCGTACACAAGCACCACTCGCTTTCATCAATAAGATGATCTTGGTACGGGCGGTGACACTGGGGCGCTGAGAGTTGCCGCAGGGCATGTTGTGGACCAATCCGCTGCCTTCGTGACGGCAAGGAGCCGCCCGGGGTGACCTGCCCGTCGGCGCCTGCCAAAGTGTGCGTCCCCCCGCTCGGAGCGTCTTCGGCTTCGGCGGCATGGAGCACATTCTGATGACGGCCGAGACGGCGCATCAACTACGGATCGTGACATGCCTTGCCTTCGGCGGATGGCAAGATGGGCTGTTCGATCCTCCGAACAGGCATCGCGGCTGGGGCGATGGCCGGGAAAGCCCCCGCGGTGAAACCATGACCGGGCCGTATCTGGATACGTCATCATCGCCCAGGCGGCGGCGAAGGCGTTGCAAAGCGCGTCGCCCGCGCAGGCCGACATGACTGGCTAGCAATCGGGTGGATGCGTACTCCCGGTTACGCGCTTTCCCTCACCGGAGGGGATTAGGATAATTTCATGGCCCAGAAGATTCAGACGCTGTTTATCGATGACCTCGACGGTAGCGAGGCGGCCGGAACCGTCCGGTTCGGTCTCGACGGCACGGAATACGAAATCGACCTCAGCACCGCGCATGGCGACGAGCTTCGCAAGGCTCTGGAGCAATACGTCAGGCACGGGCGTCGGACCGGCGGCACGGCTAGGCGTGCTCCCCGCAGCCGACCTGCGAATGATGGCATCGATACCGCCAAGATCCGCGAGTGGGCTAAGGGGCAGGGCATCGAGATCAAGGACCGCGGCCGGGTCCCGGCCAGCGTCGTCGAGCAGTACAAGACGGCCGTAGGGGCATAAGTCCCTTTAAGGTAGCGGTGCCCGGCGGGATCGCTGCCGGGTGCCGTGAGGTGACAGGGTATAACGGCCATGAACAAATTAGCATCCCGGCAGACCCTGGCAGCCCTGTTCTCCGGATGATTTCTCGCCGGAAGGCAGTCGGCGAGTAAACGGCGGCGGTTCTGGTGAGGGACTGCTCGCGGTGCATCTGTCCTTAAGGTTCACAGCCGATGTGACCTGGCCCGTTCTGTGAGTGGTCGAAGCATCGTCGACTACGCTTCGCGGCCGCTCGGAATCGGCAATCGGCGTGCTCGGACTCTCGGTGTTCAGTCGCCGTATGTGAGGGATTCTCCGACCCCTGACGACAGCGCTAAGCCGAGGCCAGTCTGCAGGCATTACCTCCCCGACTGCATGGATTGCTCACACGTTCTAATGGGACAGTGGATGACGGTAACCTCACGAATGCCCTGCCCGACTGGTGGCCGTACCCCGTGCAGTGCGGCCACGGGCATCCCTGGTCGCCGGGCCACGTCCTTATCTCCTACATGCGGTGCCCGTGCCGCGCCGATGAAGGCATCTTCGGGCACACCGTGGTCCGGTGCACGACAGACGACCGCCGCTCCGCCTGGTACCGCCCGCGGCACTACCCGCCCGGCGCACCGCCCTGCCGCGGCACTGGTGTTCCCGACCCTACGGACCTGGTTAGGTGACCGGGCGCGAAGTGGCGAGACCAATACCGTGGGGAGCCACATGGGGAGCCATCGTCAGCCGACACAGTGCGACTCAGGGTCTACTGAAGCGTTCGATAACCGGTATTTAACCAGTCATCCAGCGACAGTGGCCGACGCCAGCCGACAGGTGGGGCCTCGTTCGCATCGAGGTTCAGCGCTCTTGTCAACTCCTCCCCCGCGCGCAAAGGTCACGTTCCAACGATGTGCGCTACGGCATCTCACTCACGTAGCCGATGAGCGAACGTGCGTGCCGTCCCATCGAAGAATCCGCTGCCGCCGGTCGTTCTGTCGCCAGGCGCTAGCGCACAGGCCTTCGCGCCCAGGCGCCGGCTTTGCCCGCCAACGGCCGCCCGATCAGCCAGTGGTGACCGAATGGATCGGCGAACCGCCCTTGGCGCAGCCCATATGACTGGTCGGCGATCGGAGCGACCTCCATGGCCCCGTTCGCGATCGCCCGCGCGGCGAGCTCGTCAGGATCGGCGACCAGCAGGTTGATCCTCACCGTGGTGCCGTTGAGCGTCTGCGGGCTGAGATTGGACGCCTCCGGAGCCTCATCGGCCACTCTGAAACGTGCGCCCTCAACGGCCATCTCCGCGACGATTCTGCCGTCCGGGTAGGTGTTGCGGTAGATCTCTTCAGCTCCAAAGGCGCGTCCATAGAAGACAATGGCCTGCGCCGCATCCCTCACGGTCAGGACCGGCGTGATCGTGCTACGAAACTCCTCCACAGCTGCAGTGTCTCTCACCTCGGTCTGGCGTCAGCGCGGGTCATGACCACACATGCCGCCGACCGGACGGATCGATCGAGGCGGATATCCAGGCGGCGTTGGTATCAGGGCAGGTGGCAGCTGGCGTGCCGGGCGTGATCTCGCGCTTGCCGATGGGGACCAGACCGCCCGGATCGTCGCGGAGTTCCCTCTGGCGGCGGCCGGCCTGACCAGCGCCGGGGTCATCCCGCCGCTGCCCATCGACCTGTGACGACCTTGCCGGCTTCCCGTTCGGGATGGCGGCTCACCAGCTGTGGTGCGGCTGCCACCGGAAGCCGGCCAGGGCCGCCGCGATCCCGGCGGCGCCCCACGCCGTGATCACAGCCAGATCGATGGCAGTAATGCCGGTCGAGCCCGGGACGGCGAAGGCCTGCTGCAGGCCCCGGGCCAGGTGCTCCAGGGGGAAGAGCTTGCCCACGTCAAGCATCCACGACGGCATCATGGAGACCGGGATGAACACGCCGGAGACGAAGCCGAGGATCAGGGTGATGAATGGCCCGGCGACCGATGCGGCCTCGGTGGTGGCGCATGCGCGGGTGCTGGCCAGGCCGAGCGCGCACATGCAGGCGGTCCCGGCTACCGTGTACACGGCCAGGCCGATCACCGTGTGGGCCTGAACGGGTACGTGGTACACCCCGGCGCCGACCGCGACCAGCACCGCCACCGTGACCGCGACCACGACGACCGTCCGCATGATCTCCCCGGCCAGGAAGATCCAGCTCGGCATGGGCGTTCCCCGCAGCCGCTTCAGCATCCCGCGCTCGCGTTCGGTGGTGACCGCGATCAGCAGCGAGCTGTAGCCCGCGAGCATGATCTGATAGGAGATGATCGCCGGGGTGTAGTAGACCGCGAACGGGACCTGCAGGCGGAAGAACGATGACCTGCCGCGGAAGATGCCGTTGAGGATCACCAGCAAGAACAGCGGCAAGACCAGCGTGTAGACGAACGTCCGAGGTTCACGCAAGAAGCCCTTCAGCGCGTAGCGGGCCTGCGCGACGGCCAGGGCGGCGTCGTTCATGAGCCGTCCTCCCGGGCCTCGCCAGCGGGTACCGCCAGCTGGACGAAGACATCATCGAGGCTGGGCGGAGACACGCGGATGCCGGTGAGCTCGACGCCCTGCTCGGCTGCCCACCCGAGCAGCGCCGTCAGGTCACGCTGGGCCTGGTCGCTGCGAAAGCCCAGCCACCGGCCGTCCCGCTCGACCGGGGTGTCCACGGCCGCCGATACCTGGGCTGCGCCGATCCGCGGCGGCGCGAGGAAGCTGATTCTGGTCGCATGGCCCAGCGCCAGGCTGAGCTGCTCGGCGGTGCCCTGGGCCGCGATCGCGCCGGCCTGCAAGATCACGATCCGGTCCGCGAGGCGCTGGGCTTCCTCCATGTAATGGGTGGTCAGAAAAACCGTCTTTCCCGCCCGGCGCAGCCCTTCGATCAGCGCCCACATGCCCCGGCGGGCCGACGGGTCAAGCCCGGTAGTCGGCTCGTCCAGGAACAGCACCTCAGGATCGCCGACCAGGCCGATGGCCACGTCCACCCGGCGCTTCTCACCGCCGGACAGGCGCCCGACGCGCTCGCCCGCCTTATCGGCCAGGCCAGCAGAGGCAATCGTCGCGTCGAGATCGGTCGGCTGCCTGAAGTACCGGGCGAACATCGCGACCGTTTCCCGTACCGTGTAGACGGGGTTGAGCTCGGATTCCTGCAGCACCAGCCCGATCCGGTTGCGCCAGTCCCGTCCGGCGTGCGCCGGATCGGCGCCGAGCACCGAGACCTCCCCGCCGTTGCGGGCCCGGTAGCCCTCCAGGATCTCGATCGTTGTGGTCTTCCCCGCCCCGTTCGTGCCCAGGAACCCGAAGACCTCGCCATAGTCCACGCTGAAGCTGACGCCGTGCAGGCGCTCGATCCCGCCGTAAGACTTGCGAAGCCGCCGCACCTCGATCGCGTGATCGCTCACCGTTTGCCACCTGGAGGAAGAAGGCGCCCCGGACCAGCACCACGACCCGGGACGCTCGCCTGCTAAGGCATGGAACTCTCACCCGCAGACTAAAGCTGCAGACAATAACGACAGAGCATCCCTGCACCTTTATGCGCCGCCATCATGCGCCGACAACGCACGCTCATGCCGCGGACAGAGCACACAGCTTGCTGGGGTATCGGCTGGTTGCCACTAGATGCAGACGCGCGCGACGGCAAACATTCAGGGCCGGCGGCCACGTCTCCCGTGCGGGGAACGCCGCCAGCACCGGGCGTCACCGCAATTCCATGGCTCGGTTGCGGGGAACTACCGGCCCTGGGCGCAGGAAATCGATAGCAGCACGGCGGCGCGTTCGGCTTCGCTCACTACGAAGGCCGCGAACTCGGCGGGGCTCATGTGCATGGGATCCGCGTCATGCTGCGTCAGCCATTCCGATAGTTCTGGCGTGGCGAGGGTGTCTGTGATGTCGCGGGCGAGCGTGCTGACGATGCCGGCCGGTGTTTGCGCTGGCGCCCAGATCCCGTACCAGATCGGGAAATCGAAGCCGGCGACACCAGCCTGTGTGAGCGGCGGTACGTCCGGCAGCAGGCGCGAGCGGCGCGCTGTGCTGACCCCGAGCGCGACGAGCCTGCCGTCGTGAAGGTAGGGGGCGGCGGGCGGGATCGGCAGCATCGCGTATGTGGTGTGTCCGGCCGCCGTGCCGGCGACCACGTCGGTGATTGCGTCCGTGGCTGCGGGCGGCGTGTGCACTGCGGCGATGCCGAGGTCGCGATTGAGCTTCGCCACCGCCAG
>Ga0070709_10002006_pt1 | contig 11075 bp, 8 predicted proteins | sample LARL51metaG_FD_65449 | JGI IMG/M metagenome (GOLD analysis project Ga0070709, IMG submission 65449) | Corn, switchgrass and miscanthus rhizosphere microbial communities from Kellogg Biological Station, Michigan, USA - LAR L5-1 metaG | ecosystem: Host-associated > Plants > Roots > Rhizosphere ...
ATCATCATTTTTGGCGCGCAGAAGAAGGAGGACGGCACGCTGGAAGCGGGGCGCGTCAATGTCGGCCGCGACGGCATCACCCCGCCGATGTGATAAGGAACGTCATTCCGGGGCGATGCGAAGCATCGAACGATGGTGCGCAATTGCGCACCTGAGAATCTCGAGATTCCGGGTCCGGTCCTTCGGACCGTCCCGGAATGACGCGTGATTGGCCGGCGGTTCAGCTCGTCTGCATCACGCCCTGCAGCGCGCCGAGCCCGCGCAGGACGAGCGCAACCGCGCCCATCAGCGAGCCGTCGGTGGTGAAGCGGGCCGGAACGATCCGCAGGCGCTGCGCCTCGGAGAGTTGCCCGCGCTTGAGCAGCGTGTGCCGCTCATAAGAGTCGGTGAGGCGGTCGAACAACAGCGGTCCGGCGGCAGCACCCGCGCCGCCGACGACGACGATGCCGGGATTGAGGATCGAACCGATGATGCCGAGCCCGCGGCCGGCTGCTTCAGCTATCCCGGCGATCGCCTCCACGCTGTCGATATCGCCGCCAAAAGCCCGCTCCACCAAATCTTCAATGCTCACCGGCCGCTTCAGCCGCTGCGTCATCCGCTGCAGCACCGTGCGAAAGCCCGCTGACAATTCCAGGCAGCCACGATTGCCACAGCGGCACAGGCCGCCATTGGGATCGATCGAGATATGGCCGAACTCGCCGCCAGCGCCGGCAGCGCCGGTGACGACGCGCCGGTGAACGACGATCGCACCACCGAGGCCGACGTCGATCTTGAGATAGACGAAGTCATCGATGTCGCTCGCCGCGCCCCAGGTCATCTCGGCGAGCGCGCTGCAGTTGCTTTCATTGTCGGCGAAGACCGCCGTGTCGAAGGCGGATGCGAACACGTCGCGGACATTCACCCCGGCCCAGTTCGGCACGATGCTGGCGCGCTGGATGCGGCCGTCCGGCGCGACCGGTCCGGCCACGGCCACCCCGATCCCGAGCAATGAATGTGGCGGCAGGCCGCTGCGTCGGTAAGCCTCGGTGATGGCCGTGCGCGCCTTCCGCATTGCGGCCGGCGGCGTGTAGTCGAGGCCGAGTTCGATCTCGTCATGGTGCAGCACCGCGTGCGAGACGTCGGCGAGGATCAGCCGCAGGCTGGACAGGCCGACATGCAAGCCGATGCAGGTGCCCGCCTTGGGATTGAGCGAAAATACCGAGGTCGGCCGCCCGACGCCGCGCACCTCCATGGATTGCGCGACCTCGAGCACGATCTTTGCGCTGCGAAGCTCCGAGAGCGCCGTCGAGATCGTCGAGCGCGCGAGCCCGGTCGCCCTGGCGAGATCGGCCGCCGTGATCGCGCCGCGCTCGCTCATGCATCGCACGATCCGCGCCTCCGGCGTGCGCGCCGGAAGATCCTTCAGGAGGGCGATGATCTCGCTGCGTGACACGGCTAGTGGTCCGATTCCAACATTCGCACGCTCCTTGCAGCGGGCACCTTTGCGAATGTCGGAATCAAAGGACCGCTGGCAAGTTGTCGTTGCTGGTGGAGCAATGCATTTGACGTTCGCTTCGAGAATTTGCGGCCAACGGTTAGCGAACGTCAAATCCGCTCCAACGAGTATCAGGGTGTCGTTGACCGGGGTATTTTTTCATAGTAGAAAAAATTACAAACGTCAAAAGACGCAACTGCCATGCCATCACGCCGGGCGTGATCGTCAGCAAGCGGAAAGCGGTCACAAAACGCCGCGCCGAATGGAGGAAACGATGTTCAAGCGAACAGCCATGCTGCTTGCGACCTGCTGTGCTCTGGCAGGCCCCGCATCCGCCGAGCCGAAGACAAATCTCCTGCATCAATGGGCCACCGGCTCGGACGCCGAGGCGATTGCCAAGCTCGGCGACATGTTCACCGTGGCCGGCGGCAAGTGGGAGCAGACCTCGATCGCCGGACACACCGCCAACACGCTCGCAAAACTGCGCGCCAATGTCGTCGCCGGCGACGCGCCGCCCGCGGTGCAGCTCAAGGGACCCGAGATCGCCGAATGGAACGCCACCGGCATGACGGCAAGCCTCGACGACCTCGCGGCCAAGGAAGGCTGGGAGAAGGTTGTCGCGCCTGAACTACTTCCGGTGATGAAGCCGAAGGGCAGCTGGGTCGCCGTGCCGATGAACATCCACCGCATCAACTGGCTCTGGGGCTCGACCAAGGCGATGAAGGCGGCAGGCATCACCGAGTTGCCGAAGACCTGGGCCGAGTTCAACGCCGCCTGCGACAAGGCGGTCGCGGCCAAGCTCACCTGCCTCGGACATTTCAGCCTGGACTGGGCCGACGCCACCACGTTCGAGGTGGTGCTCTACGGCCAGGACCCCGACCTGTTCCGCAAGGCGCTGGTCAAGGGCGACGCCGATGCGATGCGTTCGCCCGGCATGGTCAAGGCGTTCGAGCAGTATCGCACGATGGTGTCCAAATACATGGACAGCGCCATCGCGAGCCGCGACTATCCGGGCACGATCAACATGTTCGCGAAGGGCGAGGCCGTCTTCATGATCATGGGCGACTGGCAGGTCGGCGTGATGACCAAGGCCGGCATGAAGCAGGGCGACGACTATGTTTGCGCCCAGGCGCCGACCGACTGGGGCAAGCCGGGCTACATCCTCAACTCCGACTCGGTCGTGTTCTTCAAGCAGAAGGATCCCGACTATGTCGCGGGGCAGACGCTGCTCGCCAGCCTGATCATGTCGCCGAACTTCCAGACCGTGTTTAACAAGGCCAAGGGCTCGATCCCGGCACGGCTCGACATCGATCTTGCCGATTTCAATCCCTGCCAGCAGATGGCCAAGAAGGACCTGCAGGCCTCGATCAGCGGCGGCTCGCTGGTGCGCTCGATGGCGCACAACATGACCGTGCTGCAAAAATATCGCGGCGCCATGCTGGAGGTGATCACGCAGTTCACCAACAATCCGAAGATCACGGCGAAGCAGGCCGCCGACCAGCTCGCGGACGCCGTCGAGGCGCAGAATTAGAGGACTCGTAGAAGCAAAATACCCTTCCTCAAGGAAATGCAGGGCAACGAATGCTGGTCCAGCGACTCCGGTGCGCCCCCTCTCCCCGCTTGCGGGGAGAGGGTTGGGGTGAGGGGGAGCTTCCACGACCGAGATCGGGGAGAGCCCCCCTCACCCGGATCGCGCTCAGGCGCGATCCGACTTCTCCCCGCAAGCGGGGGGAGGTTGCAGCGAGGGCCTGGCTGGAGTGCGGCTGGCCATGACGATCACTATCTCCTCATCGCCTGCATCACCGGCGTCGCCATGGCGGCAGCGTCTGACGTCGTGGACGCCGGTCCTGCTGATCGCGCCGTCGCTCGGCGCCAGCCTGATCTATGTGTTCGGCTTCACGCTCTGGACGCTGTGGATTTCGCTGTCGTCGTCGACGCTGCTGCCGCAATACGACTTCGCCGGCCTCAAGGCCTATTTCGAGCTGTGGTCCAGCCAGCGCTGGCAGATCGCCTACGGCAATCTGCTGATCTTCAGCGTCGTGTATGTCGCCGCGGCGATGGCCGTCGGGCTGGCGCTGGCGATTGCGATCGACCAGCGCATCCGCGCCGAGTCGGGCTGGCGCACGATCTTTCTGTATCCGCTGGCGGTGTCCTTCGTGGTGACCGGCACGGTCTGGAGCTGGCTGTTCAGTCCGGATGCCGGGATCGAGTTTCTGGTGCATCAGCTCGGCTTTGCGGATTTCGAGTTTCGCCTGACCACCCACCGCGAGACCGCCCTCTACGCCATCATCGTCACCGGCATCTGGCATTCCTCGGGCTTCGCCATGGCGCTGTTCCTCGCCGGCCTGCGCTCGATCGACCCCGATATCGTCAAGGCTGCAATGGTTGATGGCGCCTCGCCGGCGCGGACCTACCGCAAGGTGATCCTGCCGCAGATCGCGCCGATCTTCTTGGCGGTCGCGGTCGTGCTGCTGCAATATGCGATCAAGACCTTCGATCTCGCGGTGGCGCTCACCAAGGGCGGTCCGGGAATCTCGACGACCTTCCCTGCGATGGCGGTCTACGATTTCATGTTTCAGCGCGGCCAGATCGCCGTCGGCGCGGCGGGCGCCATCATGATTCTGGCGGCGGTCGCGCTCGTGCTGGTGCCCTACGCGCTCTACAGCGCCTGGCATGCCCGCAAGGAGGGCGCGCGATGACGCTTGCGATTGCGATTCCGGCGGGGCAGGCCGAGGCGCGGAGGGCGTGGTGGCGCCATGTCTCGAGCCGCACTGCGATCTATGCGTTCCTCACGGTGTTCGCGCTGCTCTATCTGTTGCCGGTGTTCGTCGTGATCGCCAATTCGTTCCGGCCGCTGCCCGAGATCACGCAATATGGGTTGATCTGGTGGCCGCGCAGCTTCCGGCTCGGCGCCTGGGCCGAGGCGTGGTCGCACACTTGCGTCGTCGGCACCTGCGCGGGGGTGCAGCGCAACTTCTACAACTCGCTATTGATGACGATCCCGGCAACGATCATCTCGACGCTGCTCGGCGCGCTGAACGGCTACATCATCTCCAAATGGCGATTTCGCGGTTCCGAAATGCTGTTCGCCTTCATGACGCTCGGCGTCTTCATGCCGCCGCAGGTCGCATTGCTGCCGTGGGCCTACATTCTCGGCAAGCTGTCACTGACCAACTCGGTCGCCGGGCTGATCCTGATCCACGTCGTGCAGGGCATTTCCTTTTCGACGCTGTTCTGCCGCAACTACTACGTCGCGATACCCGACGACCTGATCAAGGCGGCGCGCATCGACGGCGCTGGCTTCTGGCGCATCTTCTATCGCATCATCCTGCCGCTGTCGCCGCCGATCCTGATCGTCACCGTGATCTGGCAGTTCACCGGAATCTGGAACGAGTATCTGCTCGGCATGGTCTTCACGTCCGGACGCGCGCAGCCGATTACGGCTGCGCTGGTTGCGATGGGGACCGCCGGCCAGGAGGCGGCGCAGTTCGACGTCATGAGCAGCGCCGTGCTGATCGCGGCGCTGCCGCCGCTGCTGATCTATTTCTTCGGCGGCAAGTATTTTGTCCGCGGTCTCACTCTGGGAGCGATCAAGTAGACGCATGGCGACGCTGACGATCAAGGGCGTGCACAAGCGGTTCGGTCCGGTCGAGGTCCTGAAAGGCATCGACATCGAGGCGCGCGACGGCGAGTTCATCGCCCTCGTCGGTCCCTCCGGCTGCGGCAAGTCCACACTGCTGGCGATGATCGCGGGGCTGGAAACCGTCACCTCGGGACAGATCTTCATCGACGAGCGGCTGGTCAATGCGGTCGCGCCGAAGGACCGCGACATCGCCATGGTGTTCCAGTCCTACGCGCTCTATCCGACCATGACCGCGCGGCAAAACATCACCTTTGGCATGGAAAGCCGCGGCGTGCCGCGCAAGGACCAGGATGAGCAGGTCGCCCGCGTCGCGCAGCTCCTGCAGATCGAGCCCCTGCTGGGCCGCAAGCCGGGTCAGCTCTCCGGCGGCCAGCGCCAGCGCGTCGCGATGGGCCGGGCGCTGGTGCGCAATCCAAAGCTGTTCCTGTTCGACGAGCCGCTCTCGAACCTGGACGCCAAGCTGCGTGTCGACATGCGCGCCGAGATCAAGAAACTGCACCAGCGCGTCGGCAAGACCACGATCTATGTCACGCACGACCAGGTCGAGGCGATGACGCTTGCCTCGCGCATCGCGGTGATGCATCAGGGCAGCGTGCAGCAGTTCGATATTCCCCAGCGCGTCTACGCGCGCCCCGCCAACATGTTCGTCGCCGGTTTCATGGGCTCGCCGTCGATGAATTTTCTCGACGGCCGCCTCGCCTCCCGCAACGGCGGCACTCTTTGCGCCGAAATCCCGCTTGCGAATGGCACCGTGGCCGTGCTGCCGCTGGCGCGGCCGCCCGCCGGCGCGCCCGCCGATGGCAAGGTCGTGCTCGGCATCCGCCCCGAACATCTCTATCGCTACGATGCCGAGCTGAAGACCAAGAAGCCCGCGCTCGCCCGCCTCACGGCGCCTGTGGAGCTGGTCGAGCCGACCGGAGCCGAGACGGTGGCGAACTTGCGGATCGGCGATCGCGAGGTGGTCGGCCGCTTCGATCCGGACGGCGCGCCGGAGGCCGGCGAGCAGCTCGACCTCGGCATCGACATGGCGCCGGCGTGCCTTTTTGACCCGGTCTCGCAAAGACTCATCCCCGACGCCGCATAAAGACCTGATCACGGACGCCGCATCATGAATTTTGCCACCTATCCGAGCCTTGAGGGCCGCGTCGTGTTCGTCAGCGGCGGCGCCACCGGCATCGGCGCCGACATCGTGCGCGCCTTTGCGGCGAATGCGGCGCAGGTCGCCTTCGTCGATCTCAATGCCGATGCGGGACGCGAACTCGAAGCCGATCTCGGCGCCCGCGGGCAGCGGGCGCTATTCCTCAAGGTCGATATCACCGACATCGCGGCGCTCAGGGCATCGATTGCCGAGACCCGGTCGCGGCTCGGTCCCGTGGCCGTGCTCGTCAACAACGCGGCCAACGATGCGCGGCACGAGTTTTCCGAGATCGACGTCGAGTACTGGGACCGTGCGCAGAACGTCAATCTGCGCCACCATTTCTTCGCAGCGCAGGCGGTGCATCCGCAGATGCGCGAACTCGGCCATGGCGCAATCATCAACCTCGCCTCGATCGCCTGGCGTTTTGGCGGCGCCGAGTTTCCGGCCTATGCGGCGGCGAAGGCCGCCATCCTCGGCCTGACGCGGGCGCTGGCGCGAAAACTCGGTCCCGACAACATCCGCGTCAACGCGATCGAGCCGGGCGCCGTCATGACCGAGCGGCAGCGGCAGCTCTGGTACACATCGCAGGCCTCGATCGATGCGGTGGTCGAGCGGCAGGCGCTGCGGAATGTCCTGCTCGGCGAGGAGATCGCGCGCGCCGCGCTGTTCCTCGCGGCCGACGACAGCCGCATGATCACAAAACAGTCGCTGATCGTCGATGCGGGCCTGCGGTGAGGCACCGCGCATAAGGGCAGGCTGATGATAAAATCCATCGAAGTTGAGGGTGGCAGGCTGGCAGCACCCGAGCCGGACCGGCGCGGCATCCGCTGCTTCAAGGGCATTCCCTATGCCGCGCCGCCGGTGAGCGATTTACGCTTTCGCGCGCCGGCGCCGGTGATCCCCTGGAGCGGCGTTCGGCCGACCGACGCGTTTGGCCGCAACGCGATGCAGGGCATCGTGTTCGACGACATCGATCCCTTCACGATCGGAACATCGGAGGACTGCCTCACTCTGAACATCTGGACGCCGGCGCGGCGCGATGCGTCGGAGCGCCTGCCCGTGATGGTCTGGATCCATGGCGGCGGCTTTGCAGTCGGGTCGGGCGCCGAGCCGCGCTATGATGGCGGAGAACTCGCCGCGCGCGGCATCATCGTCGTCACTGTGAACTACCGGCTGGGCGCGTTCGGCTTTCTCGCCCATCCGGAGTTGTCGGCGGAGAGCCCGCAGCGCGCGTCGGGCAATTGGGGGCTGCTGGACCTCGTCGCCGCGCTAAGATGGGTTCAGCGCAACATCGCGGCCTTCGGCGGCGATGCGCGCGCGGTGACGATCGCGGGTGAATCCGCCGGCTCCTCCGCCGTCAGCATCTTGATGGCATCGCCGCTCGCAAAAAGCCTGTTCGCGCGCGCCATCGCCGAGAGCGGGGCGTTCTTCGCGGCGCCGCTCCGAAAGCTCGAAGATCTCGATGCGGCCGAGCAGGCGGGGCTCGCCTTCGCCCAAAAACTCGGTGCGAATAGCGCGGACGATCTCCGCAGGCTCAATGCGGACGACATTCTCGCAAAAAGCCCCGGCACGGGTTTCCGCCCTGTTATCGACGGCCATCTGCTGCCGCAGTCGCCCGCCGCGCTGATCGCCAACGGCCGTCACAGCGACGTGCCACTGCTGGCCGGATGGAACAAGGACGAAGGGTTCTCTTTCCCGCTGCCGGCCGATCGCGCCTATGAGGACATCGTACGCGAGATGTTTGGTTCGCGCGCCTCCGTCGTTCTGGAGGCCTATCCTTCTGGCGACGCCGCGACCGCGGTGGAGTCAATCCGCGCGCTCGCGGGCGACGCCCGCATCGCGCATTCGACCTGGGCCTTCATCGAGGCGCAGAAGGCTCATGGTACGCAAGACATTTTCCGCTTCCGTTTCGAGCGCGCGCCGCTCACGCCCGAAGGCTGGTTCGGCGACAGGCCGAGCCGCGCGGCCGGGGCGTTCCACGCCGGCGAACTGCTCTACGTCTTCGGCACGCTCGATGCATTCCCCTGGGTCATCGACGACGCAGACCGTGTCATCGCCGGTGTTGTCGGCGGGTGGTGGAGCAACTTTGTGAAGACCGGAAATCCCAATGGCCCCGGTTTGCCGGAATGGCCCTCTTATCGTGGCACGAGCGGCCCCGTGATGCATATCGATCATCCGTCCCAGGTGAAATCTGGCACGGATGATGCACGACATCGCGTGCTCGCCACCATCATGCAGGAGGCCGAGCCGGCTGGGGGCTAGAGGGGAGCGATATGAGCGTCACGGCGGAAACCATCGAAAGCGTGCCGGCTGATGTCGACAGCACCGCCCGCAAGGCGCTGCTGGGCTCGGCGGTCGGATATGCCATGGATGGCTTCGATCTTCTGATCCTCGGCTTCATGCTGCGGACGATCTCGGGCGATCTAAAGCTGTCGCAGGCGCAATCCGCCTCGCTGGTGACGGCGACGCTGATCGGCGCTGTGCTCGGTGGCATCGGCTTTGGCATGCTGTCGGACCGCCTCGGCCGCGTCCGCGTGCTCACCTGGAGCATCGTCCTGTTCGCCGTCTTCACCGGCCTCTGTGCCTTCGCGCAGGGTTACCTCGATCTCCTGATCTACCGCGGCATCGCCGGCCTCGGCCTCGGCGGCGAGTTCGGCATCGGCATGGCGCTGGTCGCCGAGGCCTGGCCTGCGTCGAAACGGGCGCGCGCGTCGTCCTATGTCGGCCTCGGCTGGCAGGCCGGCGTGCTGGCGGCCGCGCTGGTGACGCCGCTGTTGCTGCCGCTGATCGGATGGCGCGGCATGTTCGCGCTTGGCGTGGTCCCGGCGCTTGCGGCTTATGTCATCCGCGCCTCGCTGCATGAGCCCGAGATTTTCGCGGAAAAATTCCAGGACCATCCAAAACAATCGGCGCTGCACCTGCTGGTGAAGGACGGCGAGACCATAAAACTCAGCCTCGGCATGGTGATCCTCTGCTCGGTGCAGAATTTTGGCTATTACGGCGTCATGATCTGGCTGCCGAACTATCTGTCGGCCCGCTTCGGTTTCGCCTTGACGCAGTCGGCGTTGTGGACCTGCGTGACCGTCGCCGGCATGGCGCTCGGCATTTTTCTGTTCGGCCATATCGCCGACCGCGTCGGCCGCCGGCCGGCCTTTTTGGGTTACATGTCCGGGGCCGCGATCATGGTGCTGGTCTATTCCCGCCTGACCGATCCGATGCAGCTTCTGGTCGCGGGTGCGGTGATGGGCTTCTTCGTCAACGGCATGCTCGGCGGCTATGGCGCCTTGATCAGCGAATTGTTTCCGACCGCCGCGCGCGCCACCGCGCAGAACGTGCTGTTCAACATCGGCCGCGGCGTCGGCGGCTTTGGTCCCGTGGTGATCGGCGCGATCGCCGCGGCCTATTCGTTCGAGACCGCGATCGCATTGCTGGCCGTGCTCTATGGCCTCGACATTTTGGCGATGTGGTTCCTGATTCCCGAACGTCGCGGCGCCGCGCTCACCTAGCGCTTGATGAGACGAAGTTCGATGAGTGCCACGAGCGCAGTGCGCTCCCTCCCCCCTTGCGGGCAGGGCTATCGCATATGGCCAGTCAGGCGAGATCATTACCGCCCGGGCCTCATGGTTCGATACGCCGCGCAAGAGCGCGGCTCCTCACCATGAGGGTCTACGGCCCAGAATACGGCCTCATCCCGAGGAGCATCGCTTGAGCGATGCGTCTCGAGGGATGGGCCACAGAGCTCCCATCTATCCACACCGCAGTGCTTCCGAACCAGATGCGATCGCCCTGCCCTTGCGGGGGAGGGCTGGGGAGAGGTACCCCAACTTCGATTCGTAGTTGTGGACCCCACCCCCCCCGCAAGGCAAGCGGGAGGGGAAGAGCGTGCTTGTGGATCCATTCCATTCAACCAGTCTGATCGCGCTTCAGTTATGCAGCGAGCGGTCCGGCGCGGCGTGGGCCCTGCGGTTCAGTGCCAGCGCGATCCGTTCCGCGAGCATGTGGCTGTGGAATGGCTTGCCGATGGTGTGGGACTCGCTGATGCCCGACAGCAGCGCGCGATCGGCATAACCGGTGACGAACAGGATCGGCAGCTGCGGATATTGCGACCTCACCCGGCGGGCGACTTCGGCGCCGCTCATGCCGGGCATCGCAAAATCGAGCAGCAGCAGCTCGATGTTGCTTTTCGATTGCAGCACGTCGAAGGCCGCGCCCGCGCTGCCGACCTCGATCACCTCGTAGCCGAGCTCGCGCAGCATGTCGGCCGCGACCTGCCGGACCGCGTCATCATCGTCGACGATCAGGATCCGTGCCTCGTGATGCGGCCTCTCGTCGCAGTGATACAGCAGGGGATCGCTGCGATCCTCCGCGAGATCGGACCGCGGCAGGAAGATCCGGACCGAGGTGCCGTTGCCCTCCACCGTGTCGATGCGCACGCCACCGTTGGACTGCTTGGCGAAGCCGAGCACCTGGCTGAGGCCGAGGCCGGAGCCCTTGCCGATCTCCTTGGTCGTGAAGAATGGCTCGAACACCCGCGCACGGACATCCGCCGGCATGCCCGATCCGGTGTCGGAGACGCAGATCTCGACATATTCGCCGGCCGCAGGCTCCTCGGGGGCGCCGGGCTCGCCGAGCCGTGCATTGCCGGTCGAAACTGCCAGGAGTCCTCCGACGCCCATGGCGTCACGCGCGTTGATGGCGAGGTTGAGTACGGCGAGCTCGAGCTGGGTCGGATCGACCAGCGCGTGCCACAGTCCATCGGCCAGCGCCGTCTCGATCTGGACGCTGCCGCCCATCGTGGAGTGCAACAGGTCGCGCATGCC
>Ga0070709_10002009_pt1 | contig 11064 bp, 6 predicted proteins | sample LARL51metaG_FD_65449 | JGI IMG/M metagenome (GOLD analysis project Ga0070709, IMG submission 65449) | Corn, switchgrass and miscanthus rhizosphere microbial communities from Kellogg Biological Station, Michigan, USA - LAR L5-1 metaG | ecosystem: Host-associated > Plants > Roots > Rhizosphere ...
GTTTCAAAAATCAAATAAGAGATTAAGTCCATATTCGATTATCTTGACGGGCAGAAAAATGAAGTCTATTTTAGTATATACATATGGTGATCCTTCTTGGGATTTTTTATCGCAGGTGTACTCTTAAGGTCGGTCTAGTCTCTACGAAGGCTGCTACTAATCGTAGACTGATTCCAAATGCTAGACATAACGGTATATTCTTCCGAACATATTCGCCTTATTATTCATTACATGTCCTAGATATAATTCGTAGGAACTCTCCAAAACTATATTAAATTCATATAATGTTACTATTTTCGATAAAGAACGAGATATCACATTAATTAGTTTGAATATTATATACGAGAATAAATATTAAAATTAGGTTTATTATCTACTTTGAAAATATTTAGATAAATTCAATAAAAGTATAATAGGCCGATTCGACAATACAATACTAACGTCGAAGCCGACTGATCGAAAGAGAGGAATGATTCATCATACAGATCTGCATTGTGGGTAAAGGCCCACGATGTCCTAGGAAATGTATGGCTGTCATCATAGAGAAATAGGTAGTCGCTGATTCCAAACGATTGGCGAGGAGTCCAACTCTGTGAGGGTAAGGGCAAACTACGGGGCTGTCTGGATCCTAAATGTCAGTCCTAGATAGAAAGCCACATATCTTCGAGAATCGGTCGGTTTATGTTTTAAATAATTTGCTGTCGTTTTTGGCTGCCTGTAATACTGTCGCATTTTCAATCAATAAAATTGTTGTGTAAGGCTTTATCTATTCCAATTATTTGTAAGCAACATTTCGGTTATTCGAGCCCAGTTAGAGTATAGGAGAAGGACCTTTTCTAATGTAGATGGCTCTAGCATTGTAAATTAGCATTGCAAATTATCCCGCCATCATTAGTCGATGCTAAGTAGATATAATCGAAAAATTCCTTCTTGATTTGTCTTAAATGTAAGTGTTTCATTATGATGAGGTACTATGTACTCACTAACGTTATATGATGCTCCTATTGTAAATGTATGCTTGTCTGTTGTTTCAAGGTTGTAGAAATGTATAGTTACATTATCGCCCTTGGTGGCAATCAGCACATTTGGTAAAATGTATCTGCTGGAAATCCTAGTTTAGTTTCATTTAGTCAGTCGTGTTTTACAGTAAACAAGTAGAATGTTATATCGCCGGAACTGGAAGGATTTTGATTAGTGGCCATGGTAGTAGTGGAGTTTGGGATCGCCCGTGCCATAGGACTCCCGGTCGCTATCATTGGAAGACAGATGCAACCATACTAACCAAATATAACATGTTAAGTCTACTCATTAGTACTTACAATTTCTATAATTCTAAATTGAGGCTATAACAATATTATAATTAACTAATTTGGCGAATAATTTTCCAAATTCATGCAGGAATTATTATAAAACTACCCTTTGTATGTAGTATCCTTCTGATGACCTCACTAGTGTTCACTTTCTCTGGTATACAAAATACCTATAATCTAGTCATATTCATCAAGTAGTCTTGATTTTCAAGCGATATTCTGCCCTCAAAAAAAAAGAATTGTTTGAAATTTCATTCTAACGCATTTACAAATACAAATAGAGCCAGGCATCATTGTATACCAATTACAAATATATTCTGACACCTAAACCATCAGAAGAAAGTTTTATTTCTTAATTTGCTATTTTACTACAATATGAACCACCATAGGGCTACAGTCATTACTCTGCTATGCATTTCAACAATAGGCTTAATTGCAATTCCATTTGGAAATCCGAAATTGATTTATGGATCTATAGCATTAGAGCTTTTATTCATTATTCTAACATATCTAGTCTGGAAGGAATCCAGTAAGGCGTTATACGCATGTATCCCAGTTGGATTTATAGTGATCATAGGTAACAGCCTTGCTCCACCGCATGTCCATCTTATGACGACATTTGAAAAACCGATAAATGCGGTTGTACTGATCGTCGGCGGCTATGTGCTGCAAGGATTGTTGATAGTATTCGGTTTGAAGGCAATAATGGAGAGGCGCTCACTCCATGTGTCAAGTTTCAATAGATAGATAGGGTATAAAAAGTGAAACTTAAAAAATGGCGCGGACAAGAAGATAATCTAAATTCTGGAGTGATCTTAATCGAACCTGTGACACTTAACACACAAACGTATTAATCTTAATCTTTTAAGGCTTAATGATATTGGCTTATTTCAAATCATCGCCTGGGACATTTTTTCGAAGGGTTATAACTGTTTTTTCTACTAGTCGAATAAAAATCCTTGTTTATATGAAGTTTTACTAGTCTATAAAATTTTAGATATAAGAAAACCTATTTGAAATATTGATGATATATGATAATTGCTTGATAATGAATGCTACACTTAGTTCCAAACCTCAAATTCATGTTGAAACAACACCTTTCCTAGTAGACAACGTATACAGAAAATTATATAACAATATCTCATCATTTCGAAAAATTACCAATCGACCACTTTCAGTATGTGAAAAAATTTTGATTGGGCACCTAGACCGCACCATGGTACCCTACAAAGATGACAAATTGATTCCTGGTACAAGTTATGTTCTTCTAAATCCTGATAGGGTTGCCTTACAGGACGTTACAGGACAAATGACAATACTGCAATTTATGCAGGCCGGTCTAATGCAAACTGTTGTCCCTACCACGGTTCACTGTGATCACCTGATTCAGGCGAGAGTAGGTAGTGAATCGGATACGCAGGCCGCTATATATGAGAATAATGAAGTCTACCAATTCTTAGAATCTGCTGCAGCTAAATACGGATTAGGCTTCTGGAAACCCGGAGCGGGAATCATTCATCAAGTAGTTCTTGAAAACTATGCATTCCCTGGAGGTCTGATGATAGGAACTGACTCACATACTCCAAACGCCGGAGGTCTCGGGATGGTAGCTATTGGGGTAGGCGGTCTAGATGCGGCTGAAGTAATGGCTGGAATGGCTTGGGAATTATTATATCCAAAACATATCGGAGTGTATCTAACAGGAGAACTGAGCAAGTGGGCCTCTCCAAAAGATGTTATACTTTATGTGGCATCCAAATTGACTGTGTCAGGGGGAACAAATGCTGTAATTGAATACTTTGGGCCAGGAGCTAGAACGATTAGTTGTACAGGAAAAGCTACGATTACAAACATGGGAGCTGAAATAGGAGCTACCTCCTCGGTATTTCCATACGATGAAAAGATGGACACTTATCTTAGGGCTACTGGAAGAGCAGAAATAGCAAATGTTGCAAATAAGCATATCGACCTACTAATCCAGGATCCACAAATAGAAGAGGATATATCTAAGGATCGAGAAAATTCAAAAAAGTATTTTGATCAATTAGTTGAAATCAACCTATCTGATCTCGAACCATATGTTGTAGGTCCTCATACTCCTGATCTTGCAAGGCCTATTTCAAAGATGGCAGATGATGTAAAAAAGAATAGCTACTTGGACTCAATTTCGGTAGCGTTGATCGGGAGCTGTACAAATTCATCTTATGAAGACATGGCCCGTGCTGCTGACGTAGCAGAACAAGCACATGCCAGAGGAATTAAAACAAAGGTGCCATTGCAAGTAACTCCAGGCTCTGAAATGATTCGAGCTACTATTGAAAGAGATGGCCAGATGGAGTCGCTAAAGAAAATCGGTGCAAATGTCCTTGCAAATGCTTGTGGTCCATGTATAGGACAATGGAAGCGGCCTGAACTAAAGAAAAATGAACCCAATACAATCGTCACATCCTATAACAGAAACTTTCCAGGACGAAATGATGGAAAGAGAAATACTATGAATTTTATCGCTAGTCCGGAGCTTGTTATAGCACTCGCGCTGGGAGGAAGGCTGTCTTTCAACCCCATTAATGATCAACTGAATGCAAGCGATGGAACCAAGTTCAATCTTATTCCTCCTAGGGTAGCCCCAGAAATTCCGCAATCTGGCTTTAAAGATATTGAAGGGGTTTATCTTCCACCATCAATAGAGCCCGAAAAGATTGAGGTAGTAATTAATAACAATAGTGATCGATTACAAAAACTGGCACCATTTCCAAAATGGGATGGTGAGGATTTCGTGAAATTACCGGTATTGGCCAAAGTAAAGGGAAAATGTACCACCGATCATATTTCACCTGCTGGGATGTGGTTAATGTATAGAGGCCATCTAGATAAGATTAGTGATAATTTGCTTCTTGGTGCAGTCAATGCCTACAATGACGAGGAAATTGGAACTGGCAAGAATATTCTTAATGATAAGAATGAATCGTTTCCACATATTGCTAGAGATTACAAGAGCAGAGGTCTAAAGTGGATCATTATAGGAGACAGAAATTATGGCGAAGGTAGCAGCAGGGAACATGCCGCCATGACACCGAGATATCTAGGATGCGCAGCCGTGATAGCAAGAAGTTTTGCCCGAATTCATGAAACTAATCTCAAAAAACAGGGTATACTCGCCTTGACTTTTATAGATCCATTAGATTATGATAAGATTCTGGAAGATGATAGGCTTAGTATATCAGGTTTAGAAGGGCTCAAACCCAAGCAACCTGTTAGATGTACGCTACATCACAGCAGTGGTCTAGATGAAGTCATACATTTACAGCATTCATACAACGATGATCAATTGAGATGGTTTCGGGCAGGTTCTGCACTCAATTTACTTCGTTCAATCGACATTGATTGATCAACTCGAATCAAGTCCTTTACCAGCACAGTCTAGAATGAGAACGGATAAAGTTATTAACCAAAAGAAAGGAAGAACTAAATCCTGTAATCTAAAACAGATTGGTTACTCATGGGTTTGAGATTGTACTTTCACCGAACAAGAAGCAATTCCTAATGCGATCAGAACATCGTAACATCGTAAGATCGAAATTGACATAGTTAGGTAGAAAAAAAGTTATATGAACTCATAAGAATTACTCCTTGTATAAGAAATTGTATCTCTCGCATTGTACAATAGTATTTATTATGCTATCAGTGGCTCTAGTAATTACTCCATCCTATCCTAATTTTTTCCAAATATTAAAGGCGCAAATGAATATGTTACCATCATCCATGAATATGTCAGCACCAATAGATTACAATTCGACAAAGTTTGTTGCTTATAAAAACCCTATTTTAGGAATCCAAATTTTACATCCAATATCTTGGAAGCCCATCGAGAACGTAACGTCTAATGGTCATATCGTTGAATTCATGCCGGCAGTAGAAAACGAACATCAGCAACTAATGCCGTTCGTAACCTTGTCAATTGAAAATATTAGTAGTAAAAATAGTGATTTGAAGTCCTTAACCAATCAAAACTTACAGATTGCAAAGGGATTGCCTGGATTTCACATGATAAATTCTAGTAGTCTAGTACTTTCTGGGGTCCCTGCACACAAAATTATCTACACGTTCTCTAGTCTAGTACCAATGCCATCAGAATTCCAGTCAATGAATATATGGACTATAAAAGGTAACACTGCGTATACAATATCATATTCTGAGGCAAAATCTGAATACCTCAAACATCTCCCAGCAATAGAGAAAATCGTCAGATCCTTTGTAATAGTCAAGTGATTCTAGTTGGAATTTACATAGATAAATAATAGTTGATGAATATAACACTACGCTCACAAGAAATCAAAATATTAAATAAAAGTAAAATAAATTTAACTAGAACCAGATCCCACCTATAAAACATGTAGCTCAAAAATTCGAATTACTGTGCTGCTAATGAAATGTTAGCCAGTAACAGAAAATCTTCCTCACAGACAATTTACCCCTCATAGAAATATGCTATTGATTTTATATTGAAAATTAGTTTCCAACTATCTCGTCCAGAATAGGGGTTCATGCCTCCAACATTTCGTTAGCTGAATGCAACCATCGATGGCTCAGGCTAGAGGGAAAACTATACCTGTATAAAGTGTGTTGTGTACGTGTATATCTATACGTATTGAGATATAATATAGTAAAGCGTCTAGGTTCAGGAGGCTTTGGGGCAGTATATGGAGTAATCGGAGAAGACAACAACAAGTATGCATTAAAAGAATTAGAAAATTTCAATAGTATCAACAAAGATCGCTTTGAGAGAGAAATAAGAATTCTTTCACAACTAGACCATCCAAACATCGTCAAAATTACTCAGTGGAACGTAGGCGGTGACCCTCCTAATTTTACACCGTATTATGTAATGGAATACTTGAGTGGCGGTTCACTTAGAGAACATATGTATGAAAAGTTTAGTCGTGGAGAACTATTTGAACCGAGGTGGACAATTAACAAAATAATCTTGCCTATATGTAATGCTTTAGCACAGGCTCATAGCGAGAAAATATACCACAGAGACTTAAAACCAGACAACATTATGTACACAACTCCTAATAGATATGAAATCAAAGTTACTGATTGGGGACTTGGAAAAGATGTTAAAAGAGAATCTATAGCATTAACTGCGGCTCTAGGAGAGCTTGGAGGAACACCAATCTACTGCGCACCAGAGCAGTGGTTTGGACGAGATACTGTGGATGGCCGTGCTGATATATTTTCAATAGGGGTAATATTTTATGAAATGCTTACTTCCAAAAAACCCATCACCTATGAAGATAACAATAATACTCTAGAAAAAATGGTTGTACAACCCCCATCAACTTATCGTTCGAACATCACCTCTAGATTGGATCAATCAATCAAGAAAATGATGGAAATTAAACCGGAGAATAGGCATAATTCGATCTGGGATTTGATCGCAGAAATCGAAACCCTACCTGAGAACTATTCATGAAAAATTCATGAAAATAATGTATAGATAGAAAGGTAATTTTTAGAACATAATGGATCATGATGATTATTCTAGTTATCTAGAATTAAAAGCGAGTTCTAATATAATCAGCTCATTATTTTAGTTTGTTCTTAGATATGGCTTTGATAACGCTGATCTAATTAAAAGTACTATATAATATATCCTTTACACTGGTAACACACCCTAGTAACATATTCAGATCAGCCTACTCAAGCTTCGCTCATTTTCTTATTCTATTTCAGATAATTATTGACCTTTTTATCTACGAATCTGAAAGCATTGGCGTTTGATGTGATAGCTATGGTGCATCTCTGGCCATCCAAATATCGTTATTATTCATAAAAAAGTCTGTAATTTTCAACTGTTCTCTCTTACTTCTGTACATCTTACTTTTCCTTTTCCATTCATTCTTAGATAAAGATAGACCAATACATGCAAAGGATAAGGCTTGTTCGAAATTCTCAATTTCTTCTGCCCGCCCTTCAAACGCCCGTCTGATGCCTTCCCTAACCTGCCAGACCCCTACAGGCATAACGTACTCTGAGTGAATTTCTCTTAGGACCAATGCCGCAGCCTTACGTTTCGCTTTGAAAAGATATTCAGCTACACTCAGTCTAGCAGCAAAATATGCTCCTGCTATAGAAGGATAATGATCAAGACCATTTGCATTTTCAAAGTCTACTCCGATCTGCATATTTCCACTATTATTATCATACCATGCCTCTTGCATTTCAAAACTCCAAATTTCATCTGGAATCAATATTATAGAGTAATAGTTGCCCAAATGTGCATACTTGTAGACCTTGAAGAGATCGATAACGGAAAAGGTTTCAATTTTTTTTATTAAATCAGCTGATATGACATCATCAGTAGCAGAAATACTCCATCTCGTGGGTACCAACCTACGATTTTTTTGCAGTCCTAACATACCAATACTTAAGACTCTATGGATACTGCTAATTTCGACGCCGTCCTGATATAGATTTATTATACCTTGAGCTGCAGATAAATCTTTATCATAATAAACATCTTCTATTCTTTGATCAACTGAAATTGAGGATGAAGTTTTAAAACTCTTCAAGGGTGCAACGGGACCAAAAGAGACCGAGTCAGTATCTAAACCCAAATCTTTTTCCTGCTCCAGGTCTGTAATGGGTACCTTTTCAAATGTTGCTTCACTTTCAACTGATTTGTTTGTCATAGCAACTTCCTGCAAAGATTCCACGTATTTTTCACTTATATTATGAACATTGACTGTTGAAACTCCTCGCACCAGAGACAATCTGTAATTCACAATCTCCTCTAAACTTTTGCCAAGCCACATCTCTGGTTTATCGAGGATTGTTGTGTCTCCATGAATAGGTGGCATCATTGGTCCGGCTTTTACTTTGGGGTAACCGTAGCGTCCAACAAATACTGAAGGTGGTGTGGCACCAGAAAGAGTCTTTAACGATAACTTTGCAGAATTATCATTAAGGAATTTAATCCAATTTCTCTCTAATCTGGCTTTGATTTCGTTCGCGGTAGCCAAATCACTCTATGTTATATCAAGAACAGAAAAGTTATTTGAATATATAGTGTATAAACATAGTTCATAAGCTTACAAGTGAAAAAGGCAAGGAAGGGTGGGAACTATTATTCTGACAACTTTCGTATTGTTCGCATTAGTGGCATCCACCATGTCTTGTTTAAGCAAAATCGAGAATAGCGGACACTTACTATAGTAGGAAATTATGGATTTATCTACCGTCTGTATTGAGGTGTTCTTTATATTCTGAAATTTATATTCTGAAGGTGTTGCCTGAAGATTATGATATCAAGAAGAAGATGAAAAGATCTCCATTCGTTTAATCAAAGTCTCACCTACCCTCTATAAATGGTGTATCGGTAATTATTACCTTCCAATTATACCTAATAATCAGTATAGTTTACCTCTAAAGAAATCATGCATATTTTACAAAAAAGAATAGATGAAAGGAAAAAAGAAGTAACGCCTGATCCATTAAATCAAAGATATGTAGAACAAATTATTATGGAAATTGAAATATTGCTAGTATTTTAACAGATTTTGATAAAGAGAAAAGAAAGAGAACTATTATTAGATTGAATACAAAGACAAACTAACAGATTCGCTACTTGGTGAAATCTTTGATATAGAAAGATATACAGAATTCAGTGACGCGTCTCCCACCTTCCAGATCTTTTGTCAAGTCCTTGGAATGAAGCCCATAAGTTCAGAATTGTATGTTAATCTTGATCTCTTGTATCGGAGAAATAAAGTCACTTGTAGCGGTTTTATCTTGACTCACTAAGTAGGAGTTATCCAGTAACTGACTTCTAACTTAATTTGGTGTAACTACAAATGTGTTTAACAAATAGCACGGGTGATTGGTTTGACAAATTTACTAATGAGCAAAAGACCATGTGTAATGTTTGATGGAGACAGTTTATAATTAATAAGATCATATGATTAATCACAGACAGTAGTGAAGATAGTTAATATCGACGAATAAGGATATGGAAAATATGAGCATAGATTTCGTATCCATCTTGAGGACTTCGAAAAGAGAGGCATATTTACTATCTACTTATCCTTGTACCAATATACGAAACAAAATAACCAGAGGCAAACAAGTGAGTACACTTTCAACAGTAATAGTTTTTGCTATTACTTTCTGTGTGCTCTCTTTATTTCTTACATCATTAATAGTTGCGCCAAGTGTATCTGCTGACAGTAGTAACATTAACTCGCTTATGTTAACTAAACAAGGGTCTTTTGTAGACTCTAGTGGTAGACTCATTATTGTGGGGGTAATTGACAATATGGGTCATATACCAGTTCAGGTCAACATGGGCCTTAAGACGAAGGATAAGGATAGTAGACTTGTGACGACGATGGTACAACCAACCTACGGCAAAGTCATTTATCCTCTAACTGGCGCTCCATTCAAATTTATAGTTGATGATTACAACCGAACGACTATCCCAGATAAGGCATATATCTCCAGTGTGAAAGAGATACAAACACCATATTTTAAATCATTAAGACTGAACTATACCAACACGCCGGTCGGTAAAGATAGGTCTCTTGTTGGGACCGTAAAGAACATCGGACCAGTCGATGTTCGTGATGTAAGTGTCTTTGCATCTGCTCATGACAATACGACAAGACAGATAGATTCTGTTAAGAGTAACATAATACCAGTCATAAAGCCTGGTGAAGAAGTAGCATTTAGTGCTAACCCTGATCCTGCAGAAGGTCCAAAAATTCTCTACTATAGTTGTGCTGAAATTGATCTTCATCCTGGTGGCATGAACACTTTAGATATGGGTAATGGTAAGACTATTGCGTATGATTTACACGGGATTGTGAGTGTTAGCGATTTCAAATATGTTAGTGCGACGGATAGCTTGGTATTCGGAGTAAAACACTGGAACCCTACAGGCGGACCAATGAGTCTGAAGATAGCCAAAACGTCTGGAGCTCAAGATATATCTGTGATAATGGATGGGAAGATGAATAATAAGGATGTATCACTAAAAGTAATGAATCCACAGACTGTACATATAGACTTCACTATTCGTCCAGGTAATCACGATATACAAGTAAAGGGATTATAATTATTTAGATACCAGAAACTACACAGATTTAAAGCTCCTCTATAGGTTAACTCTATAAACTTTCAGCCTCGTTTGTGGTTCAATATCCGTTAAAGTAGATAGCAATTAAGGATACGTAGACAACGGCATCGAATTTCCTATTGATGGGTAGATAGCCTTCAACTCTTACTCTATCGCCTGACCTAATTTCATCGATATTGAGATTTATTCCGCTAGCTCTTTTCCGATCTTGCTCTAGAAGTTATTTAGCTATGTCTAGCTATATTACTTTAGCTTCTCTTTCCAGCTATCTTGGCAGCAGGGATAGCGGATGTTTCAGCACTACCATATCCAACCTCTAAAACAAGATTTTCTACCATACAAATTTCAAACCCAAGAGGGGGGAGAAAACCGGCAAGGGCTGTTATGGAATCCACTTATAGCTTCGATGCGTACTTCTTATGGAAGTCTGAATACCTTTATCTGACTACAGGACTTAACCAGTCAGATTATGAAGTCTAAAGCGTGATATAAAAGTCGATAAAGATGTGGGCAGGTTTTGTACAAAGGCCTGTTAAAATTATTAATCAATCTATTGAATTTATAAGTTATGGATATCAATCGGCAATCGGCTATCGGCAACAATTTAGTGCTAGGCTA
>Ga0070709_10002012_pt1 | contig 11058 bp, 9 predicted proteins | sample LARL51metaG_FD_65449 | JGI IMG/M metagenome (GOLD analysis project Ga0070709, IMG submission 65449) | Corn, switchgrass and miscanthus rhizosphere microbial communities from Kellogg Biological Station, Michigan, USA - LAR L5-1 metaG | ecosystem: Host-associated > Plants > Roots > Rhizosphere ...
CCATGTTTTCGACGCTCCCGTTGCAGCGAACTTACACCAGCTGCTTAGTGCGTTAGCCAATTCTTGTGTTGGACACTTAAGTGGACGTTTCATCACACGGGTTAGCATGGACGAAGTTTTGGTCAACGGCCGAGTGTCCGAATGGTGGCGCCGTGTTTTGGGGCCAGAGAACGGCTCGTACCGAGGCAATGATCGCGCAGGTACCTCCCGATCACGTCCTTGAGAGAACCTCGACCGCACGACTGAGCTGCGGGTCGTCTGGCCCGGCGGAGGCCGCGTCTGTCTGGACCTCGATGGTCGGCGTCACGCCCACGCCTTCCAGGCGCTCGCCATCGACCCGGACGTCTTCGACTGCGAGCAGCAGCAAACCATTTCCGATGAGGAACGCGGTGGCGGCCAGGACCGCGCCCTCTGTCTGTGTGCCGATGAGCTCGCCCAACCGATACTTCTTGAAGCCATAGGCGAGGACCTCCTTGCCGCTGCGCGTACCGCCGTTAATGAGCATCGCAACGGGCTTGCGCCACCTCACATTCACGAATTCGCTCTTGCCGCTTCGGTCGGTGACCTGCATTGTTGGGGCCCGGGCATTGAAGAGATCGAGATATTCGGGCTGCGCGCCGCCCCAGCCATCCCGCAGATCCCAGATCAGCGCGTCCGCGTCCTTTAACGCGCCTTGAGACAGCAGATATTCAAGGGCACGCTGGTAGATGGAGCCGGCATAGCACCAGACATGCACATAGCCGACGCGCCGCCCGCCGGACTCGATGATGCGAGCACTCGACTCCAGCCCGCGAAGGAACATTTTGTTGGGCTCGAGGTCGACCGGTACGACCGAGATCTGCCGGTCCGAGCCGGCCCGATGGACCTCAAGGACAACCGTCTTGCCCCCCTTGCCGCGGAATGACCCGATCGGCTCGAATGCCGCGCCATCCGCTGTTATGATTTCGTCACCCGGGCGGAGGCCCGCCTGCTGCGCCGGCGTTCCATCGATGACGGCCGTGATCGTGTGACGAGTATTCGCCTCTGAGGCTGAGATGATACCGATGCCAGGATACGAAATGCGGCCGTCCGGAAACGCGCGCTCAAGTCCCCGGCGTCGCAGTGCGCCGACAAAGATGTCTGCAAGCTGATAATATTCAGGTTCGTCCCGCGTATAGAAACGCGTATGCGAAGCGTGCAGCTCCGAAAGCATGGCATTGATGACGCGCGCAACAGACTCCTCGGAGGTTGCTCGCTCAACGTCAGGCACATATCTCTCCCGAACGGCCCGCCAGTCCAATCCGTTGTGACGCGGATCGTAAAAGTGGTCACGTACCGTCTGCCAAACGCTTTCGAAGGTCGAGACTCCGTCAGCCGGAACGTGGGCGCCGTTTGTCTCTCTGCTCAATACCTCTGCGTTCGCGGCCTTCGCAGGCACGGCTGAAGCCGCTGCAAAGGCTGCCAGTCGCAACACTTGGCGACGCGAAGGTGATGTATCGATAGCTTGCTTCATCGTCTGATCTCGCGGGAACACGCCTGCCAGGCGTGCACGGATCGATCTTCAGGATGAACCGCTCAAGAAGTCCAATTAAGCTTGTGAAATAAAAGAGCTCGGTCGGCCCATTCCAACGCTGAACGGCGGAATCAAAATCAGCTTGATTATTCAATGATTTCCGGGCGCATCTGGAAAATCAATCGAAATACAGTCTCGCCGGCGATGAACCGCTGATGGGGCGCTGGAGCCAAAAGCTCGCGGAAAAGACGATTCCGTGCAGTCAAGGCCTTCGTTTATCTGGCACTGAATGGAGGCCTCTCGCCGAGCATGTCAACTCGCAGGCCGTGGAATTTACGTCGTTTCATTGATCACGGTTGTCCATGGCGGCGTCAGGATAGCGGGAGGTCAATTATTAGAACGGGAAATGGCGGAAAGTTCGCCATTTTCCTGTACCGCAGCGCAGGTCCCACGGTACTCCTTTGAGGCATTTCCCTCGCGTAGTGCCAGTAAAGTGCTCCCGCAGCGCCAGGCTTTTTAAGAGTTGTTGAGTGGGCAAGCGTACGCAGACACGTTTTTTCTCACGAATGATCCAAGCCGCCAAACCTTCGGAAATGCCCGGATTCATCGCGCCCCAGCTCGCAGCCTCTCGCACCAAGGCCCCTGCGGGCGACCAGTGGCTCCACGAGATCAAGTACGATGGCTACCGCGTGCAGCTGCACGTCAACAAGCAGGGGCGGACCATTTTCACCCGCAATGGCCTGGACTGGACGAGAAGATTCTCGGTGATTGCTGGCGCCTTCGACATCCCTGTCGAACGCGCGATCCTCGATGGCGAGATCGTCGTGATCAAAGACGGCCGGGCCAGCTTTTCCGAGCTGCAGGCCGAACTCGCAGAGGCAACCAGGACAACCTGCTGTTCTATGCGTTCGACCTCCTGTACCTGGAGGGCTTCGATCTGAGAAAGGCACCCCTGGTTGAACGCAAGCGTATCCTCAAGATGCTCTTCGACGAAACTGGCCTCGAGACCCCAATCCTTTACAGCGAGCATCTGCGGACGGACGGCAATAAGATGCTCGCGCAGGCTTGCAAGCTGAAGTTCGAAGGCATCATTTCCAAGAACACGGGAGCGCCCTACAGGTCTGAGCGAAGCGACGCCTGGATCAAGGTGAAATGCCTCAAGCGCGGCAAGTTCTCGATAGTCGGTTTCGTGAGGGACCCAACCGGCGTAGCCGCGCTCCACCTCGCCAGGCAGGAAGGAAAAGACCTAGTCTACTCGGGCAAGGTCGGAACGGGCTGGTCCCGGACGGGTCTAGCCAGATCCGCAAGAAGCTTGATACTGTGGTGACCTCCACGTCGAAGCTTACCAAGCCTATCCGGGACGCGAAGGCCACCTGGGTAGAGCCGAAATTCCTGGCCGAAGTGGAATACCGCGACATCACCGCCGACGGCCTGCTCCGCGCCGCCTCATTCAAGGGCCTCACCAAAGGAACAGAGCGTTAAAGTGGTTTGCTCCATTCAGGCCGTTGAACTTGTCGGAATTCCTACCGCTGATGACCTAAGCCAATGCCCAAGACGCGCGCCTTCTGCCTCAGAGAGCCCTCTGACCTCTTCATCAGTCTGGAAATCCTCGCAACGGGCGTCCGAGCCTTAGAATACCCTCTGAGCAGCTTCACATCCTCCTTCGTGTACTCTCTCCGCTTGTTCTCTGTCTTTTTCGCCATTCGTGTGCTCCGGCTTCGTTGAAACGCAGCGTGTTAGCACGGCTAAGCCGCCATTCAAGTGAACGGATAGTAACATACCTGACGCACTGGAGATCTGTGTGCGGTCAATACTCATCGCTGCGGTTTTCACTGCTGTGCTGCAGGGCCGCTTCCGCGCTGCTTACAGCCGTCTCGGCATCTCAAGCATTGAAGCGAACGATGCTGATAACCAGATCGGAGCTTTTGTCTGGCTGAACGATACGGCGACAAATACTGAGACTGGCCCCATGTGCAACCGGCTGGGCTGCCGGCGACTGCTGTACATGGGGCCAGTTTTTAAATCGGCGGCCGCCAATGCGTGGCGAGCGCGAGGTCAGGTCCTGATCTGAATGCGCCGGAAGGCGACCGTCGCATTCGGATAGGACTGCAGGCCGATATAGCCGGCGGGTTTCCCGTTCTCCGTGGCGATGCCCCGCACGACGTCGGCGTTCTGGAATGTCGTGGTGCGGACCTTGGCATTGGTTATGAGGTCGGTGAGGTCGACCGTGTAGTTGTTGTTGGCGACTGCGATCTCATACTCGTACCAGCGCCCCGGAACTAGCTTCGGCGGCTCGGTTTAGGTGGACGAGATCGGGGACGTGCTGCGGCATCGCTCTCGGACATCGACGGCGATCTATGCCAGGCATGACGTGGAAGGGTTGCGCTCGGTTGCAGCTCCCTGGCCGACTGCAGGAGGCGGCATATGACGACCTTCTCACAACGCCTTGATGACTATCTTGCCGTCCGTCGAAGCCTTGGCTTCGACCTGTCTTTCGAAGAGCGCATGCCAAGGGTCTTCACGCGCTTCGCTGACCGTTAGGGAGCCGATCACATTACGGTCGACCTGTTCCTGCGGTGGAAGGCAACGTTCGGCACTGCCAATAACAATACCTGGGCGCGCCGGCTCGGGATGGTGCGTGCATTTGCTGCGTGGCTCAAAGGCTACGTCGAGCGAACGGAGGTGCCGCCTCAAGGACTCATCGCGGGAAAATGGCACCGGTCGCGTCCCTATATCTACTCGGACAGTGAAGTCGCGACGATCGTCGCGCAAGCGGCCAGGCTCCCGCCGCGCTACGGTCTCAGGGCATGGACCTGCTCAACATTCTTCGGACTCATCGCTGTTACGGGCTTGCGCATCAATGAGGCGCTAAAACTCGACGATGATGACGTTGATCTCGACACGGGCGTGGTCACGGTCATTCGCGGCAAGAACGGCAAGGCCCGCTACGTTCCCATTGCACCGAGCACGGTGGAGCGGCCGACCGTCTATCGCAACGGACAGGTCTGTGGATGCCAGCGCACGGCTGCCCAGCGGCGAACCCAACCGCGCCGACATGTGCGGTGAGTACCATGCGCGCGCTCAACCAGGTTCAGCGTCGCCTTCGCCTCAATCATGCTGTTTGCGCCCTGGCTGAGCGGCACCGCGTGGCTGACGTTTGCGACAAAGGCGAGTGCGACCACAGCGCCAAAGATCGTCAATTGATTCAATCTCGTCATTCCCGTATCCTCTTTGACCGGCGACATTCACGCCGTGGTCGAGACCGACACCGTTGATCCAGAAAAAGGGGTCTTCGAGCCGGCATCGATCCTGGCCGCCGACTGGCGCGCGGCCTGATCGACGCGAATGCCCCATCTGAGACATGGGCTTTGGCCGTGGCGTGCATCGGCACCCCTCTTCAGGTCTGAGCTCAGGCGCCCGAAAAACGGATGCGCTCATCTTGAACGCAAAGCGAGCTAGGTTAAGCCAGCTCGGCGGAAAGCTTCGAGATAATGTTCGCGGTCGGTCTCGTATTTGAACGGCAGGTTTTTTGCGATCCAGGCCAATGAGAAACTGGGCTGTCTGCGGCGCAGTTCCTGCAACGCAGCCGTGGCGATTTCGGCCTGCCCGGCCATCGCGGCAGCGGCGGTCAGCATGCGGTAGCCAGAGACATGATCGGTGCGAAGCCGAATGCTGGCGCCGGCCAGCCGCATCGCCTCCGGGTAGTTTCTTCCGACCAACTGGGCATGTGCGGCGATGCCGTTGTAGATCGCTGCAAACGGATCGCGCGGGCTCAGGCGCAACGCCTTCGCGGTGGCGACGCCGGCTTCCTGCCAGCGGCCGCTGAAAGTCAGCGCGAGGCCGTACACGCTCAGAGCCAGCGCAAAACTCGGATTGAGGTTCAGCGCCAGCTCAAACTCGGCGAGCGCTTCGTCGAAGCGCCGCAACAGCACATGAACGCAACCCAGCGCATGGTGCGCCCAGGGATCCTCGCTGTCTGCGCGGACTGCCGCCAGAGCCGCCCGTTCGGCGATCGGCACCGACGTCGCCATCTCGCTCCAGCCATTATAGGCGCAAAAGGTATGGCTGGCGGACAGAACGGCAAGCGCCTGGCCGTAGTGAGGATCAATCGCAATCGCCTTTTCCAACAGCTCCTGGGCGATTACATTATCAGCTCGCGTGATCCGCCAGAAATGCGACAGCGCCCGCATCACCAGCCCCCAGGCGTCCATGCTGTCGGGGGTTTTGCGCTTCGAGTGGAAGTGTTCCGCCGCGTAAAGCTGTGGCTCGATCGACGCAACGATCGCCTCGGTGATTTCGTCCTGCACAGCGAACACATCGGCGAGGCCGCGATCGTAACGCTCCGCCCAGAGGTGGCTGCCGGTGGCGACGTCGTTGAGCTGCGCGGTGATGCGCACCCGATCGCCGTCCTTGCGTACGCTGCCTTCGATCACGTAACCGACGCCGAGGTCCTCGCCAACTTCCTTGATGTTGACCGACTTACCCTTGTAGGCGAACGAAGAGTTGCGCGCGATGACGAAGAACCAGCGCAGCTTCGAAAGCGCCGTAATAAGGTCCTCGCTGATGCCATCGGAGAAATAATCCTGCTCCGGATCGTCGCTCATGTTGGCAAAGGGCAGCACCGTGATAGCGGGACGGTTGGGCAGCGTTAGCGCTGCGCCTGTCGCTTCACCGGATTCGCTCAGAGGCGGTTCGGCGCAAAGGTCCCCGAGTTCGTCGCCTGTCGATGGCGTGTGAACTTCGCCGACGAAGCGCAGTCCCTTGCGCGGGATGGTGCGGATCAGTTTCTGATACTGGCCGCTGTCGCCGACCGCCTTGCGCACGGCATAGAGACGGCTTGTCAGGGCCGCATCTGAGATGACGCGGCCGCTCCACACCGAAGCAATCAGGTCGTCCTTGGTGACGACGCGATCGCGATTTTCAACCAAAAAGAGCAAAAGGTCATAGACTTGGGGTTCGACCGCAATCAGTTCAGAGTTGCGGCGAAGCTCGCGCCGACTGGTATCAAGCACGTAGTCGGCGAAGTGAAATTGCATGCCAGCGTCCTGGACCGGATTGCCGCAACGGCTGCGGTGATTGCGGCGACAGGGGTTGCAAGCCGCCTTTGGTACGCCGCTGCGGCGCGGGTACCGCGTCTGGCTTGGGGCCTGGGCGATCACGGCCCGATCACAATAGCACAATCAGGAAATCAGCAGGGGGTCTTCAGAGAAAATCACGGCCTTCTCAAGGCCGGCTTCAAGCCTGTCATACGGGTCGCTGCTAAGCAGCGGCCAAGGGGCCCAAAACCTTGGAAGGACCATGACTATGGCTATCAGAGCTAGTTTCTCTCCAGGCGCCGGCCTGCTGTCGGTGTTCGACGACAACCTCAACAACACGATCACCGTGAGCCGCGACGCGGCCGGAACGATCCTCGTCAATGGCGGCTCGGTCACCGTCACGGGCGGCGAGGCGACGGTGGCGAATACCTCCTTGATCCAGGTGTTCGGCACAAGCGGCAACGACATGATCTCGCTCGATGAAAGCAACGGCGCGCTGCCTGCCGCCCGGTTGTTCGGCGGTGCGGGTAACGACACGCTAACTGGCGGCTCGGGCAACGATCAGCTTTTCGGCGGCGCAGGTAACGACACGCTGATCGGCAAAGGCGGTAACGATCTCGTGTTCGGCGGCGATGGCAACGACACGCTGATTGGCGGCGCCGGCAATGACCAGATGTTCGGTGGGGCCGGCAATGACCGCATGATCTGGAATCCGGGCGACGGCACTGATCTCATGGAAGGCGGCGACGGCAACGACACCGCGGAGGTCGAGGGCAGCAACGGGTCCGAGACGTTCACTCTCACTGCCAACGGCAACCGTGTGCGCTTCGATCGCCTCAGCCCGGCGCCGTTCTCGCTCGACATCGGAACCACCGAGAATCTCGTACTGAACATGAATGGCGGCGACGACGTCTTCACCGCCGGAAACGGCCTTGCCAACCTGATTCAGCTGAGCGTCGACGGCGGCGACGGCAACGACACGATCACTGGTGGCGACGGCAACGACACACTGCTCGGCGGCACCGGCAACGACGTCATCACTGGCGGTCGCGGCAATGATTTCGCGAATCTCGGCAGCGGCAATGACACCTTCGTCTGGAATCCGGGTGACGGCAGCGACACCGTCGAAGGCGGCGACGGCACCGACACGCTGCAGTTCAACGGCGCCAACGTCAGCGAGAACATGACCGTCTCGGCCAATGGTACCCGCGCGCGGCTTACCCGCGACGTCGGTAACGTCACCATGAACCTCAACGGCATCGAGCACGTCAATATCACGGCTTCGGGCGGCGCCGACAACATCAACGTCCAGGATCTGACCCGCGCCGGCATCACCCAGGTCAATATCGATCTGAGCGGCACGCCGGGGACTGGCGTAGGCGACGGCGCAGCCGACCGCGTCACCGTCGACGGTACCACCGGCAATGACGACATTCAGGTGTCGGGATCGGGAAGCTCGGTCACCGTCGCCGGTCTGCCCGCAACGGTCAATCTTGCCGGCACCGAGGGTGCAAACGACCAACTCATTGTCGAGGGCGGTGCGGGCAACGACATCATCACCGCTGCCGGCCTTGCGGCCGGTGTGATCGGTCTCACGATCGATGGCGGAGCTGGCAACGACACCATCACCGGCAGCGCGGGTGCCGACACTCTGATCGGCGGCGACGGCAATGACACAGTGATCGGCGGCCGCGGCAACGACGTCGCTTTCCTCGGCAACGGCAACGATACGTTCGTCTGGAATCCGGGCGACGGCAGCGACGTGGTGGAGGGTCAGGCCGGCACCGATACGCTGGTGTTCGACGGCGCCAATGTGGCCGAGAACATCGACATCTCGGCCAACGGCTCGCGGGTGAGAATGTTCCGCGACGTCGGTGCCGTCACCATGGACCTCAACTGTGTCGAGCACATCCAGCTGGCAACCCTCGGCGGTGCCGACACCGTCAACGTCGGCGACCTCACCGGGACCGACACGAAGCACGTCGCCATCGACCTGTCCGCGACGCCGGGTAGCGGTCAGGGCGACGGCGTGGCCGATGCCGTGAGCGTCAATGGCACGGCAGGCGATGACCGCATCAGCGTCGTCAGCAGCGGCTCGTCGGTTGTCGTCAACGGATTGGCGGCGCAGGTCGCGGTCAATGGGGTTGACGCCGGCCTCGACTCGCTCGTCGTCAACGGGGGTGCCGGCAACGACGTCATCAACGCTTCCGCCCTCCATGCCGGTCAGGTCAAGCTGACGATCAACGGCGGCGATGGCAACGACACCATCACCGGCAGCGCGGGCAGCGACACCGTCATCGGCGGGCGCGGCAATGACGTGGCCTCGTTAGGCGCGGGCGACGATACCTTTGTCTGGAACCCAGGCGACGGCAGCGACACGGTCGACGGCGGTGCGGGCAATGACGCTCTCGCATTCAACGGCGCGAATGCCAACGAGAGCATGGTGATATCGGCCGACGGCAGGAAAGCGACGCTTACCCGCGACGTCGGCGCGGTCTCGATGAATCTCACCAACATGGAGACCATCGATGTCGATGCCCTGGGCGGCGCTGACACCATCACGGTCAACGATCTGGCCGGAACCGGCGTCGGCCAGGTCGCCTTGGACCTCGGCAGCGCCGCTGACCCGAACACGCCGGACACCGTCGTCATCAACGCAACCAGCGGCAATGATGTCATCAATATCGTCGACAACAATGGCGTGGTCACGATATCGGGTCTCGCCGAGACCGTGACGATCTCCAATTTCAATGCGAGCGACAAGATCGTCATCAATGGCCTGGGCGGCGACGACATCATCAGCGCGACCGGGCTTGGGTCGGCGATGCAGCTTGTCGCCAATGGCGGCGATGGCAATGACGTGCTGCTCGGCGGTAACGGCATCGAGACCTTGAACGGCGAAGGTGGGGACGACATCCTCATCGGCGGCGGTGTGCAGAACATTCTCAATGGCGGGCCCGGCGCCAATGTCGTCATCCCGGGCGATGCTGCAGCGCCGGCCGCGAGTGCCGCCCTGATCCGCCAGTTCATGGCGTCGAGTTTCGTCTCGGCGGCTGACGGGCACGGCGCAGTGCAGGTGGCCGATCCCGCGGTCAGCCAGCAACCACAGCTCGCACTGCCGCACGCCGCCTGACGCCAACGACCTCGCCCTGGAGAGCAACCCATGAGCCTCGAAACCAACGGCGCGATGCCGAGCGACCCAGGCCTCGAAGCCCTCGTGACGCTGCTGCATCTCCAGGGCGTTGCGGCCGATGCCGGACAGATCAGGCATCGGCTCGGAACGGACAAGATTGGCGCAGCGGAGATGCTCCGCTGCGCCAAGGATCTCGGCCTCAAGGCACGTGCCTACCGGATCGACTGGTCGCGGCTCGGCCGTACACCCTTGCCCGCCATCGCGTCGCTGCGCGATGGCGGATTCCTTCTGCTGGCCAAGGCGGACGCGGACAGGGTACTGGCGCAATCGCCGCTGGCGCCACGGCCGGTGTTGATGACGCGGGACGAACTCGTCGCTGTCTGGGACGGCCAGCTGATCCTGATGACCCGCCGCGCCGGATTGTCGGATATGGCGCGCCGGTTCGACATCACCTGGTTCGTTGCGGCGATCCAGAAATATCGACACCTTCTGCGCGAGGTCCTGGTCGCCTCGTTCTTCCTGCAACTGCTCGGCCTCGTTTCGCCGCTGTTCTTTCAGGTGGTCATTGACAAGGTGCTGGTGCATCGCTCGCTGAGCACGCTCGATGTCCTCGTGCTTGGGCTGGTGACGATCTCCCTCTTCGAGACCGTCCTGGGAATCCTGAGAACCTACCTGTTCGCGCACACCACCAACCGGATCGACGTCGAACTCGGCGCGCGTCTGTTTCACCAGCTGCTGGCTTTGCCGATGGCCTATTTTCAGGCGCGGCGCGTCGGCGACTCGGTCGCCAGAGTTCGCGAACTGGAAAACATCCGAAACTTCCTCACCAGCTCGGCGCTGACGCTGCTCATCGATCTGTTCTTCACCTTCGTCTTTCTGGGCGTGATGTTCTTCTATTCGCCGCTCTTGAGCTGGATCGTGCTGGGCTCTTTCCCATTCTACATCGCGATCTCCGCCGGAGCGACGCCGTTGTTCCGGCGGCGACTGGATGAGAAATTCCGCCGCGGCGCCGAGAACCAGGCATTCCTGGTCGAGAGCGTCACCGGGATCGAGACGGTCAAGGCCATGGCGGTCGAGCCGCAGATGCAGCGGCGCTGGGAAGAGCAGCTCGCAGGCTACGTGGCTGCGAGCTTCCGGGTCCTGAGCCTTGGCAACAGCGCAAGCCAGATGGTGCAGCTCGTCAGCAAACTCGTCACCGCGAGCATCCTCTATTGCGGCGCAAGACTCGCGATCGACGGCAGGCTTTCGGTGGGCGAGCTGGTCGCCTTCAATATCCTCGCCGGTAGGGTGAGCACGCCGGTGCTGCGTCTTGCGCAGCTCTGGCAGGATTTTCACCAGGCCCGCCTGTCGATCGCGCGGCTCGGCGACATTCTCAACACGACTGCCGAGCCGACCTA